>JGI26437J51864_10000052_pt1 | contig 31613 bp, 25 predicted proteins | sample FrelakmetLWP11LW_FD_51864 | JGI IMG/M metagenome (IMG submission 51864)
GGGGAGGAAGGGGGGATTTAAAGAGATCGAGGGAGGAATGTGACGCGGGGGTTTCAAAGAAGCGAAGAGCCTTCCACAAAAGGGCGGGCCTGGTTTCCCCTTGGGCAATCGAATCAAAGCAGCCTGCCTTGATGAGAACACGCACATCCTGGAGATGGACGTGTCCTGATGTGCGAAGGAGAAACTGGTCGAGGCTGGTAAAGGGCNNGTGTTTNGATCGTTCGCGGACAATAAACTCGACTCCCTCCTTCGAGAGTTCCTTGATCTGCATCAGGCCCACTCTGATTTCTTTTTCCTTTCCCGTGTACTTGATTTCGCTTTCATTGATGTCCGGGGGCAGAACCTTGAGCCCCATGCGCCGTGCTTCCGAGAGGTAGCCGAAGGTGGAGTAGTAGCCTCCGCCGTTGGAGATGACCGCTGCCATGAACTCGGCAGGGTAGTGGGCCCTGAGATAAGCGGACTTGTAGGCTACCAGAGTGTAGCTGGCGGAGTGGGGCTTGCAGAAGCTGTAGCCTTCAAACCCCATCATCATCTGCCACACCTCCTCGATCTTTTCCTGGTTCACCCCTCGCTCGCTTGCTCCTTTCACAAAGCGGGAATAGAAGTCCCGGAGCTTTTTCTCCCTGTGCTTCTTGCTCACCACCTTGCGGAGGGTGTCGGCCTCTGCCGCGTCAAACCCGGCCATGGCCATGGCCGACTGGCTGAGCTGCTCTTGAAAAACCATGACCCCGAGGGTCTCTTCCAGCACCGGCCGCAAGAAAGGATGAGGAGGTTCCCAGGGTTCGCCGTGGAGCCTGGCCACCCACTCCCTGATGCTCTGGTTCGATGCGGGCCGGATGATGGATGTCACGATCACGTTGAGAAGGAAGTGATCGAGACGAGAATACTCCTCAAAGGTAAATCCCGAGCCCACCTTCTTGAGGGTCTGCCTGGTGGCTGGGCTTTCAAAATAAAAGACACCGAAAGTGTTTCCGTCATAAAAGATTCTCACCGCCTCCGGATCATCCGTCGGATCCCAGCTTGCATAATCGATCTTCCGGCCGCAATTCTTCTCCACCAGGGCAAGGGCATCCCGGATGACCGCAAGGCTTCGGTTCCCCAGAAGGTCGATTTTGACAAGCCCTGCTTCCTCCACAGCATCCTTCTCCCACTGAAGCACCTGGAGGCCGCTTGCGGAAATTTCCACCGGGCAGTAGCGGCGGATCTCGTCAGGTACAATGACCATGCCTCCACAGTGGACCGAGAGGTGATTGAGGTGGTCCTCGAGCTGAACGGCAGCGCTCAGGATCTCATCCCAGGGTTTCTTGAACTCAACACCCCTCATCTTGGGATGGTCGGCCAGCTCCTTCCAGACGCGCTTCAGGTGCCAGCCATAACCGATTTTGCCGGTTACCCGGCTGATCTCTGCATCGGTGAGACCGAAGACCTTGGCCACCTCCCGGAGGCTGGACCTGGCGCCGTAGGTGTTGTGATTGGACACCATGGCGGCTCTTCGGTTCCCATACCGTGCAAAGACATAGTCCACGATCTGTTCCCTCTCATCCCAGGCGAAGTCGACGTCAATGTCCGGAGGATCGAGCCGGCCGGGATTCAGGAACCGTTCAAAGAAGAGGCGGTGCCTGATAGGATCCACGTGGGTGATTCCCAGAGCATAGGAGACAATGGAGGCTGCCGCACTTCCTCTCCCGCAGGAGCGGCCCGCCTTCCTGGTGATGTCCGCCACGACGAGGAAGTAGTGGGCGAAGTTTTTCGCACGGATGATGTTCATTTCGTGCTCGATGCGATCCGATATCTCCTTGGTGATCTCGCCGTAGCGCCATCGGCACCCTTCGAGGGTGGCCTGGTACAGGGTGTCATACGCTTCTTTGTCGGTCATATCGTTGAAACAGGGAAAGATGATGCGGCTGAAATCCCAGTCGGTAAGGCATTGTTCGGAAACTGCGACGGCGTTGCGGATCGCTCCGGGAGCATGGGGGAACTGGTCTATCATGGACCGGGGGGAGTTCAGGAAATTGTGTTCCCGACAGGTGTCCCCGTACTTGATTCGGGAGAGCTTGGTGTTCAAAGCGACGGCGCGAAGAACCCGGTGAAGCGCAAATTGGTCTTTGTGGAGGAGATAAACCCGGTTGGTTGCAAGAGGCGGGATCTCGCTCTGGCGCGAGAAAGCATAGCAGGAGGCCATGTTGTAGCCCGGCGACATTTCCACGAAGAGGGCTTCCACACCGTCTTTCCTGAGAGCCTTCAACAGGGTGAAGTCATCCGAGAGAATGATGAGGCCATGACGCATCTCCTTCAGAGACTTGATGAGGTCAAAATCCCGGTGACACTGCCGGGCTGAGATGATGCGGCAGAGGTTGGCATATCCGTCATGGTTTTGGACAAGGAGCACAGCCCGGTGTTCATCCGTGACGATCTCGCTTCCTACAATGGGGTGAAGCCCTTGTTCCTTGGTTGCTTCGATGAAATAGATCAGACCGTAGAGGCCGTTGGTGTCGGTGAGAGCAAGGCGGTCCATGCCCTGCTCTTTGGCGGAGTGGCAGAGCTCTTCAAGGGTGGCCATGCCCCATCCTGGGGAGTAGTGGGAGTGGACGTTGAGATGAACAAAAGACATTGTTTCACCACGGAGACACAGAGGACACGGAGAAAAGCATTTTCATTTGCCGGGAGATACCAGCAAATGAAAAGGTGTTGTCCTGAAACCCTTGCTCGCAGGCGCTAGTTGCGATGATTCATGACGAATTTGCCAGAGGGTCTATTTTCGCCTGTCCCGCTTGAGAAAGCGGGACNGGCGAAAAAAAGAGGCCCCCCTCTGTGTTCTCTGAGCCTCTGNGGTGAGATGCTGTTGTTCTGCCGGACTGGATCAGTGCCTCACCGTGTTTTTCCCGGATGCGATCCAGCGCGCCGATGACCTGAGTTTTCTTCTTCTCGCTCTGGGGGGCGAAGGCGAAAAGAGAGAGCTGGGCGCTGGGCGCTGAAAAATCCTTGAACCATATTTTCATGAATCTCACTCTCACGCGTCGCCGGCAGGCCTTGAGGAACGCCGCTTCAAGAGGCGCGTACAGCTCAAACTCCCAGAAACTGGGTTTGGGAATTTGCACCTGGCGAGTGACCTCTTCCTGATCCGTGTATCGGAAAGTGATTCCTGCTTTTCGAGGGAGCAGGCTCCGGGTTCGAAGCTGGTAGGAACACTTTTCAACCAGCCCGTAGAGAACCCCGAGCAGTTTCTCGTCATCGTTCTCATCCTGGGGAAGGCTCACTTCTTCAGCGACTGTGGGCTCTGTGGAGGGAGGAAAGACGGGTGTGGGATCAATGCCGAGAGCCCTCNGGTGGATCACATANGCCTGCTGGCCGAAAACAAGTTTCAGGCTGCCCATGTCGAGGGCCACAATCTGGCGCACCAGAGTGATGTTCAGTTCTTCGAGGAGGATTCTTCTTCGCACAGGACCGATGCCGGGAAGGACGTTCACCTTGAGAGGGGCCATGAAGGAGGGCTCGCGGCCGTGGTCCACGTCAAGAACACCGTCTCGCTGGATGACACGGGAGGCAATGCTGGAGACCATTTTGTTGCTTGCCACTCCCACGGTTCCTGAAAGCCGGGCCTGTTCCTTGATCTCCCGCCGGAGGCGGTTTGCCGCATCTTTGGCTCTCCCCCAGAGACGATCGGTCCCTGTCACATCCAGATAGATGTGACCCGGATGAGAAGGTTCCCAGAGCGGCGTATAGCGGGCCACGACACCGGCGAGGACCTGGCAAGCCTTTGCAGTGAGATCATGGTCCGGAGGAAGAACGGTCAGGCCGGGGCAAAATTTTATGGCCTTAGCGAGGGGCATGCCTTTGAAGATGCCTTGCTGCCGTGCCTCGGCTGAAACGGAGACAAGGAGGGCCCGCTCGGAATGAGGGGGGGCCACGGCCACAGGCCGGTCCCTGAGCTCCGGCCGGACGACCCTCGCCACGGCGATCGGGAACGAAGGAATGTGAAGATGGATGATGTGACGATCCAAGGCTCAACCTCGATTCACCACAGAGGCACAGAGGACACGGAGGGGAGTCTGTTTTTTTCGCCTGCCGGGAGATACCGGCAGGCGAAAATAGACCCTCTGAAAAAACTTCAGAAGATTAACCTTTTGACACCGTCTCTCAGCACAGGGACATTGAAGTTGATTAGCAACCCTACTTTAAAGCCAGTTAATTTCAGATAGGTCAGGACCTGAGCCTCGTGGATGGGTTCCAAACAATCAACCGACTTCAGCTCTAAAACGATGCGATTATCTACCAGGATATCCATTCGATACCCGCAATCCAGCTTGGCGCCCTTGTATTGAACAGGGATGGCGTGCTGTCTCTTGTAAGGGATTCCTCTTAGATCAAATTCATGGCACAAGCATTCCTCATAGACTGATTCTAAGGGACCTGGTCCAAGAGCTTTGTGGACTTCAATAGCTGATCCTATGGGTTGGCCCGTGAGATCGTTGATATCCATATATAGAGTCCTTTCTAAAAGGTTCGGAGGCAGAATATTTTTGTTTGTCGGTATCTCCCGACAAACAAAAACTCTTCTCTGTGTCCTCTGAGCCTCTGTGGTGAGATTGCTTTATTTGTACTGCCTCATCACTCCGACGACTTTGCCCTGGATCTGGAGATCGCCCCGGTGAACGAGGATGGGCGCCATGCCGGCGTGGGCAGGACGGAGTTCCACACTGTCATCCCTCTGATAATACTTTTTGACCGTGGCTTCGTTGTTGATGAGGGCCACCACTGTCTCTCCGTTTTCAGCGGAAGGTTGCTTGCGCACGATGATGAAATCACCGTCCAGGATCCCGTCCTCTTGCATGGAATCCCCCTTGACCAGGAGAACAAAGTGATCTCCCTGCCCGACCATGGAGGGAGGGACTTCGATCGCGTCCACGGTTTCCACAGCCTCGATGGGTTTTCCAGCAGCCACTCGTCCAAGGAGGGGAAACTCGAAACGCCTGGTTTCCACAGGGCTGATCACTTCGATGGATCGCTTCAGGTTTTTTCTGTCAGGAAGACGGACATAGCCTTTCCGTTCCAAGGTCTTGAGGTAGGTGGTGACCGTGTTGTAAGAATTAAAACCGAAGTGGGAGCAGATTTCTTCGAAACTCGGAGGTCTGCTCCAGTCGCGGATGTATTCGGATACAAATCCCAGAAATTCTTTCTGTTTTTCCGTCAGCTTCATTTTCTCCCTCCATGGCGATCAGGAAAACTTACAGTTTTAATAAAATATACTGTAAGTTTTAATGAAAGTCAATATNAAACTATGATTATGTAAAGGAGGGCAGAAACCTGTTGGGGAAGTTCAAGGAAAGCGGATGTCCTCGAACCCCTCCTTGGCTATCGGACGGAATCCTTGCGAGAGAAGCTTCTTAACGCCACCAACTTCAATTCCCTGCGATGCTCGTCGATTCGGTCTTGTCTGTCGATGGCCTCTGCCAGAACCTTGTTGGCCAGTGACATGAGAATTGCCGCTTCGACCCTGTCAGTGATTTTGGTCCATTCGTCTTTTGGCGCTTTCTTATCCGAAACACAAAAGTCATTTCCTTTACCAAGGGTGTCGAAGTTCATTGTTCCTCTCTTTCATGGTGTCGATATGGAGATTCAGTTTTAATTGCCTTTGCAGGGGTTAGGCGACAAGACCTCCCTGCCGAGGCATGAGTCGACTGTCCGGTAGAGTTCGGTCAAGCTGAAAGGTTTGGGCAAAAATCCGTTTGCTTCTCCAAAGACGAGTCGCAGGGTGGACGGGGGAAGCACGGAACCGGTCATAATGATGACCTTTGTGTTCGAGCCTATTCCCTTTGTCCTTCTGAGCACGGTGATTCCATCAACCACGGGCATATTGAGATCAGTGATGACGAGATCAAAAGGCTTTTGATGAAGCGCATCGAGAGCGTTCTGTCCCCCAAGAGCCGTGGTTACGTGATGACTCGAATCCTCCAGCACAACAGATAGAGCGCTGAGGATATTCGGNTCATCATCCACAAGAAGTATTTCAAAAACCGGTCGTTCTGAAGGAGTTGCGGTAGAGACGGTCTCTATNCGTCCGTGTCCCCTGAAGTTCTGATACTCAGATCGAGGAATCGTCATGTCCTAGCTCCCTGTTTCAGATAAACTCCATTTGAGCAATGGGCCTAATTCTCGAACCAAAAGATCACCCCTTGGTAAAGCAAGGAGAGTGCCAGAAACATTGTCTTGTTAGCTCGCTGATATTGTTGAACTTAAAATGCCGATGGCAAAGAGGAGTATAGGATGGTGTAGGTTTATTCCTGCATTAAAATGCAGCGATCGAGGGAATAGGTCTTTCAACTGCCCTAGGATTCAATATTTTTCTGATGAAGGTTTTTTCCTACGAGAGTTCGTAGGGGATTCCGGCTGATAGAGAAGAATGCTCTTACTTAGATGGACCTCTGAATTTTTCAGGGTCTAAGTCGTGCTTTTTCAGGAGTTCATAGAGGTCAGCTCTGTATTTTCCTGCCAGCTTTGCCGCCTGGGAGACGTTTCCCTCCGTGATTTCTAACAGATGAATCAGGTATTGTTTTTCGAACCCCGTCTTCGCGTCTTTGAATGCCATAGGACCGGTCGGGTTCGTTGTCTTACCTTGAAGCACAAGGTCTTCAGAGATGACTTTCTTGTCCGTCATGGCCACGGAACTTTCCACGCAGTTCTCCAGTTCACGGACATTGCCGGGCCAATCGTAGGCCATCAGTTTCTGGAAGGCCCCTTGTGAGAAACCGATGGCTTTCTTTTTCATCTTATCCGCATATTTTTTGAAGAAGTGCCTGGCGAGCAGCGGGATGTCTTCCTTTCTTTCTCTCAAGGGAGGCACCTTGATGTGTATGACATGGATTCGGTAGAAAAGATCTTCACGAAAACGGCCCTGCTTCACCTCTTCTTCCAGGTCCTTGTTGGAGGCTGCGATAATGCGGGTATCTACTTTTGCTGTTCGGTTGCTGCCTAGCGGGTAGAAAACCAGTTCACTGAGAACCCGAAGCAGCTTGGCCTGCATGGTGGGCGGCATTTCCGATATCTCATCCAGGAAGAAAGTGCCCCCATCCGCTTGTGCCAGCAGACCTCTACGCGATTGCGTGGCGCCGGTGAAAGCACCTTTTTCGTAGCCGAACAACTCGCTTTCCAGGAGAGTTTCGGGAATTGCAGAGCAGTTGATCGCCACAAAAGGCCCGTTTTTTCGAGAACTCGCCAGGTGCAAGGACTTGGCCACCAATTCCTTCCCGGTCCCGCTCTCGCCGCTGATGTACACGAAAGAGTCGACCTGGGCCGCCTGTGTGACTTGTTCGAGCAGTCTACTGATCGCCTCGCTCTTCCCGATGATGTTCTCGAAGCCGTAGCGTTCCTCAACCAGGGTCCTAAGCCTCCTGACTTCCTTGGACAGGCCGCTCTTTTCCGAGCAATTCCTGATTTGCAGAAGAAGTTCGTCATAGTCAAAGGGTTTGGCGATGTATCCGTAGGCGCCCTTTTTCATTGCCTCCACAGCGCCCTTGATGGTGCCATAGGCTGTGAGGATGATCACAGGCATTTCCGAATTGAGCTGAAAGAGGTCCGTCATCAGGGCAATGCCGTTCTTGTCTGCGAGCTTGTAGTCCAGAAGAGCGATGTCAAACGTCTCAGATCGCGCGAGTGCTAAGGCACCCTCGGCGCTCGACGCTGTTTTTACACTGTACCCCTCCACCTCCAGCCTCATCTTGATGAGCTTGAGGATGTTTTCATCGTCATCGACAACCAACACGTTTAACATCAGCTGCAGCTCCTGCCTGTCCTACTGTACTAAGGCACATTGCCCCGTTTCTTTTGCTCGATGGTCAGGTCAATACTCTTGAATTTAGCCAGTTGCGATTCCAACTCAATCACACGGTTCTGCAGTTGGTTGACCGTTTCCAGGTATTCAATAATCTCCTTTTTTCTATCTTCAAGTTCCTCCTGGAGTTGTCTCAGTTTTTTATCCGGGTCTTGCGTGGTCTCTCTTTTCCTGTCTTTAGATTCTTCCTGCAGTTGTCTTACCATTTTTCCCCGCGATTCGGATGTCTGCTCCAGTAACTTCACCTTTTTTTGAAGTTCAAGGCTCTCCTTTTCATTGTCGATTATACTGGTAAGCGCGAGTAGCCAGGCTTCCGCCTCCTGTTTTCTGCTACTGCCAGCGTACTGGGTTACAAGCCTCTCAAAAAAAACTCTAGACTTTTCATAGTCAGCGGTTGGGTTTTTGGGGAGACTGTAGAATAACCCCATTTGGAACAATGCTTCATCCCCCAGCGTCTTGGGAAACGATTCCAGCACTCTCATGGTTTTTGCCTCAGATTCGGAATATTGACCGGTGCGCATCAACTGCTTCGCCTCTCTCAGATCCTGCTCGCCTTGCCACTGGTTCAACAAGTGGACACATCCGCAAAGCCCCAAAACGATGCTCAAGCAACCGGTAATGCGAAGGAGAATTTGCTTCCCTTTCCCAGAGTGCTCCTGACCCATATCTTCCCTCCATGATCGGCTATGATATGCTTGACGATTGAAAGACCAAGTCCGGTCCCGATGGTCGTTTCTCTGCCCATTTCTATTCTCTTGAATCTCTCGAAAATCTCGGCAAGATGCTCTTTAGGAATCCCTGAGCCTGTGTCTGCAATGGAGACCTGAACGAAGTCCCCCTCGTCCTTTCTTGGAGAGAGAGAGACGACGACCTTCCCGCCAGGGGGAGTAAACTTCAGGGCATTCCCAAGCAGATTTTCAACGACTTGCATGACCCTGTCCCCGTCCATCCTCACCAACGGCATCTCAGGAAAAGGCAGCAACTCCAACTCTATCTTCTTCCGCTGGGCCAGATGAGCCAGTTTCAAAACAGTCTTCTGAACGATCGGGGGCAGCTCGCCCTCCGAAAAACGATAATCCATCATCCCCGCTTCCATCCGGGAAATATCCAGGATTCGATTGACCGCACCGATGAGCCTATCACACTCGTCATGGATAATCCCCAGCAGTTCGTTTTGACGTTCAGGCGAGCCGTGAAAGGCTCCTTCCAACAGCATGCTCGACGCCGCCTTAATGGAGGTCAGAGGAGTTCGAAGCTCGTGAGAGACGTGGCTGATAAAATCCAACTTCATGTTGTCCAGATGCTCAAGCCTTTCACTCATGAAGTTGAAATCCTCTGCAAGTTGCTTGATCTCGGGAGGTGACTGTACATCTGAGATCTTCTGGAATTTACCGGTGGCAATCTCCTTTGTTTTCTGCCCTAAAAGGGCGATGGGCTTGCCGATGCTCCTTGTGATGTAGAACGAAATAAGGATGCCTAAGCCGATCGTCAAAGCGGCGGTGACAATGGTGACCCTGATGGTCCGATGGCTGATCCTGCCTGAGAGATCAACCTGTTCGTCTCTCTTCAGTCTCACATTCTGAATAAGGCTCCTCAAGTCCATATCGATTCGGCCAAGGAGCGCCTCTCTTTCCTCGATATATTCTTTACGCGGAGGGGGGTTGTTTGGGGTGAGCAGAGTGGACTCCTTTTCAAACAACCCGACATAGGTATTGTACCGGGCAGTGATATCGGCGACCCGCTGCTTTTCCGCAGCTGAATCTGCAAGGGTTGCGATCTTCTCCATGGTCTCTGTGAAAAGAGCCTTCTTGCTGTAGAATTCCTTATGGAAGTCCCGATCACTGGAGATCAGGTACTTCATCTCAAAGCCCGCCTGGGAAAAGAGGGATTCGAGAAGTTGCTCCCCCATGTTGATGGTGGCTCCGTATACCCTGGCAACTCTGTAGTTGATTTCGGTGAGTTGATTGACCTTCAGGGTTACGTATATGCCCATGAACACGACCATCAGCATGATCAGCGCGTATCCGAAAGCCATTCTCTTAAAAATGGTAAATTTCATCGTTACAGGCATCCTCTTTTGTTGCCCTGTGAAATCTTGCCTTGAAAAACGCTCCCCCAGGCGTTACAAGAACTACCTCTTCAACAGAACTATAACCTAGCCTTGAATCGCGAAAAGGTCAAATCCGCAGGGAAGGAATGATGAGGTTTCCAGGGATTCACATGCCAAACCCAAACCGCAACGATCCGACAGGGCGAACTTCCAGCGCCCCTCTTTTCGCAGGCGGCTTGGGATTTCTCGTGCGGAGCGGCTGACAGGGTCCGTCATGCTCGGGGCCGGGTTGATTCTGGCAGGGCAGCTCATGCTCTCGATCCCAAGGAGAAGGAAACCATCATAACACTTTTCCCTTTACATTTCGGAACCATAGCTCCATTATGACCACCGCACAGGACCTTGTCCTTTGCAGCACCTGTCGTCAACCTTCTATGGCGCGAGCCTTTTCCATGCGATATGAGCGTATCCTCCCATGGCACTTCCCTGCGAGCCAGCCTTTTTATTGCCAGCGCAAGATTCCCATCATTCCTAAGCGGAGGAATAAGCTATGAACAACGGTCTTAAGGGACTGGAGAGCAAAGTTCTCGATCAAGGCCAGTGTGCGGCCTGCGGCGCCTGCCTGTCTCTGTGTCCTTATCTGCGCTCTTTCAAAGGAAGAGCGGTCAAATTGCACGACTGCGATCTTTCCGAGGGGCGTTGTTTTTCCTTTTGCCCCAGAACCGAGGTAGACCTGGATGCTCTTCATCGCGCTGTCTTCGGCAAGGGATATGAAGACATTGAAACAGGCCCTGTACGCCGAGTGGTGATGGCAAGAGCCTTGACTCCGGAATTCACGAAGAGGGCTCAGAATGGAGGCGTTGTTTCCGCTCTGATGGCCGTGGCTCTCGAGGAGGGCAGGATACAGGCCGCCATCCTCACGGAGCGTGATTCCGAGCTTCTCCCTCAGGGTCGAATCGCAAAAACAAAAGAGGACGTGCTGACCTGTGCCGGCTCCAGCTACGTAACAGGATACACCCTTGAAGCGCTCAATCGCGGACCGTGGCAGGGCCAGGAGCGCATCGGTGTGGTCGGGCTTCCATGCCAGCTTCTCGCCCTTGCCCGCATGAAAGCGTCACCTCTTGAAAAAAGAACCTCCGTTGACCGCGTGGATCTGTTGGTCGGTCTCTTCTGCACCTGGGCTCTGGATTACCGGCCTTTCGCGGAATTCCTGAAAAAGCGATTCGGAGACAAGCCCATTCGCAAGCTCGACATCACCCCTCCGCCGGAGCGGCTTCTCAATGTCACGGTGGGCAATGAATTCCATCAGATTCCCCTGGAGGACATCCGCGCTTTTATCCGGCCGAGCTGCCAGGTGTGCCTGGACATGACCTCCGAGCTTTCCGATCTCTCTGTGGGCACGGTCGAGGGGGAAGAGGGGTGGAACACGGTGATCGTCCGCACCGCAAGGGGTGAGGATGTCCTGCGCTGCGCCGAATCCAAGGGCGCTCTGGAAACGAGGGTCTATCCTGAAGACAAATGGGCCCATCTCAAACAGGCCTCCATTCTCAAGAAACAACGGGGCTTGAATGCTCTCAAGGATGTGCAGGAAAAGTACGTGACCCTCCCCCAAAAAGCGATCGATGCCATTTTGAAGGAGGTGGCCCCATGAGCCTGATTGCTCAAGATGCTCCTGGAAAAACGGTTCTCCTCATGGGGAATGAAGCGATTGCCCGCGGTGCGCTGGAAGCCGGGGTCAAGGTGTGCGCAGCCTATCCCGGAAATCCCTCTTCCGAAATCATAGGATCCCTGTCCTCTGCGGCCGATGCCTTGGATCTGCATGTGGAGTGGTCTGTCAACGAGAAGGTCGCTATGGAAGTGGTTGCTGCCGCATCTTTTGCAGGGCTGAGAAGCCTTTGCTCCATGAAGCAGAACGGCCTCAATGTGGCTGCCGATTTCTTGCTCAACCTGAATCTGACCGGCACTCAGGGAGGCCTTGTGGTGGTTGTGGCGGATGACCCGGGCGGGATTTCCTCCACCAACGAGGAGGACTCGCGCATTTTTGCCAAGATAGGGAACCTCCCGCTTCTTGAACCGGCTACCTTTCAGGAGGCCAAGGACATGACCCGATGGGCTTTCAGTCTTTCCGAAGACCTGGGCCTTCCGGTCATGGTCCGCAGCGTGACCCGCGTGTCCCATGCACGAGGAAATGTTCGCCTCGACGTACTGCCCCGGCCAGCAGCGAAGGCTCGCTTTGATATCTCGCGGCCCCGGCTCGCGTTTCCCCCGTTTCCCGGCCACAAGGCCCTTCTTCAGAAGATGGACCGGGCCAGGCCTATGGTGGAGACCTCGGCCTACAATTTCTACAGGGGACCGGAGAAACCGGAACTCCTCCTCGTCACCAGCGGGAGCGGCTGGATGTATTCCCTGGAAGCGGTCATCAACCTGGGGGTGCAGGATCGCGTGGGGCTTCTGAAACTCGGCACGACCTGGCCTCTTCCGGCAAACCTGGTCATGAAGCATCTGAAGCAGGCTGAGAAGGTTCTGTTCGTCGAAGAAGTGGATCCTTTCCTGGAAAGCAACGTAAAGGAGCTCTTTGCTCAGCACTGCATGGATCTCGGCCTCAAGCGCTTTTACGGAAAGGCCTCGGGGACGATGCCGAGCGCCGGGGAAATCAGCCCTGAAATCGTCTCCTCCGCTCTACAGAGTCTGCTTAAAGTCGCGTACCAACCGAGACCGGAGGATTACACAAGCAGGGCCCATGAGGCGGCGGCTGAACTGGTGCCTGCCAGAGCGCTCGGGTTCTGCGCAGGGTGTCCTCACCGGGCGACCTACTGGGCCGTGAAGAGTGCCCTCGCCCTGGACGGCCGGGAGGGGTTTGTGCTCGGAGACATCGGGTGCTACGGCCTCGGCATGGGCCCCTCAGGGTTCTTTCAAATGAAGACGATCCATGCCATGGGTTCAGGAGCAGGCCTTGCAGCCGGGTTCGGCCAGCTTGAACGATTCGGCCTTTCCCAGCCGGTGCTGGCGGTCTGCGGGGACTCCACCTTCTATCATGCCGCCATGCCGGCTCTGGTCAATGCACGCTACAACGGAGCCAATTTCGTGCTTCTTCTCCTGGACAACAGCGCGACCGCTATGACCGGGTTCCAGCCCCATCCCGGCACGGGTCGCACGGCCACTGGAAAAGAGGCGCCCGTGCTTGATCTCAAGGTTATCTGTGAATCCCTGGGAGCAAAAGTGCAGGTCACGGATCCATTTGATCTGGCAGCAACAACGGATGCCATGCTCAAATTCCTTCAGGATAGGGAAGGGGTCAAGGTGCTGATCCTCAAGAGGGAGTGCGCTCTGGTGCGGAGCAAGAAGCAAAAGAAGCTCTTCCAGGTGGAGGTGAATCAGGAGCGCTGCCTTGGGGAAGCCTGCGGGTGCAACCGCCTGTGCACAAGGGTCTTCAAGTGCCCGGGTCTTTACTGGGACAGGGCGACAGGGAAGGCCGGCATTGATGAGGCGATCTGCACAGGGTGCGGGGTCTGCGCTGAAATCTGCCCAGCCTCCGCAATCCGGAAGGAGGTGGCTTAGATGGCTCTCGCGAAAGATCCCTTCAACGTGATCATCGGCGGAGTCGGCGGCCAGGGCAATGTCCTTGCCTCCCAGATTCTGGGTCAGATGCTCGTGACCAGAGGGTATGTCATCACCATCGGCGAAACGTACGGAGCCTCGCAACGGGGAGGCGCCGTGATGAGCCACCTGCGCCTGTCCGAAAAAGACCAGTTCTCTCCTCTTATCCCCGAAGGCCGGTGTGACCTTCTCGTGTCCCTCGAGCCTGTGGAGGCTCTCAGGATTCTTGAACCCTACGGGCATCCCGGGGTCATGACCCTGATCAACACGCGGCCGATTTTTCCCATGGATGTCATTTCCGGGAACGCGGCCTATCCAGAGATCTCCAAGGTGATTCAGAAAATAAGGACGCTCAGCAGGAAAACCTGGTCCATCAATGCCACCGAGATCGCTCTCCAGATGGGAGACCCAATCTTTTCCAACATGGCCATGCTCGGAGCGCTCTCTGCCACCAACGCCCTGCCCGTAGACCGGCAAGGGTTCGAAGAAACGATCAAGGAACTGCTTCCGTTGCGCAAGCTTTCGGACAACCTCAAAGCCTTTGATCATGGAAGTAAAGCGGTGCTTGAACTCTGAAAGCCGCATGGATCAGCTGAAACAGAACCGAGAAATGATGAGAGAGTACCTGGGGGTATAAGGCGCACGGCGAACGGCTAACACCCCTCCTGATCCGTTTCGACAAACCTAAGCGCAAAAGCAAAAAGGGGACCCAGAAGCATGAAACCCCCGGCCAGGACAAGCCCCAGACTGAAGGAATAGTCCTGCCCGAGATAGCCTAAGAGGGCAGGGAAAAGCCCTGCTCCCACGAAGAAGGCAATGGGTACGGCCACAGAAGCGACCACGCTTCTCAGATTAGGAGCGACGATCCTGGATAGAGCAGCAAAAAGGCCAGGGAACAAAGCTCCTGTGAGGACAGGTTGGATGAAGAGAAAAATGAGGAGCCACCGATCGCTTGAGATGCCGAGGAAGATATTAGCGACACCTCCCGCCGCAATAAGGACGGCCATGGCACGCTTTGGGCCGACCCTGTCCGCAAACCATCCTCCCCCAAGAGCTGCAACAAATCCTGAGATCTGAGCAAACCCGAGGAAGGTGTTTGCCGAGGTGCTGTCCATGCCTCGTTCTGCGATGAGATAGAGAGGCATCACGGTAAAGAGGCCCACGCTCCCCCCGACCGCCATAATGAGCAACAGGATGACGAGCCAGAAGGAGGGGAGCCGGATAATCTGCTTCAGCGCCGCAGGCTTTGGGGCGTCGCCCGGGAAATCTCCGCACTTTCCGAAGGCCAGGAATGCGCTCCCTAGGATAAGAGTAAACACACCCAAGAGGATAATCAGCATCCTCCAGGACAGGAATCCCATGAGTGCGGCAACCATCAAGGGACCGAGAACCAGTCCGAGGGTGGGTGCAGAGGAATGGAGCCCCATGGCTTTTCCCCAGTCCTGGCGCCTGACCATGGCGGTAATCGCAGCGAGCGCTGAAGGGATGTGAAGCCCTGCAGCCAGGCCGAGAACGGTGAGGGCAAGACGAATCCCTGCGAGGGACCTCATGAATCCGAGACCAAGCAGGGCAATCCCCACGGTTAAAATGGACAGAATGAGGGCCTTTCTGTGCGTGAGGCGCGAAGAAACAAAGCCTGAGGCAAACTGTGTGACGGCGAACCCGGCGGAGGTGACAAGAAAGAGCGACCCTGCCTGAGCGTGGGTGATGTGAATCTCCTGCTCCAGGAAAGGCATCAGAGGCGCAAGGATGAAACGAGCCATGAAATTCAGAAGAAAAAGACCGGCAAGGAAGAAAACCGGTCCGGCTTTGGCGCTAAAGGGTTCTGGAATGGGACATGATTTTTCCATCTTAGTTGGCTCCTAAGCTAATGATGCACGACTCCCGGGTCAAGCTTTGAGCGGGTTGCAGTTTTGACCCTGTGCTTTTTCGTTTGAAAAGCCGGCAGGCAATGAATACCTTAAAGCGCAAAAAATTTAGAGTGTTCCAGAGGTGACATGTCCGCTTCGAAGATCTCTCCCATGCTCCCGATCCTGGCCGTTTTGATTGTTTTAAGCACGCTCGGCTCTTCCTGCTCCCTGACTCCGCCGTCCTTTGACGAAGCGACATGGAGAGCGAAGGTGTTGTCCGCCGATCCTGCGTTGCTGTACGCCCCTCACTTCAAGGACGATCTCTTTTTCAACCCCTGGATGACTGCCGAAGACAAGAGCTTGTTCAGCGTGCTCAAATGGCGGCTCATGGCCCCACAGGAGTACACGGAAGAGGAGAAAACGTATCTTCCCCGTGTGGTGGACAAGGCTAAAGAGCGGATTCTCGCCATGCCCCAGGGCGATTTCATTATGTGGGTCGGACACGCTACTTTTCTCATTCGCCTCAACGGGGAGTACTGGCTTGTAGACCCCATTTTTTCCGAGAGAGCTGTCGTGGTGAAGCGAAAGACGCCTCCCGGGATCACCGCGGAAGCTCTCAGGGAAGTGGCGCCGAACCTCAGGGTGATCATCACCCACAACCACTACGACCATCTGGACGCGAGCAGCATCGAGGATCTTCCGGAAAACGCGAAAATGTTCGTCCCCCTGGGTCTAAAGGAATATGTCCAGGATATGAACAAGAAGGACGTAATGGAGATGGACTGGTGGCAGGAAATCGACTGTGGCAATGGCGTCAGGTTGGTCTGCCTACCCATGCAGCACTGGTCAAGGCGTTTCGGGCAGGGACCCCGTGAGACCCTCTGGGCGAGCTACATGCTGATCACTCCGAAGGTCACCATTTATCTGGGAGGGGACACGGGATACTTCATCGGGTACAAGGAATTCGCGAAACGCTATCCAAAGATCGACTATGCCCTTCTCCCCACCACCGCCTACCACCCGCGCTGGTTCATGCACTACAACCACATGAACGTGGATGAGGCCATCGAGGCTTTCAACGATCTGAATGCCCGATACATGATCCCGCAGCAGTGGGGGACCTTTCACCTCGGAGACGAGCCGCCGGGCTATTCGATCCTGGAACTCAAACGGACCATTGCCGAGCGCCGGCTTGATGCCTCCCGGTTCCTCATCATGGACATCGGGGAAATCCTGCCCATCGACAAATAATCACTCGTTTTGGTTTGGTGGCACGGACAAGCTTTGCTTGTCCGTGCGAATCCCAGTTCCGAATTCGGCAATCACGGACAAACATACATCGTTTGTCCGTGCCACCTCTTGCCGCGCTTGTTTGTTAACCGTGTACCGTGCACCTTGCACCTCAGAAATACTTCCCCTTCTTCTCTCCTTTGTCGAGCAACGCTCTTGTAACCAGGAGGATCTGGTTGCGGTCTTCCAGCTGCAAAGCCTGCTCCAGGCCGTTGGCATCAAGATTGACGTTGATCGCCTCTTTGGTGAGGCGAAGCCCCATGGGGTTCTTGGAGTTCATGGTTCTGGCAAGGTCCAAGGCGGTCTCAAGCAGTTTGTCGCGGTCAACGAGCCTGCTCGCAAACCCGAGCTGCATGGCTTCCTGTGCGGACATGAAGTTGCCCGTGAGCATGAACTCATAAGCTCTCCCTGCACCGATCAGCCTGGGAAGAAAATAACTGCAAGCCATGTCCGCCCCGCCAAGGCCGATGTTGATGTAGGCGGCAGAGAATCGTGCATCCGGACTGATCACTCTCACGTCCGAGGCCATGGCAAAGCTGAATCCGAGGCCGGCGCCTGCACCATGCACGGCGCAGATGATGGGTTGCGGCGCACGCCTCATGGCCAGAGGGAGCCGGGCCAGGCGGACCTGGAAGGCGTAATGCTGATCCACGGTCATCTGGGGTGCGCTTTTCATGAAATCTCTCATGTCGAGGCCGGCGCAGAATCCCTTATCTCCGTTGCCGCGCAGGATGATCACATGGGTGTCCAAGTCGTGGAGCCTCGCCTGCCAGAAACCCTCCAGTTCCTCCATCATCTTGTGGTTCACAGAGTTGTAAATCCGCGGCCTGTTCAGTGAAAGAAGGCCAATGCCTGGTTCAATGACTTGGTATTCGATAGTTTCGTAAGGCATGAGGGTCTCCTTAATCAAAAAATCCCTCCCGACCTCCCTTTATAAAAGGGAGGGGGAGACGCAGGCGCTCGACGCAGCTATAGTAATGGAATGTCCAGAGGATTTCCATCTATAGCTTCAAGAAATCGATCGTCTGGCGAGGGGGGGGATGAATCCGAGATTGCCTTGTCTTTGATGCTCTTCGTTCTTAAGTTGGGCATAAACCTGGGCAAAGATCGGGTTAGAGCAAGAGGAGAGATGATCCGTGATCAAGACCAGCTTGGAATACCATCGAGCGACGAGCTATGACCGGTTTGACATGTCCGGTCATGCTCTGAACTGGGCTAATCAGCCGAAGGTTTTCAAAGAGTATCCGGGGATCACCTCCTTGCCTCTCCCCAGAGAGCTTCAATTACCAAGAGGAAAACTCCCCGCCATTCTCAGCGAGCCTGCGGCTGCGAGTCTACCCAAGCGATTGGATCTGGAAATGCTCTCGCTTCTCCTTCTCCTCTCCAACACCCACACGGCCAGAGCTAGCTCCCCGGAGGGTGACTTCTTTTTCAGAAGCGCTGCGTCTGCAGGGGCTCTTTATCCGACAGAAATCTACATGGCCAGCCATGAGGTCAAGGGCATCGACAACGGGCTCTACCACTTCGCGATTCAGAACCATTCGCTTGATCCCCTCAGGAAAGGAGATGTTCCTGGGGTGACCCAGGGTGAAAGGAGTCACTTAACTTTTTTTCTGACTGCGATCTTCTTCCGAAGCGCGTGGAAATACAGAGCCCGTGCTTACCGCTACCACCTCCTCGACACCGGCCACGTGGCCGACAATCTGATTCTCGCCCTGAAAGCCTCGAAGCTCCCTTTCAGCGTGACCTATGACTTCGAGGATGCGGAGGTGAACCTTGTGCTGGGACTGGATGATCAGAAAGAAGTGGCTCTTGCGATCATCGATGTGCCTGGAGGCAGTGGGAGTTCGGACAAATACAAAGAACCCATTCCCACTTTGCCAGAACCCATGCTGGAAGCCAGCCGCGTATCGGCAAAGGAGACGGATTATCCGGCCATACGGGAAATCCATGAGGCGGGCATGCGTAGAGCGGAGAGCATGGAGCAGAGAGTTTGTGGTGAAAAGGAGATGATCAACGAGTTGGGGATCGCTCCCAAAACCTGGGCCCATTTTAATGCCACCGGATCTTGGCCTGAAATCCTAGACTACCCGGATGCCGTGTTCCGCCGCCGTTCAAGGCGCAACTTTGTCAAGAAAGCATTGAGCAAGCAAGCCATAGATGCTCTGCTTCGCAGCGTATGCCTGAAAAATGGATCACCCTATGATCAGAGCGTTGCAGTGGGGTTCCTGGTGGGGCAGGCGGAAGAAATGGAACCCGGATTTTATCTGCTGGATAGGAAAAGGGAAGCATGGGCCCTGGTCTCCCCCGGTCAGTTCATGGCCAGAAGCACATCGATCTGCCTGGATCAGGCGTGGCTCGTGAATGCGGGAGTTCATTTTCTGTTCCTGGCGAACCTGGAGGTGCTCGAAAAAACGTGGGGTCCCAGAGGGTATCGCTATGCCATGCTGACAGCCGGGAGGCTAGGACAACGACTTTACGTCGCTGCCGAAGCCATGGGCATGGGGTGCTGCGGGATCGGAGCTCTCTATGACGGCGAGGCCATGGAGATGCTCGGGCTGAATCAGAGCTCAAGGCTCCTCTATCTGGTGGCCGTGGGAAACGTAAAAAGAGCATGAAGTGGCACGGACAAGCCCTGCTTGTCCGTGGCACCAAGAACGAGTGATGCGGAGGTGGCACGGACAAGAGAACCTTGTCCGTGTTGAACAGAAAACATGTCCCTGGGAATCACGGACAAGCTCTGCTTGTCCGTGCCACCTGGAATGATTATGTTATCTTCAACCGTTTTCCCCTCAGTGCAGGCGCGCCGGGCAATAGTTTGTAGCGGAAAAAGCTGGAGCAGGGAAAACGAAAACATAAATGAGAGGAGTGCGTTATGTTCGTTAAACAGGCAAATATCCCTGATATCCTTCCATTACTGCCGGTTAAAGAAGCGGTTCTCTTCCCAAACATGGTGATTCCCATTCTCGTTAATACCCAGAATTATGTTCCCATGCTCGAAGAAGTGATGGAAAAAGACAAAATGGTTGTGGTGGCCATGATGGGTGACGAAGAGAAGGCGGCTCTGGAAGCCGGCAATTTCAGCCGCGTCGGGACTGTGGCTTCGCTCGTCAAAATGTCTAAGGGGAGCGAGGGGAGCGTCGTGGTGGTGCAGGGGCTGTACCGAGCGGTGATTACAGGCATCGCCTCCAAGGAGCCGAATTACCTGGTCCACATTCAAAAGATCCATGAGGAGGAGAAGACAGGCAAGAGGGTGGAGGCCCTCAAGTCGAACCTGATCAATGTGTTCAAGGAGTTGGTCCCTCTGTCTCCCTATCTTCCGGACGAAATCCTCAATGTGGTTCGCCACATTTCGGATCCGGGCACGCTGGCCGACATCATCGGGTCTTATCTCAACATTGAAGGCCAGAAGAGGCAGAGCATTCTGGAAAGCCTGGATGTGGAAGAGCGTTTGGAAAAACTCACGGTCTATCTGAACGACGAATTGGAAGTGAACAAGATGGGCCAGCAGATCCAGAACCAGGTGCAGAAGGGAATCGACAAGCATCAGCGAGAGTACTATCTGCGCGAGCAGCTGAAGGCGATCCAGAAGGAGCTGGGTGTAAGCGACCAGGAGCCTTCAGAGATCCAGGAACTCAAGGAAAAGCTCGAAAAGAAGAAGCTTCCGGAAGCAGCCCAAAAAGTGGCAAACAAAGAGATCGAGAAGCTCTCCAAGATGAATTCGTCTTCTTCGGAGTACACGGTCGTCACCAATTACCTGGACTGGCTTCTGACGCTTCCCTGGTCTGAAAGCACGGTGGACAAGCTGGACATCAAAAAAGCGGAGAGAATTCTTAACCAGCACCACTATGATCTTCAGAAAGTCAAAAAAAGAATCCTCGAATACCTTGCGGTTCGAAAACTGAATCCCAATCACAAGGGCCCCATTCTTTGCCTTGTCGGCCCTCCGGGCACAGGCAAAACCAGCCTCGGCCGGTCCGTTGCCGAGGCGATCGGCAGGAAGTTCGTGCGGCTCTCTCTGGGCGGGGTGAGAGACGAGGCGGAAATCAGAGGTCACCGACGCACCTACGTAGGCGCTTTGCCCGGGAGGATCATCCATGGGTTAAAAAAAGCCGGCTCAAACAACCCCATTTTCATGCTCGACGAAGTGGACAAGATCGGCAATGATTTTCGGGGAGATCCGGCCTCGGCTCTGCTGGAGGTTCTTGATCCGGAGCAGAACTTCTCTTTTTCCGACCATTACCTGGAAGTGGAGTTTGATCTGTCCAAAGTCATGTTCATCACCACAGCCAATCAGGTGGACACGATACCCCGTCCGCTCCTTGACCGCATGGAAGTTCTCGAACTTCCGGGCTACACGGAAGAGGAGAAGGTGGAGATNGCGCGGAAATTTCTTATTCCAAGGCAGATCAAGGAGCACGGGCTTGACCCGGAGCGTATTCACATCACTCGGTCTGCGATCCAAAGAATCATCAGGGAATACACGCGCGAGGCAGGAGTCAGGAACCTGGAAAGAGAAATCGGCGGGATCTGCAGGAGCCTTGCCCGAAGCATCGCGGAAGGCAAAAAAGGGAATGTCTCGGTGAGAGCCAACAAGTTGCCCGGACACATCGGATTGCCGAAATTCTCTTCGGACATCCTGGAACGTACCGGGGTGCCCGGTGTTGCCACGGGCATGGCATGGACTCCTGCGGGCGGGGACATCCTGTTCGTAGAGGCTACGATGATGCCCGGTCAGAAGTCCTTGGTTCTCACAGGGCAGCTGGGGGACGTCATGAAGGAATCGGCTCAGGCGGCTCTGAGCTACGTCAGGTCCAAAGCCAAGAACCTGGGAATCTCGGAGGATTTTTTCAGGGACCGCGATCTGCACATCCATGTGCCCGCAGGGGCGATCCCCAAGGACGGCCCGTCGGCAGGGGTGACCATCCTGACGGCTCTGGCATCGCTCCTGACCTGTCGACCTATCAAATCAGACTTCGCCATGACCGGCGAAGTGACGCTGAGAGGAGCGGTGCTGCCGGTGGGCGGAATCAAGGAGAAGGTGCTGGCTGCCAGCAGAAACGGCATAAAGCACATTATCCTGCCGGAGAGAAACAGGAATGATCTCGAGGAGATTCCCGAAAAGATCAGGGACCATTTGGAATTTCACCTGGTCAAGAAGATGGATGAGGTCCTTGAGATCGCTCTGGACGCGCCGGTAGGTCCTTCCTGCAACTAACCCTTGTACTTCTCTTTCCACGGTGTCACGGACAAGCCCGCCTGGCGGGCTTGTCCGTGACACCCCATGAAACCCTCAAAAGATCATCCAATTTATGATACGCCCCAAGCAGAGTTATACAAAACAGTATAACCTCCTTTAGTTGCTTATAAATTGTTTTATGAAAACCCATCCTTTATTAATATAGCCCTGTTTAATGATTTGATGAATACGTTACTAGGATTTAAGAAATAGAGCAAACTTGACACAAACGATAAGATAATGATATAGTTTTACAAAATTTGGATTAAGGCAATATCCTGACTGGCCTTTCCTATGAAAGGCCATAAAATTCGGGTTTTTGACCACTGTTTGCCTTCAGGAGCTTCTGAGTCTTGGGAAAAAAGGCTATTCAGGTACTAATCATTGACGATGATGAGCTCTTTGCAGCTTCTTTGTCCGATTATCTTTCCGCCAAAAGCTATAAAGTGAGTTCTGCCAGGACCGGCAAACAAGGGATGGCCATTTTTGAGCGCGAGCAGCCAGCCCTGGTTCTTCTTGACCAAAAACTTCCGGACATGGAAGGGATCGAAGTGTGCCGAAAGATCCTGGAAATGGATCCGCGAACAAAGGTGATTCTTGTGACAGCCTACGCAACGGTGCGATGTGCCGTTGATGCGATAAAGGCCGGAGCGTTCAATTACCTGTCCAAGCCTTTTGAACTGGATGAACTTCTGATCATCATGGACCTGGCCGTCAAGAACGTCCAGATGGAAGGAAAGATCAGGGTTCAAGACTACGAAAGAACCAGGGAAAGCGAGGAGAAGCAGCTCATCGGTTCTTCAGATGAGATGCGCAGGGTCAGAGAGCAGATCCGCCTTGCAGCGACCACGGACTCGAATGTGCTAATCACTGGGGAGACCGGCGTCGGTAAGAACGTTGTGGCAAGGGCCATTCACGATCTTCAGGCAGGAAGAGAGAACTTCCTTATGGTCAATTGCTCGGCGATCCCGGAAAACCTGATGGAGGCCGAGTACTTTGGCCATGAAAAGGGGGTTTTCACCGGTGCGGATACCCGGCGCGAGGGGATTTTTGAGCTCGCGGATGGAGGAACCCTGGTCCTCGACGAGATCGGCGAGATTCCTATCCGCCTCCAGAGCAAGTTGCTGACGATTCTGGAAGACAAGTGTGTGAGGAGAATAGGAGGAGGCCGCAACATCCCTGTCGATGTCAGAATCGTGGCCACAACCAACCAGGACCTTGCTCAGGCCATAAGAGAAAAGCGCTTCAGGCAGGATCTCTATTACCGCCTGGCCGTGGTCACGATCCAGGTGCCGTCCCTTCGCGAACACCCGGAAGACATCCCGGAAATCGCCGAGTATTTTGCCAGGATTTTCTGCAGGAAGCCGGTGCGCATCCTTGACCCGGACATGAAGAGATTGATCGATTACCCATGGCCTGGCAATGTGCGGGAACTCCGGAACGTCATGGAACGGGCGTCCCTTCTGCTCAAGGGAGACATCCTGAGACCTGCCAGTCTGCTGGTCAGCAATGATCCTGACAATTCATGGGCTGAGCGAAGGTATTCTGAAGCAACGGAAATCGTTCCCCTCCAGGAGTTGAAAAGGCAGCAGATCCTCACGGCCCTGAAGGCATGCGCCGGAAACAAAAGCCGGACCGCCAGAACCCTGGGCATTTCTCTCTCNACCCTCAAGAGAACACTTGCCGAGATCAACGTCGCCGGCCACTAGCCCCTCCAAACTGTGCNTGGCCCGGGTCATTTTGAACGGCCCAGAAAGAGCNATCCGTCCTTTCCTCGATCTCTCTCNAGAAGAGCTATTCACCTGGAATCAAGGAGTTGGCAAGGCAGATGCCTGATGGCATCGAACTTGCTGCCCTCTATCTTCCAGGATCAACTTGTGTTTACCTCTAAACAAATGATGAAGGATAGCTCCATAGATAACTCCGTGACCACGGGCACCTCGGTTCCGTTTCTGGAGGATCTCCTCTCGACCTTGCGGCACCAGCTTGGAAACTCCGTGAATGCCCTGAAGGTGACTTTGGATGTCCTTCACGAGAACTTCGATCTCTTCAATGATGAAAAAAAGAGGGAATACCTCGAGAGGGCGAAAGAAGTCTTGGGCAGGCAACAGGCTATGGTCGATGCCATGAGGTCGTACTCCAGCGTGAACGTGAATGACCAGAAGCCCATGGACTTCCTGTCCTTCTGGGAACAGTTCCTTGTCACGTTGCGCCAGCGAACGGAAAAGGCCAGCTCGACCCAAAACCCTCAGGCAGGGCCGTGCGATGTCATGGGAAGCCCGATGGCGATTCAAACGGTTCTGATCCAGCTTGTGGAAAATGCCCTGGACGCCGTGGAAGGCGTGGAGAACCCGAAGATAGAATTGAGCGTGACAGGTGAAGGCGAGCGCATCCGTATCGACGTAAAGGACAATGGATGCGGTATCAAGCAGAAGGACATGAGCAAGGTNTTTGTTCCTCTTTTCTCGACCAAACCGAAGAGAAAGGGNTTGGGGTTGTCGATCGCCCTCAAGCTCATGGCCCAGATGGGAGGGCGACTGGAGATTGCGCCTCATGCAGAAGGGGGCACGGTGGCAACCATATGGCTGCAACGGGTCGGCGGTGAGAATCATGGACAATCAATACATCAGTGACACGGACGGGCAGAGGACCTATATCTTCACACCGGCACAGCTCTCGAAGATCGAAGCCGTGCTCGCGGAGGACCTGCTGGATGTGGGGGTTCATTCGGTGACCCTGATCGACATGGCGGGGAACATCATTTCGACCATGGACGACGGAGAAAACAAGCGCGACCTCTATTCCCTGGCTGCGCTGGCCGCGGGGAATTTCGGGGCCGTGAGCACCATGGCAGGCCTCATTGGCGAAGAGGAGTTCTCGTTGCTCTTTCACAAGGGCAAGAAGGAGAACATTCACTTCAGCAAAGTCACCGATGAATTTCTGCTGATCACCATATTCGGAAAGGAGGTTTCCCTGGGGTTCCTGAGGCTGAAGGTGGCTGAAGCCACGGATAAGCTGGTGGAGATTTTGAAGCCCGGCTCATNAGGGTTGGGAATCCTTCTCAGGGTGAGGTTGCGTTCCATGGCCATCATCAATCTGAAAAAGAAAGAGGTTCAAGCGAAGATCGTCTACTATGGCCCTGGCAGGGGAGGGAAAACGACCAACCTTGAATACATCTACAAGAAGTTCCGAAGCCGCATCCAAACGGAAATGGTCACCATCAAAACCCACGGGGACAGGACCCTGTTCTTCGATTTTCTTCCCATTGAGATCGGCAAAATCAAGGGATACGACATCCGGATCCAGCTTTACACGGTTCCGGGCCAGGTGAAGTATGAATCCACGAGGAGGCTGGTCCTGAGGGGGGTGGACGGGATCGTGTTCGTTGCGGATTCTCTGGCGGTCCGCCGGAAGGAGAACGTGCTTTCCCTTAAGAGCCTGGCGGACAATTTGGCTTCCTACAAGAAAAGCATTCTGGAGATCCCGCTCGTGTTTCAATACAACAAAAGGGACCTCCTGGAAGAGGGGATTCCCCTTCTGCCCGTGGAGTGGCTCGAAAAAGATTTGAACTCGAAACTCAAGGCCCCTTCTTTTGAAGCGAGTGCCCTCAAAGGACCGAATGTGGTCCAGACGATGAAAAAGATCATCATCTTGACCATCGATTCTCTCAGGAAAGATCTCACCTAGGAGGTGCTGGCTTGGCACAACAAAGAGACGAGGACAATTTCAGGTCTCAAGTGGAAGATCGGTTGGATCATCTCTTCCAGGAGGATGCCCCGGATGCAGCAGAAGAACAGGTCGGGCTGGTCGAACACCCCCTGAAGAATCTTAAAGCCGTCCTGTTGTCCATTGACTGGGAAATCACCGACAGCACCATGGACAGCCTCCTCAACGAAATAAAAAACGTCGAGTACGTTTACAGTGAAGACAAGATCCTCCTGACCTTCCTTCAGCTTCTCGGGTCCANAGGGAGATATGTAAAAGCGAATAAAGGCAGGGCTCATCCCGAGGCCACCCGGGTGATCAATTCCNTTTATGAAGCTCTGGAGAAGGTGGCCCTGACCGAGGGGATGTCCCGGCCGGAGAAGGAAAAAATGCTCCTTGANGAGGTTGCAAAGTTCAAGAAACTCAAGGAGCAGGTGGTGCTCAGGAGGGTTGAAAAGAACGAGCCCNAGGTTGTTGAAGTGTCGCCGGCTCCTACAACACCTTCACCGGCGCCTGCACCGGAGCGAGAGAGGATTCCGGTGACGGAGATCCCTGCCCGGGAAGAACCGGAACCGGAGCCCAGGGCCGAGGCCCGTTTTGCTGGGATGTCTCCTCATGAGGCGTTTGCTTATGCGCTCGAAGAGATCACGGATATGATCCGAGCGGAGTTCAGGGCCCTGCGGGCAGAAATCAAGCTGTGGCGTGAATCCAAATGAAGGAGGGCCGAGGGGGCGCCCCACTCTCATAGGGTGGGAAGGCCCGGAAAACAGCGGGAGGCGAAGGCATGGACATTTCATCCGGTGATATCTCGGCCCTGGTCTTCAAGCGGGTCGTCAGGGAAGATACGGCAGAGTACTCCTTTGATGCGCAAATGTTGACGCTCTTCATGGAACTCGACGGGAAGAAAAGCCTGGCTGTGATTTCAAAGAAGACCGGGCTAAAGATGAGTACCCTGAGAGAAGCGGCAAGCAAGCTATCGAAGCTCAAACTCATCGAGCAGGTGGCCGAGGCGATTGCCGCTGTGGATGCTGATTTCATGGACACCCTGAAGAGAGAACTGTCCCTGGCCATTGGTCCCCTGGCCCAAATCCTGATTGAGGATGCCGCGAATGATCTGGGCCAGAGCGTGACACAGTTTCCCATTCGACGGGCACCGGAACTTGTGGAGAGTCTGTCGCGTGAGATCCAGCGTGAGGAGAAGAGAGCGGCTTTCAAGCAGACCATGGTTCGCAAGATCAAGGAGAAAGGATATTGAAAAGGGGGAGTGAAGCATGATCATTATATGTGAGGAGTGCGGGAAAAAGTACCAGATTGATCCATCGCGTATTAAAGCCACGGGTGCAAAAGCCAAATGCACCGGCTGCGGCAATATGATGACCATCCCCAAGCCGGAGGCCAAACCGGAAGCCAAACCCGTGGAGCCGCCACCCGCGTTGCGGCCGACACGGGAGATTCCGGCCAAAGGAGAGCAACCTCCTCGGCCAAAAGAAGAACCTCCTCCTCCGTCCAGAGAGGAAAAACCCGAGGTGAAGGAGGAAATGCCCAAAGCCAAGAAAAAGGGCGTGGGCTTGAGGTTCAAGATTTTCGTTCTCTTTTTCCTCGTCCCCATCATCCTCTTTGTCGGAGCCGGGTACCTCTATCTGGTCCAATTGGAAAACCTTTCAAGTCTGATCACTCAAGAGAGCACAAAAGCAGTGACCCAGTTGGGCGAGCAGATCATCGCCGAAAAAGCGAGATCCGTGGCTTCCGAAGTCAGGCTCTATCTTATGAGTCGGCCCGATCTAAAGAAGGAAGCGTTTGACGCAGATCCGGAATTCAAGAAACTGGCGGTTCAAAAGGTGGGGACCACGGGATATACCGCCCTTCATGCGGTCCCGGACAACCAGGGCATCTGGCGCAACTGGGCCCACACCAATCCCAAAATTGTAGGCCTGGACATGAGCACGCTAAGCAAGCCCATGGGCGGCAACTTCCCAGGGTTCTGGAAGGTGTTCAGCAATGGAAAAGAGGGGAAGGAGTCTCGAGGATACTACAGGTGGCAGGAGGCGGACGGAAGTTTTCGAGACAAGTACATGGTGTGTGCGCCCGTGCAGGGGACACCCTATTACGTGGCAGCCACAACCTATCTCGACGAATTCACGCAGCCGGTAAAACAGATGGAGGCGAAAGCCGTCCAAATCAGCACAGACACCCGCAGCATCGTCCTCGGAATTCTGGGCGGGACCCTGCTGCTGATCGGTATCATTGTTGCTCTCTACGGAACCCGGCTGACCAGCAGGATCAAGAAGCTGACCTCGGTAGCGGAACAAATCAGCGTGGGCGAGATGGATGCGGAAATCCCTGTGACCTCAAAAGATGAAATCGGAGATCTGGCGGAAGCCATAGGGCGAATGCAGGAAAGCATCAGGCTCTCCATCGAACGATTGCGGCGGCGACGGTAGGATCTTTCTTGGCCTCTGACTACTCTGATAGCTGCGGGGAAGTGCAAAATCGAACCCGCCGGAGGCGGGTAAACCGCAGAATATCGAATAACGAATAACGAACGCCGAAGGAAGAAACAAAAGAGATTTAACTTCATCATTCGAAATTTCTTGTTCGATATTCGAAATTCAGGTTTCGGGGCTCCAAATTGATTGCGGCTCAAGGCGCACATCGGGAAGTTCATCGGCGAGTTCGAACTTTTTTGTGAAATGATCAGCGGGTAGGGTCAAGGCATGGTGATTGTACCCAGGGGAAACCCTGTTTTCGAGAATCTCAACAGCTACTATTTGGATCTTCGCCGGCTGTTGGAGCATTGCCAAGGGGAGATGGGGTCCGGGGCCATCTATTTGAAGTCTCCCTCTGCAGAAGGGGCTATTTTCTTTGAAGCCCACGAACTCCTGGGTGGCAATTATGAGAACCGGGGCGAAAAGCTCGCCGGCAAGCCTGCGATCGAGCGTCTTCTGACCCCCTCCTCCGCCGAGAATTACCAAGTCAGCATTTACGAAGTGGCGCCTGATGAGGCCTATTACTGGTCCAGTATCCCCAGTGCAAAAAGAATCTACGAGGATCTCAGCACGGAATTCACCGACCTGGAGGGACTCATCAAAAAGATGAGCTCCGAAAAGCTTTCGGGATACATTGAAATNTCCTTAAACAGCGAACTGGACGGAGGATACCTTTTCTTCAGAAACGGCCAGGTGGCGGGCGGCTATTACTTNTGGGAGAAAAAGTTNAGTACCTCCAGGGAAGATCAGGATCTGCTCCTNCGGAAAGCCAAACGAAGCGGAGGCATTTTTCATGTAAGCAGAATCTCGGTGGAATCCAATGCGGTGAANGAGGTCTCCAAGAAGCCGTTGGCGCCNGAAGTCCTTGCCGCTCTCGAAGAACTGCTGGCTCTGCTCGAAAGCCTTTGCACCTCCAGCCAAACCGTCAGGGCGGATTTCAACACCCTGCTGAAAAAGAGGTTCCTGGACCTGGCGGATGAGTACGCTTTCCTTGATCCTTTTGCCGGAGAGTTTCAGTACTCAGGAGGGAAGATACGTTTGGCGAGCGAGGTGTCCGACGCGGATCTCGCCAAAGGGTTGCTGGCAGCGGTCGCAGGCCTTGTGCGAGACCAGGGCCTTAAGGTTCCATTCAAGAGTCGGCTGGAGGGCTGGCTTCAGAAACATCGGAAGAGACTCTTGAGCCTCGGGATCAGCGTGGACAGCCTTTTGGCCGTCCAGTAAATCCCTAATGCAAGACTTAGGCAGCAGCCAAAGTCGGCTTGACATCTACGCATCATGCACAGAAGTTTCAGTCTAAGACTCTAAGAGAGTCTGTGAGTAAAGGAGATCTGACGGGGCATGGAGTTGGGGCGATCTGAAGTTTTTTCCGATTCCTCTGTCAGGGGCTTTGCGGAGTTTATACACGCCCTTCCCGTGGCCGTGTTTCGCGAAACGCTTGACGGGAGAATCGTGTATTGCAACAAGGCGTTGGCCGAGATGCTGGGGTTTGAGTCTTGTGCGGAACTGATCAATCATCCCATGACCCTTTTCTACCACAACGCTGAAGACCGGGACTTGGTGCTGACGGCGGTGATGAAAAGCGGCCGTGTGGTGGATGCTCCACTTTCCCTGAAACGGGGGGACGGCCGGCCCATTTGGTGCCGTTTGACGGCCAAAGCCCTTGTGAACGAGGAAGGCGTTCTGGTGCATTTGGACGGCGTCCTGAGAGATGCCACCAAGGAAATTGAGAAGCGGGGAACCCGACCCACCCTTGAGAACATGGCCAATGTGTTAAGTGATTTTGTCGTTCTCTTGAACTGCGACGGGGAGATTGCNGACATCAATAAAGCAGGGAGCGAACTGCTCGGATTCCAGGGGAAAGATCTTATCGGNCGAAGCATTGCCGATTTTGTGATCCCCAGGTTGAGAGACCTTTTCTCCACTTTTCTTTCGATTGTCATCAAGACAGGGAGAGAAGAGGGAATCCTTACGATCATGGATAGGAACGGAGATGAAAGGCACCTGGAGTTCCACGCTTTCGTGGATGAAAGGCAGGGAGCACCCGCACCCGGGCACATCCATCTGGTGGCCCGCAACGTGACGGACAGAATCAAGTATCACAAAGAGCAGCTGTCGAAGGAAAAATTCATCGGAGTTCTGGAAATGGCGGGAGGCGTGGCGCACAAGCTTAACCAACCGCTCATGATCATGAGAAATGCGGTGAACGAAGTGCTCTCCGGCATGTCCTCCAAAGACCCGAACTATGAAAGGGTCCTGAAGATACACCAGCAGGTGGAAAGAATCAGCGAAATTGCAAAGAAGATCGGAAACATCAAAAAGTATGAACCCATGGATTACGTTGCAGGAATCAAGATTGTGGATATCGACAAGACCTCATAGCGAAAGCACAGCGGAGAACAGAAAGTGGTCAAGAAAGTACTTATTGTAGACGATGATCAGGAGATGTTGCTCTCCCTGGAGGAAGGGCTTTCGAAATACGACGAAACGTTTTCCATCGCTACGGCTGAAGACGGTCTTGGCGCCGTTGATGAGCTCAAGAACAGCACCATCTCCCTGGTGGTGACGGATCTCAAGATGCCGAAAATGGACGGGTTCTCTCTCCTTTCCCACATCATGGAGCACTATCCGGAGATCCCGGTCATCATCATTACCGGGTACAGTACCTCAGAGATGGAAAGGCTGGCCCGGGAAGGAGGAGCGATTGGGTACATTGCCAAGCCCTTTATGATCGACGACTTGGCCAAGAGAATCATCACCACCCTCCGAAAGGAAGCGGATGGCGGCACGCTCCACAGCGTNTCTTCGGGCATTTTTCTCCAGCTCATGGAGATGGAGGAAAAAACGTGCACGGTCCGCCTTGTTGAAAAACCCTCGGGCAAGCAGGGAATCCTTTTCTTTCTGGATGGGCAGCTGCTGGATGCACGATGCGACAGCCTGAGGGGGGAGGCTGCAGCGTATGAGATCTTTTCGTGGGACGATGTGAGCCTCAGCATCCAAAACTCCTGCCCCCAAAGGGAGAGGCGCATCCATCGTGATCTTCAGGCGATTCTGCTCGATGCGATGCGCCTGAAGGACGAACTCAAGCGCATCGTTAAGCCGACGCCCCCCAGGAAGAAGCCGGCCACCCCTGCCAAGGAGAAGATCGAGAGGCTAGGCCCGGTGGAAAGGGTGAAGCAGTTTCTCAAAAAAGAAGTGGGTGAAGGATACGGAGTCGAAGATGTCTATGAGGACAATTCCTGGGAGAGCTTCGTGAAAGGGATAAGGAGACTTGGGGCCGCTTTTGAAGCCGGAGAGTTCAAAGCGGCTTACGTAGACAGGGGAGAGTCAAGGGACTTCATCCTTATCCCCGGCGAAAGCGTGACGGTCGTTGCGGTGAACCCGAAGTGCGCCAGAGACCGAATCATGGAGGCCTTGAGCGAATAGATATGTTGAGCCATGAAAGAACTCTTTAAAGACATTTTGGCCTTGGAGGATGTCCGGGGTGTGGTGGTCAGCTCTCTTGAAGGGGAGATCCTCTTCACGGAGCCCTCTCTGGAAATCGACAGATCTTTGCCCTTATTCATTAGGG
>JGI26437J51864_10000064_pt1 | contig 28704 bp, 25 predicted proteins | sample FrelakmetLWP11LW_FD_51864 | JGI IMG/M metagenome (IMG submission 51864)
TCCTAATAATAAAACAATTACTTGGGTACAAGACGCAAAGAAATGAATATGAAAATTATTTTTAGAAGATAAAGAAATTCCCCCAAAAGTTTAAAAAATACGAAAAAACCATACGATCTCACAACACGGCCTACACGACATACAAAGTTCATCGTGCAAGCAGCAAACGTTAGGCGACATATTTTTGAAAAATTTGTTTTAAAATGTTTTTGGTGGGCTTTAAGCAATAAGGAATTTGATTTTTTTTATTTTTAAAGAGGGGGGCAAAAGGTGTTTTCTCCGCTATCGCTCCGAAAACGAATTATTACAGATTGAATCAAAAACAGAAAAACCTATATATAAATAATTTTAATTTTTTTATGGAGAATAATATGGAAACAAAAAAAGATAGAAACATATTAGCAATAACTTTGCTTATTTATTCAATTTTAGTTATTGTTGCAAACACACTGCTTGCTATCTTTTTTAAATTCCCCGATATTCTAAGGGAATCCTCGATTGTTAGATTTGAGTTATTCATTCAAAACTCAGCGATAATAATCCCAACATATTATATTTTTTTGATTTCAGCTTTTTTGCAGATATTTATTCCAATAATTGCATATCATTTTATTAATAAAAGAGATTCTCTTTCAAGCATAACTCTTTGTGCAGGGATTTTGGCCGGAGTACTCCAATCATTGGGTTTTGTTAGGTGGATCGTACTGATACCTTTTCTTGCAAATCAACAGACAGATATGGCTCTTTTGGAAGGATTTGCAAATTCTTATCTAGGTATGAGTGTGGGCGAACATTTAGGTTCTTTATTTATGGGGCTGTGGATAATACTTATTTCTTATCAAATGTTAAAATCAAAATTGTTTGATCAAACTTTAAGTTATATTGCACTTGCAAGCGGATTGGGAATATTATTATCTTCATTTGAAGCAATAGGAATTAGTTCGCTTTCTATAATCTCTTTACCTGCTTGGGGTTTATTTGTAATCTGGTCTTTACTAACCACTTATAACTTATTTAAAACAGAAAACTTTGCCCCAAAAATTAAATGGTATGCCTGGATCATCGCAATAATCTTTTATTTAATAAATATTTTACCCGCCTTTATTTAAAAATAATGAATATGAAATATAAAAAATATCTTTTAATAATATCCGCTCTCTTATTTCTTTTTTTTGTTATGGCTATTTTAGGACAAGGGACTTTTATGAAAGAAAATTATCTTGATCCATGGAACACAAAATATCATCAAAATTTTGAAGATGATAGAATTAAAATTATTGCACATGCAATATTAGCCCCCAATGCTCATAATATGCAGTCGTGGAAAATAATACTAGATAAGGAAAATAAGAATAAATTCAGTTTATTCTTGGAGGATACAAGACTATTACCACAAACAGACATAGACCATAGGCAGTCCATCATTAGCCAGGGAACATTTCTTTCTTTGGTAAATATTGCATCTAATAAACTAGGTTATGAAGCAAAAATTCTAATATATCCCAAAGGTGAATTACCAAATAGTCCATCTGTGTTTGAAATACAAAATATTCCAACCGCAGAAATAGAGCTAATAAAATCTAATGAATCTGAGAATCCATTATATAGTGCTATTTTTGATAGAGTGACTACCAGAACTGATTATCTAGAAAAGCCCTTAAAACAAGAACAAGTTGATGCTATTTTAAAACTCAATAATAATCCCGATATTGAGGTCCTAGTTTTTCAGGATTCAGAAGATTTAAAATTCTTGAAAGAACTTGCTATTTCGGGGGTAGAAATAGAATCAAATCTTGAAAAAACTATGAATGAATCCAGCGTAGTTATGAGATATAGCGAATATCAAAAGAATAAATACCGTTATGGGTTAACTCTTTCTTCTCAAGGTTTTCCAAAATTCAAAGAGTTTTTTTTTGAATCATACAGTAGTATTTTTGGGTCAGATATGAAATTAGAAAGTAGTGTCTGGCGTGAATCCGAAACAAAAAGGATTCAAAAAACTCCTGCTTATTTTTTGATAATTTCAAAAGACAATTCCAGAACTACTCAAGTCAAAGTCGGTATGCTTTATGCCGAAATTCAGCTCATAGGGACAGTCCTTAGTCTCAGTATGCAACCAACAATGCAGATCACCCAAGAGTATGAAGAAATGAGTGCTCTATATAATGAAGTTCATAAAAAATTTGCAGACAATGGTCGAACAGTTCAGATGCTCTTTCGTGTCGGTGAAGCTGAAAAACAAGTAAAACATAGCCCCAGAAAGGATGTTCTAGATTTTATTTTTAACTAAATTTTTATGGAAACAAAAAAAGAACAACTACATATCATTTTAGGTGGATCTGGAGCTATAGGATCTGCTGTAATAAATGAATTAAAATCAAGAAACTTAAAAATCATAGCAGTTGAGAGAACAAAAAAAGTAATTGGTACTGAAACAATTAATGCTGATTTGCTCAATCTAAAATCTTTTTCCAATGCTGTAAAAGGAGCTACACATATTTATCTTTGTATTGGCCTTCCCTATAATTCAACTATATGGCAAAGGGATTGGCCCCAAATAATGAATAATACAATACAAGTTTGTAAAGAAAATAATATCAAGCTGATATTTTTAGATAATATTTATATGTATGGCCCTACTCCATTAGCTATACCTTTTGACGAAAATCATCCACAAAAACCAAAAACAAGAAAAGGGCTAGCTCGTAAAAAAACAACAGACTTATTAATAGATGCTATTGGAAAAAAGGAAATACAAGCAGTAATTGGTCGCTCAGCTGATTTTTATGGTCCTAATGCAGTTAATAGCCCTTTTTACATAGTCTTTTTAGAAAAAATGCTTAAAGGTAAAAATCCGCAATGGCTTGGGAAAAAGGATGTCAAACATACTTATGCTTACACAGAGGATAATGCAAGAGCACTGGTAATGCTTGCCTTGAATGAAAGTTCTTATGGTCAGGTATGGCATCTGCCTGTTGAAAAACCAGTCTCTATACAAGATATTTTAGATATATTCAATAAAAAACTAAATAAAAATTTTCAGATTAGTTATATGCCAAGAATATTACTCAATTTTTTGAGTTTATTTGTTCCTATCTTAAAAGAAGCAAAAGAGATGATTTATCAATTTGATAATGAATACATAATGTCAGATCAAAAGTTTAGAAATAAATTTCCAGAATTTAAATCAATTTCTTATAATAATGGGATCGAAATAATGATTAATTCTTTTAGAAAATAAGGAGTTTTGAAAAATGTAATTCACCCCCAGCCCCTCTTCCATTTTTCAAAACAAAAAAATCAAATACAATAATAAAAAGCCCACCAAAAACGATATAATATGGATAAATTTTTCAAAAATACGCAAGGCACGTTGCACTCTCACTCCGCTATCGCTCCGTTCGGCTCGCCTAACACAGTATATGCGGTTCGCTCGTTGCACGTCACTCTCCCATATTTTGCTCCGTTTCACTACGCAAAACATCGCATATACTGAAACGTTGTAAGACATACATTTCCTATCTCGCTTGAAATGAAAGTCAAACATCAAAACAAAGAACAAAACAATATTTTATTTTTTAATAGAATTATTACATGCACAAATATGCTATTCCAGAAATAGAAAAAAGACGAATTGCAAAAAAGGATTTTTTGCCAGATCTTTCAACATTACGTTCATGTAAAATATACGATAATTATATTAAAAATACAAGAATGAGACTAAGAAAAGAAGTTCATTCTGATTGAAAGATCGTATATAAATTATGTAAAAAATATGGAAAAGTTTCGGCAATTACTGAAGAAATTGTAAATTCATATCTAAATGAAGATGAATATAATTTATTCATCACACTTCCATCATCTAGTTTAAATAAAACTAGATATTTTGATGAAATTTGTGACATTAATATATTCGAAGATGGGAAAATAACTGTCGAACGCGAATTCTCATCAGAAAATGAAGCCAATGAATTTATTCCCCCAAAATATTGTGGCTTAGATGTATCTAGTGAAATAGACCGAGAATCTGCAACAATTGCCGAACAATAAAATGTTTGTTTTGTTTGACTCGAAAATAAAGTTCAAATAGAAATTCACGAGATAGAAAAATGTACGTCCGCTCACCTTGTTCGCTCCTACAACAGCGACTAGCGTGCATCCCGACTTCTTTTATTCAATGGACTGTCGGGACGTCCGCCCAGTCGCGAACGTTGTGTCCACGCAGAACAGAGAGCGATTATGAACGCATTGATAGATGCTCCGGACAAAATCATCGGATCAAGATTGTATTTCGTCCGTATCGACGAAAACGGAAAACCAACGCACGCAGGCAAGCCCTACTGCACCATCTGTAGTAAAATGGCGCTAGATGCGGGAATATGTGAATTCGTCCTTTGGGATGAAAAATGAGTGTGTATATACGATACTGATGAGTACAATACATTATCATTTAGCTACTCAGAATAATTTTAACTCCATAAAGGAATAATCAAGATGAGCAAACTCACTGATCTACCAAACATCGGCAAAGTAATCTCAAAAAAACTTGAACATATTTGAATTCATTCGGCAGAAGAATTTCTCTCCAAGAATCCTTACGAAGTTTTCGATACTCTACTTAAAAAGGAAGATCCAACACTGTGCCGCTGTGCATTAGCATCGATAATCGGGGCACATTACGGAAGAAAGTGGAATCTCATCATGAAAGAGGCCGTGCAATTGTACGAAAAAACACATCCCAAACATAAATGGGGTAAATGCTAGCATTTTATTTTTTATGATCTATCTATGTCAACAAAAAAAATACTCGTCGTCTATTACTCTCTCGAAGGCAACACAAAACTGATAGCAGAAACGATAGCCAAAGAGATGAAGGCCGATATATTGGAATGCAAACCGAAAAAGGACATCAGCGGAAAATGATTTATGAAATATATGCGAGGCGGCAGACAAGCAGTGATGAAGAGCGAACCAGAATTGGAAAATTTTGATAAAAATCCAAACAACTACGATACTATCATAATCGGAACACCAGTGCGGGCATTTACCTACACGCCAACCATCAGAAGCTTTTTTAAACAAGCAAAACTCAAAAACAAAAAAGTAGCGATATTTTGCACGCATGAAGGATGACCAGGAAAGACATTACAAAATATGGAAGAACAACTAGCAAATAACACCATCATAAGTACAACGGAATTTGTAAACGTTAAAAAAAATCAATCAGCAAACAAAGAAAGAGCAAAACAACGAGCTTTTACCCTCTTATCACATACCATGCCAACAAAAAAAACACCAGCCAAAAAGACCGCCAAAGTCACAGCGAATTTCAGCGCGAACGTCCCTGAAGAGATGATTGAATGTTGCAAAGGCAGCAGCTGCGGAAACGGTAAGAAACGACACAAAACATCAAAACCAGGAAGTTTCTATTTCCTCGGAATGATTGGAGCAGCAATCTACTACATCAGTATAGCTACCGGATTCCGGATGGGTGTACTTGGAGTTTTGAAAGCATTTGTATGGCCAGCATTCTTGGTCCATGGATTGTTGAAATTTTTGTGACTATAAAATATATGGTAATTAATTCCCAAAATCGTAGGTATATAAAAGTATAATAGCAATTTTATTCCTTATTTTTCAGTATGAAAAAAAATCTCTTTCTGATAGTGCTGATCACGATGATTGTCCTGACATGATGCCAAAAAAAATCAGTGATGAACGAAACAACAAATACAAGCACATTTTCGCTGATAGCAAATCAAGTCACAAAATACCCATATACATGGAAAATGACTAAACCCGATATCACCGAAATGAAAAATCGGAATGCAATCCAAAACGGATTCCATGAAGCATGGAAAATGACCTATCAATTGCCTGAAGTGGATATCACAGATCCCGCGTACAAGGAACAATGTCTCAACTGATGATTCAACCTTCTAAGCGCAGAAGATGGATCAGTGATCAAAAATATTCCCTTCAAGGACTTCAAAAGCAATGCGAAATTCGATGTAAGCGGAACATACAACGGTCAAGGATTGTGATTGGATTTTTCTGAAGGACAAAAAAATTTCTTAGCTCAACATGGACGGATGATTATGAAAGCAAATAGCGGATTCTTAGAAGAGATGAAAAGCAGAACATATTATGATGGAGATGGTACCAGCCAAGGATGAGAAGGAGATGAATGGTCAGACAATTACGAAAAGATAGGGTGAACAGATGCACCATACAAAAGATATCCATACAACACTATATTGGTAACAAGCGACTTACTCTTGCACGTCTATCATAGAGTATTCGACAATTCATTGAAATATTATGAAGAGTCGGTAGCAAGACCTATGGTCACCGAGCTTTCCAAATCATTATTTGAAAAATTTGAAAACTTAGCAAAAACGACAACCGATACTGAACTCAAAAAAAATTACGAATTCCTCGCAGCATATCGATCTATACCATATGCTATCCTGATTCCAAACGAAGAATTGATAAACAAAATAACTACAGAAAGTGAAAATTCTGATTCGGCTGACCTCAGTGATGAACAGATTCAGAAACTCATCATGGAAAGAGGTGTAACAATCTTTGCAAAGCTCACACCTGAATACAAGAAAGCAGTAGAAGAGACGATACAAGAAATACTGAAAGCAGCCAATAGTAATGGAAAAAATATTCTACTCGAAACGCTTTCGCCCAAGCTCTTGGAAAGTTTCAATGGATTCAACGGATTGAAATTTGATTTCACCCAATTCAAACCAAGAGCGCATTATACGACTGACTCATTGCTCAAGACCTACTTTATGGCGATGAAATGGATGATGAGAGAAAAATTATATTTTGCAGACAAAAACATCGCAGCTGCATGATTGATTATGGTGAACAATATCAAAGATCAAGATCTCAGTCAATTTACAGCATTTTATGATTTCATCCAAAAACTCATCGGAGAAGATGATGATGTAAATATCGTTGATATGCAAAAATTTATCGCTGACCAAAAACGAGTATCAGACAGTGCAATTATCAAGTGAATGGACGACAAAATAAAAGAGCAACTTATGATATTGAGACCACAAAGAATTATGTCTGTCTCGTATAGTACACCAGGAGAATGAGATGTTACAGAACAAGAGGCAAAAGATGTGACCGCATGATTTATTTTCTTCGGAGAAAAATTTACTATCGATAGCCGGTTCTTCGACCAATTCACAGCTGGCACAGCAGAAAAAGAAAGTGATATAAAACCATGGGTACAAAGTGCATTGATGGCAGCCGATAATCTAGTGAATCTCCCTATCACACAAAAATTCGCTAAACTATGGATGGAAAAAAATCAAACAGCATTTGAGATAACACCAATACAGCTAGCAGGATACAATAAGATAAAAGGAGATGTTTCTAAAAATGATATTCTGACCAAATTTGATTTCGGAACAACTGTCTACCATACACGACTCAATACACTTTCTAGCCTCTTTATCAGCGGAGGAAATAATGTACCATATTTCATGGAGGATACATTATATCAGAATAAAATGTTAAACACTTATCTCTGAAGTTATACAGAACTCAAACACGATACACTACTATACGTCAAACAAGCATACGCAGAAATGTGAGGTGGAGGAAATGGACCTTGCGACTGGTCTATAGAACCACCTGCATTGCCAGTACCAAAAGGATATGTGGAACCAAATATCGACCTCATCGATCAGCTTATAGCGTTGACAGAAGAGACCAACACGTTCTTCACCGGACAACAATACAATGATTTTACTAATTATCTACAATTCGTCAAAAAGATAGCAATAGCACAAACACAAAATCAGAAGATAGAAGAGGCTGATTTCGATACATTAAGAGCTTCATCCAATACATTATATACTATCACAACACCGACCAAACTCTTTGGATACGCATTACAAAAAGAAAAGAGATGATCGATAATCGCAGATATCTTCACATCAGGAAAATTCGGTCCCTTATATGAAGCAGTCGGTAGACCATATCTGATGACGATGATGATCAATGATACAAACGGAGCAAGAATAGTTGTAGGACCTGTATTTAGTCATTACGAATTTTACAGTTCACAAGCATCATTTCAACCTGTGGGTGGTGGAAGATACACCGATCAAGATCGACAGAACAATTACGATGCACTCAAAGGAAATACAGAAGAAAATATCATGGGATTGCCATTATTAGAAATCATACAATCCGCTAAATAAATTATGGACAAAAGAAAAAGCCGACTATTTTCCCTTATCGGGATTTCGATCTTCGTGATAGGTATACTGTCACGGATATTCGGCGATAGCGCGAAAAATCATATCCATATAGAAGAAGGTCAGCAGAAATTTTTTGCAGTCCTGCCTCATTTTGCATTACAACCAAAAACGCTGGAAACTTTTTATCGTTTTTTGAAAACGACCTATACGATAGACGATGATGAGAATATAAATATAGTCCTCATCAGTCCAGACCATTTTGATACAAGCAAAAACAATATCGATATGCTCTGTGAAGATACGGATGAATTCTGCTATAAATGAATATGCATGGCAGCAAAAACCTTGCCACATACCAAAACCAGTGGATGCCTCAAAGAAGATACAACGAAAGAACATGGTCTAGGAGAGCAATTTACGTTCATTCAGAAGATATTTCCCAAAGCAAACATCTATCCCATCGTCGTCAAACCAAGAAAATTCATCGAAGATACGGAGCTAATAGATATGCTCAACAAACACGATTTCGCAGGTAAAACAATGGTTCTCGCTTCAGTAGATTTTTCACATTATGTAGATGAAGAGTTTGCAAAGCTTCATGACAAAAAAAGTTTGTATACGTTGATTAATGCAACAGGTACAAACGATTTTGCAGCGCTCGAGGTTGATTGTCCGAGTTGCTTGTATATCGCCAATACACTTGCACAGCAAAACAATCAATATCCCAAAGCATATCTCAGAGATAGTAGCAGTTCAATCGTTAATAAAAATCTAGGGACAGGAAACACTTCTAGACAATTCATCTACTACACAAACGAAAAGCAACAGATAAATGGTTTCACCGTAGCATTCTTCGGTGATTTGATTTTTGATAGACAAGTTGCTCAATATCTCTCTACAGAACAAAGTCTCAACAAGCAATTCAAAACATTTTTTCAAAATGAAGATACAAAACTTTCACTATCCACCTATCCGCATAGGAAATTATTTGGCATCGATATTGTAGGAGTAAATTTGGAAACACCAGCAGTCAGCGATAAGAAAATATGCCAGAAATCGGGCAAAGAAGTGACATTCTGTTCAGACAGCGATATCTTGTCATATCTCAAAAGTATAGGATTCACCATGATGAATGTCGCAAACAATCATAGTCTTGATGGCTGAACAGATGCTCACTTGGAGACAATACAGCAAATCAAAAACAATTGATTAAATTATGTAGGATATGTAAGAAATGGAGAATATTTTGAAAAAAATTATCTTCGGAGAACAAAAATACGCGGGATCAAGGTTGCACGACAAGGATTTGATTTCACGATAACTCCGAGGAATTTATTTTCTACATATTGCACTACGTTGAAGAAAAACAAGAAAGATGGATATATTAATATGGTCAATGTTCATCGAGGAAGAGAATATGAGACAACTCATAGCGTCGAACAAGAGAGTTTAGGAAAACAACTCATTGATTGTGGAGCAGATATCATCATTGGACATCACCCACACGTCATACAGGATATTTGACGATACCAAGGCAAACCAATCATTTATAGTCTGGGAAATTTCTTATTTGACATGAAGGATCCGCCTGAAACGACGAAAGGATGATATGTACTGATAGATTATGAAAATAGTGGCGAAATAACGATTTCCACCGGAACAGTAGATGCAAGCATATATTAATAAAATAAGACGGAGAAAGTTCAATAAAGAACTTTCACGTCGTTTCTATCTATAGGAATCATTCAAATTCCTATACGATAAAAAAAAACAATTATTTAGGCTTTAAGCTTCAAGCTTTAAGCTAATTTATAGTTGATTTTCGACATCAAAAACATACTAATTAAATAACAATTTTGAATGTTGAATTTTTAATGTTGAATGAAAGACTTGTTGTAAGATGAACTATAGCTTATAACAAGACAAATACCATCATTTAGCATTTAGCATTTAACATTTAGCATTTTAATTGTTTGGAGAAAAAACAATGGCAAAAAGGATATTATTGATGATGAGAAAAAATAGTATGACCCTTTTGGGAGCAGCAGTGTTGGCTTCTGGAATTTTCTACGTAGTAAACAATCCTGATATGTTCACAGCTAGCATCCTTTCATTACAGGAACAGGAATTCATCGCAGAAAAAGGATGGGATATCGCCTACAAGACCAATAGCGGCTATGTAGATATCTTCATGGCAGAAAATATGGAAACACCGGAAAATATAGATTTTATGATAAGTTTCGACAAAGATACCGTAACCATAGATCCAGCAAACTTAAGCGGACAAGGAACTCGGACATATAGCAATCCAGATGAAAACAACATCATCATAACATCCATACCGACCAATATCATCAAGAGCGAGAGTCTTATTATGTTACCGTTTACGGGAGATATCGAAGATATCCTGCTCAGTGAAGCAGTGGTCGATGGAGAATGATTGTCTATCGGATCGCTTAACGAAATCATTTCACATTCTAAGTAAATAAAGCAAAAATATTTATCCTTATTATCGTATAATGAATTTTTCACGCAAGACATTGATAGCGAGCATATTGGCGATAGGCTTACTCGGAGCAGGATTCCTCGCAAACAACAAAGTTGAAGCTGCTGATCCTGATGCATTCATCGTAGAAGTGACACCAAGCTCATTTGATGTCAACGAAGCGGTAGATATCACCATCAAAGCGGTTCAAGCTGATGGAAAAATCGTCAAAGAGTATCTAGGCGATGTATTCATCGAAATAGAAGGTATCGTAGATACAGCTGATTACACGGTTCCAAGCGATGGACTTTATACGTTTTTGGCGGGAGATCAGTGAGTCAAACTATTTTCCAAATGATTATCTATCAAAAAATCGGGGACATTCACCGTCAAAGTATCTGATATCATCAATGACACTATCATAGGACAAAAAACAGTCATCGTAGGGACTGTAGGAGATACGACAGCCACAGAAACGATAACGCTCATCTCTCCGGTTCCAGGTGGAATAGAGAAAAATAGCATTGCAAACGTCATGGCAAATGCGCCAGCATTGCCTAACGCACCATATCAAATCTATATCAACAACAATGTAGTAGCACAAGGCATGACAAACGCCAATGGAGATATCAGCGCATATGTAAGCGGAATAACTGAGTGAGATAATATTCTCCAAATAAAGATTCTGAATGCTTCCAGCGAAGTGATCGGTGAATCAGAAATCATTTCCTTCGCCTACCAACCCATCAAGGACGGGGTTTTCAATGGCATCACAGTAGATCCTATAGGAGCTATCAAACAAGGCGAAAAAATGAAATTTACGGTCAAAACAAGTGATAGCGTGACATCAGCTCAACTAAAATTGAGTGATGGGAAATCAGTTCCTATGGAGAAACAAAGCGCAGGAACATTCACTAAGGAGATTCTTATGGATACCAAAGGAAATATTCAGGTAAATGTAGATCTGATTGTCCTCGGACAAACAAAAAGCTATACCGGTGTCGCAACAGTGATTGTAGAAGAAGGGATCGCTATAGGAAAGATAAGACTCTATTCAGATAGTATAGACAAAACAAAATTGAACGTTACCTGGGAAACCATAGGGACAGCAGCAAAATTCAGGATAGATTACGGAACAAGCAAAAATGATTTGGAATCATCTACCATCGTACAGATAGAAGAAATCATCATAGAAAATCTTACCATAGGAGAAATCTATTACTTTCAAATTACTCCGCTCGATACCAATGGTAATCCCACAGGAACAGCATCAGAAATAATAGAAGCTACAATAGGAGAAGAATCAAATTGTGTTGTTGTCGGAATACACATCACCACAGGTCAAATAGGAGACAAATATTATCTAATACGAAGTGCAGTCAATAATGTAGAAAGATATATCATCTACAAATCTGATTTTGACGCTGCAGACTCTAGTCAGATGTCCAAGATAGGAGAGACAACAGGAACAATGTTCGAATATCCCTTCAATCCGACACCAGCATCCAGACAATACAAATACGCATATTATATCATAGAAGCAGTATGTAAGGATGGTACCAATCTCAAGATAGACAACACCAAAAAAATTGTCGTAGGACCCACAGGAAACATTATATTGATCATCTTGATAAGTCTCTTCGGTTACACCATCTACAAACTCTATGGCTACTCAAAAAACTAACTAATAACTAATAGTGAAAAACTAACAGTGTCGGAAATTTTTTGATAAAAAAATACCTTCGTTTTTCACTCTTCACTTTCCACTTTTAACTAATTTCAGTTTTTGAAGCATGGATATCAAAAAAAAATATAATCATTTTTCCATAGAATCAGAATTTCTCAAAAAGAATTACTTTCAAAAACTCTTCGCGACCAAAAAGGATTCAACGAAACGGGAGACGGTGATTACTCAATTACCGACAATGATATCCAAAGACACTTCATTAGCATCTATCAGCGGACTCATCAAGGAAAGCGTGATAGCGACCTACAAAACCATGAAAGGTATCAAGACGAAACTGCTACCGATTTTTGATACAGAAGACAAAGATCTCAAGACAGAAAACTACGAAAACCTACTCACCAAAGCAGGAATATTTTGTGGTATTGATACAGATAATATAGTATATTCAGAGAGGAATACAAACTTCGTCAGAAATCTCTTCGTAGAATTGGTGAACGAAGGACATATCTATGAAGACTGCTCTATAAATTATCGAAGCATAGAGGAGCAAAAAACCTTGGGTACAGACGAATTATCACAGAAGAAAATAAATGTGAAGCAATACAATCTCAGATATTTCGTAGACACAAAGAATATCTCGCTTATCGTGCCGACACTCCGACCGGAGACTATTTTTGCTGATGTAGCGCTTGCTGTACATCCTGATGACAAAAGATACAAGAAACTCATAAAAAGCAAAGTCATTATACCAATGATCAACAAGACTATACCTATCATCTGAGACGAATCCGTAGATCCCATGAAAGGGACAGGAATCATCAGAGTGACCCCAGCTCATGATCAGAAGTCGTTGATAATAGCACAAAAATATGGGTTGAAGATAGATAATTTCGCTATCGACAAGGCCGGATGCTTCACAAAATGCGCAGGAGATTTCTGTGGAAAACAGGCCAAGGAATTCGTAAAAAATATTGTAAAAAATCTGGACGATATCCACAATCTAGAATCGACAAAATATGTAGAAACGGAAATAGCGTCACATAAAAGAACAGGAGAAAAAGCACGACCACTCCTCTGCAACCAGCTCTTTATCAAGATAGACGAAGACTTACACACCATCGCTTCAGCTATCCAAGAAAAGAAATTACAAATCATACCAGAAGAATTCGAAAAACATATTGCAAACACAGCAAAAGAGATAAACTACCGGCCAGTGACAAAAGAAGATTCCAAAGGATATTGCCTGCCATTCCGAAAAAGCAAAAACGGCAAAAATTATTTCATCTCAGACAACGAGCTGATCAATCTACCAGCAAAAAAAACAAAAAACAAATGGACAGTACTCTCGCTCATTATTTTCAATCTCGTTGTAGATAGACGTCTCAGACAACACTTTAGCATAGAAGAATGTATCGATGTCTTGCTGGGAAAAAGCCGTACAGGAGAACAGAATACGCTCGAATCATATATCGAGCTCTTCAGCGAAACCCTTCCGAGAGGATACAGCAAGGAATTGAATGAATTGAAAAAAATAGTGGAATATACCGAGAAGGAAAAAGGAATCAGTAATTTTGAAAAGTTTTCCATGATGCTCACTGGATTTCTCGAAAAATCCATAGCCATCACAAGCAAAAGAAAATGATTTTATAGTCTCGAAATCGATAGTCTAGTGCCTAATGACGAGGGATTAGCACAACAAAAAGAAAAGATAGAAGAGACGCTTGGTCATGCACTCATTCTCGTCAAAATGATGGAAGCATTCAATGAATCCAAAAAGGAGCCAGAGAAGATATTTTGTATCGATGAACAGAAGATACTAGAATTGCTCAAAACAGTAATTATAGGAGAAAACATACAGGGAAAGATGCTTTTCTCTACATGCTATATCCAACAACAAACCAAGCAGACAAAGAAAAACAAAGAAACATTCAAAGAGCTGATCAAAAATTTTGGAACTGATTGTACCAGGATGTATGCGATAAATCCAGACCAAGAAATAACAGAACACGAACAATTCATCAACAAACTACGGAACGCATCCAGATATATAGGACAACATCTATACGAAAAAAAATGATCCAGAAAGATAGCAGATTTTGAGCAATTGACAAGCTCTCTAGAAAAAAAGAAAACCACGCTAAGCGAATTTGAGATGCGAAGCATCTATAAAATCATAGAACTACAAAAAGAATATGAAGAATGATTAGCGAAAAATGCAATTCACGATGTGCTACAAAAAGTAATTCACACAACCAAGGAGGATTTCTGCGACAAATATTTGGAAATACAAAAACATCATGATACCGAAAATGGTAGCAAAGTAACCTTATGGTGTCTAGGGAATCTCTTGAAGATGCTACATCCATTCATTCCATTCATTACTCAACAGATACGGGAAACTATAGGATTGGAAGGACCGATTTTAGCACAAAAATTTAAAGGACAATTTGGAGATATCAGCAAAAACTACAAGACTCAGCTTTTCATGGATATCATAGATAGATTTTTGGTGATGAAACAGAAGCATTCGTATGCAAAGCATGAAGAAGTAGATATCTGTTTCTTTGCGCCATTGGATTTTCTACAATACTTGAGAAAACAGGAAAAAATACTTACTAAACTGACCAATGCATCATCGATAGAATACCTCGAAAACGAAAAAGAACTCGAAAAATATTATACCGAAAGCATTATCAACATCACTATAGGAATCAAGGTACAACACAAGGAAGTAGCCACAAACAAGAAAGAAGAGCTTAATGAGACATTACGCAACAGAGAACAAGAGCTTCAAACCATCAGAAATATGATTCCTAGACTTTCCGCAAGCGGAGCCGATCCTGAAGTCATCAGACAAAAGAAAAAAGAAATGACTAAACTCAAAAAAGATATCGAAGAATTGCAGTACGAAATCCAGAAACAGAAAGCAAACAAGTAAAACAAGAATATCGGCAATTAAAAAAAACCCTGCTCATGCAGGGTTTTTTTAGATGGTATATAGGTGTTTTAGTTACCTAGGATCTTAGTGATTTCAGCTTCGAAAGCTTCTGTAGGATATGCACCAGCGATAACAACGTATGTTCCCTTTTCGTTATCTACAACAAGGTTACCAGGAGTTCCGTTGATACCAAATGATTGTCCTTCTTGTACTTGAACATTTACAGCAGCGATAGTCTCCTCACTAGTGAGACAAGCAGCAAAATCCGATTTCTTGAGACCAATATCAGTAGCGATATTAGCTACATTATCTTCGGTGAATTCTTCAATAGCGAAGGCTTTAGCGAGATAATCATAATATGCTTTAGAACCTCCTAATTTACCAGCACATACAGCACCCTGAGCTCATAATGGAGCAGTTGGATGAAGTTGAGGTAATGGCATCTGTCTGAAAATCATATTCACATCATCAGGATATTTTTTTACAAGATTCTCGATAGTCTGAGCATTGTAATGTCTCTTACAGTAAGGGCAAAGAAGATCAGAATATTCTATGATAGTAATCTTTGCATCCTTGTTTCCGAGGATATATCCATCTTGTGCAATTGTAGCGAATTTAGCAGCATCACCAACAACAGCTGTAGTGGTATCTTCTTCAACGGTAGGAGTAGTTGTATCAGCAGTTCATCACATAGAAGCTAAAATTTGTTCAAGTGTTGTCTTCTGTTGTTCAATATACACATCAGATTTGTACAACTCTATGGCCATCTTCATATTTTCTTTTCCACCAACCTTAAGGGTTTCTAATGAATATGCATCGAGTTTGAAGAATGCTATATACACGCCAAACAATACATTAAGCGCCAAAAGAGCGATAAACACCATTTTCATCTTGTCGTATTTTTTTTCAGTAGTCATAAGCAAACATATTATCAAAATAAAATTATTGCGTTACAATTGTTGGATTCGTTGTATCAGTAGTGGTAGTAGGTAATTGTTGAGCATCCTGAATACCCCCTTGATACATCTGCAACGCCTGTTCTATTTGTTGTTTTTGAGCATCTTTGAATGTATCTGATTTGTAGATTTGCTGAACCATCTTGTAATTGTCTCTTCCACCCACTCTATCAGCTTCAAGCTTCGTTTGATTCCATAACACCCAGATTAACATAAGTGTATTTAAAGCAATAAGAATGAATACAAGACAATGTTTAATTTTGTTACAACATCCCATTCCGCAAGAGTCTTTTGCAGACAATTTTTTTGTCTCTACCATGACTGCAGGAGCCTTAGTGACCTTTTTTGTAAATGCCATTTTTTGAATACCATAAAAATCTAAAAAATATGAGAATAAAATAGTTATTTGACAAAGCAATACAAGGTTTATCAAACGGAATAGATTGACAAAAATACAAAAAAATATAGAGGAATTTAGATGCTAGGCACTTAGGAGCTTAGATACTTAGAGTAAAGCTTCTACAAGTCTAAATCTAAGCCTCTGTTTCATTAGTCAGTTTTTGTTTTTCTCACTCGAGTTCAAGTTGATCTATTTTGTTTGCTATCTTATCGTCTTGATACAACCGAAAATTTACTTCACCTACTTCGTCCAGATCGAGGACATCAGCAGATTGAATAATACCAATCTTTTTTGTCCCTAAGTCGATGATATAGTTGAGTTTATTATTTGTACCGAGAAAACATTCGATATTGATACCTTGGATATCGTATTCACCAGGATAATCGACTAATGTGTAATTAAGTTTATCATAACGCATATCATCACCAGGTTCTGACGCGAGATTGATATATTTTGGATCTGTCGTTTCAGACTTATAGAGCAATTTGCCTTCGATAACAAAACCATTTTTGAATTTCACATTAACCATAATCACTATATTACAAATTAAAGAATTTACTTTATCATATGCCCTCTTTATTTTAAAGAGGGAGGTATCCGTATTTACGGATGGGAGATTTTACTTAGTAACAAAATCCTCCACCCTTCGGGTCCCCCTCCTTCCAGTAAAGGAGGAATGTTTTTTTGTTTTTTTATCCGAAGAAGTTTGGATTGATAAGACGTAAGATGACTCCTGAAGCACCGAGAAGCGCTATACCCATAACAACCTTAATAATCATCTTTTTCCCTCATGATGGATTGCCGGAAGCTATCATAATGCCTCATACTATAATCAAGACAAATGAAACAATCAAAATAACGGTAACCAATATTTTTGTCAAACTCGACATCAAGACAGGGAAAGCCTCATCCGTTTTTATGGCTGTCGGATCATTTGAAGACTCATCCTCTATACAATTACCGATGAATGGAACAGAGGTATTGAGCTCTATCCCACAGCAAACGCCAGGGTCAGAACAGGGTTTACATACGCCATCAACATCTTTGGTACCAGTAGGACAGGAACAACGTATTCCATTCCATACTCATCATTTCGGACTAGAACATTCCGTTCATTTTAAACCTTCTCTAACTTGTTGACAATCAACATCACAACACACTTGATTACCAAAACCATCATCAACAATAATATCTCAATCTTCACATTTATTTATACATTCATAAAGATCCGAATCTATCAAAGAACATTCTTGAGAAGAAGTACATACAGTTCTATTATCTGGACAAGTTATAGCAGTCGCATACCCTCCAAATCACAAAAAAACTCCCGCCATCAATACTATCAGTAAGAAATATTTTTTCATGGAAACAACTAAATGACTAAAAACCGCTTCAGATAGATTCAGATTGCCTCAGGTTGTTTCAGATTGTAGTAATATAATAACAATCTGTAGCGATATGTAACGACCTGTAACAATCTGTAGCAAAGTTTAATTTATCATCTCATTAATTACTTCATTTACCATCGCACCATCTACATCAGCCTTATGATTCGCCATCAATTCTTTCATCAGTAAGCCTCTCTGAGTTTTGAGGTCAGTGATATTGTGGTCAGTTATGAGTTTTTGTATGAGTTCAGTAGTTTGTTCTTTGGTCATAGTAGCAGGAAGATAGAATTCGAGAAGGAGTTTTTTCTGTTTCTCTATCTCCACATCTTCAAGTTTATTCGCTTTTTCCAAAAAACCTATGGTTTCAAGAATCTCTTTAACCTCTTTTTTGAGGATACTGATAATATCAACATCTTCAAGAGCTTTTTGTACCTCTATTTCCTTATTTTTTATTTTGGAAAGCACAAGATTAAGGACGGTTTTTTTGATTTCCAATTTGCTTTTCATAGCCTCCTTGTAGTCAAGGAGCAAACGATCATAAAGTGCCATGTACATGATATAATAGATAAAATCACCTTGTATTTGACTTGTGAATTACTATGGTAAACGATGTTCAAACCGCTCAGGTGGTGGAATTTGGTATACACGTACGATTGAGGTTCGTATGCCGTAAGGTGTGTGGGTTCGAGTCCCATCCTGAGCAATTAAAATAAACAATCATTCTACATATGGTAAGTATGTGGGTTGGACCCCGTAGTACTACGGGGCGAGGTCCCATCCTGAGCAANTGAATGAATACACTTACACAGGCTTCATCACCTGTTTTTTTTATTATTTCGAACCTTCTACCTTGCACCTTCTACCTTCCACCAAAATTTATTGTCAGACAATTACTTTCGACGGCCTAATTACTCTCTTCTCTCCATTTTTGTCATAAATAAACCCTCTTTCAAACTCCTTGATAATCTTACCTTTAAGCTTTTCATTTTCTACGGGTTCTACACTTACTGGCTCATGCAAAAACGAATCTGGGACTAAACCTATAGATTCGATAGCCTTGATGTGTAATCCCTCCAATGTTTTCAAAAATTTATCATAAATCATCTGAACACCTTTGGTGAGTGGATCTTCCATATGTTCGTCCGTGATATTTTCCAAGGATTTCCTCAAATCTTCGACAAAAGGAAGGAATTTTTTGACGACCGAAATAAGCGAATCCGTTTCCACACTCTTGCTGGATTCTTGAATCTGTCTCTGATATCTATCAAAATCCATCTTGAGATTGACATATTCATATTGTGATCTTTTTGCGATTTCTTCAAGTTCTTTTTTCTCTTTTTCGAGCTGAGCAATCTTCAGTTCCAATTCTTGATATTTCTTATCATCTTGATGCTGTTGAGCTGTTTCAAGTTTCTCTTGAAGATTATCTTTCTTCTTAGGATTCATAACATATTGAATTAAGAAATAAATTTTAAGTGTTAAATGCTAAGTGCTAAGTATTGGTATTTATCTTTTTATGAACTATTGTGTACTACTGTAGAGTATACAAAGCAAATCATTCACTCAAGACTTAGAACTTAAAACTTAGCATTAATTATTTTTCATCGTAGCAAAGTAGTATTCCGCGAAGGTTTGATTATTTTCCATAAGTATCGTAGCCAACTCTTTTCATACATATCTCCGATGTCGTCATTCAACCATTTTCCCATCCACTTCTACTCCTTTCTGATACGTATTGTGGAATCAGAAATCTGCTGCATGTGCTTTGAACCAATCGTAATATTTGTTTGGATATGCCGCATCCAGTGAATATCATTTACCTCATTTTGTAATCACTTTGATATCTACAGCAAGTCATGCTTGATGCTCGCTAGTACCAGATTTTGCACATCTCAACAACGCACATCACTTTTGTATCATAAAATCTTGGAAGCCTTTGCTTCTGTATGCACTCGCTATAAAGAGTTTATCACCACTGAATGTATTTCGAAAATGTCGAGCCATATCGGCAAATTGTAATCACGCCTCTTCTCTGAGTTTGAACGCTTTGGCGTTGTTTGCAGTGAAATTGGAATTGATAGGAAGCAAATCTGTGGGTACATATGATTTATCAATGAATGGGTTCTTATCATGTAAGAATTTGTGAAAAGAATCATCGCTCTCAAAGTCAAAACTAGGTGCCTTGTGTTCTTGTCAGAAACTAGGGACAATTTCATGGTTGATAATTGGCTGGATATCAGCAGTATTCACAACGGAAACGATACGAACAGGTTGTATAGGAGTGTTTTCAGCATGTGCATAGTTTTTGACCAAAGCCAAAAACAACATTGCAAATGCAAAAGTAAAAAACGAAGTCAAAAGCACTATTCTGGTACGAGATCCTATCGTAATTTGATTAACAATAAAAACAAGCGACTACAATATAGTCAATTCATTCTGATTTTCAAAGTTTTTTATATAAAGTCTTTTTTTAGATAAAGGGCATATATATTGTTATTAACATATCATTATAAATCCTTCGGACAACCACAAAAAACAAGCGATATTAGGAGAAACAAGGAAATATATGAATACTAATCATCATAATAGAATTCTTCATTATACATAGGAATATATCCCTCATCATCGGTCTCATTCGTTGGTTTGTTTTCCAGTATATTCTTGACTTCATTGATGGTGTCGATATTTTTTATCTTGGCTCACGTGTTTTTAACTGCAGGAGTTGTTTTCATCACAGTTTCTCTTATGCTTTCTGGATCTATCTTGAAACGATTAGAGAATCATAAACACTTTCTTTCCAATTGATCAGCCAAAGTATATAAGGACGAATTCAGATATTTTTTGGAATTCTTCAATCTCCTGAATTTATCATTCATAATCTGTTTGCCAGTCTTGTCCAAGGTCTGATTGTAGAAATATTTGGCTTCATTATCGAACAATATAGCAGCAGTATCCCAAGATTCCAAGACAAGTAACGGCCTATCGAGTTCGCTGACATATTGAGGACCAAAAGCAGATGAGATGACATTGGAATTCAATATCGTACCAAGATTATTCGCAAAAAATGTTTTCCATGCCCTGAGCGCTCCAAACAATTCGTCAGGGACATTGGTATCATGATGACATAAGACATTCAGAATTTCACCAACAATACCATATTCCAGGACATCATCAGCGTCGCTTCATGGATGGGCCTGACATCGTTTCAATCTCTGGATCAATTTGACTTTTCCATCACCGGCGAATCATTTATCTCAGAATCGGTTGAAGAATTTTTCGATGAAGAATTCCACATTGGAAGGAGATTCTTGGCCTTGAGGGATAACATCTCTCATCTTGTCGGAAAACGCTTTCATATTTTGGATTTCATCTCCATCCTTTCCATTGAATCATTCTTTTTTCAACGAAGTCATCTTCTCCACGACACTCTGACTCTTGGTAAGGATAGATCACGTAAGGGAAGATGTATTGGCAGCGACATCCCTATCATAGTCCTCATCTTTCTCATTGGATTTTTCGAGGAATTCACCTATCAGCAATTTATCAGAAAGCGACAGTTTAGGATCTGAGTGCAGATCAAGCAAGGTTTTTCCTTCATGGTTTTTGCCCGTCAACGAAAGGAATTTACTCAACCCAGACATGATGGATTGAGGTGGAGAGTCAGAATCAACTTTTATAGTTTGATTGATCCAAGTTGGATTTTTCTCATCAGTAGCAAAAGCCATCAAAAAATCTGATGCTTTACCATTTATTCTATACGAAAATTTTGAAGCAGAATATCATGTAAATGAAGTGAAGCTATTACCGCTAAAAAGATCGAGGAGTCTTTGAATTTTTGTTTGATGATTGATATCTTTGGCGAATATTCACGGAACAAAACCTCTGGTTCTACAGATCTTCTGGATAAAGCTTTGTGTCGAAGCAAATGTCATATTGAGGAATACTCCAGAAAGCAATCCTGCTAAGACAGCCATTTCAAACACCTGCCACTGTTTATCATTGATGGCTTTGGTAGCCATGACTTTGAGATAGGGCAAAGCCTGTTGCGGTCTATCAGCCAATTGTCTGAAATACTCCACTCTAGCAAATTCAAAATTAGCATCTTTATTTTTGGTGAATCATTCTTCAACTCCGTCCTGTTTGAAAAATCAGGTATAAGCTCATTCCAATTCGTCGCAGAATTTCTTGGAATACTTATCTTGGAAATAATATTTGACATCATCACCCATTCACATATGCCTACCATCCATCACATGAACGATATATCTCATCTCCAATTCCACCAGCTCATTTTTCACTTGATCAGCCCAAGGTCCTCCATATACATGCGCATTTTCTTCGAGATCCCTGATTCTCTTTTCTCTCATGGCAAGGTATCTTTGCTGATGATCTTTTCCTAGTAATTTTCCTACCCGACGGCCATCATTGGTAAACGTAGCATGTTTACCATATGGTCCTTTGGCTTTTTTGATATTGACCAAAAGAAGCGCGGCTATTTTATAATGAGGTACTACCTCTATTTTACCATCAAGCATAGGTTTGATATAGGAAAAATAGACTTTTGTATAATCAAAATCTTCATAGTATTTCACCCATTTCTCGACCTTTTTCCATACCCTATTATCTCTTTCTAGGAAATACTCCATACCCATATTTTCAAAAGATGCAGAAATTCTTCAGAAAGGACGTAATAATCATCATAAACCATTCCAGAGTTGTCACTTCTGGGTTAATACGTCCGTCAAATCTTCTGTAAGTTCTTCATCATATTTCTTGATGCTATCTTTGAGCTTATTAAAAGAATTTTTAAAAAAGCCCACAACACTGTTTATACTAAATCAGCGAACGGTCGTAGGAGTCTCTTCATCTTGAGCATCTTTGGATGCATAGATATCTTTTATCTGCGCTTCACATTTTGGTTGAAGCTTTTTCTCTTGGATAAAAAGCATGAATGTCGCATAATCCATGGTACGAGAAGGAAAATTTTGAGCGATATTCTTATCATTTTTATCTCAGGAAATCGTTATCGTACCATCAGCATTGCAATGTATCTTGTACAAAATCAACGATCATGATTCTTGATCGACACTTTCACCGATAGCTTTGGGTTGATATATGCCAAAATGAGTTATTTGCTTTCATGAATAATCTCCAAGATTGTAGGTGAATTGGAATCAGTTGAATGTTAACGCTCAGAAGGATTTTTTAAGTCACGATATTCATGATTGACTCAAGATATCAAGTTGACGTTCAAAAGATGCTCATCCAGCAGGAGGTAATTTATATATAGGTGTTCCAAAAGACTTTTCCAATCATTCCAACACATACGTACGAATAGGTAATTCCTTAGTTGCACCTTCATATTTTCACAAGGAAAGCTCACTACCACGGAATTTGATGGTAAACGTTCATTTTTTTTCATTAACATCGGTAATCTCTACCTGAAGCCATGATTTCCCATATTCTGTAGGAGGGACAATACTATCTTCAGAAGGGATGAACAATCTGCTACCTTTTGTAAATCAGAGATTCTCTTTGTATTGTTCTTCAGGAAATCAATATCCTGAAATATTTTTTCGCATGTCATTGAATTTTTGCCTTTCAGTTTGTTCGAGAGTCTTTTCTTGGGGTTTTTCTTGGGAAGTTTCTTTGGCTGATTCCTCTTCTTCTTCATTCTTTTCTCTATAAATATCTAATGCTCCCATTTTTTTGCCGAATTCTTTTTCTTTTTCAGGAGAAATCCTGTCGTCCATGACCTGTTGTCCCAATACGTATCCGAAAAGTAAGGCTCCGAATGCTTCACCGTTGAGATGTAATTTTTTGTCCAATATCTCCATATCACATACAGCTTGATCCTCATTTTTTATGACGACCGGCAATCATTTTTTATCGTTGTCTCCAGGCCATCTGATCATAGTTCTCTGATCGTTGGGAGATGTCATGGGTTCGGAATAAAGATACAACTCTTTTCCTGTATAGTTTTCTGTATTGTATTCATCAATAGGGCAATACGGAGAAAGATATCATTCAACCGGTTTTCCATCCTTGGTGATCTTTACCTTATAAGCATCATTGATACGAAACTTACCGTTTTTGGCTGAAAAATCAGTATACAAAGAATCGAAAATCACGCTTTCTTCAAAGAAAGGAGAATTGCCTTCGGTAATCTGCGTCAAAAAATTAAGAGGAAGATTTTTGATATCATCAGCATCCAAATCATTTACAGCAGGAAGATATTTGCGTGCACTCGCCATGAATTCCTTTTTGATGAAGTGCAAAGGAACGGGACCATACTTCGTAGGAATCGTTATATCCATAGCATCCATATCAAAAAGCGTATGAACGAAATCGGATAATTTTTGTTTATCAATATCCAAAAGATCAGGAACTTTATTTTGTATGGTATCCTGAAGCTTATGTTTAACAAGAGTATCTATCAGCACTTGTTGCTGTTCTTTGGATAAACTAGCAAAATTAAATTTGCTTTGAACCAGTGAATGGAATACATCTCACAATGACGGCTCTTTACTATGTAGAAACGTTATATATGCTTGCCATTTACGTTCTTCTTTCTTAGCTTCGATTTCACGGATTTGCTGTCTAACCTTCTTTTTCTCTTCTTCCGTAGCCGCTGCTTCATATTGTTTGTTGAGCTCTATGAATTCATATTCAATGGTTTCCAAATCAGCTTCAAAAACAGGATCAACAAGTGCAAGATGTTTGGCATTGAAAGGATATATAGTGAATATCTCATTTACATACGGAGGAAATTCTTTGAAGGTATCGCTCATAGCATCGATATAGTGATCGATAGCTGCGTTTTGTTTTTGTACTTCATCAAATAGCTGATAGGTAACAAGCTTATTGAAAATACGTCTAAAATATTGTTCCCAATGGGAAAATCATTTAGTATCATCGAATGTTCTAGATGATGTTAGCAATTGTTTCTTGATATCGCCATTGGTGACGGTAACACTATCGAGTTTTTTCGCAAGAGATTCATCTATCTGAGATGCATGTGTTTCCAAGAAAAAAATCCACTGATTTTTGAAGTCAAGGAGATTTTGATACGGAGAAAAGACATCTATAGGAAGAGAAAAATCTTGATCAAAAGCAGCTTTAAGCGATCATTTGAGTTCTTTCCTCAACTTCGTGATAGCAACCGTGATCATCACTCTTTCTGTAGGGTTGTAATCAGGCGTCAAAATACGTTCAGACATATCTAATATCGCAGGGCTGAGAACAATGCTTTTTTTTTCAAGAAATTCTTTCCGCAAAATCGGCAAACTATCGATGGTCCTCAATCTTCCATCAGGGGAAAGTGTACAAGAAGTATAATCAAATCATGCAAAATCAGCAAAATCTTTGAATATATGATCAGGAATATTATTTTGTTTGTTATTGCAAAAATCATTTAGTGTGGAGAGACTTTCTTCCATTACCTGGGTTTCTGTGTATTTCTCACTAAATTCATTATGGAATTTTGTAGCTTCAGTACTGAGTCTTTTAACAGTGAATCATCTATTTTCCAAAATTTGAAAATATACAGGTAGATCATCTTTGTCTATCTTGTCGAGAAAGTTTGGGTGTTCTTTTTTGAAATATTCCCAAAACTGATCGAGATATTTCTGATCACCATAAAGTTCTATCTTTTTCGATTGAGGAATAGTATCAAAATTCGTGAAAGCTCACTTCAATTCATCCAAAAAAACGTCTGAGATATTTTGTTTTTTGGAATCAACCTCAGAAACTTTTTTTCCGTTGTGATTGATCGGTTTTTGATGCTTACCTTTCTTTACTGCCATACCAAAAAAGTCAATGAAATAAACGATTACATTATACTGATTTCCTATAAAAATGCAAAAAATGACAAGAAAAAAACACCGCATATTTCATCAGTGTTTTTTGTCCAAGAATTAAGATATGATTTCTATTTTTTTAATTTTGCATTCTATATTCTGAATTCTGAATTCTATATTCTACATTCTGCATTCTATATTCTGCATTCTACATTCTGCATTCTGAATTCTAATTATGGTTGAAACAAGATATCTGGAGTGAAAGTGACCTGTTTTACACCAGGAAATTGATGAGCAGTCTTTTCGATGACATTCCATAAGATCAGCATACGAGCAGATCCACCGTCAGTGAATCCAGGAACTTCAGTGAATTCAAGTGTCAACGTACCGTCAGCAGCCAGATCAGCGGAAATAAGCTTAAAATCCTTGTTAGGAAATTCTGTCATAAATCCTTGCTGTTTTTCTGTAACAGTCAGATTACCTTTGATCAATTCATTGATGGTATCTACAAGCAAATTTTTACTAGCAGGGAAGATGCGATAAACCGGCAGGATGGAATTGGTATTGATCTGTTGTTCTGGAGCCAATTTCTGGTCTTCTGTTTGATTGAAATAATAAAGGGCAACCTTCGTCGGATCAGTCGTCTGGAATAAGGAATCCTCTGTTATCGCTGCAGGGTCAGATTCAAGTTTTTGGGTGATGAGATCCAATTGATTTTTGATGAGATCAAGCTGGTCATTCAAACCTGTATTAACGCTTTCTGTCACACAGACAGGACATCTACCAAATCGTGAACCGATTTGCCTACCAAGCTGATGATCGAACAATCTCATATACGATCGGAACAGGAAAATGATAAGAAACCGAACAATTGTGGTCCAAAAAATTTTTTTCATACATAACAATGAAACAATAAAACAACTAGTTTCAAATTGCTGCAGATCGCCTCATATCGCCTCAGATTGCTTTGAGATTACCACAACCTGTAGCTATCTGTGACGTCCGCTCAGGCGGACTTGTAACAATCTGAAGCTAACATTTCATATTATTCAGCGGTAGCTTCTACAGTTGGAGTTGTTTCAACTACAGGAGTTGGAGTGACTGTTGGTGTAGTCTCGCCAGCTAAATTGTTGAGTGTTTTTTGCATATCAGTAAGTAGTGTTTGAAGAGCATTGATTCCGCTCATAACATCGCTAGTTGTATCTTCACCGCTTGCAAGTGTATCTTGATTTGCTACGTTAGTAGCTCCAAGCCAAGTTCCTATACCATTTGCCATATCAGCATTGAAACTTTTCATGTAGAAAGCGAATCCGAAAACAACAACAAGCCAAAACATAGTAGTCCAAAAAATCTTTTTCATAATACATAGAGTAATAAGTAAAATAGTGATTGAGGTTTAGTCTTTTCGGCGGAAAAATCAAATTATTTTTTCGCAGTGAGGATCTTCTGAAAATCGGATGGAATGGGTGATTCAAAATTCACCGTATCTTCTTTGAAGGGATCGAAAAACGAATATTTCCAACAATGCAACAGTTGTCTATGTATTCACAAAGATTTGTAGAGAACCCTATTCGCTGCAGGATCCCCATAAATCATATCTCCCAATACCGGATATCATTCATCGCTGACATGAATTCTAATCTGATGCATTCTTCCCGTATGGATTTTGATTTTCACCAAGGAAATCTGTCCAAGCAAAGGGTGGACAAACGACTTTTCCAATCGGCATTCGGTCTTGGCCTCCAATCATTCATTATAATCTATTTTAACCTGTGACCTATCGAATTTTTTATCGTAGGTCTTGCTCAAGGGTTTATCAATCAAGAGATGTTTGGGAAATTTTCCTGCGACAAAAGTCAGATAATATTTATCGATATTTCTTTCTCTAATGATGGTATTGATATATTGTAGGGCTTCATAACTTTTGGCCCCAATAAGGACTCATGAAGTATCTCTGTCCAATCTATAGCCAAATGAAGGTTTGAAAGTAGCAGTCTTATATGCTTCAGCATATTTTTCCAAGTAGTCATTCATAGACAGATCGTTTCGATGCTTATTCCCAGGATGCATAGGTATGCCAGCAGGTTTATCAAACACTATTCGATGGTCATTTTCATACAGAATCTGATCTCTGACCTTATCAATGTCTACTTTTTCCATCTTACGATCTTTTTGACTGAGAAGCAATGAGAGATTCTCAGTTCCCATCTGTACAGTATCGTCTATAGTTACAATATCGCCCATTACTAATCTATGCTGTTCTTTTACCTTTTTATTATTGACTTTTGCCAATCATATTCTAACAATACGGTAAATATCCGCTAAACGTACTTGCGGGTATTTTTTGAATCGTTTTCTGAGAAACCTATCAAATCTCTGATCTGAAGCTGTTTTATCGATAATTATCTGCATAAATCGGGGAAATCAATCACAAGAAATAAAGTCATTGAAATCAGTGTATATATCGCCTGTCTACTTGCAAGAAGATCTGATTTTGAAACGAAGGAATAGATGAGCATCTATATATCTATTTACAATAGTATAGGTAAGAAGCAAATACTTTATAAGCGGTTCCTTTGAATCAACGATTATATATGTTTTAGAGAAAAATACATAACCCCTACTCCATCATTTAAAAAAAAATCGCTGAGTGCGATTTTCAAAGTACATTTGTTAATGGGGCGGCTGACCGGATTCGAACCGGCGACACCCTGAGTCACAGTCAGGTGCTCTAACCAACTGAGCTACAGCCGCCAAAAAAAAATATGTGTTTCCACGGAGATATGTGTACGTTTTTCCTCGGTAAATGCAAGATTT
>JGI26437J51864_10000065_pt1 | contig 28627 bp, 22 predicted proteins | sample FrelakmetLWP11LW_FD_51864 | JGI IMG/M metagenome (IMG submission 51864)
GGGCTTTCCCCCTATCAGGGGAACATTTAGTTTCCAGTGTCCCTCCCTGACAGGGGAGGTATGCGCCGACAGGCGCTAGGTGGGGTTGCCTGTGCGACTACAACGCAAAATTCGTAGTCACTGCCCGCATCAGCACATAATGCAACAATATCGCTAACAATATAATGAGCAACAATCTACCGATGTTTTTGTTTCTGAGATATCTTGCTGCGAAGATAACCATCCCTCGAAGTCCAACACTCATCAGCATATACGAGAGTCCAAATTGGTTGACTGAGAAGAGGTAGATCTCGTTCGCTAAGGTATACACCCCGAGTAAGGACACAACGACGAGTAATATCAATTCCGTGATATCGTAGAGTGATGACAACACCGCTGGGAGGTCGGCGAACTTGAGGAGCAAGTCTTTTTGTAAGAATTTCCAGTAAATAGCAGATGAACCAAATGATGCGTAATCCTGGTTCTTGAGTGAGATATGCGCACCGAGTGATTTAAGGATTCTGACGTTTTCCATACGCTCGAGTTCTTTGTCGACATCTGTCGTAGTGACGAGCGAATCCGGAAGTATCGTAACGTTCGGATCCTGGACGCTCGCAAAATAATCGTCGTCTATCTTTTCTATCATTTTGAATATCGCTTGGATGGTCTCTCTGATCTTTTCGAAATTGGTCCCCATACGGAGCTTCTTGAGCTCTTCGACGAGTTCCTTGAGTTTTTTATTGTCCTGCATCGAAATCAGTCCGGTCGCTCTCTTGGTACATTCATCCACTTTTTCAAACACTCTGACAATAATTTTTTTCGCTGATTCCAATTTTTCATCGACATAGATTTTCTTCTCGGCTGCCTCCGTTTGCTTGATCGCTTCCTTGACCGCGGCCTTTCTTTTCTCCGCTTCCGCTTTGGCCTCTGCGATGATCATATCGCTCTCTTTTTCGGTGATCGGCATACTAAATCTATTGATGGTTCTGATCTCGAATCCCACGAAGCTGAAAAAATTCGCGGCTTCCTGGAGGTCGCTATATTTGGTGACGATCTCTATCGTCTGAAAATTTTGTTCTATAGTAAAATAGATATCGCCAAACGTTTTCTTGTCCTGGAGAAATTCTTTGACGGAGAGGATCAGAATATTATTGGTTTCGAGGAGTTTCCTAGCAAGCAAGGAGGCGTCAACACCCACCAGCATCTCGACATTGTATTTCTGGTCTTTCTCTTGTTTGATACCATTTACGCTGAATGTCATCACAAAAATACTAGGTAAAAAGCCATAACTTCCGCTGACTTTATGCTTTTATATTGAATTTTCAAAGAAAATCAATATAAGGACCCCGTTAAAGTAACCAATTTAGCTATTATGATATCTACGATTTCTAGACACGATATGTAAACACATAGACAACACAACCAAGGACGGAAATATCCAAGTCCTTTTTTCTTCTACTGCTTTATAGTGACCACAAACAAATCCACCATCCGCATCGGCGGATACCTCCTCCTTTATCAAGGAGGCCATTGGCAAAAAGACGGTGTCCCTTGATAAAGGGAAGGGTACCTTTAGGGTAGGGATTTGTTCGCTCAATAGCTTTTATCACTCTATTACAAAAACCCATGAAAAAACTTCTTCGGACCATCATCATGCTCGTCCTCCTTGTCGGCGTAGGATTCGTCTACCTCGTAAAGAATCCAGAACTCCCAATTTCTCAAAAAGTCCTGACCGCCATCGGTATGGATCTGACTTCAGGCAAACAAGCCGCTATCGATCCCAACTGCATCAGCTACTTCGACGGATGTAACACCTGTATGGTATCTGGCGGAATCATCGGTGGATGTACAAAAATGTTTTGTGAAACTCCCGCTGAACCACAATGTCTCGAATACATACGAACTGGTATGGATTTAAGTAATTGTATCAGTTACTTCGACGGCTGCAATAATTGTACAGTAGAAAACGGCAGACCAAGTGCGTGCACGCTTATGTACTGTGAAAGACCGGCACAGCCAAAGTGTAATGAATACGCGAGTGGTGACACTGCAAGAATAAATATTTACAACTGCAAAACATATTTTGATGGCTGCAATACCTGCAGCGTAAAAGACGGACAACCTGAAGCCTGTACAGAAATGTACTGCGAGACACCAGCGGAACCAAAATGTTTGGAACTCAATGATGAGGAAGATAACGGAACTGTCGGCATGGCAAATCCTGCATCAACTAATTGTATAGATAAATGATGAACACTAAATATAGTTACCTCATCAGACGGCGGACAAGTCGGTATGTGTACATTCTCTGATGGATCCGTCTGCGAAGAACGAGCATACATGAGAGGTGAATGTAAACCATGAGACAACAACCAATGATCATCTGTCCCTAGCAATCCAGGAGAAGAAGAGCCTACTATGTGTACCATGGATGCCAAACAATGTCCCGATGGTAGCTATGTCGGTAGAAGCTGACCAAACTGCGAATTCGCACCATGCCCAGGCAACTAAACAACAGCGATTACATGTAAAAAAAACAAACAGCTGTCTTATTTTCTTATTATAAGAGAGAGATAGGAAACCCAAGAGATTTATTTCTAAATAATCAAAGAGATGAAAAAACTTCTGTGATTCCTTTGTATATTATTGCTTTTGGGACTAGGATTTCTCTACATTATCAAAAATCCCAAACTTCCCATCGCTGAAAAAATATTGACCACACTCAACATCGACATACCAACAAGTATATCAGCAGCTGATATCAGCGGTTGTCTTATTTACTTTGATGGCTGCAACAACTGTCTTATCTCATGAGGTGTCATTGATGGTTGCACCAAGATGTATTGTGAAATCCAAACCGAACCTAGATGTCTCGAATATGCAAGTTGAACCGAAGATACCGGAGTGCTACAAAACTCAGATATTACAAGCGTTGTTGATTTCCAATCATGTATGGATGCCGGCAACCCTATCATGGAATCCTATCCGAGACAATGCGCCCACAATTGAACAACATATACAGAAATCATCACTGAAGAACCTACGGCTTGCACGATGGAATATATGCCTGTCTGTGCTAGCGTAGCTATCCAATGTGTAACAACTCCATGCGATCCTATACAACAAACATTCAGTAACAAATGTATGATGAACGCAAACAAATTAGCAACTTTCTTACACGACGGAGAATGCTGATCAGTAAATAGATAATCCCCGAGGAAAATAAAATAACTAAGAGCCTCCCTGATAAGGGAATAATGGTTGTCCTCTGATAGGAGGAAGGGACCCGGCAAACCGGGTAGGAGGTTGGGTATCCAACCAAATAGCTTTACCACCTTGTAAAAAAACATGGAACAAATTATCTGAAATTCATTCCTCGACCAATACTTCGACGAACATACGATGTCCCTCCATATCAAGGAAGGTCGCCCTATGCTCAGAAAAAAAGGTACGCCAGGAAATCGAAAACCAGAAATCGATACTAAGTCTTTTGCCAAAGCAGAGATGGCGGAATTCATCCAAAAAATTTACAATGAGATAGATAGTAGAGATGATGGATTTATGGAGATCGATAGAAAGCTGTCCAAAGTCTTACAGCTCGGGCCGTATAGAATAGTCATAGTCTATCCTCCCCTGTCTGATGGATTGGAAATGACGATCGTCAAACCAATCAAAAAGTTGACGATGGAAGATTACAAACTTGAAAAAGATGTCTTCGAGTTATTGAGAAATGAAGCAAAAGGTATTTTGATTTCCTGATCACCAGGAAGCGGAAAAACAACATTTGCTCAAGCATTGATTGACGTCTATCACCAAGACAATCATATCATCAAGACGATTGAATCACCACGTGATCTGTTGGTAAGTGATGACATCGTGCAATATAGTTTCACCTATGGAACGCATGATGAAGTCAGAGATATCTTATTATTATCGAGACCAGATTATACTATCTATGATGAAGTAAGAAATACCTCAGACTTTGAATTGTACAAAGATTTGAGATTGACGGGAATCGGATTGGTGTGAGTCATTCACGCTTCGAGAGCCGTAGATAGTATCCAGAGATTTTTGGGAACTATTGAAATGGGAATCATCCCACAGGTAATCGATACGGTCATCTATATAGATAAATGAGTGATACAGCAAATTTATAGATTAGCGCTTACGGTCAAAGTTCCTGAGGGAATGGAGTCAGAAGATTTGGCTAGGCCGGTAATAGTCGTCACAAGTTTCCTTACGAAACAAGTCGAATACGAAATCTATACCTTCGGAGAACAGATAGTCGTCATGCCGCTTTTGTGAACTGCAGATGGCGAATGAAAAGTTGCTAGCAAAGGAAAAACAGCATTGTCGGATTATGCGAAACATACGATCACGCAGAAGCTGCAACAATTATTACCATGTGATTTCCTCTTGAAAATAAAATGAAGTTCAACGCTCGCGCTCTACATCCCGGAGATGTACAAAGGCCGCGTGATCGGCAAAGCCGGAGCCAACATCAACGACCTAGAGAAGAATTTATGATTGAAAATAGATATCAAGAGCTTTGAAGATTTACCGCTCTTGGAGGTGAAGACGCAGGTCAGTATGCCAAAGAAAAATGCGAGGACGGATATCATCTTCCCAGAAGAATTCGCCAATCAAAATATCTGTTTCCTTATCGGAGACGAAGTCGCCTACTTTATGGCCGATGACCGTGGGGTCGTCAGTATCAAAAACAAAGAGCTCGTCAAAGCCATGGGCAAAAAAGGCTTTGTCATAGTAGATACAAACAAACTATAAAACAAATATTTTGTCTCCCTTTGTAAGGGGAGAAGCCGAAGGCAGAGGGGTTTGGGTCCCCGACTCAATAGCTTTTAAATCTTTCATTGTGTAGTATGAACAACTTCCATTTCGCAAAAATTATCGCCGGTGTCGGACCGACATTAGCCAAAGAGACCGTACTTTCCAAAGTCATCAATATGGTCGACGTGTTTAGAATTTCGCTTTCTGGCGGATTCGATGACAACAACAAAAAATATATCGATACTATTATGAAGTTGGATAATAGCAAAACTGTCATGCTCGAAACCAGAGGGTCTGATATCAGAATCAAAAATGTTGTAGATATCAAAGTCAAAGCAAGACAAACGATAGAGCTCGATTATAGTGAATATGCGCAAGAGCACGATAAGAAAATTTTCATCGATGCACCGTTCTTGAAAGATTTGAAAGTCGGACAAGTGATAGAGTTCCAGCAAAGTGGTGTCGTGATGAAGATCAAATCTAGCAAAGAAAATCTTGTCATGTGCGAAGTGGTGGAATGAGGATGGATCCTCCAGTTTGATAGAGTATTTTTCAATAAATATGATTTGGATCTCCCGTTCTTGGGCGAAAGAGACAAGCACGATATCCTTCGAGGATTGGAATACGGCGTACATGTGATGGCCGCTTCCATGACCAGAACCAGCGACGATATCATAGAATTGAAAGAATTCCTCAAGACCAAAAACGCAGCGAATATGAAAATCCTCGCAAAAATAGAAACGGAAGAAGCATTGGAAAACATAGACGAAATCTTGGAAATCTCTGATGGACTCATCTTCATGTTTGAGAAAATTGAGAAGCCAATGAAAGCGATGAAGCTCAACGAAGAGACGCTCATCAAGAAATGTAAGGTTGCCGGCAAACCCGCTATCGTCACCTTCGTAGGTAGATTCGAAAAGAACAAATATCAGCTCATCAATGAAGCGCAATTGAAAAAGTTCTCCGGCTTCGCTGCTGATGCATACATGCTCGATACCTTGCTTCAAGAAGACGATCCTTTGAAAATCATCACCGAACTTTCTGATGAATTGGACAAGCTCGAACTCAAGATCCCAAAAGAAGAACTCGTACGTTTCTACGCCAACAACGAATATATGGTCAGAGATTATATCATCTACAACGCGCATAGGACAACCCAAGAAGTGGATGTCAGAGCGATGGTATTGTATACGGAAAACGGCTATTCCGCAGGAAGATTATCAAGTTTGAAACCAAGAGTACCGATTATCGCTTTCACCAAAAGCGACGACAATTACAGATACTTGAATATCTTGCGATGAGTGAGAGGATACAAGATTTCACAATCATTCAGTTACGAGAATTTAAAAAGAATAGGAAAAGAAATGATCAGAATCATCTTCAAAGGAAATATTTCTCTCGACGACAAAATCATCATCGTACAGGCGAACGAATTGACGAATGATGAAAAGACAGGCATGATTAATGGTTTGGAGTTATATAAGTTTAAAAATATTTAGCCACACATCGTCGCATATCGCCTCAGATAGTTTCAGGTTGTAGTGATAGAGTATGATTTGTAACAATCTGTAGCGTCCGCCAATGCGGACTTGCGACAATCTGCAACGAAAATAAATGAGTAAATCCGCTTCCCCAAGCGGATTTTTTTTCTTAATCACCGTCGGCAGATGCACGCCACGAGATAGTAAAAAATTCTTGGATAAAGAAGTAAAATAGAACGAACCGAAATGGGGACCCGCTTTTGCGGGGTTTGAGGTGAGTTAGTAGATCATGTATTTTCGGAGCATTCGTTCAGAGTATTGCATCTGCCTAGCGTTTTTGCTTACTTTTGGGGTGATGCCAAAAGTAAGCCTAGCGGAGCGTTTAAAAAATATACAATAATCCTGGCTTTAAATACATATTTGGGATACAATTTTTTATAACGAATTTTCTGTTGCAATAGATACTTGATACTATATATAGTGGCTACCTTTTTCCGTACACCACAATATATTGTGTATTATACCAACTTTCAAGAAATTGTAAATACCAAATTTAACTAACAACTAATAACGAATAACTAACAACGAATGAATTGTTTACTTATAAACTATTGTGGATTACAATAGTTCATAAAAAAACAAATTCCTACACTGTTCACTGTTAGTTATTCACTGTTCACTGTTAGTTGTTCACTGTTCACTAAGTTTTAATTATTAGAGTAACAAAGTATGGCTATCTACAAAATCAGGAAAAGAAATGGAGCGATTATCGATTTCGACGTCAACAAAATCGAGATGGCAATCAAAAAAGCTATCGAAGCCGTCGGCGGCACTGACTTCAAAGAAGTATCTACACTTGCGAAGAAGGTAGGCAAAGAACTCGAAAAGAAAGTAGGCAAAGAAATCCCTGATGTAGAATCCATCCAAGATATCGTAGAACAAGTTCTCGTCAAAGAAGGACATGATAAAGTAGCAAAAGCATACATCCTCTACCGCAAACAGAGAGAGCAATCTAGAGCTGAAGCGAATGTCGTCGTCGAAGTAGGCAAGACTATGGACGAATATCTCGATCAAAGCGATTGGAGAGTTAATGCAAATAGTAACCAATGATATTCACTAGGAGGATTGATCCTGAACGTATCAGGAAAAGTCATAGCCAACTATCGGCTCAGTCATATCTATCCAGCAGATATCGGAACCGCACATAGAAACGGCGATTATCATATACACGATCTCGATATGTTCTCCGGATACTGTGCAGGACGAAGTTTAAGACAGTTATTGGAAGAAGGATTCAATGGACTAACCAATAGAGTACAATCAGCGCCACCAAAAAACCTACAAGCAGCAGTCAATCAGATGATCAACTTTTTGGGAACATTACAAAACGAACGGGCAGGCGCGCAAGCGTTCTCTTCATTCGATACCTACTTGGCTCCTTTCGTACACAAGTACAAGACGGAAATAGAAAAAGAGCTTGATGATATAGGAATGAAATTCCCTACTCCCGAAGCCAAACACGACTATATCTACAAAAAAACCAACAAATATGTTACCCAACAGATGCAGAACTTCGTTTTCGGATTGAACGTTCCATCACGCTGGGGAACTCAGACGCCATTCACCAACATCACACTTGATCGAAAATGCCCTGAGGATCTCAAAGAAAAATCATTGATGCTTGGAGGTATCGAAAAATGATATTACCCAAAGAAATTCAGCGAGCTCGAAGACGAGATGAAGATGATCAACAGGATCCTCATCGAAGTATATACCGCAGGAGATCGGACAGGATCAGTATTCACCTTTCCTATCCCAACCTACAACATCACAGAAGACTTCCCACGGGATGATCCGGATATCGATCTGCTCTTCGAAATGACAGCAAAATACGGAATACCATACTTCCAAAACTTCATTGGATCTCAATTCAAAGTCATCAAAGACAAAGACGGCAATGTCACCAAAGAGATAAATCCCAACGCCTACAAGCCAGGTGCGGTGAGATCAATGTGTTGCAGACTACAATTGGATCTGACACAATTGGAAAAGAGATGAGGAGGATTATTCTGATCAGCAGAGATGACATGATCCATCGGAGTAGTGACGATCAATATGGCCAGAATCTGATACAATTTCAAAGAAGATATTGACGGTTTCAAAGCCCAAGTACGCCACCTAATGAATTTAGCCAAAACTTCTCTTGAACTTAAAAGAAAAGAGATTACAAAGCGATTAGACTTAGGATTGTATCCGTATACCAAGAGATACCTAAATTCCTTTAGAAATCACTTCTCTACTATAGGACTCAACGGTATGAATGAAGCAATCCTCAATTTTACTAACGGCAAATTCGACATCACCACCGACGAAGGCAAGAAATTCGCGACTGACATACTAGATTTCATGAGAGATATCCTCAAACAATACCAAGAGGAGACAGGAAACCTCTACAACCTCGAAGCGACACCAGCAGAAGGAACTACCTACAGATTTGCAAAAGAGGACAAAAAACAGATACCAAACATCATCCAAGCAGGAACCCACGATGCTCCGTACTACACCAACTCTACCCAATTACCAGTAGGATATACAGACGATCCATTCGACGCATTGGAGCAACAGAACGATCTACAATGCAAGTATACAGGAGGAACCGTTCTCCATCTCTATATGGGAGAAAGAGTATCCAATGCACAAGCATGCAAACAGCTCGTCAAAAAAGTCATAGAAAATTATCAGTTGCCATACGTCACGATATCACCAGTCTTCTCCATCTGCCCTAAACACGGATACGTCATCGGAGAACACGATTTCTGTCCAAAATGTGATCATGAACTTGGATATACCGGAGATGAATTTAATATAGATATCAGACAAAAACATACATCAGACCCTGAAAAGCTCAGAATCATCGAAGAAAGAAAAATGAATGGGTAAAAAACTTCGTCACATATTGCTACAGATCGTCTCAGATTGCCACATATTGTTGTTGAATAGCTACAATCTGAAGCAACCTGAAACGTGAGCATAGCGAACTTGAATCTATCTGTAGCCAACAATAATACACTTCCCCCCCTTTTACCTTCTTAACAAAAAGCCGCCATGCAAACCTTCTACAACAAAGAATGAAAGGAGATCCAAAGAACTCCATGCCAAGTGTACACCAGAGTTATGGGATACCTCAGACCAGTAAGCCACTACAACATCGGAAAAAAATCCGAGTTCTATAGCAGGAAGTATTTCGACGAGCAAAAGACTTCGAACTCAGCGTTCGTGAGACATTTTGCACCAGAATTCGTTGCATGCGGATGCGAAGCATAATATCATTTTATTGTTCGCTTTATGGTAATGACAGAAAACAATAAGATAGGAGTTGGATTTGGTGTTATGATTCTGAGAGAAGGGAGAGTACTTCTCGGACAAAGGCATGAGGATCCTACCAAAGCCGATTCCGAGCTTCATTGAGAATGAACCTGGACCATGCCAGGTGGCAAGATGCATTTCGGAGAGAGTTTCGAAGAGACTTGTTATCGCGAGACACTCGAAGAGACAGGTTTAAAAATTAATAAAGCTACTATCAAAATAATTAGTATAACCAACGATATAGTACCCGACAAACATTTCGTAACGATAGGATTTTTGTGTGAAGATTGTGAAGGAGAACCGCAAGTCATGGAACCAGACGAAATCACCAAACGAGAACGATTTGATCTCAACAACCTACCTACACCACTCTTCTTCCCAAGTGAGAAAGTGATCAAAAATTATCTTGCAGGAACTATTTATAAACACTAATATACAAGTAAAGTTACAAAACAGAAATATAGAGAGAATACTCTGTTTTACAAAGCTTTACTTTTTATTTACTATAAAAATACCATGCGCTACACCGATCCTATATATGGTACCATTGAGATCCAAGAACCAGTGATTTTGGAACTTATCCAAAGTCCTACACTTCAAAGATTGAAAGGTATCGATCAAGCATGATATCATGATAAGCATTTTCCTAATTCCAAACATACACGTTTTGAGCATTCTATGGGCGTATATCTGTTATTAAAAAAATACTGAGCATCGCTTGAAGAACAGATTGCTGGATTACTTCATGATGTTTCTCATGGTACATTCTCTCATTGTCTGGATTATGTATTCGAAGAATGATCGCAAAAAGAACAAAGCCATCAAGATAATATTTTCGAATCTTTTATAAAAAAAACTGACATCCCTGATATTCTCAAAAAATATAATGTAGATATCGATTACATCATCGATGATACTCACTTTCCCCTCAAAGAAACCACATTACCTGATCTCTGCGCCGACAGAATAGATTATTCACTGAGAACAATGCTGTATTATGAAAAACAAACCCTACCGAATATTACGTATTTTCTTGATCATCTCATCGCCAAAGATGGTATATGGATGTTTGATGACTTCGATTCAGCTAAACACTATGCAGAGACATTCCATAGAGCTAACGAGATATATTATTCCGGTATTGAATCCGCTATCATGCATCAAACTGTTGGTAATTGTCTTAGATATGCTTGGAAGCAATGATATCTTGATATGGATGATTTCTACACTACCGACCAACAAGTGTTAGACAAAATCACTGCTCATATTGAAACCGACGATCAATTGAATATCTATTGGCAACGCATGAATAATAAAATCCCGTGCAAGAACGACCCCAACGATTTTGACTTTCATATCTTCTGCAAAAGCAGGATTGTCGACCCACTCTTTATACACAATGATGCCATACAAAGAGTTTCTGATATCGATAGAGAATGGGGAGCAATTGTACAAACCAAAGCACCACCAAAAGAATACTTCTTGAAGTTTGCAAAATCATTGTAGGGGCGATTATCAATCGCCTAGGCGGATAATATCCGCCCCTACGCCAACTATTTATTTTATTATGTTTGAAAGCGTGAACATTGCAGGAATACAGCAAAGCACAATGATCGACTATCCAGGTAAGATAGCCTGCGTAGTTTTTACGCAATGATGCAATTTCCGCTGTCATTTTTGCCACAATCCTGAATGCGTATTGCCAGAGAGGATGCAGCTATTCCAAAACGATCTCATCCCAGAAGAAGCATTCTTCAATTTTCTCAAAGCCAGAAAATGACTCCTTGATGGAGTAAGCATCTGTGGTGGAGAACCTACCCTACGACCTGACCTCTACGACTTTGCCAAGAAGATCAAAGAGATGTGATTCTTAGTCAAGTTGGATACGAACGGGAGGGATTGGCAGATCGTCAAAAGAATGATCCAGGATAAAATCTTAGATTATGTAGCGGTAGATCTGAAACATTCACTCCATCGTTATGTTGATGCTATCTGAGTAGAACAACCACCAGAATTTTATAACAGTTATCAGAAATTGTTGCAAGTATTGTTGGAGAGCAAAATAGATTTTGAGTATAGAACTACCGTCGCAAAAGGGCTTCATACCGCGGACGATATTGAAAATATGGCCGTCTATATCAGATGAGCGAAACATTATTACCTTCAGAATTATATCGGCGGAAATACACTCGACCCTGATTTTTGATGAACACCATTTAGCGATGAGGAACTCGAAGAGTTCAAAAAAATAGCTGAACGTTATGTCCAGCATTGTGAGATACGTAAATAAACTTCGTTTAGTGCTAAGTTCTAAGTATTAAGTTTTAAGTAAAAGACTTGTATTTCTATGAACTATTGTAATATACGATAGTCAATAATAGAACAAATTCCTTCACTTAGCATTTAACACTTAGCATTTGTTTAATTATTTCTTAAAGTGATTTAAGCATTCATTGTAGCCTGCTTCGTAGGCTTTTTTCATTTTCTGCTTGTCCGTATCCAAAACTTTCAAGGGTACGGTGATATAGAATGGATGTTCAACCAAGGGGAGATTCTCTATAGTATTGTTCCTCAATAATATTTCAAAAGCGATGGATAAGGTATCCAGGACATTGCTTATCTTCTGATTTTCTCTGAATCTATTGAGCGCGATACCGATGATCTCCGTCTTGGGATATCTTCTCTTCGCAACATCTACAGGAAAATTATTCGTCACTCCTCCGTCCATCAACATCTGACCCTCATGGGGAATTACAGGAAATATTCACGGAATAGAGATGCTTCCCAACAGTATCGTAGGCAGATCGCCTTTGGAAAGCGCACTGAATTTTCCGGTATTCGCATTGGTGATTCCGATATAGGTTTTGATGGGAAGCTGAGAAATATCTTTGGGAAGATCATGTTTGAACTGTTCAAAAAGTCCGTTGGATTTCAATAAGCTCTTCCTTGAAAGGAGATTGAGTGCATAGATATTCAGGAATTTTTTCGTATGCAAAAACATATCATAGATTTCCTCGACTTTATGTCCCGCTGCTCGATAGCTTGCCAAAATAGCTCCTGCACTGACACCATAGATTGCTTTGATGTTTTTTTTCAGCCCTAGCTCTTCCAATCACTTTAATACTCACAATCCATAAAATCCTCTGGTCCCTCATCACGAGATCACGAGCACGTATTCCTTTTTCTTCGACAAGAACGAAAACATTCACATACTTTTATTTAAATTCTAAATTTTAAGTTCTAAGTGTTAAGTGAAAGAATATCTTTATATGACTATTGTAGTATACAATAGTAAATACTACCACTAATTCCAATACTTAGCACTTAGCATTCAACACTTAGCATTTTTTATTTTATAAGTTCTGCCCAATCACCTGGTTTCACACCTGCCGCATTCGCTTCTTCGATATCGATATGGAAGTCTAAAGCGTAATCGTCCTTCGCTCTGACGGCTACATTTTCAAATATAATTCCTCTGATACCTCCTACGTGCATCTTGACGACATCACCATTTTTTATTCACATTTCTGCCGCTTCCTTCACGGTACAATGCAGATGTCTTTGTGCTATGATAGCGAATGGTCCGTAGACTTCTCCTACGGGTCACACGATTTTTATATAGCCCAAGTCCTTCGTATCTCCGGATACTTTTATCGGTGCGGTGACTCATAAATTATATGCATCTCCGATACTGAGTTCCACCTGTGTGGTTTTCCTATTTGGTCCGACTACTCTCACCCTCTCTATCTTGCCCTTCTCACCAACTAGTGTAACGAGCTCTTCAGCGGCATATTGCCCTGGTTGAGTGATAGTTTTAAATACTTTGAGTTCGTATCATTTACCAAAAAGCTTCTCACAATCGCTCTGTGATAAGTGAACATGTCTATTGGATATTCATAATGGTATTCTCATGAGAGATGATGAAATGATAAAATGATGAAATGCTCTTTTTTAGTCATTTCGACAACTACAAGGAGGAGAAATCTTATATAAAGGCGCAGATTTCTCTTTTCATTCGAAATGACCTGTTTAGTTTAAATTTTCAATTTGGTAATAACATCTTCTATCTGTTTATTCAGCTCTTCAAGTGTTCCATCGTTATTAAATACGTGGTCTGCGAGTTTCATACATTTAGCGATATTTTGTTTGTTTGGATCTTCATTGTCCATTTCTATTTTTTCATGATGCTCGAATTCTTCGAATGAGACATTGTCTTTTTCTCCGCCTCTAGAAACGATTCTTTTGTATCTTATAGTTATATCAGCATCTACGGCAAAAAGATAAAATGTTCATCACTTCGATCTCATCGCCTCTACCTCACCTACTGCCATCAAACTTTCTATCACTACATTTTTTCAGCTGGCTTGTGCCCTATCATATAGTTGTTCTGCCATATATCCATTTCCATATGTTGTACGGAGATGAGTGGCCATATATATGTAACTATCTCTATTGAGTGGTAAATTTTGTTCTCTACATTTTTCTCTTAAAAATTCAGTCATAGAGAGATATAAGAATCAATGTTTCTTTACCAAAAAATCTACAACGGTTCACTTTCCCGCTCATAATGTTCCGCATATACCGATGATAATCATGGCTAAATGATTAGGGGATAAATTTTTTCTAGTATAGTTATTTCGCTGAGAAAATGAAAGATATTTTATACCTACCAATATACAAACCAGATGCACGCCAGACGCTCCCCGAATTCGAAGCAATCAACACGAACGAACCGTAGCGGGTCCCGCCGCAGGTGGGGCGGAGGTGAGATGGTAAGCTATCCTGTTTGAAACGACAGTTCAGTCGGTTTGCATCTGGAAAGTCTTTTTGCTTACTTTTGGGACATTGCCAAAAGTAAGTCTAGCGAAGCGTTTAAAAATAGTTCTCAGCGCAGCGTTAGTAAAATAAAAAAGAGACACTAAGGCCTCCTTTTTACTTATATGATATAACAATTAATTAGTCTCTCCCGTAAGTGTATTAAGCGTAACGGTATCACCCTCGTTCTTGTGCAATGGAATCATTATCTCCATTCCGGTCTCAATAGTCGCGGGCTTTTTTCCTGCTTGTGCTCTATCTCATTTTACTCCTGGGACAGTGGCAACTATCTTGTATGCGACTGTTGGTGGTAAGATTACACTGATAACATTCCCCTTGTAGACCATTACAAAACAATCCATATTTTCTTTGAGATAGCCCGTGATATCATCAACCATATCTTTGTTGAGGTCGTGCATTTCTCCGGTATCGTTTTCCATGAATGTGTAGCTATCGCCAGCACTATACAAGAAGACTGCGTTTTTTGTTACAACATCGCCCTTCTCCAGAACGGTCCCTGATTTGTAGGTGAAAGCTTGAACTCATCCCGTGATGAGATTTTTCATTTTGAAAGAATAACTTCCTTGTCTCTGTTGCATCTGCATAAAAGCAAAATCTACTACCTTGTACAACTGACCATCAATTTCTACGATGGTATTCTTTTTGATTTCTGATACATCTAACTTCATTACCCTATGACTTACAAAATAAATTACTGGATTATTTGATTATAGTTTATCAACCGAATATTTATTCGTGTTGATAACTATATATCCTTCAATCAAAAATAATAAATATATTTTTGAAGGAGGATATACGAATTGCGAATTGCGAATTTTATAAATCCGTAATCCGTTAATCCGTAATATATTTAATTGTTTAATTGAGTTCAAATATTATAAGCTGACTTCCTCCACCTAGACTTTGTCCGATGATATTATTTAGTACCTCTTGATATTGAGGACTATTTGAAGTGACAAGATTCCTGATTCCGAGATATTGACTCAAAATCATCCTTTCATCTTGAGATAATGTCTCTATAGTCGTTGCTATATCTTCTGATTTTCCTTGGTTCGCAAGTACTTTTCCTGCAATTTCAAAGAGCGCTTTTTCATCTACGGATTTACCATAAATGTCTGCGATATCACCGATGACCTGACCATCACTTACCCTATTGGTAAATGTTTCAGTTATGAAATTCAATAGCTCTTGAGCATCTGGGAAGAATCTTGCGATAGACAATTTTGCTCTAAGGAAGATAAGTTCATCGGCTGACATATTTCCAAACTTTGCGGTAATCGCTGCATCATCCAGAGTAAACGCATATTTTGCTCCTAAATTATTGGTATTGAATAATTCTATGTATCCTGCCTTCCATAATTTTACGAGATTACTGATGGCACCATCTTCTTCTATCTTTCCACTGACCGCGTTTCTCTTGGCAAAGAATCTATTGAAGAGCGATTCATTTCATTCTCCCATCACAACGGTTCCGATATTCGGATCGATGACGAGATATTTGAGATTATTATTCTTAAGCCTTTGATAAGATTTACACATATTACCATCACTATTCTGTTCTCGGAACCAAGAAAGCATTCCATCACCTTTGATATTACGTTGATTGTGAAGAAAATATTGCATATACGTTCCTGCTATCAAAACGCCCTCTGTATCAGGCCTCTCTTTTACATATTCTATGAATTTATTGTAATGAGGGAACTGGAGATCAAAAACATCTTTCCATCCATATCCTGTTTTGATGATTTCTTTTTGTTCAAGATTGCTGGTAATTTCTGTAGACTTTCCGTTATTCATCCTATATCGGAGGAATGGACCACCGCCGCCTTGAGAAGATATTCTGATGAAGTTCATCACGAATTGTACCAATCCTCGTATAGCTAGAAGGAAAAGCAGTATATATATCATGAGCTTATCTTTTTCTTCCTGGGAATGAGCAAACATATCTTTGAGAATAAGCGCCACAGCTATTACGGTCCGCACAATCAATCACATTCCATACCATACGATACCTCATCCTATAATCCATCGTATAGCTCGTCAGATGATGGTTACTCAAGAAATGGTTATCAGATGCGTGTCTTGTTTGAAACGTTTTGTATTGAAAAGCGCATATACAAATCCCAACATCAAGAGACTGAAAATCATCAACCATATATATCCGATATCCGTATAATAACTACTCAGATTTTGGAGCGATCGATTGAATACGACATTGAATGGTGTTAAATATCTATAAGGAATATTTATCTTTCCTATCTCAGTTTTGATTGCATGATTCTGATAATATTGCCTGATAGCAAGTATCTGATCTCTGTATTCTGTCGGATTGATGACAGAGGTTGCTGCTTTTGATTCATAAGCAGCTAATGCACCGCTGATCAATTCATATGCTTCGGTTCCTGGTTTTAATTGCGCAAATATCGTCTTGAGCGTAGGAACATTAAAGTTTTCTATGGCCTGAGCATTCTTGCAAAGTAATTTCGCCTGACCGTTGGTCCCATAACATACATTATCTTTGGGGTAAAAAATCCTAAGCAATCCATATCCGAGATTGAGTCCTCCTCCTTTGCTGATATCTTTTCGTCCGTATCCTATATATCTTCCCACATCTTCGTTGGTAGTTACGGCTTTTCTCAGATTAACATTCAATTCCTCTTCTGTAAAAGTCGTAACTGCACATGTTTCTGGCGAATAATTTGTGGTTTCCACGACTATCTGATCCACCACATTCTGTTCTTCCAATGCAATATCTCATGTAGCAGCCAATAAGACTTTAGGAGTATCTTTTTGCACCAACAACGTACTTTTGATGAAATTCACTGGAGTGAATGTCCCTTGAGTAATCTGGTATACAAGAATATTTGGTCATTTGAAGATAAACACCACTCCTACAAGCGTAAGCGCTCGTATTCAAATATATTTGAGCAACCTTTTACTCTCTGTTGTCCACTGTTTCTTTATCAACATCTGAATGATACCCACGATAACTATAAGGAATCCTATAATGACGATATACTTTCCGGCAATAGGATTCATCATATCTGGTGCATTGGCTATCTTAAGTATTCACATCATACCTACCGTCATAATACCTGCTCCTATAGCGATAATATTATTGATCCGAAGACCTATGAGTAACAATCAAAACAAGGTAATATCGATAAATGCTGTCTGTTTTGCCATCAATGCCCATGCAAACATAGCTCAAGAAATGATAATATATTTGAGGGAATCTCGATGGATCTTGAGTCCATGTTCACGATTATCCAACACATATTTGAGGAAAATAAATCCAGAAAGGATAGCTAGAATGGTAAGCGCCATCACACCAAGATCCGTCTTGTTGTCTACGAAGACGAGAAATGCTCCCATTCCGCTGGTAAGCCGGAACAACAACATCATCCATCCGCTATATACACCAAGGGTTGTTACTGTTTCATCTTCCTCTTTTTTTGGAGCAAAATAACTGATTGCTTCCTTGATGAGTCCTGTTCAGAAAATCAAGACGAATATTCCACTGAGAAAATTCATCGCTACTGCGATAGTATCTGGTGCCATCCAAAATCGGCTCTTGATAGGGGTAATAAGTGCGAACCAAAAAGTAATGAACATATGCCGAAGTCCTGGAGCTTGTTGTGCTGCTCATGTATTTCCTCGAAGCACACCATGATTTTCTGCAAGTATTTTAGGGACATACATATATTCATGATTAGCATCCCGAGCAGTTGAATACGGGATAACGGATAATTGAAATCCATAGAGATAGTAGATGATGGAAATCGCCAACAAAATGATACCCAATCGTTTCCATCGATTTGATTTCAGTTTTTCCCCTCTAAACTCGTCAGCTATTTCTGCGATGATAGCTTTGTATGGAAGCATATCTTTTTTCATACGATAGATCATATATCCCAATCCCAAGAAGACTATCCATATGAGTGCTCCTCGAAGGAGATGTATCATAGAAAATATATAGATGATGAGTAAGAATATTCAGAGTCCGATTCAGAAATTGATGAGCATCTCTTGTCGTCTTGTTTCTTTGAACTTGATATATTTTTTTGAAATCCATGTTCCAAAAGCAGTCAATCCGAGGATAGCATACATACCAAGGAAATAGATCAGCAAAGTATTGATCATCAAAATAATGAATCCAGCCGATCATCAGATGATAGTATCCTTTATCATGACAAATACGGTCGTATATACCATCAACGTCAATGGGATGATATACATAAAGAACTTCTTCACAGAAAATATCTTTGACCTGATAATGTATGCAATAGGGATACATACGGCAACAATACTTCGAAGCACAAGCTTCCGATTCATTCGGCTTGCAAGCATAGTCTGATAGTACGAGTGATTAGACATAAACTCATTGTAGATGCTTACTCCAAAGAAGCTCAGGAGTACAATACCGAGAATCAAAAAGATTTTTTGTTTCATTACATAAACTAAGAGACTAAAAGATGATGGTTACGGTTACAAGTTTCAGGTTACAAGTTACAAGTTTTCTTGCTCCTTGTTCCTTGTCCCTGCTCCCTATTTTTTTGGATTAAAGAACATATGAAGAAGCATTTTGGTCAATGGGACATTGAAGAACAAGGTAATCAGCATCGTTACGATCAACATAGATCCGAAGCCTTTGAAGACATTAGTACCCATAGAGAAGAGAACGAATGCTATCAATCACGTACTGAGCTGACCATCTCTGATAGCTGGTCGACTTCTCTCTTTCGCATTGTCGATGGCTCATCCCATACTTTTTCCTTCCTTGAGCTCTTCGCGCATTCTTTCATAGATAAGGATATTTGCATCTACTCACATTCAGATAGAAAGAATAATGACTGCGATACCCGCAAGTGATAATGCATAGTCAGTAAGCTTCATGAATGCAAAAAGAACCATAATAAACGCAATCAATACCGTAGCAGTCAACAGCATTTTCTTTCGTCAATACATGAAATAGATAAGTATCCAGATTGCGATAAGCCCGATCAATCCTGCCCGTAAAGCACCTTTCAATGCATTATCTCCTAAGCTTGGACTAATTTTCTCTTCTTGCATCAAAATCAATGGTGCAGGCAAAGTTCCTTCATTCAATGCATTGGATAACTCTTTGGCAGATTCTGTAGTGAATGATCCGTCAATCTGAGCTGTTCATCCACAAATTTTGGTTTGGATATTTGGAGCAGTCAATAAGTTTCCTCCGACGAAGATAGCCATAGGTTTGTTGATATTCCTTGATGTTATATTACAAAACACCTCTTTTCCTTTTTCGTCTAAGTTGATAACTACGACAGGTTCTCCCATTTCAGAAGTAGAGGTATTAGCAAACTTGAAGTAGGCTCCATTGAGAATAGTTTGACCATCTCTGGCAGGTATCCATGTTTCCCTATCCTGTACAAACACATCTTCAAACGTATAGAGTGTTGTTATATTTCCAGAAAGATCTTTTCCTTCTTTTCTTTCCAAAACACGGAACATCGTATATCCATCCAACTCCACTCCTGTTCCTTGTGTGAGTGCACTATCGGATTGTTGATAGATAGTAGTATAGTTGCCTTCAATGAGTCCGTATATTTTCCCGATTTCTGCGTTATCCAAAAGCTTTGGTGTCTTTTTGTAGATATCAGGTAACTGATCCAAACTATTTCATTCGAAAACGTTGTAATAGATATTTTCTGACATTCTTCCTTCAAGCGTTTTCTGGATATTCTCAGAATCGGCCTGTATCTCGGCAAGGACTTTGTTTGCCAACGCTTTTCTTGCTGCAAAGGTCGCTTTGGTAGGCTTCTCAGGATTTTCGAGTTTGAATTCAAGTTCAAGTGTCTTTCCAATCAATTCTTTTGCCTGATCCAAATCTGCAATACCTCCGATCTCTACGACGATATAATTCTGATCATCCATATTCTGGACATACGCTTTATAATCGCTGACTCCCAATTTGGAGATCCTGCTATCGATATTTTTCATGATGATATTTTCTATCATTTTTTTGAGCGCATTGAACTCGGTAGCATCAGTGTAGATCTTCTCGTATTTATCATAAGAGATCTTATAGACCAATTTGGTTCCTCCAGATACATCGAGCCCCTTTCTGAAGTGAGTCAATCCGTTCGGCGTGAAAATAAAATTTCTTGTGCCTGTTTCTGGATTGAAGTTTCTTCACATGAAGAATACAATAATCGCTGATACGATAAACAGTGCTGCAAAAATCGTTTGTTTACTGAATTTCATCTACTANCATAAATTAAGTAAAAAATTGACATAATTTCAAAATAACAAAAAAACTGAACACTATTTTCTAGCTTTTTGGCCTTTCAATGCAAGAGGAAAAGAGTCCCAAGTTTGTGGTTGAGACCTGGACAAACAAATAGACATATATAGACAAAAACCTATCTCTACAGAGATAGGTAAGTACTAAGTTTTAAGTTCTGAGTTTTAAGTGAACGATTTGTTTTATATGAACTACCATAATTATACAATAGCTCATGTAAAAACGAATACCAATGCTTAGCACTTAACATTTAACACTTAGCATTTTTATGATGTTTTTATAATCTTGAATTGCTTCTTTCATTTCCTTAGCAGAATTATACCATTGATAAAATCTTTCTGTGAAAGGATCATTTGCGGATCAGTCACCTTCTCTTCGTTGATGAAGAGCGAACCGGATTGGATCATCTTTTTGGCATCTCCGTTGGAGCTGGTCAATCCAGATTGAGTGAAAATATCTAATACTTTGATTTCTTTCTCTTTGGTCATGATACTTCATGTTTCTTCAGCGAGCGCTTCCATATCTTCCTTGCTAAATGAGGTGATGGTCTCCATAATATCTGCTCATCCGAAAAGTACTTTGGAAATCTTCTCTGCCTGTACGACGGCATCTTTGCCGAATAATACCTCTACAACTCGGCTTGCCAATTCCTTTTGACCGTAACGAAGTTCCGGCTTTTCCATATGTTTTGCGACGATAGCGTCTATCTCTTCCAATGATTTCAATGAGAATACTTTGAGAAGTTTTCCGACTAATGCATCTTCAGCGTTCATGAAAAACTGGTAGACAAAATACGGACTATTTTTCTTCCTATCTACTCGGACAGCGTTTCCTTCGGACTTTCCGTATTTGGCTCCTGATGCGTCAGTGACCAAAGGAATAGTCAGACAATATACATCTTTGTCCAATTTTTTTCTGATAATCTCCATACCGGTCGTTACATTTCCTCGCTGGTCAGAACCGCCCAATTGAATATTCACACCGTAGTTCTCGAACTGGTAAAGGAAGTCATATCACTGTATCAGCATGTAACTAAATTCGGCATACGTAATACTTTTTTCTGGATCTTCGATTCTTTTTTTTACGGATTCTTTGGCTATCATCGTGTTGACGGTCATATACTTTCCCACGTCACGGAGGAATTTGAGATAATTCATATCCTTGTAGAAATCGTAGTTATCGACCATTTCGTAGTCAAATTTTATGTCGTAATTCTTTTTGATGTTTTCGAGAAAATGCTTCAATTGGTCGTAGATACATTGTTCGTTGTGACGCAATTGTTCTTCGGAAAGGAATGATCTCTCTGCATTCTTCAAGCTCGGATCACCAATCATACCAGTCGCTCCGCCTACGAGGAAGTAACATTTGTTGCCATATTTCATGAGATGGATAGCGGCCATGACGGAAAACATATTCCCGATCTGGAGAGAATCTGCTGAAGGGTCAAATCAGATATAGAATTTTTGTCCTCATTGCTGGAGAAGGTCAAATACTTTTTCATGTGAGAATTGATTGATTATCCCACGCTGTTCTCGTTCTTCACGTAACTTCATGACTTTATAATTTTACAAAATAAATTAAATGATTATTTAATTGCGAATTACGGATTGCGAATTTTCTGTCAGATAGTCTAATTCGTAATTCGAAATCCGCAATCTATTAATTCCTTAATTAGTTTTAAAGAATTACATACGTTCAAGGAATCTCATACCTATGAGGTCCATTCATTTTTTCAAGGTCTCAAGAATTTTCTTGAGCAAAACGATTCTCGCTATTTTGGTTGGTTCATCATCTACCAGTATTTTGGTATGTGCATAATAGCCATTCACTCATTGTGCGAGGTCGAAACAATATTTAGCGATATAATGAGGAGCTAAGTCTTCCTTGGCTTTTATGATTATTTCATTGAGCATAAGCATCTTCTTGATGAGTGAGAATTCTTCTTCTTGTTGAAGCAAGAGTGAATCGAATTTTTTCATTTCCAGCACTCACATACTATCCATAACACTCTGCATCCTTGCTCAGGTATAGAGAATATATGCTCAGGTCTCTCCTTGCATATCCATCACCTCGTCTAAATCAAAGACGATGTCTTTGGTGATATCTCCTCTGATTAGGAAGAATCTCAATGCGGAAACAGCCAACGATTCTGCAACTGCATCCAATCGACTATCATCCTTTTCTGGATTCTTTTCTTTGCTTTCAAAATACGCTTTTTTGTGGAGCATATCGAGCATCTCGTCTAAGGTAACGGTCCATCATTTTCTGCTAGCAAACGGTAACTTTTTCTCCTTCTTCTCTTCGTCGCTGAGCTTGTATTTGAGTTTCAATAAGGTCTCTGGGGTAAGATAGATGACGCCGTATCCTAGGGGCAGATATTGTTTTTTTTCTTGATCATGACCAATGAGTTTCAATGCCGATCTTACGATTTCCTGTGGAGGAATCTGTCTGTAATCGATTACGGTGATAGCACTATCATAGTTTCCAAACCCATGTTTTTTGCCTTGCTGGGTATCGGTGCTCGTCGTATACATCTTGACACCCCTCGGGTCTTGCCGTGATTGTTCGTATCAGAAGTCTTTTTGTAAGTATCCAAGTTTCCGCATCGCGAAAGCGATATCTTTGGCTATATAGGTCGCTACGCCATCGGATTTTATCATGATTTGGTATTGTTTCTCTTCTTTTTGGTATTCTGGTAATGAGGACAGGTCTAATATTCGGCAGCCTTTTGCATCGCCCTCATCAGCATATTTTACAAATCATTGCTCTTTGAGAATAGTGATCGCGTCTGCAAAAAATTTCATATGCAGAATATTGGTCTCCCATGCGACAAGGTCAAAATAGGCGCCCATCCTCCGACAGCTCGCTATCTGCTGTTCCGTACACTCCTGAGTATATTTCTGATGCAATGCCTTGATATCGGTATCCGTACCTTCTTCTATCTTCAGTAAGGTGTCCGACAATCTCTGTTTGAATACCGGATCTTCTTCTAGCTTTCTCATCTCGCTATATACCTCTCCACAATAGTGATCGAATTTCTTTTTTGTTTCAAGTGGCATGCCGTAATACAGATGTCCTACTATATTATATCCTACGTTCACTCAGCTATCATCACCATAATCACAAGTGGTAACATCATAGCCTAAATATTCATAGATCCTTCTCATACTATCTCCTATACAGACATTCCTTGCCTGACCGATATGAAGTGGCTTATTGGGATTCGCGCTCATATACTCGATCAACACCCTCTCTTTAGACGGCTTGAAGCTTGGAGCTTGAAGCTTAAAGCTATCTGTGATGAATGTATTTTTGTTGATGTGTGCGTTGAGATATCCTCCGACCGCTTGAAATTTTTCAAAATATTCTGAACTGAATTTTTCTGCGAACTGTTGTGCAAGAATGTTTGGGGCTTGCTTTGCTTGTTTAGCGAGTTGAAAACATGGAAACGCAAAATCGCCCGGAATGTTTTCGGGTGGAATTTCTATCATCGCCAAAAGCTCTTCTAGGGGAAGCTCTATCTCTTTAGCTAGTGCCTGTGCAAAATGTTGTTTGTATATTCCGATCATGGTACGAGAAAAACTACAAAAGTGATAAACAATAGTATTTACTCGGCTTGATTTATCAAGATAAGATACCTTGACTTTTTCTTATCAATAACTATAATAACAGCACAAAACACTTTATATGTATGTAAAAATCTCTAAAAACTTCCAGCTCAATAAACTTTCAAAAATCGAAAAGAAATTGGCGCGGAAACGTATTGTAGAGCTTAAGGCCTGCAACAATTTGGGAGAAATGAAATATGGTCGCCTTCATCCATTAAGAAAAAGATACTCAGGAGCGTATGGAATACGTATCGGCAGAATGTCACGATTGTTGATATTTCCTATACTATTCGCCCCTGACTACATGAACACCGGCACCATTAAAAGAAAAGATTTTGTCATCGGCATAGAAGTATGCTATTCTCCCAATCATTATCGATCAATTTATTAATAAACCCGCTCTGTTTATCGTTGCGGGTTTTCATTATATTTTGCGATAACGTTTTATCATTTTATCATCCGAAGAATATTTATCGACCGAATGTCGTTTATCAATATTTTATTCATCTATTGATGGTTGCTGTCTATTTTGTTTTTTTTGTCATTGATATTTTTTATCTAATATGCGCGCTTCACGCTCACTCGCTGGTATACTTGTAGATATTCTTTCTTTGGGTTCTTTCATCGCTTCGTTCAATAATTGTCTGAAATGATGAATCACTTTCTCTTTGTTCGCTATCTGCAGACGCTCTTCCTGACAAGTCATAATCAAGATACCTTCTTCGTGGTGAATCTGATGTCATCATAATTGGACCAACCTCTGTTTCTGTTCTGGCGTGAGATAATGAGAGTCGTGGATATTGAAAAATAACTCCGCTTTCGTCATCCTCTTGTTCACATTCTGGCCACCGTGACCTCAGCTTTTAGAGAAATGAAAGTGAACTTCTTTCTGTAAAATAGCATCTATAATCTGTTGGTTATTCATTGTATTTTATACTAAGTGCTAAATGCTTGAGGCTTAACGTTTGAGGCAGATAAAACAATATTACTTGTATTGTGCTTTATGCTTCATGCTTCTGGCCTTAAGCTAAAATTTATTTGTTCTTATNTCTCTCTATCTTGTTGGTCTCATATCTATCGANNTCAGGAGATATCTGATTTTTTGCCATATTTTTTCCTATATTTGCAGGTTTTTTGNCTCCGCTCACTGCACGTCACAATTCTTCCACTCCCAATCGCAAACCGCTTCCTATGGTATTTGCTATATTGATTTTACGTGTCTGCTCGAATTTTTTGAGGTCCGTAGTCATATGAAATAATCAATAATAAAACAAGAATATCTATAGTATAAAGTATGAAAAGTGGTCAGAAAATCAATGATATTTTTAGTTGATATTTTAGGTCCGGTTTGTATAATGAATACATATTTATTATCATAAATATAACTAAGCGCTTAACACAACCTAAAGCGGTTGTGTTTAAGGCTTACTATATATTTTACTTCATCATCATATGTGATGACAAAAACAAAAAAGATATTCGGCCGAGCGATGCTCGGAGCAATGGTTTTGCTATGATTCGCTCGATGAGCCAAGGTTACTTTTCAACCGCTCTATTCTGACGTAAGATTTCAGCCCATTGATCAACTTCATGCCGGATGTTCAAATTCTGCAGATATTCTCTTCTCTCCACAAGGACAGAAAATAACCAAAGTTACTATAGTATTGTATTACAATCCTGAAACATTGGAGATATTACGCATATTACCTACAGCGAACAATGGTACAGCAACATCAAAGATCGAATACGACAAGATCATCTTGGAAGTAATCAATCCCGTATTTGAGTCCTCCACTACGACGAAATCCTTCTTCCAGATCTACTTCAAAAGCGATGTGGTAGGCAAAGATACTATAAGAATAGGAACGTGATCACAAGCAGAAACTGCTACCAAAACCTATCCACTCGACGGCACGTTCAACCTCAGTTTTGCGCAAGTGCCAGAATGCGAACCGGACATCATCCCACCAAATATCAATCTCATCTATCCAAAAAATACGGACAATAGAATCAGTCTCGATCAATATTTCATCTTCGATATCAAAGATATCGGCAAAGGTGTAGACAAAAATAGTGTCATGATCAGCTTCGATGGAGAAGAATATTTCTACGGAGCAGACAATTTGAAATGGAATGGAAATTATCTGACCTTCTATCCCGGCACGTGGATTCCTATCGACGCATCGATGGATTTGAAGATTATGATTGCTGACAAACAAACCTATGGATGAGCGAACAAAACAGAAAGTCTCTATACCTTCCAGAGCGCTACTGGCATGATACTTACCAAAGACATCAGTCCTATGATGTTTAGAAAAATAGCTCAAGAAGCAGAAAAAATCTCTGCGTCTGTCGATGAATGTGAATTACTTGCTGACTTCTATGCAAAGGCGGATCTCGGATATCAGAGAGAACTCAAATCCATCATCCAAAAACTTTGATGCAACCTCGCATCGTTGGATACCTCACTTTTGGAGTCAGACGACAGTAAGGAATGAATGACTACAGAACAAGAGCAATATAGAAACATTTCTGTCTTCGCTACTTTGTGACGGATGCTCTTCTTCATCGCATTTACGCTCAAAATCCATTACCTCTTATCGTACAAAAAACATAAGAAACTAAATAGCGACAAGCGAAGCCCGAAACAATAAAAAACTAACAGTGAACAACTAACAGTTAACAACGAATGAATTGTATACTTACATACTATAGTAAGATACAATAGTTTATAAAGATACAAAATCCAACACTGTTAGTTATTAGTTGTTAGTTATATTTTAGTCGTTTAGTTATAAAGTATGGCACTAGAGATTGAAAAGAAATTTTTGATAAAACAAGCTCCTGCAGGTTTCGAGCAATTTCCTCACAAGGAGATTATTCAGTGATATTTTAGTGATCCCACTACCGGCAAAACCGTAAGAGTAAGGAAGATTGGCGATGAATATAAAATTACTAGAAAAAAATGACATGGACTCGTCAGGGAAGAATTCGAAGCAACTATCACCAAGGAAGAATTCGACCAATTACGATTCCAAGTAGAAAATCATTTTCTCGAAAAGACGCGCTACTATATACCGTACGAATGACTCACTATAGAATTTGATGTCTACAAAAATCTCCAATGATTGATGACTGCCGAAGTGGAATTTAAGACAAAAAGAGAGGCGAAAAAATTTATCACACCTGATCGATTCGGTGAAGATCTTACAAGGATAAGAGAATCGACCAATAGATATATAGCTGAACATGGCTTAGATGGTGAAATGCTTTGACTACTTTGATAAAAGCTCGTCTTCGCCTCACGATAAAAGTTCGCCTTCAGTTCACGATAAAAAGATACATGTATCATTTTATCGAACGAAGTTCTTTTATCGCCCGCATGGCCTTTATCAGTTTATCAGTTTCATTATGAAAACCGTCTTGCACTTCGGAAATATAGATCGGATATATCTTTTTCAGCCGGAAAAAAAAGAAATCAACGATCTCGTCAAAAAATATGATCTTCACGAACTTATCGAGGAAGATCTTTTTGAGCTCACGAATCAGGAAAAGATAGATATCTACGAAGACCATATGTTCATCGTTGTCAATTTCCCCAAATATGATGAGAAGACGAGAAAATATTTTCTGAATGAATTTAGCATCATCCTGGGAAAAAGCATCATCGTGACGATGACGAAATTTGATACGAATCATATCAAAACCATCATAGATGACTATTCAGAAGAATTGAAAACTAGAGAATCCGATGAAGACTTCAAAATATCGCCTTACTATATNTTGTATAAAGTCTTGGATACGATGTACGACAAGAGCATCAAGATGCTAAAAAAATCAAACAANGATGTGGCTAATCTCGAAGAACAACTTTTCTCTTCATCCAAATTGGAAAGAGTATTGCTCGAACAACTCGTCATCAAAAGGCGCAACATCATTGGTCTCAAACACATGTTTGAACCGCATAGAGAAATTCTGGAAGAGCTTCAGAAAGCCTTGCCTAAATTCTACAAAGAAGATCTCGATGTGTACTTCGAAGATTTGGAATACAAACTAGACAAAATTATGAACATGATATCTGTTGGTTTTGAAAACATCGATTCACTCTCCGATACCTACAATTCATTGATGAATATCAAGACCAACTCTATGATCGGCGTCTTGACTATCTTCGCTGCAATCACCTGAATACTCACCTTGATTAGCGGAATATATGGGATGAACATATCACTACCTGGACAAGCATCATCGCACTTTTTCCTCATCCTCATGGGAATAATGTT
>JGI26437J51864_10000068_pt1 | contig 28409 bp, 26 predicted proteins | sample FrelakmetLWP11LW_FD_51864 | JGI IMG/M metagenome (IMG submission 51864)
ACGGTTGAAGACTCTTGAATCTTTTTTTTCGACTTTCCGTGCCCCGTGTGCCGTGCGCCGTGGACCGTACTCATAGCGCCACGAGTTCTATTTCCCCCCAGCTTGCCATTTTCTCTCCCAGAACCACGAGGACCCCGAGAATCCCCTTGAGCACTCCGGCCCACTCGTCGATTCTGCTCAAATCCTTCGGACCTTGAATCCTGTTGCACAGGGCTGTGGCCGCAGCATCCGCGAGAGCGGCCGATGGGGCAACGACACAGCCTAAGTCCGCCTTTCCCAGACTCAAGGAGTGCCCCACGGTTCCTGAAGAGGAGGCGACTCCGAGAGGCATGAGTTTCGGCGAAATGACCAGGCCGATCTTCTCGCTCAGAGGCGAGGTTCCGGCAAAGATGGAAACCGTCACAGGCCTGTCGGCCTTGAGAAAGAGGTCTCCTCCGTTTTCCACGATCACTTGGTTTGTTTTCGTGAGGAGACGCTTCCCCACATACTCGGCAATGGCTCCGGCCACAGCGGCCATGGGACCGACACCCACCTCGCGGGTGCGCTCGATCATTTCCTTCACAAGGGGCGGCGCATACGGGTCTTCGGGGTAGGGATCGAGGGCGGTGAGGAAGTCGGCATGCGTTTGCATGTAGCTCTCGATCTGGTGCCTCGACTCGAACACCAGGTCCCGGGTCTCTTTTTCGAGTTTCCGCTCTGCGCTGACAAGAAGGTCTGTCTCCTTCACCATCACCCTAAAGGAGACGAGATCTTCCGATTTGACTCTGTTGCGATAAAAGCGTTCTGTGTAGTCAGGCATAGTTCCCAAACCGGAGTATTGGAGTGTTGGAGTACTGGAGTGATGGTTAAACCGTTGCACCACGGTTTTCCAGTACTCCAATACTCCATCACTCCGTCACTCCATCTCTTTATCCGTCCAGATCCACGGCTGTCTTACACTTGTTGCACTGTTTTGCTCCCCTGAAAAGCCTGTGGCCGCAAGTCGGACACAGGTAGCGCGCCTCCTCATCCTCCACCCATTTCTCAGTCCCTGCGCTGCGCCAGTGAGGAATGGCCCTCAAGATAACTTTTTTCCCGACCGGCATGGGAAAATTCTCGATCAGCGAGCAGGGAAACTCCACGCATTCGCGGCAGCTTGCATATCCCTTCTTGGATGTGCAGTCTTTTATGTCACATCTCTTGCAGTAAGCGAAAGGCTCCTCTGAAAGGCACCCTTTGCAGTGGATGTCTTCCACGGACAGGTTCTCGGTTTCAGGGAGCCTGCCCTTGTAGAGTGCCACGAGCTTCTCTTTGAATTTCACGTTGTTTTCCCGCGTTGCGTAAAGAACAGCACACACTCCGCAGTAAAGCCCACAGGGAGCCAAAAAATCAGGATTGATTTTCATGGAGCACCTCCGCGCCGATAGGGTTTCTTAAAAAAGGAAGGATAAACAAGGGTACTTAGGTTTGCGGCAAACGTCAAGACGGCCAGAAAGATCGATTTCCCGGCTGCTATGGAAAAAGATTTGTGTTAAGGAATACCCCAGGAGATCTTTCTCTGCCACTACCCAAGCAAGTTCGGAGGACTCTCATGGAAGTATTCAATGCTCTGGAACCATCAGCGGTAAAGATCGAGACCTTTCCTTACAAAGGCAAGCCTTACAAGGTCAAAGACGTGTGGATTCGGTGGCTCAGCCAGGCCGGCCCCAAGGACTCTCCTGAATACGGCCTGCGCTTTTTCACCATAGGCCCGGCCGGAGAGATCCCGATTCACAATCACTTCTACTATCAGACCATGTTCATCCTGAGCGGAAGGGCCACGGTCTTTTCTCATGAATCCGAAACAAATCAGGTCAAGGAAGAGCGGACGGCCGGACCCTTTGACGTGGTCTTTGTACCGACCATGGAACCGCACAGCATCAAGAACCTGAGCGCGTCTGATCCTGTGCTTTTCCTCTGCTGTGTCGGGAATGTTTACGAAGAGGAAGACAAATAGTCCGTGGTCAGTTGTCAATTGTCAGTGGTCCGTTGAAAGTAATCAGTGACCAGTGGGGCAAATCCCCCTTGTTCCCCCTTTAGAAAAGGGGGAAATCAAAGTACGTTCTTCCCTCTGTAAAGGGGAGACAGGGGGTTTTTATGCATTGCGATAGCAAGTTTTTCAGCAGTGCCGAGCTGCCGGCATCCATTATCCAGTAACTAGCATCCAGCAGCCAGTATCCAGCAACCGGCTACAACCCCTTTGCGTGGAGCGCGGCGCCAAGGCCGCCGACAATCTGCGGCTCTTTGTACACGCGGACCGGATGCCCCAGCTTCTCTTCCAGGAAGGTGACTACGCCCCGGTTCTTAGCCACACCGCCGCTCATCGTGACTTCTCTTTTGGCCCCAAGGGTTTTCACCATGCTCCAGACCCGGTTCACGATGGCGCGGTGAATGCCCCTGATGATTTCCTCCTTCGGGTGGTTCTTGGCCACAAGGGAAATCACCTCGCTCTCGGCAAAAACCGTGCACACGCTGCTGATGCGCACCTCCCCGTTCGCCCCCATAGACAGAGAGCCCATCTCGTCTAGCGGAACCTTCAGCTTGGCCGCCATCACCTCCAGGAAGCGGCCCGTGCCTGCCGCGCACTTGTCGTTCATGGTGAAGTCGAGCACCTTGCCGCCCTGACCCACCCGGATCACCTTGGAGTCCTGGCCTCCGATATCGACAACCGTCCTTGTGTCGGGAAAGAGCTTGTAAGCGCCGAGAGCGTGGCATGAAATCTCGGTCACCTTCTTGTCGGCAAAAGGAACGGAGATCCGGCCATACCCTGTTGCAACAATACTCTTCACCCTGTCGCGTTGCACTCTCGCGCGGGCCAACGCCTCCTCAAGCGATTTCTCCGCTGCCTCGGTGCTGTTTGCGCCGGTTTCCGTGATGCTGTAGGAAAGGATCTCGTCCTTTTCATTGATGATGACGCAGTCGGTGCTCAGAGAACCGACGTCAATGCCTGCAAAAAGGTTCATAAGGCGTTATCCGTTCACCGTTATCCGTTGCATGTCGCCAGTCGCCTGTTGCAGGTTGCGAACAGTCCATTGTCCGTTGTCAGTGGTCAGTTGCATGTCGCAAGTTGCTTGTCGCATGTTGCTAGTAGACCGTTGTCAGTAGCAGGTCACTGAAAGATTTTCTTAGAATCCATCACGAAAGCACGAAACAAGAAGGTTTCATACGCCCCCTTGTTTTCTTTCGTGTTTTCCAACTTTCGTGCTTTCGTGGTTGTGATTCTTGGTGTCCACTTTGGGCACCCTACATTCTGTCTCCTGTATTCTGTCTCCTTTCTTCTAATTTTCCATGGTTTCAAAAAACGCGTCCAGCCGTGTGCGAGCCTGCTCTTCGGAATAGGCCCTGGAGTCCGTAATGTCTCCCTCGATCACCACGGATGGAACTCCGAGACGATCCATGAGCAGCCTCTTGAGATCGTACTGACCTACCGAATAGGGTTTGCAGCTTCTCGCCGAGTGAATGACCAGGCCGTCCACCTGGTATTCTTTGATGAGACTTTCCATCAGATGGAGCCTGTGGTTCAGGTTGTTGTTGAGAATGACAAGGCTGTAGGTTCTCGCCATGGAGTCGAAAGGACGGTCCGAATCCATGTGAGGGGTTGTCTCAGCCCAGGCATTCGTGTAGGTGGCTGTGACAAAGTTCATCCCGTGCTCGGCAAAAAGATTGGCGTAATCTCTCACCTTGTACCACATGGCAATGTTGTCCCACATGAGCCTCTTTCGCTCGTTGGTGATTGCGGCTACCCCTCGTTCCACTCTCTCCTTCAGTTCACTCAGCAGGGTTCGATAGTAGTTCAGGGCCACCGGCAGGCCCCGAAGAGAAACAACCGGAGCCAGGTGGCCGAAGGCATCAAAAATCGTCATGGGCGCAGGTTTCGCCTTCATGGTGGCAAGCACCTCGCCCCAAGCGAGCGAGGTCTCCTTGGCCGTGCGGATCACTGCCTGGAATTTCTCCTCCTTGAAGGGCTTTCCCGAGATACGCTCGAGCTCAGGAATCATCTCTTCTAACTGGCGCACCATGTACGCAACGTCCCCCTCCTGGATGCCGCCGAAATTGTAGGGCGTGTCGAAAAGGATCAAGGGAATCTTCCAGTGATGAGCCAGCACCTTGTACCAGTAGACCACGGTCTGGCAAATGTTGTTGGAAGCAAAAAGAAGATCCGGCTTGGGGAGCCTTCCCACAGGCGTTTTCCCGGTCAGGCAAACACCGAGGTCCACCCTGGCATAGGAGCAAAGATCCTGGCTATACCCCCGCTCCTCGGCAAGCGCACACAATTCCGGCGCCACCTTTTGAGCCCCGCAAAGAGCTCCGTGATTTTCCGGATAGATGGTGTAGAAGTCAAAGGGCCGGAGGATCTCCACCGGCGCACCGCTCGTGACCCAGGCCACGGGCTTTGCTCCTTCAGCGTAGCGGGCGAGGAAATAGTGCCTCGTGATGATCGCCTTCAGCCGATCGTTGCACCTGAGCGGAGGGCCGAACAAAGGGCTTGCCTTTCCCCGGCGTTTCTTCTTTTTCATGCCGGCCATCTTCATCAGGGCCGGAGCACCGTAATCCTTCATAAAGGAGTAGCGAATCTTCTTGGCAAGAGACATAGAAATCCCTTTCGAAAAGAGCTCTCAAGGATAAATTCGAAGGTCATGGAGTCTTAAACAAAAATCTCTTCGCAAACTGCATTGAAATTCAAAAGCGAACCGCAGAATATCGAATACCGAACTCCGAAGGCAACTGCAGGAGGGGTTAGCTTCATCATTCGAAATTCCTTGTTCGACATTCGGCTTTGGTGTTTCTTGGTTGCGGCCAAAGGCCTGTATTAGGAAATTATCTCTGTAAAGGCTTCCACCCTCGTCCTCATCTGCCCGCTCACACCCTGGTTCAATTCCGTGTCCATGACCAGGGTCGCAACTCCTTTGCTCCTCAGTCCTTCCACAAGCTGCGGAATGTCGAAAAGCTCAGGCTCGCAGAACTTCACTGTGTAGAAAATAGCGCCTTTTGCCCCGCTTCTTTCAATCTTTTGCACAAGATGCTTCAGCCTTTCCTCTACCGAAGAGTTCTTGGTGCTGCAAGGCGGCATGGCAAAATAGCCGTCTGCCAAAGCTTCAAAAGGATCTTCGCTGGTGCTGGGGGTTACAAGCAGTCTCCTGCTGCAGTTCAACAGGTCATCGTCCCCGACGCGCACGCCCAGGTCATCCAGGAGGGTCAGAATTTCAGGAGGGCTGGGCAGCACACCGCTCATGATCACAACAGGGCCTTTCTTTGGTTCTCCCCTCGAGGTCTCTGCAAATTCTGAAAGAAGCGGGTGGAAGTCCTCCGGATAAAGAAACTCACCCTGGCGGAGCACCCGATAGAACTCCTCGTTGGTGCTCTGCAGTTTCCCCTCTGCCCTCAGATCATAAATCTCTTTGATCAAGAAAGATATTTCCCGGCTTTGGCGGACCCGCCGTTTTAACTCCTCAAGGTTCAGGGGCCCGAGCTGCTTTTCCAGGCTTGAAGCGAGGCCTTTCATCTGTTTCAGATAGTAATCGCGTGAGGAAGCCCTGTAGGGAGCTTTAGGGTGGTAGAAAAAGGTGCAAGGCTTCTTGAGCCCCAGATAATCGTTCACAATGGAAGCGAGATTCTGGATGGAATCACAGGTGTGGGGGAAAAGAAACCCGTCCACACCGTCGCAGTGACCTTGAAGGATGAGTTCAAGGCCGAATCTCACCACCGAGCAGATGTAAGGCTGAAGGTGGGCGCTGGCGTGGCTCACTTCCAGGGGAGGGTCCCAGATCTCTACGGGCAGCGCGTTCATGGCCCAGAAGATCTCCTTAGGGTACTGGGCCGGAAAGACCCCGAAGATGCGTCGGCCGTATTTCTCCCTTTGTTCCTGGATATATTCCTTCCTCGGTCTAGGCTGAAAACGCGTCATGAGATTCAATCTCCCCTCGGGCTCCCCCGACTAATCCAACCGCGAACCCTGTGTCTTGTACCCTGTGTCCTCCCGCCTATATCCCCTATATGCTAGCCTTCTATCGGGACAAACACAATGGCTAATCCTATTCCCAAAGAGCATCCCTCAGGCCGGAAACACGGGTGGTGCGGCGGCCCACCGCCTCGCGAAAAACGTTCTCCCGGCCCCACACTTCCACCCCTTCTCGTGCACGGGTGATCCCGGTGTAAATGAGCTCTCTCGTGAGCACCGGTGAATCCTGATCCGGAAGAATGAAAAGGAGCCGGTCAAACTCAGAGCCCTGGCTCTTGTGAACCGTGAGGGCATAGACGGTCTCGTGCTGCGGCAACCTGACAGGATGCAGGGCTCGGAGCGCGCCGTCCGGTGCCCGGAAAAAAACCCTAAGCTCTCCGTCCGCCGCGGGATCCGGCAGGGCAATGCCGATGTCCCCATTGTAGAGGTGCAGGTTGTAATCATTCTGGGTGATCAGAACAGGCCGGCCCCGGTACCACCTCCCCTCTCCGCGGATGAGCTTTTGCCCCCTCAACAGGTGCTCCACCAAGAGATTGATGGCATTGACCCCATAAGGACCTTGTCTCAAAGCGCAGAGGATTCTGAAGCGGTCCAGCTGCTCGAAGGCCGTCTGAGGGTCCCTCACCTGGAAAAGATAATGGAAATCCTCCAACCCCCTGTCCTTCAGCGCACGGGGCAAGGACTTCGGTGAGGGTAGAGGTTTCCAGCCCAAATCTACGGCCGTTGCATCCTGCAGGATTTTCAGGGCAGCGTCGGCATTGCCTTCATTGATCGAACGGCTGGCAGAGGCAATCCCGCTTTCGTCGCTGAAACGATAGCTCCGGGTGAGCTGAACAATGGAGTCGCTCATTGGAGACGCGGATTTGGCTCCCTGGATCTCATACCCGGCGGTTCTTTGAATTTCGGCACAGAATGTCTTTGAAAACGGGTGGGACACTCCCGTGTCGCATATATCGCCGAGCACTGCGCCTGCCTCCACCGAAGAAAGCTGGTCCTTGTCGCCAAGAAGGATGAACCGCGCCTGCGACGGAAGGGCCTGCACCAGCTTGGACATGAGAGCCAGATCCACCATGGAAGCTTCATCTACCACAACGGCGTCCACGGGAAGATGATTCTGCGCGTTGAAACGAAAATAAGGGGAATCCTTCACGGGCCCGAGAAGACGATGAATCGTCGAAACTTCCTCCGGAATGAGCGCCTTCAGACTTTGTTCGCAGGCCAGGTCCTCCTTTGCTTTCTTCAAAGCCTCCTGCAGCCGGGCAGCCCCTTTCCCGGTGGGGGAGACCAGGGCCGTGCGGACTCCCTGTCTCCTGTTCTGTTCCATCTCCATCAGAAGGGCAAGGATCTTGGCAACCGTTGTCGTCTTTCCGGTACCAGGACCTCCGGTAATCACACAAAACTTCCTCCTTGCAGAAGCAAAAGCCGCCACCTTCTGCCAGTCTATGCCGGCCTCTTCCAGCGAGGGAAAAACTCTGCTCAACCCATTCTGAAAAGAACTCATCGGTGAGACAGGGCTTTCATCGTTGATCCGGCTCTTTATTCCCTTTGCGAGTTCCTCCTGATACTCCCAGTAGCGGTAGAGGTAGAGCCGGTCCTTAGGGTCGAGGATCAGCGGCCTGGGCTCACCCGGTTCCCCAACCACGCCGCTTTTCTTGAGCTTCTTCACCCATTTCCCCGCTGCAGGGAAAACAAGGCTCTCCCCCGCCTCCGAAGCGTGAAAGGGCTCTTGTGAAGAAAGATCAAGGCAAATGTGGCCTTCTCTCGTAAGCCGGCTCACAAGCGCCGCGGCCAGCACGAGTTCCTGGGACGGAGCCTTGCAGACCTTTGCCATGAACCTCGCGAAGTGAAGATCCAGAGGAGAAAAGAAACCGCTCTTTTGGAGAGAATCCAGATCGATCATCGCTCACGCATCCTCATAAAAGTCTAGCATCCTCCGCAACCAGATTAGAGTCCCGAAACCCGAATGTCGAATGTCGAACAAGGAATATCGAATGATGAAGTTAAATCTCTTCTGTGGTTTCCTTCGGCGTTCGTTATTCGTTATTCGATATTCTGCGGTTCGCCTTTGATCGTCTGTGCAGTTTGCAGAGAACTCACAGGCTAAGGATCCAAATTCGAAATCCTATACTCCGATCAGTTCTTCACTCAAGGCTTCGATCAGACTCCGACGGGGTTTGTCCCTGTAGACGCCGAATTCAGGCCCTTTCCCCGGGTCCACCCCGCGCAGGAACACGTAGAAGACCCCTCCAAAGTGCCGGTCGTAATCATATCCCTGCGCTCTGAGCCTCAGGTACTGGTTGAGTGCCAAGGTGTAAAACGCGTACTGGAGGGTGTAGAAGTTTTCTTCCATGGCCTTGGTCAGGTTTTCAGGGCTGTAATCCTCCACGCTCGCGCCCAGGAAGTTGGATTTCCAGTCGAGGAGGTAGTAGCGATCTTCAAACCTGAAGACCATGTCCATGAACCCCTTCATGAACCCGCGAAGGGGTGAAAAGCTTAAGCGCTCCGTTTTCTCGGGGACCTCCTGGCGGAGGCTGCCTCTTGCCAGAATCCTTCCCACCGTTTCAGGAGCCAGGGACTTGAGCGGAAAGTAGAATTCAAGTTCATTCAGGCGGTCCTCCATCCTGACCCTGGAGAGGCAGAAATCTTGCCGTTCCGGATCCAGCGGGACCCTGAGCACTTTGTCCACCATGTCGCAAATGACCTCCAGCCAGGAACGATCATATCCGTATTGGACAAGCTTCTCTCCCACCAGGTCTAGTCTTGACGGACCCGTGACGCTGCAGAAGTCGAGATGCTCGAACACATCATGAAGAAAAGTGCCTGCCTTAGCCCCTTTCGGAAAGGCAAAGATACCTGCAGGCTCTTCCATCGTGCGCAGAGGATCCTCCCGAGCCTGCAACGTGACAGCATCGTAGTCGGTCCCCTCTTCACTGTGGAGTCGATCGGAGACCAGGCCGGAGAAGCTCGATATCCTCCACTGTCTGTCGATCCGGCCGGCAAAGTCCTTTGCAGGATTGATCTGCATCTCCTCGGGCAGCGGAGAAAAGCGGCTTTCGTCATCCTCAATTTCCCTGATCACCTCTACGGCGGCTGCAGGCTTCTTCATCAGAGACTTGACTTTGAGGAGAAGTTCCTCGTTCGTGATTCGTTTGAAGTTGTCTGCGAGCGCCTTCACGAGGTCGCCGGAGTCCTCGGTCGCCGGAGTATGAAGCAGGTACGCCGGCGCGGACGTCTCAGCCCCCTTGAAACGCCCCCACGCCAGATACACCCGGCATTTCGCACGGGTGAGGGCAACGTACAGGAGCCTCAGGTTTTCAGCCAGCTCTTCTTTGTTCGCAAGGGCTTTGTGGGCCGCCCGGTCCTCCGACCCAAGATCGAAAACGAGCTCCATCCGGTTCTGCGGGTTGTGAAACAGAAGGGGCTCCGCGCCTTTCTTGGGCCTGACGCCGTCCCACGAAAAAGGGCAGAACACAATGGGGTACTCAAGCCCTTTGCTTTTGTGGATGGTGACGAGTCTCACGGCGTTCTCGTCGCGCTCCAGGCGGAGCTGATGCTCCTCCGACCGGGGAGCGTCGGGGTCTCTCTGTTCGGAAAGCCACTTCAGCAGTCCGGTCATGTTCAGCTTTTTCTCTACAGAGGCCTGATGCAGGACTTCCATGAGATGGAGAAGATTCGTGTTTCTTCGCTCCCCGTCGGCAAAAGCAATCAGACGGGTCAGGACCTTCTCCTCCTTGAGGAAAGAGCGGAACATGCGGAAGAACCCTCTTTCCTGCCAGAGGTCATGGTGCTCCCTGAACTTGACGAGCCAGCGCTCCCACCGTGCTTCATCCAGCGTCAGCCGCTCGAGTTCCTCACCCGAGACCCCGACCATATCGGTGGACAGGGCCGTCTTGACCAGGGATTCCGCACCGGGCTCCACAACGGCGAAGAGGAACCTCGCCATCTCCATCGCTTCGTGGGAATCGAAAAGGTTCTCCGTGCTGTGGAGAACGCTCGGGACGTTTCTCGCGGACAGGACCTTTTGCACGAGAAGGGCTTCCTTGTTTTCACGCACCAGCACCGCGATATCGCTCGCCCTGAGGGGCCTGCCGCCGATGAGAGCTTTCTTCTCCTTGCCCAGGTTTAGAAGCCGCGTGATTTCCGCAGCGACCAAGCCGGGCAGGTGAGCCTCCGCCACCCCCTTGTTGATGATGCCGTTGGGTTCGGCCCACTTTCCCGGGTCCATGAACCAGAGGGTGAAAGGTTCCCTCTTCCCCCCGATCACGAGAGTCTCGGCTTTTTTCCTCCTGGCGGCCTTGGCCGGCTCGAAGGGAATCTTTTCATAGACAAAGGCGGGTTTCGCATTCCCGAACAGGGCGTTGATGGTTTTGATCAATTCGGGGTCTGATCGCCAGTTCTCCGTAAGGGTGTAGCGGGTGTCGACTTTGTCCACCGCCTCCATGTACGCGAAGATATCCGCACCGCGAAACCCGTAAATCGACTGTTTCGGATCGCCCACAAGGAAGAGCGTGCTCCCTCCCCTTCCGAAGATGCTCTGGAAGATGGCATACTGCACAGGGTCCGTGTCCTGGAACTCATCGATCAAAGCGGCCCGGTACTTTCGTCGGATGGCGATCCCAAGGTCCCTTCCCCCTCTGCCTTCCAGAGCGGCTTGGAGTTTCAGCAGCAGATCGTCAAAAGTCTGAACGTTCTTTTCCGTCTTTCTCCTGGAGAACTCCTCGCCCACCTCTTTGAACAGGTTGACCTTGAGCCCCAGCAAGCGTTCCGCGAAAAGAATCTCCAGGTCCTGAGAGGCCTGGTAGAGGTCTTCGCAAAGATCAAAGAAAGCGTGTTTCGGCGGATCATAATCCTTTTTCAGGTTTTCCCTTTTCTCCAGTTCCCCTCTTGTGAATCTCTTGAACTCCTCAAACAGGCTCGTGCGGTTTTCCCCATAGGCGAAGAGGTCCTCCATCTCCTCTCCCCAGAGTCCGACCTTGGGCGGGCTGTACTGCTTCTTGTTCATGCCCTCGTAGCAGGCGAGCAGGTCCAGGACCTCCTCTCTGACCGAGGGCCACGTGTCGGCCGCCTTGGAAAAAGCCTTTCTGAATCGCTGTTCCTGCGCGCCGGTGTCCCGGTTCTCCGGCTCGGGGAGGATGCGAAGAAAGGGCTGGTTCATTTTGCGCTTCAAGAGCCGGGTCAGTTCTTCAGGCGTGAAACGGTTCTCCAGCGCAAAGTTCACGAACAGAGGCGACGCGGTGTAGAGGTGGCGTCGCCAGAAATCATCCACGCTCTCCTGGATCATGGCGGAGGGATCCGTGAGCAGCTCCGTGTCAAAGAGGCTGCCGCTCTCAAAAGCGTTCTCATGGAGCATTCTTCTGCAGAAGCCGTGGATCGTGAAGATGGGTGCCTCGTCAAAGGTCCTCAACGCTTCTCGCAACAGGCGTAACGCGTCTCCCGAAGACGCCTGCCGCTTCACGAGCTTGTCGAGAAAGGGATCCTTTGCTTCGCCGCTTGAAAAGGCCTGAACGGCATCGCGGATTTTGCTGCGGATTCGGTCTTTCAGCTCCTCCGTGGCTGCCTCGGTGAACGTGACGACCAGGATCTGATGGACCGCCAGTCTTTTTTCCAGCAGGAGGCGCAGGAAGAGCCCGGTGATGGTGTAGGTTTTTCCCGTCCCAGCACTGGCTTCGATGAGGTTCGCTCCCTCAAGAGGTGTTTTCAGGGGATCAAAGACTTGGTAGTGCAACATTCTCTTTCTCACGTGAGCGGCCTGTCTGATTGACGCTCATTCTGTCTTGAGCGAGTTCAGCAGAGGCTCGAAGACCTCCAGCGCGATCTCTTCGAACGCCGAGTCGATGGGACTGGCTTTGGGGAAACAGAGCCGATGGTAGACATCGGCCCTTTCCCCCTCGTTCCACCCGTCCCCCTCCCATGCCTCACGCGCTTGTTCAAGGGCCCACTCCCTGGGCTTCTTTTTCGAGAGACGCGCCTCTGCATAGGACCAGGAGAGTTCCGGGAAGAAGTGCAAAGGCGCTCTCAATCCCTCTCCGTATCGCCTCAGCAACCCTTCGAGAATGGTCTCTCCCTGCTCCACCGGAGCATAGTCGTAGAAAGCCCTCTTTCGTTCCTTGGTCAGACCGGCAAGCAGCGTGTGCCGCGGGTATCCCTCGGCGCGGACGCTGTTGAGCACCAGATGATGAATCCAGCTCACCACCCTGTCCTTGCCCTTGAGACGGGCATAGCGGTACCGGATCATCCGTTCTCTGAAGACATCCTTAAGCGATCCTGTTAAAGAAAACCCTCCCACGTCGATCTGGAAGTCCAGGGTTTCGAGGGCGTTTTCGCCGATGAGCCGCGACAGGTCCTCTGCAAAACGCTCCACTCCGGCACTGAACCCGTCATAGACGCAGTGTCCCACAGGCCCGTGAGGAAGTCGGCCGGAGGCTATGGCCAAAGCGACGTCCTTCTTTACGCTTCGACCCTGGAGCCGTCTTCGCAGCATGCTCTCTTCCAGGAGGTAGCGCTCCAGGGTGTCCACGGTAAAAGGCTCCCTTTCCTCCGCGTAGGAAGACGCCTCTTCCAAAGCGATCCCCAGCCGCCTGTTGACCAGAAACCTCGCGGGGCTGGAGAAGAAGGCGCACAGGCCATGGAGATCCACTTTCTTCCACGACTCATCAGGCTCGGACAACCCTGTGCTCAAAAAAGGGGCCGGTTCCCCGCGCTCGGCGATCGCGGTCGCAGCAATCTCATAGTTCTCCTCCGAGTAAGTGAACAGCTTCTCCTGGTTCTTGAAGTATTCAGGGCTGAACGCCTGGAGACGATGCTTGATCTGGAGGTGGTCACGGAGGGTGCGGCCGGGGATCTCGAAACCTTGCTCCACGTAGTCGACGAGTTCGCTCACCAGCACCGAGGGAGGGATCGGCGAGTTGTCCTGGATGCTCTGCCCCACATAGCTGATGTAAAGCTTTTGTCTGGCCGAAAGGATCGCCTCCAGAAAAAGGTACCGGTCATCATTCCTCCGGGACCGGTCGCCCGGCTTGGGGTATCTCGCCATGAAATCGAAGCCCAGGGGCTTGGACTGTCTCGGATAAGCCTCCCCGTCCATCCCCAGAAGACAAATCACCCGGAAGGGGATGCTTCGCATGGGCAGCATGGCGCAAAACGTCACCCCCCCGGTCATAAAACCTAATCCGAAACCGGTTTGGTCGAGAGTGCGCTCAAGGTAGCTTCTCACGACCTGCAGAGGAACCTTTTCATCAAACAGAGAAACCGCGCCGGTTTTGACCAGGTCGTCGAGCATTCGGCGGATCAACTGCATCTCCCGGTCCGCCTCTTCCCCCGGTTCGAAGAAATCAGTCAGGACGCCGGTGAGCTCCGCCTGCCAGCATTCCAATGTGTTCGGTTTCCCGAGAGCGGTGGCTCGCTCGAACAGCTTTTCCACAAACTCCACGAAAGCACCGAGAATCCGACTCTCTTCCCCTTCGATGGGATCGTAAGGCAGGATCCCCGAAAACANCNTTTCTTCGCGGCCCGGCATGGCAAAGCCGAGAAGGAGTCTGTCGAGGCCGGCTCTCCAGGTGTTCTGAAGGGAAGGGAGGCAGCCCCAACTCGGCTTTGTGTGTTTCATCAATTCCCCAGCGGATCCGTGTTTCAGAAATCCATTTGCGCACCGTTTCCAGATCTTCGTTGGAAAAACCGAACTTGCGGCGCACCGCTTCGCATTCAAGAAGGTTCACGACCTGACTGACTCCGAAACGGCTTCCCTGGAGGTCAAGAAGATTGAGGAACGCTTCACCGATCCCTCCCTCCTTTCGCATGCTCCGGTCCGCGATGCTGAAAGGAATTCTGCGGGCATCTTCTTGAGGGGTGTCGAAGACGCCCTGGATGTAAGGCGCATAGGTTTCCACATCCGGCATCATCACCAGAATGTCCCTGGGCAGAAGACCGGGATCTTCTTCGAACATCCGTAGAAGTTGATCACGGAGAACTTCCACCTCCCGCATGGGGCTGTGACAGGAATGGATCTGGATAGAGAGATCGTCTGGTGAAACTTTGTTCTTTTCCTGCCTCTCCTGGAGCTTGAGAATATCCAGCTGAACAGAACCCAGGAGATTTCCCGATTTCGGCTCTTCGTAGAATGAAAATTCCTCCGCCTCGAGGTCCAGGATCATCTCAAAGAAGTCCCTCCCCAGCCTGCCCATGGAAGCGAGCAAAGAGTTCCCCTTTTCCATGTNGAGTTCCGATTCCGAGACGCCTTTCTGTGCCTTTTCTTTTTTCTTCATTTCCCACGTGTCCAGAATATCTCCCCAGTACTCCCGGCTCGGGTTCATGAGGAAGAGGTTCACCTGGGCCACCTGCGACAGGAGAGCAAACACTTGAACATGAAATCGAGGCAGTGCGGAGATACCGAACACGCAAATCCTTCTTGGAATTCCGGAGCGAGGGTCGATGCCCCTCCCGGTGGCCGTGAAGAGTTCTTTAGCCAGCGCTGCGCGGTGTTCGTGTTCATGGCCCTTAACCAGTTCGCGCCACAGCACCGCTTGCCAGTGCCGGGCTTTTCCCTGTTCCCACTGGAACATCATTTCAGGCCGGAAAAGAAGGTACTGGTCAAAAAGATCGGCGATCCGCTGCGAGAGCTGGAAGCGCTTGAGATCGCTGCGTCCGCTCTCCAGGTAGATCCGCAGGGGCTCAAATGCCGGCTCCTCGATGAGCTTGGGCAGTGCCTTCATCACCCTCCACGTCATCACTCCGGGATCAAAAAGATTCGGTTTTGGCAGGTCCTTGAGGACGCTCTGAAACATCTCACGGACAAAGGTGTTGGGGAAAGGGAAACGACAGTTAGCGCAAATTCCGTGTCGTTCTGCAAGCTGCAGAGATATCCAGCGCTCCATGCCCTTGCTCTGAACCACGATGACCTCGGGGTCAAAGGGAGACGGCAGGGATCGCTGGAGAACCTGCGCCAGCTGGTCCGACAGGATCTCTAATCGGTTGCTGGTAAAAACTCGGAAGTTGCCCATAGAAGTGAATAGGCCGTTATTCGTTATCTTTTGTCCGTTCACCGTTGTCCGTGGCGCGTTGTCTGTGGTCGGCGGTCGGCCGTCGGCGGTCCGCGGTCGCTCTCTCAGCGATCATTATATGACAAGGGCTACGCGCGAAGAAAGAGAATAGACACCATGGCAAGCCCTATGCCGAGGATGCGCATCCCGCTGAGCTTCTCCTTGTANACGATCACNGACAATAACACGGCGATCACGAAGTGCATTCCTGTNATGGAAACAATGATAGACAGAGGCCCTACGGAAAGAGCCGCCAGGAAGGTGTAGAAGCCCACGAAGTTGATCAGGCCCATCAGGAGCCCGATCCGGATGGCGTCTTTGCGGTTCCCCCGGGCCCCTTCTTTCCCGGCTTTCCTGATCAGGGCCGCTGAAAAGACGGTCCCCAAGAAATAGGAAAGCGCCATGAACCCCAGCTTGTTGGAATAAACTGCGGCGAACTTGCTTGAGATCGAGGCCACGCTGCCTGAAACCAGAGAGACAGAGACCAGGAACAGCCCCTTTCTCACGCTCCTCACNGCTCCCTTCANCTCCTCCACGTCTCTCGTCAGAATGACGATGACCACGATCGCAAGAAGGATGCCCAGGACCTGATGCAGAGACACACGGTCATGAAGGAACAGGATGGAAAAGAGGACCACGACCACCATNTTCAGGCGGATGATGGGATAGACCACGCTGGAGGGAACGTGTTTGAGCGCTTCGATGTGGGTGATGGTGCCGAGGACAAAAGAGGCACTGTTGATCCCTGCGGTCAGAAGGAGCATCCTGGCATCGGAAACCGATTCTTTCAGAGAAAGGAAAAAAACGACGCTCAGAACCGTCACCGTTGCCATGAAGGAAAAAGTGGTCCACGCGGTATTGCACTCTCTCTCCGCAGAGACCTTGTAAAGGAATCTCTGCACCCCCATAAGCACGAGCGCAACAATGCTGAGGACATACCAGTTTCTCATCCCCATGACCTGCGTCCTATCATGATGCTGCGGATGAGACTACAATTCCGGCCCCATTTCAAGCACCAACTCCTTCCAGACACAAAAAAGCCTCCATTCAATATGAGGGACTGAATGGAGGCTTCTCGGAAATTCTTTGGAGGGGTTTAGTTCACCGCATCCTTCAGGGCTTTCCCGGCCACGAACTTGGGCACGTTCTTGGCCTTGATCTTGATCTCTGCGCCGGTCTGTGGATTTCTTCCTATCCGCGCCTTCCTCTTGTCGACCTTGAAGGTCCCGAAACCTACCAAGGTCACTGCGCCTTTCTTCTTCAGAGCTTGTGTGATGGATGCGAAGACGCAGTCCACTGCTGCCTGGGCCTCTTTCTTGGTGCTGACCACTTTCACTACGTCGTTTACCAGATCCCCCTTATTCATGTTTCAATCTCCTTTCTTAAATGGTGAGTGGGTTGTTTGTTTGCGCTGGCACAGTCTATACAAGTTTTTAAAGATTTCAACTTAAAAGTTAACAAAAAAATAACCTGTTTAACGCAGCGCGCGCGCGTAAAGCCTCTCCTGCACACTATTGTTGACGTTTGGAGACACAGCCGTCGATCAGGAGTTTCTCCATTGCCTCATAAGGCACGGCTCCCACAAGAAACTGCCCGTTCAGCAGGAACGTGGGCACCGCCTGTACCCCCATCCTGTGGGAGCGTTGCCAGTCCGCATCCACAAGGTCTTTGAAAGATCTTTCTTCAAGGACCTTCCGAGCNTCCTCTACGGGCAGACTCAGGGAACCGGCAAGAGCCAGGAGTTCAGAGAGCTTTCCGATATTCCTGTCTTCAGCAAAATAAGCGCGGAACACGGCATCGTGATACGCTTGGCCTCTGCCCTTGGACTCAGCCCATTTGCCAAGCTCCTGTGCGAGCCTGCTGTTGTAAGTCTTGTCTCGGTGGCCGAAGGGCAACCCTTCCTCTCGGGCCACCCGCACCAAGCGGGCCATTACGCTTTCCAGGTCGATGCGACCTTTGAAAAGCTCCTGCAGAGTCATTCCCGCTTCCGGGATCTCAGGATGAAGGGGGAAGGCGACCCATGAAATCCGGATGTCGTAAACCTTCTGAAGTCTTTCAATACGCCCGGTAATGAAGTAGCACCACGGTCAGATGTAGTCGGAAAAAATTTCTAGGAGAACAGGTTCCCTCATCTCCATCCCGCTCCTGATGTCCGGGGTCTTGCCGGGCGACCCCCCTTGGGTTTCACTTCTTGGATTTCCCCTTGGACCCTGATTTCTCGGTCTTCTCGGGCTTTTCCGCCTTTTTTTCCTTGTTCCGCTTCTGGGCAAGGTCCAGCTCAACGGAGGTGTCCTTCTTGAGGGAATGAAAGGCCTCTGACCCCGGTTTGATTCCCAGGTTCTTCGCCGTCACCCCCCACCCTTTGTCCCCGTTCACGTCGTACTCCTTGACCACCACGGGAAGGGGTTTTTTCACGGATGAGGCAAGCCACACACTCACAAACACATCACCGAAGGGCATCCTCATATTGTAAACCAGGTCTTCAATCTGAACCTTGGGTATGGCGTAGGAGATGCTCAATTCCGAGACGAACGCGTCCACATGCACTCCGGCTTCAACATTCAGATTGCACAGGACAACATCCAGATCTTTGTCCCCGGTGTTCGGTGCGTACTTAGGTCCTGCTTTGGCGGCGGGCTGTGTGCTGGTTGTTGATTTGGAGCCGGCTTTGGGACTCGCAGCCACGGCCCAGGTGGCGGTCATGAAAGCACCAAGGAGGATCAGTCCGAGAATCTTCTTCATTCCATTCCTTTTCAATAACGGCGACGCCCGAAGCTGGGCAGATCATACATTTCAGTCGAGAAAAGTCAACCGGTCAGCGCCCCTTCTCAATGACTTTGACCAGCGTGTTGGCAGGCAGGTTTTCATTGAGATCCATGCCGTTGAGCAAGGCGAAATCATCCAGATCGTCCTTGGGGATTCCCATGGATCGCAGGCTGCTCTCCACCGTGCCGGCCGTTTTCGTGGTGCGGAGGCGAATCCGGTCGGGCTTCACGTTGATCTTCTTCGAGTCGGTGAGTTCCTTGAAACCTTTCATGGTTCTTTCAAAAGTGTTCAAATACTTGTCAAAGGCCGACGGACTGGAGAGTCCGTGAAAATAGAAAATCGATTTGCCCCTTTGAATGAAATAGGACACCACCCGAATGGTCCCGCTCTGCCCTCGCACATCGCTCAAAACCCGCTGAGCGGGAAACCCGCCAACCGTGATCGGATCCGAGGCAAGCACAGAGGCGCGATTCGCCTGGACGAACTTCGAGGCCGCGTCTTTTGGTGACGCCGCGGCAGCCGCCGAGAAAATGATGCCTCCGTCCTTGTTCTCGTTCATGATCTGAACCTGGGAGGGGGTGTTGTTGATTTTCCAGTTGGCAGGAACCGGGAACTGGAACTTCATATCCGGATGGTAAAAGACTCCCTCCTCCACATACCCCTGCCGGGGATCGTCCCCGTACACGAGCCCGTCGATATGCCGCAGATAGGTCTCGCGATTCACCTTGGNATCTTTCATCCCCAGCTTTTGCTGCCATTCCTTCGCTTCTTTGCGCACNGACACTTCACGGTCCTCAGGACTAGGGTGAGTGGAGAACCACCCCGGCAAGCCGCTCCGATCCGAACCCGGGTTCATGCGCTCCAGGGTTTCAAAAAACGCGGCCAGTTCCTTGCCGTCATACCCTGCCCTNCTCGCATACTCTACGCCCAATGCGTCCGCCTGCCTCTCGTTCTCCCTGCTGAAACTGAGGAACAGCATCCCAACCCCCAGCTGNGCCACTCCGGAAACCAGATCGCCCAGAAACAATCCGCCCACCACCAGACCGAACTGCGCCAACTGGGCACGGCTGTACTGCTGAGCCGAATGACGGGCGGTGATGTGTCCGATCTCGTGACCCATCACTCCGGCGAGCTCCGCTTCGTTGTTGAGATTGGCCAGAATGCCCCTCGTGAAGTACACATAGCCGCCGGGCACGGCAAAGGCGTTTACTGCCGAGGCATCGACAATCTCGAATTTGTAAGGCAGGTTGGGGCGATGAGACACTCCAGCCAGCCGCTGGCCCATGTCATTGAGATAAGCGTTCAGCTTCTGATCCTCGTAGACGCCGTATTGTTTGCGCACCTGCACGTCCGTCTGCTTGCCGAGTTGGATTTCGTCCGATTCGCTCAGGAGCATGAGTTCAGGTCCGCCGCTCACCGGGTTCATGGCACAGGAACCGGACAGAAGGAAAAGGATCAAAATGACTCCCAGAACCATTTGCTTAATGCCTTTGCTTTCCATTTCACATCTCCATCGCCTTTGCATCCATCATGGCCGAGCTTTGGGTGTTCGGCTCATCCTAGGGCAGCGAATTTCACAAGTCAACCCTCCCCGTTCCGGCCCACCGCCATCTTAACCTCCATCAGGCTTTTACCCTTGATTGGCATCCAGCTTTTCCCTAATATATAGGGCTGAAAAGTCAACTGCTGTCGGCTGAAGCCGACAGCTTTAGGGACAAAGGCACAGAGTGGCAAAGGGACAAAGTCATGTCACTCTCTGCGTTGTGCTCCGCTTTGTGCCTATGTGCCTTTGCAACTTTGTGCCTGCATCGAGGTGCAAAAACTAAACTGAAGCCTTCGCCTGAAGGCGAGGGTTTTACTCTCATTCCCGAGAGGGAGAATAAACCGGAGGACCTATGTCCATTGTTCTGTGGGAAAAGAAAGCCACGGTTGCGGTTCTCTCCATGAACAACAAAGAGAACCGGATGAACCTCGATTACGCCAGTGCCATGATCCAGGCTCTCGATGAGATCCTGGAGGACAAGGGTGTTTTTTCAGTGGTGATCTGCTCGAGCGACGAAAAGAACTGGTCCCAGGGGATTGACCTCCAGTGGCTCATGGAACGCAAAGCGGCTGACGATCTAAATGCCATACGGAGTTTCCTCTACCGCATGAACGACTTGTTCAAGAAACTGCTCCTCTATCCGATGCCGGTGATCGCGGCCATCAACGGGCACGCCTTTGGAAACGGGGCGCTCCTTTCCTGCACCTGCGATTTCCGCTTCATGCGGTCGGACAAAGGTTTTTTTTGCTTTCCTGAAGTGGATGTGAGCATCCCGTTCCTTCCCGGCATGATCGCCTTTGCCAGGAAAGCGATTCCTGAATACAAATATCAGGAGATGGTCTACTCGGGGAGACGTTTCACCGCTTCCGAACTTGAAGAACATCATGTCATCCGAAAGGCTTGCAGAGATCAGGATGAACTCATGAAGGAATCGATGGATTTGGCCAGGACCTTTGAGAAAAAGCGCGGGATCTTCGGCGAACTGAAGAAGCGAATGTACAAGTCCGTCATCCAAGCCCTGGATAAGGAAGATCGGGAATTCATAGAACCGCTTTCTATCGTGGTGCAGGATTGAGAGGTTCCGGCAACCCCAGCAATTCGGCTGCGTTCCTGCCTGCGATCTTCTCTTTTTCCTCGACCCTCAGATAGGGCAGGCCTGTGAGAAATCGCAATTCTTCGCTCTGGTCTGTCCAGGGGCTGTCAGAGCCGAAGAGAATTCTTTCCGCAGGGTGTTTTTTCATAAACCGTTCAAGAACACCTGGAGGCATGACCTTCAACACAAAGGAGGTGTCCATGAAGATGTCCCTGCCCAGGAGGTATCTTTCCGTTTCATCGAAGACCGCTTCCCCTCCCAGGTGTGCGACCACCATGCAAAGCGACGGGAAATCCCTGTGAACCTTTGCAAGCCTCCCAGGGGTTGAATGAATCGGGTCAGGCAAACCCCGATCCAACCCTGCATGAAAGAGGACGATCATCCCTTCCGCCTGAGCCGCTTCGTAAAAAGGGTAGACCCTTTTCTCATCCACGAAGAATCCTTGGTAATCCGGATGGACCTTGAAGCCTTTGAATCCTCTTTTCTTGAGCTGCTCGACCTCTTCGACCTCCATGGTAAGATCAGGATGCATGGTCGCAAAGGGCATGATCCGGCGGTTCCGGATGTTCTCCAGCCACTGATGGGTCGGGTTGACCATCTCCGGTTTTGTGGCAACGCTGCAGACCACGGAAAGGTCTATGCCGGCCTTGTCCATGGACTGAACGAGTCCCTGCTGAGTACCGTCGCTGAAGCAAGAGATCCCTGCGCGGCTTTGAACAGCCGTCAGGGTCTTTGAGGCCGATGGCTCGGGGTAGATGTGGGTATGGAAGTCGATGATCAAAGGACGTCCCGGCTCAGATTAAGGAACTCGGCCCCACGGGAGAATCGTATCTTATTTCTCAGGTTCGATAGGGATGACGACGACCGGCACAGGTGAATTCTTCAAGACCTTCTCGGCAACGCCCCCGAATCGGAAGTGAGCCTTGGCTCCATGGCTGGCCATGACCACCATGTCAATCTTTTCCTGCTTGATCAACCTGAGAATTTCCTGGGCCGGGTCTCCTGAGGCAACGTGTTTGATGTAGAGCGGGCAGCCCTGCAGATACTTCTCACAGACTTCGTCCAGCCTTTTCTTTGCCGTCTTGTTCTCCCAATCCTGGATCTTGTCGAAATGGGACTTGTCGAAGTCTCCGTACCAGGGCGGGTGCTGGGCCAGTTCCTGAATGACATAGAGCACGTGAACCTCTGTCTGGTATTTCTGACTTAAAGAGTTCACGTAGTCCAGAGCTTTCTCCGCATTGGGAGAGAAGTCGGTAGGCCAAAGGATCTTCTTCACCTCCATGGGGATGCCTCCTCGCACAATGAGTATCGACGGGTATGCTTTGGAATGCCCGTCTTGTGGGGAATGTTCCGTCGAATTTAGTGAAAAGGGACTTTTCTTGTCAAGGCAATTCTCTTCCTTTTCCCCTCGGTTGAATGCCGCACTGGGGGCTTCACTTCGGGTCCACCGGGTGCTTTCCCTTCTCCCACTCGTCCCAGCCGCCTTTGAGGGCGAACACCTTGGAATACCCGGCCTTCACGAAAGGCTGTGCCACACGGGCACTGGTGTATTCATTCGTTCAGGCGCAGTAAAAGACCAGGGTCTTGTCCTTCGGATACTTGTTCATCCAGGTGTCCACCTTTTCCAGGTCTTCCCTCACAGCCCCCTTGATTTTCACCTTGCTGAGTTTCCAGTCCCCATCTTTACGGGCGTCGATAATCACGAGATCGGGATTGCCGAGCATTCCCTTGAGTTCTTCAATGGTCATTCTTTTTACGTCTTGAGCCGCCGCTGACGAGGCGAAAACTGCGGCCGCGGCAAACACCATTACGATCGCCAGAAACAGAATCCTTTTTCTCATTTTCTTTCCTCCCTGGTTGACGTTATAAGTCCACAGTGATCTTCGGTCCTGCCGAAAAGCCCGCCTACTCCAAATGAGTCAACTATAATGCTTTATTTCACCGCTGCGAGAAAACTTTTGTAGATTTTGACCGTCTCCGGCCGTTTCTCGAAAAAAGGCACGTGACCGCACTGATCCAGGATCACCACCCTTACATTCCTGAGCCCTTTCCTGAAGACCTCCGCGCCGGACACATGAAGGATACGGTCGTTCGCGCCCCAGACCACCAGGGTTCTCGCCTCCACCCGTGAAAGGCGCAACTCGAGCTTAGACCTTCCTCCCTGTTCAAGGTCCCGAAGCACCTTTCCGTAAAACGCGTAGTTCGATGCCCCTTCCTCCCTGTTCAAGGTCCCGAAGCACCTTTCCGTAAAACGCGTAGTTCGATGCTCCGTGTTCCGCAAAATAGGTTTTAAAGGCGCCGGGCACAGGAGGGACGCGATAGAAAAGAAGCCTCAGGATCTCTTCAAAGCCCTCCTTTGTTCTGTACACAAGGGCAATCTCTCCTGTTTCCGCATACCGTCGCCACATGTCGCTTGGGGTCGGGGAGTTCACTCCTGCCGGAGCGAACAGCGCAAGGCTTTTCACCTTTTCGGGATACTCGCTGGCGTAATACCCTGCGATGTAACCTCCCATGGAAGACCCTGCAAGATGAAAGCGGTCGAGGCCAAGGCTTTCAACAAACCGGTTCAGCCTTTTCACCTGGCTCGGGACATCATAGTCGGCAGACTCCAACCGTGAATTCTCGCCAAAGCCCGGAAGGTCTGGAAGGATGAGGCGGTAAGACGGGCTGAAGGCTTTTGGGAAAAGTCCCCAGCCGTCCTTTTCCATTCCAAAGCCGTGAACAAAAAGAAGGGTCTCTCCTTTTCCGCCTTCCAGATAAGCCCAAAGGTGGTCGTCTACCTGGATCGTGTGCCGGCTGAGGCCTGCGTGCCAGCGGATAGCTTGCTTGGCACAGTCCAGAAGGAATCCTGGGAAACAGAAATAAGCGACCGTCGTCGCTGCCACCAGCGACAAGAAAACGGCCAGAACGGCTTTTAATCCATTCGCCATGACCGACTCGCCGTCACTTTCTCCTCTAAGGGTTTATGGGACTCTTCAATGGCAATCATTTGGTCCACTTACGGATAAGCCACTGGAGCTTTCCCCTTTTAAGACCAATGGCCGCTTCCGGACAGATTTCCATGCAGCAATAGCACCGGATGCATTCGTCATAGTCGTAACAGGGAACGCCGCTTTCGCCCCTCGATTCGCCAATGGCTCCTCCAGGGCAGATGGCCTTGCACTGATAGCACAGAGTGCAGCGATCTCTGGAGGGCACAGGTTTTTCGACAAGAAGATCTTTGAATAGTTTTGTGTTGAGTGGCCAAGGGGATACAGGGTTCCCGCTGCTTGCTTTGCTCGGAACATATTGACGGACCTGAAAAGCATCAAGACCGGCACCCAGAAGTTCGATGCGCTCCAGAGCGCCTGTCCCGAGCCCTCTCTTCTCTCCGAGGGTGACGGTCAGCACCTCTTTCAGGCGAAGACCGACCACCCTGGTCACGACAGCATCTACAGCCAGCGCATCCTGTCCTGCCAGAATGGCGCCGATCTTTCTGGGGGTGCCGGAGACTCCTGGCCCTTCGCCCTCCATTCCCATGACCGCATCCATCAGATGGACAAAGATTTTGGGTTTTTCAAATCCTTTCACAAGGGCGCTGTAATAGTCCAGCAGGAACTCGGAGAATTCCTCCTTGCTGCGCGCCTTCAAATGCCACTTAGACTTGTTCAGGCCGTAGATCAGGCCGAAGAGATTCTTCACGGCGCCCGTGATGTAGGTCAGCCCGTGGGTTTTGAATTTCGGCAGGTTCAGGAAGATGTCCGCATCAAAAACGGCCGAAGAAATTTCGAACCTCTTGAACCGACAGGGGCCGTCGTAGAACAGGACGCCCGTTGCTCTCGGATCTGCAACCTCGCAACCTTCATCCTCCGCAATTCGATCATAGCCGGCCTTTTTCATCACCTTACCCATGGGCTGAAAGCCCGGGGACTCGCACAGGATGGGCGTGCCTCCATGGTCCCGCACCATGCGCGCCGCGGCCCGGAAAAATTCCGGATGGGTCACCACGCTTTTTTCCGGCGCTGAGGCGCTCAAGAGGTTCGGCTTGAGGACCACCCTTTTTCCAGCAAAGATCTCCGGATTAAGACCGATAAGATTCAGCGCTTCGATCATTTTCTTTCTGATCAGAACGGAATCGTACTCGTCACACTTCAGAAGGGCTACGCGAGTCATGACCGCTCCTTAATGATTCATGCAAGATGGCTTTTCATTCTAATCGAAAAAGGTTAGGATGTCGCCCGGAATTTCACACAGAAAAAGGCCCGGAGAACATTCTTGAGGACCCTCACAAAGCGGCACGGCTGCAGCATCCTCTTTGTAAACGAACAAAGGCNGGTCCTTCTGTTCCTGCGCGACGATCTCCCCCACATCCNCTATCCCAACACCTGGGATGTGCCCGGAGGTCACGTGGAAGAGGCTGAAACCCCGGCCCAATGCATTGTTCGAGAGATGAAAGAAGAGATGGGCCTTGACCTCGAGGGGTTTGAGCTCTTCTCTGTGAAAGATTTCAGCGACAGGATAGAGCACACCTTTTGGAAGTCCGCCAATCTGCACATCGATGAAATTTCTCTTCAGGAAGGTCAGCGTCTCAGATGGTTCTCGGAAGAGGAAGCTGGGGCGACGGTACTGGCCTATGGATTCAATGAAATCGTCGCGGAGTTTTACGCAAAAGCGCCTTTTCTGGGGCGCTGATTGTCTCTCCATTCATCAGGCCCCGGTTATTCCATATCGAATTCCTTCATATCGAACCAGTAGCCTGTCTTGGTGGCGTAGTCGAGTTGCATTTGAACCGCCGCAATGTGCCTGTTCTCAATGACCAGGAACTGCGCGAACAGGGCCTGGTTCCGCCCGGTCATTTCCCTCACCATCGTCTCGTAAAACTCGCTGGTTTCGTTTTCAACCTTGAGGGCCCGGCTCAGGATTCTCTTTTGGTCTCCCCCGGCTTTCCTGGATATCTCCGACTTGAATCGAGCCATCTGCTTGGCCATGCTCTCATTCGAAGGAACCATCGTCTCCAGCCTGGGAAGGGTGAGTTTGCCTGTCCTCTCCCAGTGCTCCAGCCTGTCCATGAGGTAGTCCAGATGCCGCTGCTCGTCGTCGGCCATGGTCTTCAAAAAGCTTTTCCCTGCCGGTTCGGAGACCTTTCGCGCCGCAGCCAGGTAAACATCACGAATCCTTGTTTCGTACTGAACCGCTGTTTTGATCGCCTCTTCGAGAGTCATAGTTCCCCCTTTTATGGCGGCCAATCAACTTAAAGCCTTGAGTGGGATTTTCATTTGCTCTTGTCCGGGAATTCTGTACACTTGCTTGAAAAAAAGCAAGGAGTATTGTCATGATCCTGCCCTTGATCCAGAAGCGTAGAAGCATCCGGAAGTACCAGAAGAAACCCATTGAATCCGAAAAGATTCAAACTCTTGTAGAAGCGGCTCTTCGCTCGCCGTCTTCCATGGGTTACAACCCCTGGGAGTTCGTCGTTGTTGACGACGCGAATCTCCTGGACAAGCTTTCCAATGCCAAACCCCAGGGTTCCGCCTTCATCAAGAAGGCCCCTCTGGGGATCGTGGTCTGCGCCGATCCGGAAAAAAGCTCTGTCTGGGTGGAAGACGCCTCTATTGCATGCATTTTNATCCAGCTCACGGCGGAGTCCCTGGGCCTTGGCAGTTGCTGGATTCAAATTCGCGAAAGAATGCACAATGAGGCAAAAACATCGGAGGCTTATATCGCCGAGGTCCTTAATCTCCCGAAAAAAATGAAGGTCGAAGCGATGATCGCCATAGGCTATCCGGATGAACAAAAAGCCCCCCGGCCAAAAGAGGACCTGCAGTACGGCAAGGTCCACCAAAACCTCTACGGAAAACCTTACCAGAATTGAGAGCCTCAATTCCTGAATTGACCGAGTGAGAGAAGCATCATGGAGAAAGTCCCGGCTCAAGATATCCATCAAAGGCTCACAAGATTCCAAACAGCCCTTGCCACCCACGATTTGGACGGTGCGCTCCTTTTCCAGAACGTGGATATCTATTATTTTTCCGGGACCATCCAGTCCTCCATCCTCTTCATCCCAACGCAGGGGGATCCTGTCCTTATGGTGCAGAAGGGTTTCGAGAGGGTGAGGGAAGAATGCCCTCTCAGAAACATCATCGCCGTCAACGGCAAAAGCCATCTCAGCGGGACGCTCCACGATTTTGGAATTCGACGCTTGGAGCGCGTGGGGATCGAGATGGACGTTCTTCCGGCCTCTCTTTATGTGTGGCTCGCAGAAACCTTTCCTCAATGCCGTTTTGTAGATGTTTCCGTCCCGATTCGCAAACTGAGGATGATCAAGTCTCGCTATGAAACAGATCAGATCAGGAAAGCCGCTGCCGTTCTTCATCAAGGCTACACGGAGATTCAGGGATTCATCAAACAGGGAGTGAGCGAGCTGGAAATTGACGGCCGCTTGGCTTTTATTGCACGAAGAGAAGGTCACATGGGAATACTCAGGATGCGGGGATGGAATCAGGAGATGACTTACGCCCATGTGCTTTCAGGCGACAGCGGCTCTGTGGTCACATTCCTGAACAGTCCCCACGGAGGGAGCGGCAACACCCCGGCCATGGCCCAGGGAGCGAGCTTTCGTCAGGTCAGGAAAAACGAACCCATCGGCATCGATTATGGGGTGGGCATCAACGGTTATCTGGCCGACCAGTTCCGCACTTTTGTGATCGGCGAGCTTCCGGCCGCTCTTGAAAAGGCTCACCAATGCTCGAGGGAGATCCACGATCGTTTCGTACGAGAGGCCAAACCCGGAATCTCATGCCCTCAACTCTATGCCATGGCCAAAGACTTCGCCTTGCGGGCCGGTCTCGAGGATTACTTCATGGGCCATGGTGAAGGCCAGGTTCGGTTCATCGGCCACGGTATTGGCTTGGAAATCGATGAATTCCCTGTCATTGCCCCCAACTACGAGGGAGAGCTGGCACAAGGCATGGTCATTGCCTTTGAACCCAAATTCGTTTTTCCAGGGAAAGGGGTGGTAGGTATGGAAGACGACTACCTCGTCACCTCGTCCGGAGTTGAAAGACTCACCCTCACCGAGCAAGTCTTGATCAATCTGATACCCTGAGGCATCTCACACAGGTCACAGGGAAAGAACGAATCATTATAGAAAACGATTAGACTGTCGCGCGTAAAGGTATTTGCTGCCGGAGGAGAGCTTCCTGTCCACGGAAAGGGCCCCTCCTCCCTTGATGAGGAGTGCGAGACATATCCCGATGACAAGAAGGTGGTATTCAAACCCTTCTCCCTGTTGTTGCCCGAACCAGTTCATGAAGAAGCCGTGCTGCACATGACTCAGGAACATGCAAAGCGTAAGGCTTGCGCCGATCCCTATGGCCCAGAGTCTGGTGAGGAACCCGAAAACGAGCAGGACCGCTCCCAAGGACTCGACACCCATAAGAGCGACGACCGACCAGCCAGGGAAACCCATCCCTGCAAAAGCCTGAAGGGTCTTGGTGAATCCAGGGCCCCCGAACCATCCCAGAACCTTTTGGGCCCCGTGGGGAAACATGACCACCCCGAGCGCAAGCCGTATGAAGAGCTGAGCAGGGCTGTTGTCTGTCTTCAGGAATTTTTTGAACATGGTTCAGACCCTCCTTTCAAGCAGCTCTTTTGCTATCCGGGTCCTGTGCTCCATCCACCTCAGGAAACATGTGTATCAGATTCTCGATCCTGCGACAACCTTTTCAGACCACTGGTTTGGGTTTCAAGAAAAAGCCGGGGCACGCTAATCAAGGGTTTACACATAGAATTTAACATGTTAGAATATTGGCTCAATGTTTGAGGGACTCCCTAATGATCTGGGAAGTCTTAGGCTTTTAAGACACAGGAGGTTTTTCCGGATGAAAATCAAATTAGTTCTTTTCCTGCTTCTAATCCTTGTNNTTGCTCTGGGATCGTGCGAATCCAAAAAAGATGAACAAAAGGCCNCTCCACAGGCATCCAAAGAGACGCCGAAGCCAAAAGCTGTGGAAGCCG
>JGI26437J51864_10000069_pt1 | contig 28333 bp, 26 predicted proteins | sample FrelakmetLWP11LW_FD_51864 | JGI IMG/M metagenome (IMG submission 51864)
TGCTAAATGCTAAGTGTTAAATGTAGGAAATGTCTTTGTTATAGACTATCGTTGTAATACAATAGTCGATAGAAGCAAAACCTTCACTTAAAACTTAATAATACTTTAAAATTAAATTCAATGTTAAGTGCTAAATGCTAAGTGTTAAATGTAGGAAATGTCTTTGTTATAGACTATCGTTGTAATACAATAGTCGATAGAAGCAAAACCTTCACTTAAAACTTAGAACTTAAAACTTAGCACTTTTATGATATATGAGTAATTAATGTTTTCGTGAATGCAAGGTTTTCGTTGATATATAGCACATCAAACAGCCAAAATGTCTAGTATGTCCTTTCCCTTGAAAAAGGACAGCAAATATCTATAAGTCTTCATTGTACGTATTCAACCACGTAAGAAAATCCGTTATTAGACCTCTGTGGAGAGATGGCAGAGTGGTTGAATGCAGCTGCCTTGAAAGCAGCCGTCCCGATAAATCGGGACCGTGGGTTCAAATCCCACTCTCTCCGCCATTTATCACTTGTATTTTGTATGATCAAATTTAACCACGTGAACTACTTCAAGTTTGTGTTGTCGTTATCTTTTATCGTGTCGTTTATTCTTGTGATCGCTAATGCAGATCTTTTTGAGAGTGATCAAGAACAATTGGCTATCAATTCAAGTTTTATCCAAGGCGATGATGGGGTTTCTTACAAAATCAACCTGGGCAATATCAATATCGATGTAGATACCAATAATAATGGTATCATCGGTTATACTGTCCAATCATGAGATACATTACTCAAAATTGCAAGCGTTTTTTGAACGACCGTTTCTAGTATCCAAAAAGAGAACGCGCTCAAAAAGGATGCGATTAAGCCAGGGCAGATATTAAAAATATCCAACCAAGTCGATGGTATTCTCTATACGCTCAAAGGCAAGACCAATGTTGTTGTCTTCGCCAACAAATATATGCTCAATCTTCAGGATTTGATGACTTTGAACTACGTTCAGGATGAGACGGAGATTTTTTCTCCAGGACAGGAAATATATATCAATATCACCAAAGAAAAAGCGTATGAATTAGGATTGTTGGAAAAACCAAAGGTAGAAGTCATCCCTAAGTCAACTATCGCCTATAGGCCTACCATAAATAAATCTGGTAAACCTGCGACAACAAAAAAAGCGTCTACTACGTATGTTGTTGATGAAGATGAATGATCATCTACTTCAGCAAAATGAACTATCATATCCAAACGAACCTATACCAAGAAAATCAAGAACGGATTCTATGCAGGATATTGTACATGGTATGCTGCTATCATCAGTCCAAATATCTTCCCATATATCAATGAAACTACTCAGGACAGGCCATTTGGAGGTGATGCGGTAAATCGATGTNCCAATGCAAAGAANGCGTGATTTAGAGTTGGCGACACACCAGCTGTCGGTGCGGTCATCGTCTACAGCAANTTAAGATCAAGTGCTGGACACGTAGGAAAGGTTATCAATTATTATCCAGATGATGGCAAAATGATCATCAGAGACATGAACTATGTAGCTAAATTTGTGGTCACTGAACGTCGAGAGGATACGAGCAATAGTAAGATTAGCTGTTATATCTATGGTAAATAGACTTTAGCTTAAAGCTTTAGGCTTGGAGTCATCCTATGCTGGTAAACCTGAAGCTGTTTCTATGTTTATGTATTGAAAAAGTTATATATATTTTTATAAGGGGTCTACTGTATTGTTGCAGTAGATTTCTTTTTTACTCTTTGCAAACTATCAATGAGTTACTTCAATAAAAAAAGGCTTTATTCTCCTAGTTTTGGTGTGCCTTCTCGTACTTCTTATGGAGTCAAAAACAAGAAAAAGAAAGTTATGTTCTGGCTTCTTGCCGGATTCCTCTTTTTTGTTCTTGTCTGTGGATTTCGATTGACAAAAAATGTTTTGGTCGATCTTCCTGATGTTACCAAGATCAAAGATATGGTCTTCAGCGAAGCTACTATTATCCAAGATAGAAATGGAGAAACGCTTTATAAATTGTTTGAAGAAAANAGGCAGTATNTTGAATACTCATGAATATCNCAACATATGATTGATGCTATTGTAGCACTCGAAGATCAACGTTATCGGGAACACAATGGTCTGGATACCATGGGAATGATCAGGGCTGCTGTCAAAGCTGTTGTAAGTCCTGGTTCAAGAGTCCAGTGAGCATCTACCATCCCTCAACAGCTTATCAGAAATCTTCTCCTCACCAAAGACAGAACCATTGTCAGAAAAATCAAGGAGATCTTGCTTACCAGTAAACTCAGTGGTGTTTTGGAAAAAATGATCCGCAAAGAAAACGGTAATCTTTCTTCTACTGAATTGCGTAAGGAGATGAAACAAAGAACGCTCGAATTATATCTCAACTATATATCATTTGGTAATAATGCGTATGGTATAGAAGCTGCTGCATTGACTTATTTCAGCAAATCAGCTACAGATCTTACTATTCTGGAATCTTCTATTTTGGCATCTATCCCTAAGTGACCATCATTGTACAATCCGTACAAAAATAGGGATCTTGTCGTCGGTGAGTTTGTTGTCCAAGATAGCTATGGTAATCCCGTGTTTTTCTCTGGAGACGTACAGACTATCGTTGTCCAAAAATTTACTGAAATCCTCAATAGAGCTGATCTTTCCAATAAGATGAGCAACAATGCCGTCGTCAAATTTATAGACGGTATCGGCTCTTTCACTATCAATGTCTGAGGCGCTAATCTTGATGTTAAATACAAAAATGGAAGAAAGGATCTTGCATTGAATAGAATGTATGAAGACGGATTTATCACCGAACAAGAACTCAAGGATGCTATCATTCAAGGCATTACTATTGAGTTCCGTAGAAATACTATTGAGATCAAAGCACCGCATTTTGTACGATGGATTGTCGAAGAACTTGAGGCGAAATATGGTACAGGAACATTGACGAAGGGATGATTCATTGTCAGGACAACGCTTGATAGTGCTATTCAAAAGGTAGCTGAGGAGGCTATTATCGCCAATAATGCTATACTCCAGGATAATGGAGCNAATAATAGTGCTATGATTTATCTGGATACCAAAAATGGTGATGTGCTTGCCTATNTAGGATCTATAGATTACTTCAATACGACTATCCAAGGACAGAACGATATGGTGAGAAGACCTAGACAAACATGATCTTCTATCAAACCTTTGGTATATTCTCTTGCTTTGGAGAAACTTCCTTTGACGATAGATACCCCTATTTATGATATTCCATTCAAAGTCGGCGCTGATCAACCTAACAATGCTGATAATAGGTTCGAAGGAATATTGCCACTCAAATATGCTCTTGGTCATAGTAGGAATATTCCTGCTGCAAAGACATTCTTGGCGCTTGGAGGCGAACCTACTGTCAAGCCTTTTCTCAAAAAACTTGGACTGACTTCGATTAACGATAATCGGGAATATGGATATCCGTTAGCGCTTGGAGCTGCTGAAGTAACCATGCTAGAGTTTGCTAATGCATATTCTCATCTGACTACTTCAACGCCAGCGGTGATTGATCCTATCTTGGAAGTGAGATCAAGAGACGGTTCTCTCCTTTATCAAAAAACCTGAGAACATCTCCAGGATGAGGTAATCAAACCAGGAATAGTTTCTTTGATGTGGAAAATTCTTTCAGATCCAGCTAACAGAATCCCAGGCTGGGAAAATAAATTCACGGTTTCTGGACTCAAATATGCACTGAAAACAGGAACTTCCAATGCAAAAACCGATAGAGGAAATCGTGCAAGAGATGGTCGATTGGCTGCATATACACCTGACAAAGTTATGTTGTTTCGGGCCGGAAATGCTGATGGAACGCCTATGAACGTCAATGCGTTTTGAGGAACTATCCACGCGGCTCCTGTCAAAAAAATCTTCACTTGGCTCAAGACTAACAATTATGTTACCAATGGAGAAATCCCTGAAGTGGATCTGATGGGAGTATCTATTTCTAAAATTTCCTGAAAAGCCGCAAGCTCTGCAACTCCTGGTAATTTGACCGTAAGCACCGTGAAATACAAAAATTCTCCAGGATTGTCTGAAGATGAATGAGCTACGCCTATTACTTATGATGGTATGTGTAATGGCTTGGTGAGTCCCTACACATTTTGAGATAATATCAAGCAGTGATATCTCATTACGCCAACAACCTTTATGCCCAATGGTATGGATTTGGCCGAGATTACTCAACGACGAAAAGACTCTACCGCATTTATGTCTGGTGGTGTTATTGCAACCTGAACATCGTTTGCTAGTGGAAGAGTGTTTTATACCTATAGTAATATCTTTGTTCAGATGCCTACTCAAATGTGTCCAGATACGATAGAAAAACCTGACACCAACATCAAAATCAATGTATCTTCACCAAGCAACAATACTACGATCGGCTCTCAATTCACAGTCTCCTATAGCATCAATTGACCTAAAAACATTAGAAGGGTATTGATTCTTCTCAATAAACAGCAAGTAGGTGTCTTCGAATATCCTTCAGGAAATACTAAAAGCATAACCGATAGTAAACAAGTTACTATCACGGGAACTGGTTTCAAAAATAACGAGTATACGCTTGATATCGTCGCTTTTGATTTTGCTGGATTCTCCAATAAGGTCAGCATACCTGTCAATCTTGTACTTGGCGATGCTCCTGTTACGCCACCTGTAGCTGATACTTCAGCTCCTACCATCGATACCGCAAACACCAAAGCCACAAAAAATGCAGACGGAACTTATACGGTCATTATTCCGTTGAAAGATGCTACTGCTGTCGTTTCATGAAAGATTACGAGAAATGGAACACAACTCTATGAATTCAAAAATAGTATTGCTACTGCAGATTTCCAAATCGATGTTCTTGGTCCTGTTGTTGTGACTGCTGCAGATCCTGCAGGTAACCAATTGAATCAAACTATAGATTTGACTGCGTATCTGAAATAGCTTATAATAGATATCATAAAAAAGAGAGGGCGACTGTCCCTCTTTTTGTATTTTTTATATTTATGTATTTGATGTCTTTTTCGGGTATATAAAAAAAGAGATCCGTATATCGAATCTCTTTTTGTAATCATTTTCAATACTTAGATGTCATTAGAGGCTATTACCGTATCAATATCGTTTGTATAAAAGTACCAATCCCTCATCATATCATAATTATGAACTGAGAAAAGCATAGAACTTCCCCTTGGTAGATGAATTCTATTTGGTATATGAATTCTGTCTGTAAGGGGTATCGTTATCTCTTTTGGAAAATGCATTAATTTATTTAAAGCACTATCCATAAAGGTAACATCTAATCTGTTGATTTCAATTATCAATTCATCAGCATCAATTTTTGCTTGTGTAATTGATGCAAAACATATGGACCAAGACCATAACCTTATTTTTATGGTTTTACATTTACTCAATATTTCTGTGTTGAGTCTTTTTTTGTTTTTTTCTACGTTTTTTTTCTTTGTATTTATATCCATTGTATTTTAATTTATTGTTTTTTTTATATTATATATTTTTGTTTCTATGTCAATGGTTTTTTCTTGATGTTTTTTCTTGACATTTTTTGATATATCTTTATTGTTTTCGACAAATATAAACCAAATATAAAATAAATATATGAAAACAAATATTACGATTATTATTGTGTTTGTAACACAGCTGAGTTTTGGCCAGATCTTTGAAAAAGAGCAACATTATTATGGGAATATCAATTCAGATATTTCGTATTATCAAAAGACTATTGCGACAACTTGGTGCGCAAAATTCTTGAAGGATAATCAAGATCATACGGTTGTCACTTTTACTTCTTCTGGTTTGGGAAGCATAGAAGTGGTTGGCTCGCTCCAAGAGGTAAGTTATTGTTTTGTAGGGAATTTTTCTTCTCGTGATATCCATTTTCTCTCTGATGAGATACGTCTATTGTTTTTTTGCTCTCAAAATTTGCAAAAAAACTTTGTCACCTCTCTCTGTTTTGATCAGAAAAAATCACAAGTAAAATTTGAGTGGACGTCTTCATGGAGTCCAACTGAGAAAAAAACCTATGAAAATCTTGTAAAAGAATTTATCAATGAAAATTTTTATTGAAAAAAATCTGCATATTTGCAGATTCTTTTTTTATTATTGGTTCTGATCCGGAATATAGTTATTGCAATAAGTTTGATGGATAGTTTCCATTCAAGATGACGAGCGGTATTCATGATATTATATTATTGCTTGTACATTGAGACAAGTCACTTCCTGTCCCGTCTAATCCACATGTTCGTTTGAATACATTCTGAAGATTTATCCATGGCTCGTATATATTCGTTCACAATAATTCTTCTACTTGATCTTTTCTTGCTTGTGTCGGTAGTGTAGGAGTATTGAGCATCGTTATCTTTCCTTGAAGATGGAGTTTGTGTTGAAACTGAACTTCTGATCAAGGAGATCAGGCAAGTAACAATCCATTTACAATAAAGATTCCTTTGAGATACATTCCGTTGTATATCGTTGGTGTTCCTGGATATCCTTGTTCATTGAAACTTATCGTTGTTGCTGTGTTATCCAAATAAAGATTTCCTTTGTCTATAAAAATATCGAGCGGCGCTGATGTTTCTCACATACTGTTTTGAAGTATAACATTTGCGTTTTCTACTATAATCGTTTTGTTTTGATAATCGTTTGTTGATAGATCTATCGTGGTTTCTGTGTCATAGCAAAGTATAGGTCCTGGTGATGATAATGGTTGATTGAATTGTTTGCCTTGGCAGAGTTCTTGTGCTTTTTGTTTAGCAAAATTTATTATGGTCGATGAATTGATATCGGTGCCATTGTAGATAATTGTTTTTTTGGTGGTGTTACCCAAAAATGATATTCTTTCGCTCTGTTCCATTATTTTGGACAATCCTACACTTCCCTGTATGATGAGATTTCGCATCGTTTCCATTGCGGCGGTTCATGTTGTGACTTCAGTTTCTCGTCCTGTAGTGTTTGATACTATCAGATCTCATGAATAGATAAATCAACTTTGTATAGATCATCCATTGTTGAGATACGTTATCAGATTTTCGTGTCCACTCAAGAGTCATCCGACATATCCTATACCGCCGTAACTATCATAGATATATCAGATAGGAACCTTGTTGTCGAAGTATTGCAAACTATTTGCCATATCTACTATTATTTTGTTTTGATTGTATTTCAATTTCGTTCCTGCTACTATATGTGTCGTTATGCCTCATCGATTATAATCTATTTTTCCGAATATGCCGTAATTGTGTCCGCTATCACAGGTGGTGTACAATCATCAACTTAGGATGAGATAATCGTATGAACTATTTTGATCTTTGAGGAGTTGGAGGGTGTCGACGTCAAGCGGTCGTAATCTTTTTCCTCTTTGTGAATTGAAATATATTCCTCTGACTTGTTTCGTGCATGTTTTGACATCACCTTCGGAACCGATACTTATTATCGTAGGACTTACGGATTTTGTCGGTAATCGGAAAATACTTCATCAAAAATTATTTCCTGGCGTCATAAAATGAACCATAGAAAACTTGTCTTCAAATGCCGAAAGATTGAGGTTCTCAAAATGCAAAGTAATAGCAAAAATATTCCCTAATCCGTAGAGTGTTCACAGCACGATACCCAAAGTGATAAGAAGTTTTTTTTGCATATCTTTATAGAACATAAAGCTTCCTTGTAATTATACTCAAAAACTACCTTTTTGTCAAAAAATATACCGTTGATTTTTGATTGCTATATAAGCATACAAGGCTGGTTGTATTTGGTAATATAGATGACTGAGTTATTTTTCCTTATTATACCTCTATTTTCTCTTGCTTTCGACAGACGTCGACAGTGTCGTCTTGGATGTTTTTTTCCGCGGATGATGTATAGACTATGATACATAATTCAGTCCATGAAGGATCTGTTTTTGAAGAATCCTCATCATTAGCGAGACTTCTGGATTGACTTTTTTTTGAAAAATTTTTTGCACGTGGTACGTTTTCGTGAGTTTTGACATATAGTACCTAGGCTAAAAATACTAGTAAAAAAGTACAAAAAAGTCTTGCATTGATGTGCTAATTTATTATAACAAATCCCGCACTCTTTTTTTTACACTAAAAAAAGCAGTGTTTATGATGTAGGTATTTAACAATAGTATAGTATATTACGTTTATTATAAAAACAATAAATCTTTTTAAAGGCTAAGAATGAATGCCTTGGGTAAAAAGGTGGATGAAGGACGTGATTGGCTGCGAAAAGCTTCGGCGAGGTGCCAATACCCGCTTGTAACCGGAGATCTCCGAATGGGGCAACCTACGCGGTATACCCGCGTGTCAAATGAACCACAACCGTGTGAAGTGAAATATCTCAGTAGCACGAGGAAAAGAAATCGTAATGAGATTCCCTTAGTAGTGACGAGCGAACAGGGAAGAGCCTAAACCTATATAGTGTAAGCTGCTAGGCGTTGCTATATGAGGGGTTGTAGGGCTGCTTTGGATTCTCTAGCAAGAATCCGAGGATAGAGTATTTTGTTAGGAGAAGTTTCTGGAAAGGAACACCATAGAGGGTTATAGTCCCGTATTCGAAAATAAAATACATCCTTAGTAGTACCTGAGTAGTGTCGAACACGAGAAATTCGGCATGAATCCGCCCAGACCACTGGGTAAGGCTAAATACCTTTTTACACCGATAGCGCATAGTACCGTGAGGGAACGGTGAAAAGAACCCCAGGAAGGGGAGTGAAATAGATCCTGAAATTTTTAGCCTACAAGGGAGTGGGAGCTCGTAAGAGTGACCGCGTACCTATTGACGAATGGGTCAGCGAGTTAATGGCAGTAGCAAGGTTAAGGCAGTATAGCCGGAGCCGTAGGGAAACCGAGTCTGAATAGGGCGATTAGTTGCTGTCATTACACCCGAAGCGTGACGAGCTACACATGAGCAGGTTGAAAGCATGGGAAACCATGCTGGAGGACCGAACGGGTTGGTGCTGCAAAACCTTCCGATGACTTGTGTGTAGGAGTGAAAAGCTTATCGAGTTACGTGATAGCTGGTTCTCTCCGAAATGTATTTAGGTACAGCCAGCAATGAAGATCTCATAGAGGTAGAGCTCTTATACGGCTAGGGGTGTCGAAAGGCATTACCAAACCTTGTTAAACTTCGAATGCTATGAGGAATATTGTTGAGTGAGACTGCGGGGGCTAAGCTTCGTGGTCAAAAGGGTAACAGCCCAGATTTCTAACTAAGGTCCCTAAATTATAGCTAAGTGGAAAAGGAGGTGCTTTTGCTTAAACATCCAGGAGGTTTGCTTAGAAGCAGCAATCCTTTAAAGAAAGCGTAATAGCTCACTGGACAAGCGAAGGTGCGCCGAAAATGTAAGGGGGCTAAGCTATATACCGAAGTTGAAAGTCTACCGATTTATCGGTATGACGGTAGGAGAGTGTTCTTTTTGGATTGAAGGTCGGGCGTGAGCTTCGACTGGACTATAAAGAAGTAAAAATGCTGACATAAGTAACGACGCAAGGCGAAAATCCTTGCTGCCGAAACCCTAAGGATTCCTACGCAACGTTCATCGTCGTAGGGTTAGGCGAGACCTAAGGCTCACCCGGAAACGGGGTGTCGATGGATAGCTGGTTAATATTCCAGCCCCTATATATTCAGTGATGCGGCAACGCATTGGGATGTGTGAGAGCCCACTAAGAATGTGGGTCGAGATGACAAGGTTATGTAAGAGTAGGCAAATCCGCTCTTGCTTTCGAGTCTGATCGGAATTGAAGTTCTCGGACTGATTGATTCTCATAGTTCTGGTGCCTAGAAAACCCGCTAAACTTATGGATATGTAGCTCGTACCCAGATCAGACACATGTAGGGTAGTAGAGAATACTAAGGCAATCGAGACAACTAATGATTAAGGAACTTGGCAAATTAGCGGGCGTAAGTTAGCAATAAGCCCTGCCTATAGCAATATAGGCCGCAGCGAATGACGTGGGGGGGACTGTTTATCAAAAACACAGCTTCCTGCTAACTCGAAAGAGGATGTATAGGAAGTGATGCCTGTCCAATGCCAGAATGTTATGCTCTCTTGTTCACGCTCGAGAGTTAAGCACTGGTGAATGACGGCCGTAACTATGACGGTCCTAAGGTAGCGAAGTACCTTGTCGGGTAAGTTCCGACGCGCATGAATGGCACAACCATCTCCACACTGTCTTAATCTTAGACTCGGTGAAATTACATTCCCGGTAAAAATGCCGGGTAGTTGCAGTTAGACGGAAAGACCCTGTGAAGCTTTACTGTAAATTGATATTGGGCTGTAGTATGTGTTGCTCAGCATAAGCGGGAGACTTTGAAGCTTGGACTTTGGTCCGGGTGGAGTCACCAATGAGATACCGCTCAATGCATATAGCATCTCTAATCTCGTAAAAACGGGAAACAGTGTCAGTTGGTCAGTTTACCTGGGGCGGGTGCCTCCTAAAAAGTAACGGAGGCGTACAAAGGTTTGCTTGCTACGGATGGAAACCGTGGTGGACGTATATTAGCAAAAGCAAGCTTAACTGTGAGACTAACAGGTCGAACAGATACGAAAGTAGGTTAAAGTGATCCGGATCTTCCATGTGGAAGGGGATCCGCTCAACGGATAAAAGTTACTCCGGGGATAACAGGCTAATGGAGCCTAAGCGTTCATAGCGACGGCTCCGTTTGGCACCTCGATGTCGACTCGTCGCATCCTGGGGCTGTAGAAGGTCCCAAGGGTTAGGCTGTTCGCCTATTAAAGCGGGACGCGAGTTGGGTTCAGAACGTCGTGAGACAGTTCGGTCCCTATCTACTGNAACCGTAAGCAATTTGAGAAANGCTGTCCCTAGTACGAGAGGACCGGGATGGACNAGCCTCTAGTTAACCAGTTGTCACATCAGTGGCACAGCTGGATAGCCACGCTNGGAAAAGGTAACCACTGAAAGCATCTAAGTGGGAAACTTGTTTCAAGATTAGATTGCTCTCTCTTCGGAGGTAAGATCCCCAGTAGACTACTGGGTTGATAGGTGTCGTGTGTACGTCCGGTAACGGATTTAGCAAAGACATACTAATAGATCGAGCGAGATTTATTGTTTTTTTAAGCGTAATATACTATACTATTGCTTGGATATTCTTCATCGAATTGAAGATTTTCATTTACTCTAACGGTGGTACTGATGCGGCAAGGGGAAACACCTGTTCCCATTCCGAACACAGAAGTAAAGTCCTTACCGGTCGATGATACTTGAGCTGTCAGCTCTGGGAAAGTAGATTAGCGCCACCATTACAGTAGATGAATTGACCAAATTGCAATAAGCAAATCGTTGTGATAGAGAGAGTTGTTTAAACTCTTCAACCCCAATTATCCCCTCTCGCTATCCTAATAGTTCGCTTATCGATCGATTCAACTACGCGTGTGATCATTAATAGTATTAAAAAGAGATAAAGCATGGTTTTTTTTGAAGAGTTTGACCCTGGCTCAGGATGAACGCTAGCGGAACGCCTAACACATGCAAGTCGAACGGGACTTTATTTGTAGCAATACAGATAAAGCCTAGTGGCAGACGAGCGAGTAACGCGTACTTAACTTGCCCTTAAGTTGGGAACAACTATAGAGATGTAGCTAATTCCCAATATGCTCACGACGGTGAAATTCCGATGTGAGGAAAGATTTATCGCTTAAGGAGAGGGGTGCGTCCTATCATGGTAGTTGGTAAGGTAATGGCTTACCAAGCCTTTGACGGGTAGCCGGTCTAAGATGATGTCCGGCCGCGATGGAACTGAGATACGGTCCATACTCCTACGGGAGGCAGCAGTGGGGAATCTTGCACAATGGGCGAAAGCCTGATGCAGCGATTCCGCGTGGAGGATGAAGCATTACGGTGTGTAAACTCCTTTTCTGGTGGAAGACGAATGACGGTACACCAGGAATAAGGGACGGCTAACTACGTGCCAGCAGCCGCGGTAATACGTAGGTCCCAAGCGTTATCCGGATTTACTGGGCGTAAAGTGTCCGTAGCCCGGTATATAAGTCTGTTTTCAAATGCCACGACTCAATCGTGGAAAGGGAATAGATACTGTATACCTAGAGAATATTGGAGGTTAGTGGAATTTCCGGTGGAGCGGTGAAATGCGTTGATATCGGAAAGAACGCCGAAAGCGAAAGCAGCTAACTATGATTATTCTGACGGTGATGGACGACAGCTTGAGTAGCAAACGGGATTAGATACCCCGGTAGTTCAAGCCGTAAATTATCCTTGCTAGGTGTCTCCATAACTCTTATGATAGCTTTGTTATCGTAATAGTTATGGAGGTGCCGTAAGTTAACACGTTAAGCAAGGCGCCTGTGTAGTATATTCGCAAGAATGAAACACAAAGGGATAGGCGGGGGAACACACAAGCAGTGGATGATCTAGATTAATTGGATACTAAGCCAAGAATCTTACCCAGACTTGACATGGATTGTGTCTACGATGAAAGTCGTATATCTGCAGCAATGCAGAGCTTTTCACAGATGGTGCATGGTCGTCGTCAGCTCGTGCCGCAAGGTGTCTAGTTAAGTCTAGTAACGAGCGCAACCCTCATCGTTAGTTAGTATGTCTAACGAGACTGCCCGCGTAAGCGGGAGGAAGGAGAGGATGACGTCAGATCCTCATGCCTCTTACGTCTGGGGCTTCATAGATCATACAATGGGTAGTTACAGCGAGAAGCGATACCGCAAGGTGGAGCAAATCTTCAAAGCTACCCTCAGTTCGGATTGTAGTCTGGAATTCGACTACATGAAGTTGGAATTGCTAGTAATGGCGAATCAGCCATGTCGCCGTGAATATGTCCCTGTTCCTTGCACTCACCGCCCGTCAAACCATGGGAGTTGGGGCTCTTTGAAGACTCGCTTGCGGGTTAAGGAGAGAACCGATGACTGGGGTTAAGTCGTAACAAGGCATCCTTACCGGAAGGTGAGGATAGACCACCATTCTAACCTATAATGAACTTAATACCTACCCGACCATGTCTTTATCTCTTTTTAATACTATTGTAAAAAACTACCTTAGCCGGGTAGTTTTTTCAGTAATAAAAAATCCCCTTCTCGGGGATTTTTGCTTTATAAAACTTTTTTATAAATCATAAGCATTACAATTACTATCGCCTGGTGAACAGCAACGACATGCTGCACTTCCACAGGCACAATCCAATCATGCACTAGCACAAGCTCAACACGTTGTTATTGTTCCTGGAGCTACACTTGGTGTTGTAGGAACTACTGGAGCTGGAGCTGGTGTTGTGTCTATATTCAATTTATCCAAGGCTGCTTTGAGTTCAGCGTCTTCTGCTGCCTGTGCTTGGAGCTGTTGTTGTGCTGCTTTCTGTTGTCTCGCTTTGGCTGCTGCTGTATTGATCTTGTCATATTCTGCTTGTTTACGTGCTTGTTCATCTGCTTCCGCCTTGAGTTTTGTTTCTCTTAATGTTTTCAATCTTGCTATCTCCATCTTTGTTGATGGTCTCTCGAGATATTCTTTCATTCCTTTCCATGCTTCAACTCTCATCATATATCTGTCTATACTTTCAAATTCTCCACGAATTGGAGCTGTCTCGAAATCGCTGAGTGTCTGTCCTTTTCCGAATCACAATTCTTCGGGTAATTCATCAGTATAGTTTATCGTCATCTCTCCGTCTTCGGAAACGTTGAGTATCAATGCTTCTTCTGGATCCACTTCTCCTGCTGCCAAATTCAATACTGTCATCAATTCATCAGTAGTCCATTTACTAGGATTTTTAATCAGTGAGGTCACATCCTTGATGAGCATGATATTTCCGTAGGCATCAGTACCAGTTTTTGCTCAGCTTTTTATCGCTTTCCATAAGGTATTTTCATTATCGCCATTGACCACGATATCTATTGTGTCTCCCACTCCTACTCCGACGTCTACTCCTCCCAAAAATATCGTAACAGCTGTTCCTGCTCATCCTGCTGCGATAGCTTCAGGTGCCGCAGCCGTATACAATACTATTTTGATAGCCGTCTGTCCTGCATTATATCTCGCTTCCCATTTATTATTGTATGCTACTACTTCAGCAGCATCTTTTACATCATCAGTACTTCTTTCTTCCATACGTTGGATTCATAATTTTCCTGCCAATCACATTCTTGCATTTATTATTTCAAACCATTTTTTATTTGGATAGGCTGTTTTGATGAGATCAATCTGATCCATTATTTTCTTTTTCGCTTCTTTCGCTGCATCACTTGTCTGTTCCGCTTGATATGTTTTGTATCCTTCAGACGTGTCAGTCTTTAGCGAGCGGTTCACCGCATCTTCCGCTCCTATAGCATATACAGTAAATGGTGAATAGGCGTACCTTGGTATATTGATATAACTAATTTCGTCGCTTGCATATTTTGCGAATTCGGCTAATTTATCGTTCCATTCGATTACTTCTTTCCATTTGGCAGACACCATTCCCATTATTTGTACATATCCATCTCCGGTAAAATCCAACGGAGAAAATTCTAAGGACATTCTTTCTGTAAGATCTGCATCTTGGTATGCTAGTATTAATTGTGCAAATGTAGCAGAAAAATCTTTTACCTGTTGCTTATCATGTGTTCCTTGGTCAGGATAGATGGTTCCTAAATATTTTCCAGGAATACCGTTTATCGAAGGTCCTGATGCCATGAAAATAATGAGGATGATGATAAATGATCAAATATAACTGACCCATTTTTTCCGTCCTTTTCGGAAATTCGGCGCGATCTTCTCCATTGCTCGTGTACCTCGAGGAGAGATAATGAAGGCGAAAATGAGCATGAGAATTCATGATGTAGCACTAGAAAATATCACAAGCAAAGCCAGTATTCCAAACAATCAGGAAAAAATCCATGACGCTTTCCTTTGTCGTGAAGATCATGTTTTGGGTGTTTGTGTTACCATAGAAATAGAAAAAAAAGAAATAAAATGCTTATTGTATGTGTTTTTGCAAAAAAACATCAATATCTTTTTCGAATTCCTTGTTGTTTGGATATTGTAATAATTTATCGCCATACACGCTCTGCATGCTGTGTCTGAATATAGCATTGATATCTTTATTATTATAATCTGCAAAATTCTTGTCAGGAATAAGCATAGTATCAAAAAATACGACTATATCATATAATTCTTTGCTTATTTCGATTTCTGTGGTATGGGAAAGAATATCTGCATTATTGATATATCTATTTATGATAGACCGATAGATATATACTAAGACATCCAGGAATGCTCTATCTATCAATACGATATCATACTGCTGTTTTTCCTTTATATTTTTTATCTCATAGATCCTTTCGATTTCTTTTTCGACTATAAAACGTTCAAAATCATATCTATCTTCGATTTTTCAATCATGCGCATCTATGTACATCTGTGCTGTTTCTCAAAATACTTTCACCTTTTTTCCTTGTTTCTCAAATAATTCTTTCATCGTCGTGATGGCAGTGCTTTTGCCTGTTCTGGATGATCATGAGAAAGCAATAATTTTCATTATCCGAAAGAGAATATAAATTACGGTTGTTGCTTATATATGATATCTGATTGGAATGTTAGGTAGGTCATCAGAAAAAATGCGAGGATAATCATCGGAATGGTTACGTAGCTGAGATTATACTGTAAACTGATGTTGTATACGCTGTGAAGTCAAAATCATCCAATGATACCTAGGATTACAGGCAATATTATATTGTTCGTTCTTTTTGTCTTGATGGTAATGAAAGCTATCAAACTTGTCGATACTATATGAATCAATGTACTCACTAATCCTCTACCGATAATTACGTTTATGATGTTCATGCTTTCATTGTTGATGACATTATTCACTATATAGAGTACATTTTCTACGGCGCTAAATCCTAATCAGATAAGAATACAGAAGAAAATGAGATTGTTTTCGTTCGGTTCTTTGTTGGCTAGAAACAAATTGTTTCCTGCTGAGTATTTCATATATTCTTCTGCATATGCAGAGACGACATAGTAGAGGAGCAAAACGTTGATTCAAATCAAGAATCCTCCGTAGGCGAGTGCTATGAAAAAAAGTGATCAGATAAGAAGTATTTGAAGTATTCTTTTGTATCGATTTCTATACCGAACCGCTTTAGATATCTCCAACTTTTGCACTTCATTTAAAGTTGAAGTATCTAAACTCGTCGGTATCCCTTCGACATCATAAAAACCCTCAGGAAGTTTCGTGTTTTTATTGTGTCTCAGAGTAAAAAATATTGTCACCAAAACCACTGCTGCTGTACAATATCCTACGAACATAAGCAGAGATTTTGTGTTGATGATATTTGTCAAAGCTAGCTTTTCTTGGTCAAAAACTCAGAGTAAGTATTTGTACGCAAATAATGATCCTACGATAATGATTGCTAGTCCGAATACTTTGAGTGTTATGCCTATCTTGATTTTTTTTTGCGAAAAAATTGTATTTATGATCCGAATTCGTACATATATTAGCAAGATGCTTGTGATGATCGGTCGGATTAATTTCACGATACAACGACTAAACGATAAAACGATTGAGTGATTCTATAACTTCTTTGGTATCTTTTTCGTTACAAACTATAAAGAGTTCTTGTGCGGTTGCACCCTTACTCATAATACATTTTATGCCGCTTGTGGTGGTGTAAGATGTTTTGAAGCGGAACTCAGAGGATCATTTTTGTTGTCTTGATATCCTTCCGGGGATTATTCTACTAATTAGCGGATGTTTTTCAATCTCTGCAATCAGTTTATGAAACTCCGGTAGTATGTGATGCTCGGTTTTGGTTTTGAGAAACTTCACGACAAAATGATACATGATAAAATATTTATTCTTTTTATACATACAAATGAAATTATCTGAATTGATTGGACGTGAGGACTTGAAAGAGAAGTTTGTACTTCAAAAATTTCTCTGTGCTTTTCTTTCTTGTACTAGAGAACAATTGTGGACAGATATGGACAAAGAGCTTTCTGATGAAATTATACAAAAAACACTTGCTGCTTACAAGTCGTATGTAGAAGATAAAAAGCCTTTGGAATATGTTTTGGGTCATGTAGATTTTTTCTGAAAAGAATTTTTCGTTAATGAAGCTACGTTGATTCCTAGACCCGAGACTGAATATATGATTACCGCTGCGACGGAATATATACATAGCTTAAAGCTTGAAGCTTGAGGCTCAAAGCCGAATATTTTGTTAGATATATGAACGGGATGTGGGGTGTTGTGAATCTCTGTGTTGTTGCAGAATCCTGACTATTTTGATGAAGCGATATTTAGTGATTATTATGAAAACGCATTGGAAATTGCTAAAAAGAATTACCAATCACTCATTACCAATTACGAATGAAAAGTCCAGTTCTTACATTCTGATTTGTTGGATTTCCTGATTCACGGAAACCGTGAACTATTGAACAAAAACATAGTTCTTGTTGCTAATCTCCCATATATCCCTGAAGATACTTTTGAAGCGAACGTAGCGGATAATGTCAAAAAATTCGAGCCAAAGCCAGCTTTTGTCGGAGGCGATGATTGATTGGATTATTACAGAATCATGTTAGACCAAATAATTAGCTTGAAGCTTGAAGCTTGAAGCTTAAAGCCAGAAAAATTTGTGATGTTTCTTGAGATGATGACACGACAGGTCGATGTCTTGCGTCAATTATATGATGATAGATTCGTTTTCGAGGAAGTGAAAACCTTCCATTTCAATATCAGGATAGTTAAGGTTAGGCTTACATAAATTTCTCTCAAAACCATATATCCTTATGTGTATCTATAATATTTTTGTATTGACATTTATATCTATTTAATTATCTTTTATGTCCCTCATGATGATTTTTTATTCGTAGTGTAATAACGAATAAAAAGATATTTAAAATATATACATTTAAATTAAAAAAAATGAAAATAAAATTTTTTATCTTTTTGGCGTTTTTCGCCTTTTTTGGGCCTAATCTAAGAGCTCAATACTTTTCTGTAAGTATCGTTCAAGATAGTCTTGTAAGATATTGCAATGTTGACAGTATAACTACTGCTAGCATTACAATCAATGATCCCTTTCATGCTATAGATACGTTTCTTGTAAGATATACTATCAATGATATTTTACAGGAAGATAGCGTATTTTTTGTGGACAGCCTTCATTGGCTGGATACGGTAGCTGTCTTTATTCTCGATACGACTGCAACTATGGATACTTTAGCCATGGATGTTTTTATTGTCCAGGATGAAGATGTGCCCATGATATCTATGTATTCTCAAGGATACCACCTCAATTCTCTAGCTTGTCATCCTACAGGACAGGACAAGTGGGCCTTGAGTGGCGGATATCCGTTTACTTATGCTAGCATAGATGCTGGCGTAGTTTCGGGTGTCGGAAGCAATCACCTCATAACATCTGATATGCCTCCCGGGACTAGGATACTTACGTATTCCGTTTATGGGTGTCAACAAGAGTTTTTCTCTTTTGTAGTAGAATCTGAACCGATTCCACAGATCAAAATAGAACAGCTTTCTTTGGCTACTTTTTGTGATATCCCTTATACCGGGAAAGTATCGATTACCAGTAATGATACGATTGTGTTTGACTCAATTAACATCAATTATGACTGGTATACAGATATCTTGAATGATACTGCACATATTTATGTAAGCAGTGGGTATAATGATTTCGCCATCTATGCAGGAACTTGTTTATTTCTTTCCACTTTCTTTGTGGAAAAAGAACAAGAAAATATCCTAACAATTGGTGATGTCGTTTTCCCACATGAACATGTCTCTACAGGAAGTGTTATTGTGCTTTCTGAGAAGGAAATTGGCGATGCAAAATATGTATTCGACGATACTGAAACATTCACAACATTCTCTTCTTTTGAAGTGAACTACCAGTTTTTACAAGCTGGTGATTATCAATTTTTGGTTCAAGACAAAAGAGGCTGTTGGTCGAGTGTGGAGTATGTACTGACGTCGTTGAGCGGCGTTCCTATCCCTTACGGTTTTTCTGCAGATTCGTTGTTCGTTTTCGCTATTGATGGCATTCCTCTTTATCAGGTGCCTGAAATTGGTGATGGATATGTTCTCAAGATTTATAAAATTTTTCAAAACGGACCTGCACAAGAAGTGTTTAACACCGAAAAAGGAAGCTTGCTTCCTTGGGATAAAACCCTCAATGGCAAGAATATTTACGGATATTTCCTCTATGAGCTGATGATAACCAATCAACTCTACATGGGAGAAAATCCTATACGTTCTTATTTTCGAATACTAAATTAACGATAATGAAAAGAATACTTATACTTGTACTCATAGTGGGTATGATGCAAATGACCTATGCACAACGATATTATACCATCTATTTGCATAATCCTGCGTATAATACTTTTTTGCAGGAAAATATCCATGAACTCAGATTTAGTTCTGATCTATCTTTTGTAGGATTTGAAGGTGCACCAAAAAGCACTACATTACGAGCAGATTTCGGTATCAATAATGTCGTTGCTGCTAAAAATAATGCTGCTAAAAATGTTGAAAATGTTGGTTTCAATATAACCGTCAACCAATATTCGTTGGCGGATTTTGACAGGACGTCAGTTAGTTTGGGATATGCATATACTATTCCTCAGAAACATTGGCATTTTGGATTGGGCATCGTCCCTACGTGGAGTCAATTCCATCTAGACGAGGCTTTTGTCAATCAAACTGTTTATAATAACAAACCCATTCCCGGTATCGATGTCGCAGGAGGACTTGTCTACAGCGGAGAACAGTTTTTTCTCTCTGCTGCTGCACAACAAACCGTTCTCGGCACGAAAGAGCTTGATGGACTTGATGATGCATTGGTTACTCATGTGACTTTTGATGTTGGGTACAAACCGATTTCAAAAGAGACATTCGGCATACTCTTTAATGTCGGTGTTGATGTGGATGATTTTTCTTTATTCTCATCAGCCAAAACCATGCCTCTGCATTTTGATATCATATTCGATGTTGCGAAATCGTTTCAAGTCGGTTTGAGAACTAACTATCCTGAATCTATGGTATTGCATATTAGTCAGCAATCCGGTCGTTTCATGTGGTTCCTCAATCAAGACTTCTCATTTCCAATGATGCAATCCGGCTTCAGCCGTGATTATATTTCTACGGAAGTGGGTTTTGGAATAAGATTTTCCGGAAATAAACCTGAAGGGGAAGATTTACCATACACCGATGGTTTGTTGAACAACGTTAATGAAGAATAAGGAGGTAAATATGAAAAAAATCGCATTATTGCTTGTTTTTTCTTCCTTCTGGTTCTTCTCTTGTGCTCAACGAATCGCAATACCTTTATTTAAGGACTATGAACATCCTTTGTATTCTCTGTTTTTTACTTCGAGCAATAGTTTTATTGCTACCGTAAAGATAGATCAAAAGGAGTATGTCAAAAAATTCTCTTTTAGTGAAGGGAAAATTCTTGATCAAGGATTCGCGAGTGACTTTTCCAATGTCGCTGTTGCGGGCCAGATTAATGGCAAACCATATCTTTATCTCAAAGATGTTGCTGATGTAGTGCCGGGATATCCTGATGCTACTTCACAATATTTCACCACACATACAGAAGAAGTGTTTGTTGGTGGATATATGGAAAATTTATTTGTCATAGCTCGTTCAGGATCGACATTGGATATATGTAGAATCAAAAAAAATTGGAGAAACGACAGATATGAATCTATACCTGTTCTTTCTGATCCGGATTTCGACGAAAATGGAATTCATGTGATCGGAGACAGTATATTCTTTTCTCGGAAAGATGCGCAAGGATATTATTCTTTATATAAATCTGTCCGGAATCAAGATATGTTTGGAAATAAAGAATGGTCGGTTCCTGAGAAGTTAGGATTTCCCTACAATGTCGACAAAACCAATACACTTTTTTATTTACGGTATGAAGGTGTGGAGTATATCACAAGTGATCGTAACGGTATATTTACACTCTATGCCATAGGCACCGAAGAAGTTTTGGAGGAAAAATTTGGCCAAGTATATACTACGGATGCTAGCTCTATTCAGTCTAATGACGATTATTCTCATGAACTCAATATTAAGGTTGGAGGTAAAATTTATGAAGGATACGTCAATGTTAATGGCTATAGTTTTTATAACAGTATCATAGATTTGGACGATCCTATACATGTTTCAGATATAGTGTATATCAAAGAGGTGCCTGAATACATGCTTAATAGTGATAAGGTTATTATCATGGATACTATCAAAAGAAAAAATGGAACTGATTGGTATGTTGCATTGTTTAAAAAAGATACGGTGACGTTGTTGCCTATAGATATTGCTAGAAAGCATAACTTAAACCTTGATGAAAATCTTATCAAAAAAGAGAATATCATCAACAAAGAAGATATGTTTTTGGTCAATGCGTATGTAGTATATTCACATTCTTTGGATGATGATCTTTCAGATCCATTAAGTACTGATCAATTAAAAGATAAAGTTCTCTCGGGAAATGAATTTTCTGAAGAAGAACTGATCCATATGTTTTCCAGATGGAAGTATGCTGAGTGTTATGTACAGCTCGGTTTTTATACAAAAAGACTTCCTTCTGTTGATTTCACTCAATTGCTTTTGAATAGATATACGGTTACTCATAGTCCTAGAATGGTTAATGGTGTAACTGTTGGTACTCAATATTATGTTGAGTGCTCGCTTGAAAGTTCTTTTGCTATATTGGAATACTCTCTTACTCGTTTTAATCATGAGGGAATAGACGATGAGCCATTTATCCGTATCGGTAAGTGGGATGAGAAATTTACTATTATCAAACTAAGAGAAGGTAGATATTTTGTAGAGTATGACAATATATAAGTTAAGCCGGCGTTTTCATGCCGGCTTTTTTTGTATAAAAAATTAGTTGAGATTTTGTATTCTCTCTATAGCTTTTGGCATATTCCTCATCCCTTGACCTACGGGATAAAAGGTCGGATATACTTTGTATTGTGCTTTGTTGATCGTAAAAATCTCATGGTCTTTGTTTTTATACTCTGATACTTTAATAGGTTTTTCGAGTACTATCGAACTCACTTGGTTCCCGAAAGTAATAATATTCTTTGGTTTAAGTACTGTTATTTCTTCACGTGTGTATGCTAAATAATCTTTGAATACCTTATCTTTTAGTGGTCTCGCATCTGCTTGTGTACACTTTGCTAGATTGGTGATGTATACTTTTTTCTTTGCGATTTCTGTATAGAGCTGCTCTGCAAATTCTTCTGTCCAATCATCCGCTTTCATCTTCTGTATCTGCTCAAACGTTTTTTGGGACAATATTCCGCTTGCGTAAAAAATCTTCCGAACGTTTTTTGTTCAGAGTCGAGGAGCGCGAATTCCCTTCCATCACTTCATCGCAGAAACATTTTTTCCGGTAGGATTCATGAATATGAAACAGATCTCAGGATTTTTCGTACAGCCCGCTCCGTGTACAGCAAAAAGAGACTTCTCTCCATGCTCTTGCTGAAGTCTTTCTCGGTGCTTGTAGAGATGATCGAGTTGGAGTTGCATATTTTTTTATATCTTAAATGTTTTCTAGCTTTCTTGCGAAATAACTGTCTTTGTTTTCGAATGTCACATGGATAGCTACTTGCCTTTCCATGACCTCGCTTAACTTATCTTCGATATATCTCAAATTGTCTTTGTTCGCGAAAATGAGCTGTGCCACCTTGCTGATGGTGATGAACTCTACCGCATCACTGGTTATTCTGTTGATGACTAATGAGTCTTTCAGTGAATTTTTGATAGACGGTTTGTCTATTTTTTCAATGAATTTCTCCAGTATTTCTTCGAATCCTGCGTCGGTTTCTATCATGTTTTTTCTAGAGTGGTTAAACTGTCTTGTGGTTCCATGCTCTAAAGAACATGGTTGTATTATTTTTTTATTGCATCTCTTTCCAGGTGTTTATGGATCGCGACTTTGTAGACGATCGTAGGATAAGGATAGTGCCTGATGTTTCCAATGATGTCCGTGAATGTTTCAGATATTTTGGTAGAAAAATCTATATCTTGGAGGAAAATCTGATCGATATACATGAGTGTCTGTTTTGCAAAACTATGAAGATCTATTCCTTGATTATGAATCTCATCCACTCTTTCAAAAATCGTTTTTGCCTCTCCGGCCCTGACGAGATCAAGAAAATCCTTGATCAAAACTTCTGAGGCAACCCCTAAGAATTTTGTGATATGTTCTTCGTCGATATTTCCCATTACACTCACCTGATCAATATATTTCACTGCATCGCGAACACATCCTTCCGAGATTTTCGCGATCAATTCTATCGCTGCATCTGTCGAGGTGAGTTGTTCTTGTTCTACAATCTGTTTCAAAAATTTTCCTATTTCTTTCTTGTCCACTTTTTTGAAATTGAATACTTGGCAACGAGAGATGATGGTTTCAGGAACTTTTTGAAGTTCTGTCGTTGCTAGGATGAAACATACATTGTCTCTTGGTTCTTCTATGGTCTTCAAAAGTGCATTGAATGCACCTTTACTCAACATATGGACTTCATCTATCACATAGATTTTTTTCTTGAGATTTGCTGGCGGATACGCTGCTTTGTCGAGAATTTCTTCTCTGATATTATCCACTCCGGTGTGTGAAGCAGCATCTATTTCTACATAATCTAAAGTCTTTCCTTCGTTGATTGTCTGGCAATTGAAACACTTGTTGCATGGGTTTCCATCTTGAAGATCAAGACAATTCAATGCTTTTGCCAATATCCTGGCGGCAGTAGTTTTACCTGTTCCTCTTGGTCCAAACAATAGGTAATTGTGATGCATCTGCTTGTGCGTGCTCATCTGTGCTTTCAATATTTCTGTGATATGCGCCTGTCCGATGATAGTGTCAAAGGTCTGCGGACGATACTTGTTCGCGAGAGACATAAAAATTCAGTGAAAAACTAAAAATGAAAAACTAAAAACGAAAGAGTTGTTTGCTTACTGACTATCATAATTCACAATAGTTCATACTATGATAATTCCTATATTTTTCACTTTTCACTATTCGTTATTAGTTAGTCTTTGGAGTGTAGCTATTCTTATTTTTTTTTCAATCACAAAACAAAAAGACGCTTTAAACGTCCCTTTGTCTTATATATTATTATTTTTTGAATGGTTTCTTTGGTCAGAACTCTTTCTTTGGTCAGAATTCCTTTTTAGGACCATAAGTTTTCTTGCTTCAAAAATCCTTTTTTCCCACATACGTGGACGATGGTCCGAACTCTTTTTTGCCTGCATAAGACGGCCCGCCATCGCGGGTAAACCTGCCAGAGGCAGGTGAATCTGTTCTCTCTCTTCTCGGATACGATGGTCTATCTCAGAATTCTTTTTTCGGATATGATGGCCTATCTCAATCTCTCTTTGGATAAGACGGCCTGTCTCAAAACTCTCTTCCGCGAGCTCCAGATTCCCTTTGCTCTCTTCTCGGATACGATGGTCTGTCACCAAATGTTTTTCTTGGTCCTCTAAAGTCTCTAGAGTCTCCTGTCGATTCTTTTGCTCTATTGATGATTGCTTTTTTTCCGTGGATGGTCTTGTTGGCAAATGATCAGGTAATGATTTCTGCATTGCTTGGTGATACGCTGATAAATGAAAAATCGTCCATCATCTTCAAATCGTCGATATCTCTGCTTTGGACTCCTGATTCTTCGGTTATCATTTCCAGAAGCGAGCGAGCTGTGTAGCCTTCTCTTCTTCCCAATGCGACGAATAATCTTGTCTTTCCTCCTGTTCATGATGCTCATGGTGTTCCCTTATTTCCGAATCTATTTTCTCTTGTCTGTTCTACGATGTCCTTGTATCTGGTCTGATCAAAATCACTTTCGTAATGCATTTTCAAGAGTGCTGCTACGACATCGCGAGGATTGCTATTTTCTATAAGCTTATCAGCTATTTCTGTATAGTCTTTGTGACTTTCTTTGCTGAGTACACCTTGGATGTTTTCATTTAGCTTATCCTTTTTCTTTTCGATAACTCACTTGATGTCTGGGATCTGACCTTTTTTGATATCAACTTTATTTACCTTTTTGATATAGGACATCTTGCTGTATTCTCTCGGAGTGATGAAGGTGATTGCTGTTCATTCTTTTCCCGCTCTTCCTGTTCTTCCGATTCTGTGTGTATATCTTTCTGCGTTCTGCGGTATCGCGTAATTGATGACGTGTGTCACATCATTTACATCGATTCCTCTTGCTGCGATATCTGTCGCTACGAGGATACTTACTTTCCTATCTTTGAAACGCTTGAGAAAATGTTCTCTCTGTTTTTGTGCGAGATCACCATGCAGACCTTCTGCACTGTATCCTTCATCATTCAATCTTGCAACCAATTCATCTACATCTGCTTTGGTGTGGCAGAAAATGATTCCGTAAAAATCTGTTTCCGTGTCCATGATCCTGCGAAGCAATTCAAATTTATCTCTCTCTTGTACTTCAAAATAGGTTTGATCTGTTTGTTCTCCCGTGATCTCGGTTTTTTCTGCTGCGATTAGTTCGTATTCGCCGATATATTTCTTCGCGATTTTCAAAATGTCTTTGGACATCGTTGCTGAAAATAACAATACTTTTTTTTCAGGATTCGTTTCCTTGAAGATTTTTTCGATATCTTCCACAAATCCCATATCCAGCATTTCGTCTGCTTCATCGAGAATGAAATATTCAAGATAAGAGAGATCCAATGTCTTGCGATCGAGATGGTCCATGATTCTTCCTGGCGTTCCCACCAAGATATCTATTCCTCTTTTGAGTGCTCTGTGCTGAATTTCGTAGGATTGTTTTCCATAGATTGCCATCACTTTGAGGCCCTTGTTTCCTTGTAATGAATCTATCTCTGCTGCAATCTGTGTTGCGAGTTCTCTTGTCGGAGCCAGGATAAGTGCTTGCACCTTGTTTGTTGGTGTAAGTTTTTCTATCAAAGGAATACCAAAAGCTGCAGTCTTACCTGTTCCGGTAGCTGCTTGTCCGATGATGTTTTTTTCTCCTTGGAGTAAGAGGGGAATAACTCTTTCTTGGATCGGAGATGGCGTAACGAATCATTTTTTCGTCAATGCCGCTAATGTTTTTTCTCAGATTCATAAATCTTTAAATTCTGTCATGTAATAGATGATAAATTGATAAAAGTTCGTCTAGACGAACGATAAATTGATAAAATGATATATTGCGTCGAGTTTTTTTGCAAATAATAAAAAAGCTCTCATTATTTCTTACATGTCCATATTTGCCTATATTCTTAGGCGTAATATTAATCCGGTGCACTCTTTGTTGTCCTAATGCACGGATGGACCAAGTAAGAGTGAGAACGTTTTCGTTCTTTGCGCTGATGTTTGAAATAACTTGCCTAGATACTAAGGAAATCCTTCGTAATTACAATGGAGACTTTCTTTTCTTTATTATTGTTGCAAATTCGAACTGATTTGTTATTATATTTCCAACTCAAAGCTTAAAGCATAAAGCTCAAAGCTTAAAGCCAATCAAATCAACGTTTAATCATTTTACCATTTAAGTATTTTAGTTATGGATTTGACTGCACATCGTCAACAAATGGACAAGGCTATTCAATATTTGATGGGAGAACTCAAGGCCTTGCAAGTAGGAAGAGCTTCAGCATGATTGGTCGAAAATATTACTGTAGAAGCTTCGTATGGACCCATGAAAGTTCCTCAAGTTGCTCATGTCACCATCATGGACGCACAGACTATCAAGATTGAGCCACGAGATAAAAACGAACTCAAACATGTAGAAAAAGCTATTTACGATGCTAACGCATGATTGACTCCACAAAACGAAGGAAGTTATGTTATCGTAAGAATCCCAGCATTGACACAAGAGAGAAGAGCTGAAATTGCGAAACAAGTCAAAGGAATGGGTGAAGAAGTAAAAGGACGTATAAGAATGGCGAGACAAGATGCTATGAAAGACAATAAAGCTATCTTCGATGCTAAAGAAATTGGTGAAGATGAAAGCAAAAGAAATGAAAAAGAAATCGATGCTTTGGTCAAAACTATGAATGATAAAATCGATGAACTCATCAAAAACAAAGCTGATGAAGTCATGAGTATCTAACTAAAAAACTAAAAGATGTTCCTCCTTTACTGAAAGGAGGAGGTATCCTTTAGGATGGAGGATTTTGTGACTAAGTAAAATCTCCCACCCTCACGGGTCCCCCCTCTTTACAAAAAAAGAGGGAACGTAATAAAGAACTTTTATTAAATTAACATATTAGCATGTTGTGAATGTTGTTTACAGAAATTTTGTATCGTCCGATTTTTAATATCTTGGCGATATTCTTAGCTATTTTCGGTGGTAATCTCGGTATAGCTATCATACTTCTCACCGTCACTATCAGATTGTTGATGATCAAACAGTCTTCAGCAGGAAACGATATGCAAAAGGGTATGTGAGCACTCCAGCCAAAGCTCGCTGAAATCCAAGAAAAATACAAAGACGATCCAAAAAAACTTTCTGAAGAGACTATGAAAGTCTTCAAGACTGACGGAAAGGGAGCGTTCAAGGGGTGTTTGATGATGCTTATCCAGATCCCTGTGTTTATCGGATTGTATTATGTGATCAGACATATGGCAGCAGCAACTATTCCACAAGAACGACTCTACAGTTTCTTCCATAGTTTTGGTGCTCGTTTCGTAGAATCTGATGCGCTTCAAAGTGGAGTTATCAATACACATTTCCTCGGTATGGATCTTTTGTGAACCAAAAATATCGTACTCACGGTTATAGCTGCAGTGTTCACCTACTTACAAACAAAATTGACTACCCTCGCTAAACCTGCGACTCCAAGTGTTCCAGGACAGAAGGTACCTGATATGGGCAAGATGATGTGATTTATGAATATCTTCCTTGTTTTCATGATTGGTTCGTTCGTTTATACTATGCAGATAGGAGTTGGTTTGTATATCGTTACTACTACGGTTTTCAGTGTTGCACAATATGCGCGGCAATATAGAGCTCTCCTTAGAGCAAAACGGATAGGGCGGACAAGTAAAGGAAAGGGTATTGTGATTAATCCAAGATAGCTCAAAGCTTGAAGCTCAAAGCTGTAATTTAGTTATATAATCTTGTAGATATGATACGACAACAACTACTAGTATTGCTTTTGCTCTTTCTAGTGGTTGTTTTTGTTTTACGGGTATTTCTCAAATTATTTTCATCATTTTTCCGCAAGAATACCTTGGCTATGTATGTGCCTTCTTTTGATAGGCATATCAAGCTTATGAAAGACAAGCTAAAACTTGTTCGTTGAAAAAAACTCGTAG
>JGI26437J51864_10000073_pt1 | contig 27365 bp, 27 predicted proteins | sample FrelakmetLWP11LW_FD_51864 | JGI IMG/M metagenome (IMG submission 51864)
ACAGTTCAACGACGCCTTCTGATGCCTGGCGGGTTGAGCGCTTGGCGGCGGTTGCCAGACCTTTTTCGCGCAGGAATTCCATGGCTTTTTCCATATCGCCATTGGATTGTTCGAGCGCCTTGCGGCAGTCTAAAATGCCGGCACCGGTCGTCTCGCGGAGAGTTTTGATCATTTCAGTAGTGATTGCCATTTGTTAATTATCCTTATCCTATAATCTCGCCGCAGCGAAAATTTACTTGGTTTCCTCGGGTTCAACAGGTGCTTCCGTCTTCTTGGCTTTTTTTGCAGGTTTTTCAACAACTGCTTCTACCACTTCGGCCTTAACTTCTTCAACGACTTCGGCTTTTGCTTCTTCAACCACTTCGGCTTTTGTTTCTTCAACGGTCGTAGCTTTTACTTCGTCAATGATTTCAGCAATTTCGGCTTTACCGCCCATTTTGGCAAGTGTTGAAGCACCCAGAAGTTCAGTATCATCCAGGATGCTTTCCTCTTCAATACGCGGGCGCGGGGTAGCGGATACAGAGCGGGTAGCGGACCCTTCAACAGGGGCATCCAGGTCGTCTTCCTTGACCATGGTCCTGCCTTCGATGACTGCATCGGCCATCTTGCCAACCAGCAGTTTGATGGCGCGGATGGCGTCATCATTGGAAGGGATCACATAATCTACGGTGCGGGGGTCGCAGTTGGTGTCGAGCAGGGCGATCACGGGGATGCCCTTAAGATTGGCTTCATGNACNGCGGTGTGCTCGCGCACAACATCCACAATGAAGACCAGGTCAGGGGTGCGCTGCATTTTGCGTACACCAGAGAGATGGGCTTCAAGTTTTTTGATCTCACGGCGGATGAGCAAGCCTTCTTTTTTGGTCAACCGGTTGATCTCGCCGGTTTCCTGCATTTTTTCCAACCGGTCCAGTTCCTGGATGCGTTTGAACATTGTGCTCCAGTTGGTGAGCATACCACCTAACCAGCGCTCGGTTACGTAGGGCATGCCGCAGCGCACAGCTTCTTCGACAATGGTTTCCTGTGCCTGGCGTTTGGTGCCGATGAACATGATCACACCCCCCTTAGCGGCGGTATCGCGCACCAGGTTGTAGGCAGTGTTGAGCAGTTTTACGGTTTGCTGGAGATCAATGATGTGTATCCCGTTGCGCTCGGTGAAGATGTACTGCCGCATGTAGGGATTCCACTTGTTGGTGCGGTGCCCGAAGTGCACGCCACTTTCCAACAGGGCTTTCATGGAAATAATAGAACTCATGATAAATTACTCCTTTGCGTTTTTCATCCGTACCCTTTAGCCTTGGTCTCACTGCTTGTGGCAGCACGCAACCAAGATCGGGGCACGTGTAAGATAGTCTATGGCTTACACCATAGCCGATGAATTATATCACAAATAGATTTGCTGTCCAACCTGCGGCAGTGGGTGACCATGTATAATTAATCCATCTTACAACTAGAGAGACTTTATGCATATTCTTGTGACGAATGATGATGGTGTTTATGCCCCCGGGCTGCTGGCTTTAGCGCAGGAACTGCGCAAAATAGCGGAAGTGTCCATTTTAGCGCCAGATCACAACTGGTCAGCTTCGGGGCATGTGAAAACGCTCAACCGCCCGCTGCGCGCCAAACCGGTTACCCTGGCTGATGGCAGCACTGCCCTCGCCAGTGACGGCGCCCCCTCCGATTGCGTGGCGCTGGCACTCATGGGTGTCATTGTAAAACCGATTGATATGGTGGTTTCGGGGATAAACCCCAACGCCAATATTGGTCATGATGTCACTTACTCCGGCACAGTGACGGCCGCTATGGAAGCCGCCATTGCCAACGTCTGGGGCATCGCGGTATCACTTGACGCTCCGGAATATTTTAGCGGCGTGTTGGATTATGCCACTGCAGCGCATGCAGCAAAGCGGGTAGCACAAATGGTGTTTGCCAATCAGCTGCCGAAGAACATATTGCTGAATGTAAATGTGCCCTATCTGCCGATCACCGAATTGAAAGGCTATCGCATCTCGCGCCAGGGTTTGCGAATTTACCTTGACGAACTGGTGCGCCGTGAAGATCCTCGCGGCAGACCTTACTACTGGATCGGTGGGAAACCTCCCACTGGTGTNGATGAACCAAGCACCGACTTCGGCGACCTCAAAGCCGGATACGTGTCGNTTACACCCCTCCAACTGGATCTCACCGCGCATTCGATGATTGACACCATTTCCAAGTGGAACTGGCAGGGTGACGAATAGCCCATAACTTGTCTGACAATGGGCGGTTGACTTTTTGTTTTGAATGTTCTACAGTATTGATAAGNCAAACACTATCATCTTCCCAAGGAGAGTGGAATGCGTCAGACGACCGTTAAAGATTGGATGAAGGACTTGGTAGTTTTTATCGACCCTGAAGTCTCTGTATGTGAAGGGTTAGAGCTCATGCGCCACCGCTATGCCACCAGCCTGATCGTCAACAAAACCGCTTCAAATCCCGAATATGGTATTGTGACTTCCATCAATATTTGCGACAAGATCGTCGCCCAGGGCAATAATCCCAAAAAGACCATGATTAAAGACATCATGAACAGTCCGGTGATCACCGTTTCCCCCGAAATGCAGATCACTGAATGCGCAGCCAAAATGAAGGAATTCCGCATCCACCACCTGCCGGTTGCGGACGAAATGGGGAATATCGTGGGGATGATCGCTGCNATGGACCTGCTGCTTGTGGCAGAAGCCATGGGCACCGGTTTCGAGGAACGCAGCCTGCGCTAATTTTCACCTTGACCAAATTAAAATGTCCCTGGTGCATCGGGTATAATACGCCCTATGCGTCGAAAACTTTTATACATATTGTTTGTCCTTGTTTTCCTGACGACAACCTTGAATATTAAGGTGCCACAGGTATATGCTTCAACTGTTTCAGCTACCGAGATGATCAGCCTGGTGAATACGCTGCGGACTGGCGTCTATGGTCTGCCCGCATTGATCGAAGATCCCATCCTTGATTCCACGGCAGCCTCCACAGCTTTCCAGATGGCCGCCAACGGGGTATGCGCCCACCTGGGTGGTGCCCGCGATAGAATTTCAGCTGCCGGGTTTGGCGGTGGTGCCACCATCTTCGCCACTGAAAATATGGCATGTGCCACCTCCGCGACCATTGGCTGGATCCAGCAGGTCTGGTCTGACGATGCCCACATGTACCCCATGGTCAAAGCCAGTTATACCCACATTGGTGCCGGCACCTACACAGCTTCATCAGGGATCACATATTATGTTGTGCACGCAGCTTATGTAGCCGGTGGTGGCAGTTCTTACACATCCGGAACCTCATCTAACAATTCACCAGTGGCTGCCACGGCTGATTTGAGCAACTTCGTGCAGCCGGTTGTCACCGCCACCCCCAACAGTGATGGTGATACCTATCATGTGGTTCTGTATGGTCAATCGCTTTTTGCAATTTCCACCTGGTACGGCGTGACAGTCGACAAGATAAAAGAATTGAATTCCCTTACCTCAGACGCGATCTATGAAGGACAGAAATTGCTCATCAGCATCAAGCCAACGCCTACTATCACCCCCACCCGCACTGCCACTGTACCCCAGCCAACGCGTACTCCAACGTCCACCAAGGCCCCGCCAACACCGGCACCAACGATCACTGTCACCCCAACAGCCAAACCGAGCGTTGGCAGCGCATTGGAGAAAATTGACCGGCAGTACCTGGGGTTTGCCATTCTGTTGATCAGTGCCATCGGATTTTTGATCGTGCTGCTTAAATCGTTTCTCAAACCCGTCCCAAAAAAATAGACGCCCCGAAGGGCGTCAGTTTTTCTATCACTAGATCATGAAATCTTCGCCGCGCCATACCCCATCTACGGGTGTGTGAACATGTGGCTCAACGTGAGCTGTTCCAGGTTTTTCGGTGGCATTGAGCCTGGTCTCAACAACTTCAAGCCTTTCCATTAATGACTTGATAGAGTCGCCCAGCGTATCAGGCAGGCGGCCGTGTTCCAGATCTGGTCCCTCTTTTGCAGGCTGGCTGCGGTGCACTACCTGCCCTGGAACGCCTACAACCACCGATTCCGGCGGCACTGATTTGACCACTACCGCGTTGGCGCCGATACGGCTGTTGCTGCCGATAACGATGGCTCCGAGTACCTTGGCGCCAGCACCAATGACCACGTTGTCTTCAATGGTAGGATGGCGCTTGCCATGCGTGAGGGTGGTGCCGCCAAGCGTAACGCCGTGGTAAATGGTCACATTCTCGCCGATTTCCGAGGTCTCCCCGATGACTACACCCATGCCGTGATCAATGAAGAAGCCATCCCCAATTTGTGCACCAGGGTGTATTTCGATGCCGGTGAAGAAACGCGTGGTGTGTGATCCCCAGCGTGCGATCAATTTCAGACCATGCTGCCAGAGCCAGTGTTCCACACGGTGTGCCCAGATGGCGTGCAATCCGGGATAAGCCACCAGTAATTCAATTGTGGAACGGGCAGCCGGGTCGCGGTCAAAGACAGAACGGATATCATCCCGTATCGAACGGAAAAGTGAAAATGGCATGGTTCCCTCCATGATTACCCTCAATCCCCGAGATTAGCAAATAGTGCAGTGGAAAGATAACGTTCTCCAAAGGAAGGGACGATCACGACGATTAATTTGCCGGTGTTTTCTTCCCTGGTTGCCACTTGAAGGGCTGCCCAAACGGCCGCGCCGCTGGAGATGCCAACGAGCAGACCTTCCTGTTTTGCCATTTCGCGGGCAGTAGTCAGCGAATCCTCATTCGTTACCCGAATGATCTCATCGAAGATTTTGGTATTCAACACTTGTGGTGCAAATCCTGCGCCAATCCCCTGGATGGCGTGTGGACCTTTGACACCACCTGACAGGACCGGGGAGGCATCCGGCTCAACAGCTACCATGCGCACAGAAGGTTTGCGCTCCTTGAGCACTTCCCCTACGCCCGTGATTGTGCCGCCCGTTCCCACACCCGCAACTACGATATCCACCTGTCCATCCGTGTCGCGCCATATTTCCTCGGCTGTAGTGCGGCGGTGGATTTCAGGGTTAGCCGGGTTGTTAAATTGCTGCGGCAAAAAGTAACGCGGGTCAGAGGCTGCGAGTTCCGCTGCTTTATATATGGCACCACCCATACCATCGACACCTGGAGTGAGGATCAATTCAGCCCCGTATCCACGCAGCAGCATGCGCCGCTCGCGGCTCATGGTTTCGGGCATCACCAGTACCAGTTTGTAGCCGCGCGCTGCAGCCACAAATGCCAGGGCAATGCCGGTATTTCCACTGGTTGGTTCCACGATGATGGTATCGGGCTTGATGAGCCCCGCCTTCTCGGCGGCATCTATCATCGCCACTCCAATACGGTCTTTTACACTGTGTGATGGGTTGAAATATTCAAGTTTTGCCACAACCGTAGCCTTACTATTCGAGGTGAGGCGGTTGAGTTTTACGAGTGGAGTGTTGCCGACCAGGTCAGTAATGCTATTTGCGATTTTCATTATAAATAAATCCTTTTTAAAAAAGTAACGGTCAACTTAAATCATAAAGCGGCGTAAGCGCTGCACAAAATACGTGCGGGGACGTCTACCGCCGCCTGATCAGTTGACCGGAAAAAGTTCAGGCGGAAGTTAGTCCGTTCCCCGCCTTTGACACAAGCAATTTTGAATCATTGTTTTCTCCAAGTAATAAGACTTAACTTATCCAATTATATTAGGGTCTTTGATTTTGTCAAGTTCCGTTTTCATGCAACTTGGAGGAAGACTCCTGCGTATATTGGGTAGACAATTTCAATTTGTAAAGTAATGGAGGTATTCATGGATCGCACAAAACGTTCAACACTTGCTGTAGGAATTCTGCTCGTCCTGGTAGGCGCATATTTTATTGTCGCCAACCTTGTTCCGGCTTTCAATGACTGGCTCAATATCACCATGTCCTGGCCGCTGATCATTGTTGCAGTCGGAGTTGGTTTATTGGTGCTGGGCTTGCTGGTCGGTGCCCCGGAAATGGCCATCCCGGCTGTTATCGTGGGCGGTATTGGCGGCATACTGTATTATCAGAACCTTTCCGGTAACTGGACCAGTTGGTCATATTTATGGACGCTCATCCCCGGGTTTTCAGGCATTGGAATGCTACTCGCAAATGTCCTTGGTGCACGTGGTGAACATACCCTTCGTTCAGCATTGGATACCATCGGCACCAGCCTGGTGATGTTTGTTATCTTTGGTGCTTTCTTCGGGGCTTTCAAGATGCTTGGCAATTACTGGCCGCTCCTGTTGGTTGCTGCCGGTGTGCTGCTTGGAATCCGCAGCCTGATCAAAAAATAAACTGTTTTCTATTGATAAAGTGAGGAGATTATGAGCGACAATTCAAAGCGTTTTCTGTTTGGTGGTTTACTTGTGCTGGCGGGAGTTGTCTTCATCCTGCAGCAGCTTTTCAACTGGCCCATTGGCGGTGTATTTATCTCTTTGTTGTTTGCCGCTGGAGCGTTTATCTTCCTGTTTGTCTTCCTGCGTGACCATTCAAAATGGTGGGCATTGATCCCGGGGATGACACTGTTGGGATTAGCAGGAATTATAGCAACTGGCGACCTTTTCCCGAGATTTAATTCTCAATTTGGCGGAACTATGTTCCTCGGTTCGATCGCACTGGCATTCATTCTTATCTTTGTTGTCAGGCGCGATTTCTGGTGGGCGGTAATTCCAGCGGGTGTGTTGACCACGCTAGCGCTGATGACAGCCATCCCTGCTGAAAACGGATTGCTTACCGGCGGACTCTTCTTCCTGGGCGTTGGTGCAACATTTGGTGTGTTGGGGTTGCTTCCAGTGGGCAAAAAGGATAAATGGCCCTGGATTCCCGCGGCGATCTGCATTGTGCTGGGCACCCTTATTCTCATTGGGTCCGGAGCGCTGGTCAATTCAGTATTTGGCTGGGTTTGGGCAGGGGCTTTCCTCGTGGCTGGAATTTACCTCGTGGTTCGCTCCCTGGTAAAAAAAGAGTAGGAGTTGATCATGAATAATACTAAACTTTATCGCAGTGCTACGGATAAAATGCTTGGTGGCGTTTGCGCCGGGCTTGGCAATTACTTTAACATTGACCGCACCATCGTCAGACTATTCTTTGTCGTGCTCACCCTCCTGGGCGGGTTTGGTCCTTTGGTCTATATTATCCTTTGGATTGTGATTCCACAGGAAGGGACAACTGATCCTACTCCCGGCAAAATGGATAAAGAGGAATTCAAGGAGCGCGCTGAAATGGTTAAGGATGAATTTGTTAATGCGGTCCAGCAGCCAAATAAAAATACAACCCTGTTTGTCGGAGCTGCTTTAATTATTGCCGGCGGTTATTTCTTTATCAGGCAACTGGATATCTCCTGGTTGAATTGGCTTGATAAGGGTTTTGTCTGGGCGGCTTTGATCCTATTGGCGGGTGTCGCCCTGTTAATCCGCGCATTTAAAAAGGAGTAGCTATGGCCGAATTTAGAAAACCAAGAAGCCTATTTTTCCCACTCCTTTTGATCACCCTTGGTGTGCTCATTTTCCTTGTGAATATAGGAAAAATAGAAGGCACCACATGGGACAACCTGTTGAAATTCTGGCCGGTTATCCTGATCATAGCAGGTCTGAACGGGATCTATAAGCGCGATGGCTGGGTTGGTCCGCTTGTTTTAATCGGATTCGGAACAATTCTTCTACTGGGGAACCTTGGAATCCTGGCTCAAAATGGCTTTACCCTGCTATGGCGCTTATGGCCAATACTGCTGGTAGCAATTGGGTTGGATATTGCATTTGGTCACCGAAATTCGCTTTGGAGCACTTTACTGCGCATTGGTCTGGGTTTAGCACTGGTGGCAGGCATCCTTTGGCTGGCAATGACGACACCAGTTACGGGATCCATGCGGTCAGTTCCATTTGAGCAATCACTGGATGGGGCGACCTCATCCTCAATTTCTATGGAAGTAGCAGTCGGAAAAATTGACCTGGCAGGGGGAGCTGATGCAGACCAGTTAATCTCTGGCAGCGCTGGATTAGCACGTGAAAGCGACCTGGACACCAATTATAAGAAGCCAGTTGGTGGCAAGAGCACGCTTTCATTGGCCGGCAATGCGGTTTCCTTTATGCCAATCAATGCGGGGGCTTACCCCTGGACATTCAAAATTAATTCGAATATTCCCGTATCCCTCACGCTGGAACAGGCTGTCGGGATGCAGAACCTTGACCTGCAGGATATTCAGGCTGAAGATCTCAATTCCTCGCTGGCAGTCGGTACCATCACCGTTACAGTTCCGCAGGGCACTGATTTCTCTGGCAAAATTGAGTGTGCGGTTGGACAGGTGTTCATCCGCATTCCAAAAGGCAGCAATGTGGTTATTCGGACGGATAATGCCATTGTTCCGGTAATAATTCCGCAGACGTACCGAAGGACAGGAGACTCGATTGAATACCTGGCAGGCAGCGGGAATAAAGTAGTTCTTGAAATTAGTATCGCAGTTGGAAACCTCATCATTGAAGAATACTGATAAACAGAAAGAGAGCTTCGGCTCTCTTTTTTGTTAATGGGATATTAATAGGGACCCCGTATTATTTAAAATAATTGGGAACTTTTTGATGGGTTCTTCGTCTTATTGACAGAATAAAGAATAAGGAGATAAGAATGAAAAAAGGATTAACTGTTTTACTAGCACTTGGTTTGATGATAGCTGTTTTGGCGGGTTGCGCGCAAGCTCCGATCACGGTGACTTCTGCCCCTACTATCCGGACCATCACTGCCTCCGGTAACGGTAAAGTATATCTAGTTCCGGACGTGGCTTATATCTATGTCGGCGTACGTGTTGATGCCGATGAGGTCTCTGACGCGCTGAATAAAAATAGCGCCCAGGCACAGGCAGTTGCCGATGCAGTCAAAGCCTTTGGCGTTGACGCAAAAGATATCCAGACCGCCAGTTTCAATGTNTACCCAATGTCAGATTACGGCATGGATGGGCAGATCTCACGCAAGTATTTCGTGGTGGAAAACACCGTCTACATTACCGTAAGAGATTTGAGCAAATTAGGCAGTTTATTGGATGCAGTTGTACGCTCAGGTGCAAACACTATCAACAGCATTAGCTTTGATGTAATTGATAAGGATGCTGCTATGGCTGAAGCCCGCGATATGGCAATTGCCAAAGCCAAAGCTGAGGCAGAAGCCATCGCCAAGGCCTCAGGTGTCACCTTAGGTGCCCTGCAAACGGTGAATGTATATACCAACAATGGCGGCATCTCAATTTATGATGCCAAAGGTGGGGCTGGCGCAATGTCCTCACAAGTGCCAGTTTCTGCCGGACAGATTGTTATAACTGCCGATGCGAATGTGACGTATGAGATCGGCAAATAACATCAATAACATGATTTGACGCCTGTCCAATCATGCGTAAAAAGTAATAACCCCGAATGGGCGGCTAAAAACCGCCCATTCGATTTTTAATAATGGATTGAACTGATCTCGGAAAGTTTATTCAACCGGTGAGTGGCAATTATCCGGCGGACAGTGCCAGTTAAGCCACGCATTACCAGGCTGTCAGTTTGAGCCCCATCACGGAAGTATTTCACGCCGTCTAATAGGTCACCGCTTGTAATACCGGTTGCAGCAAAGAAGACATCTTCTGAAGACACCAGGTCATTCATTAGCAAAGGTTTGTTGAAGTCCATCCCAATTTTGGTTCCAGTATCAATCTCTTTCTGGTTGCGCGGATGCAGCCTGCCCATGATGTTGCCTCCCATACAGCGTAACCCGGCCGCGGCCAGTACTCCTTCCGGAGTCCCGCCTATTCCCAATAACATATCAATATCGGACTCGGGCATGGCTGTCATCAAAGCACCAGCTACATCACCATCGTGTATGAGCCGGATGCGTGCACCGGTAGCGCGAATTTCGGCGATCAATTGCTCGTGTCGGGGACGGTCTAGAACGACCACAGTCAGGTCTTCCGTTTTTTCGCCTTTGGCTTTTGCCAACTTGATAAGATTATCAGCGACAGGTGCATCGATATCGATGATATCCCTTCCAATCGGACCAACTGCCATCTTGTACATGTAGAGGAAGGGTCCAGGATTAAACATTGTGCCCTTGGGTGCAAGTGCCACTGTGGAAATTGCATTGCTTCTTCCGTAGGCAAGTGGCCTGGTTCCGTCGATGGGATCCACGGCAATATCAATTTCAGGTCCTACACCAGTTCCTAATTGCTCCCCATTAAACAACATTGGCGCTTCATCTTTTTCGCCCTCTCCGATAATAATGGTGCCGCGCATTTGAACAGTATTCAGCATCAGGCGCATGCCGTCTACGGCTGCCGCATCAGCTTTATTCTTGTCACCGCGACCCATATAGCGACCAGCGCCAAGCGCGGCAGATTCGGTAACACGCACCAAATCCAATGCCAGATTACGAGTGGGGGTGGTATCGATCATGATTAATTCTCCTGAACTATTTGATTAACAGCAGGATAATGTAATAGCCAATGAAAGCTGCCCAAAGAGAAGAGTCGATTCGGTCCATCATTCCGCCATGACCGGGTAGAATGTTGCTGGTGTCTTTGAGGTTGAATTGGCGCTTGATCATGCTCTCACCGAAATCGCCGAAAGGTACCAGAAGTGAAATAATGATTCCTAGGATCAATCCGTAAACCGGAAGAATTTCTGGAACGGCAATGTGCCAAAGGGCTGTTAGCCCCCAACCACCTAGTCCCCCCATCAGAAGTCCACCAAAATAGCCTTCCCAGCTTTTTTTGGGGCTGACCAGGGGAATCATCTTGTGCTTCCCAAACCAGCGGCCTAACAGGTACCCGCCAGTATCCGCAAGCGATACGATAGGGAAGACAGTCAATAACCAATACATCCCATTTGGAAAATTGCTGATGGAAACTGCATAGCTGCCCAGCCAGCCAAGATAAACCGCACCGGAAAGCGATAGGCCAAAATCAGTAGCTGCCTGGCGGTTGCCCCTTTGTTGCCCGATGGTATGCCAGAACATTGCGGCAAGAACAAGGATTCCAAGCCATAAGTCGGAAAAATCGAATTGCCAGACCGCACGCATGAAAACGCTCGCCACTGGAAACAGTACGAGAATAGGGAGAGATGGGGAATAACCACCATTATGAAAAATACGCCAGAATTCCCAGGCGGCAACGCTTAGCAGGGCTGCGACGAAAAATGTGAAGGGCCATCCGCCAATCATTGCAAAGATCACCGTGGTCGGGATCATTATGTCGATCACGATCAATCTTTTGCGCAATGAAGGGTCTTTACTCATGGCGAGGATTACAACTTCCCGAATCGGCGTTTACGGTGACTATATTCTTCAATTGCTTTCTTTAGTTCGTCTTTATTAAAATCCGGCCACAGGGTGGGGGTGAAATACCATTCAGAATATGCAGACTGCCAGATGAGAAAATTGCTGACACGCATTTCACCTGAGGTGCGTATGATGAGATCCGGGTCAGGGCAGCCACTGGTGAAAAGGTGCTGTGTGATTACATCTTCAGTAACAGCATCTGCCGCGATTCCCGATTTGATGATCTGCTGAATGGCGCATAAGATCTCATCACGGCCTCCGTAATTCCATGCAATGTTGAGGATAAGCCGATCGTTTTTTTGAGTAATATCCATTGAGTGGCGGACTTTCTCGCGTACTTTTTTGGGCATGGCTTCAAGACGCCCGACGTGAATGATTCGCACCCCTTCTTCTTTTAATTCCTTTAATTCCCGATCAATCACGGATTCCAGGATTGTCAGAAGTCCATTTACTTCTTCTTTGGGTCGTCCCCAGTTTTCAGTTGAAAAGGCGTACAATGTAAGGTATTTAACTCCAAATTCGACGCTGGCACGGATAATCTGGCGCAGATTTTCAGTACCCGCGCGGTGACCTTCTAGGCGCGGCAAACCGCGGGCTGCAGCCCAGCGACCGTTGCCATCCATGATGATGGCTATGTGAGTTGGAGTCTTCTCATCCACTGGAGTCATTTTGCTCCGATCAAACTTCCATGATCTCTTTTTCTTTTCTTACGCCGATCAAATCGATCTCGTTAATATGTTGTTCAGTATGTTTTTGAAGTTCTTCTTCACCAATTTTTAGATCATCCTCGGAGATCATTTTCTCTTTTTCGAAATCTCTCAGGTCTTTGATCAAATCACGTCGAATGTTGCGGACAGCAATGCGAGATTCTTCAAGACGGGCATGAACCACTTTAACTAAATCGCGCCGACGTTCCTCTGTCAATGGAGGGAGGTTAAGGCGGATGACTTTGCCATCATTATTGGGTGTAATGCCCAATTCAGATGCGAGAATAGCTTTCTCGATTGTCTTGATTGTGGAAGGATCAAAGGGTTTGATCATCAATTGCCGTGCTTCAGGAACAGAGATGGACGCTAATTGCATCAGCGGGGTAGGCATGTCATAGTAATCGACACGCATTTTTTCCACGAGGGCAGGTGTGGCGCGACCGGTACGGATTCCAGCGAGGTCTTCTTCCAACGCGGTTATTGCCCCCTTCATCCGAATCTCGGCATCTTTCACCGTTTCATGAATCATCTCATCGACCATTTTTCCTCCACGGTTGACTATGTCTAGGGTTTCCTGATGGATTAAAGCATACCTTAAAACCTATAAAAAATCCAACAGTATTTTTTGGCTTGCTTTGATCCTTTGCGTACCTTTGCGTAATAACCATATTGACAAATAAGAAAATATGTTCTATAATTAAAATCATCATCAATTCTGGTTGATTGGCCTGTAACTTGCAATATAGAAGGGAAGATTAATCTTGGAGACGAAAATGAACATTGGTATGCTCTGGTTTGATAATGATCCTCAAATTGATATCAGGACGAAATTGAACCGTGCGATTGCTTATTATCAAAAAAAATATGGGCAAACGCCTGATCTTTGTTATGTTCATCCCAGCATGCTGCCAGACAAAAATATAAATCCCACGGGGGTTGATTTACAACCGGATCAAATGATCCTGCCAAATCATTTTTGGATCGGATTAAAAGCCTCGGTCTCATCCATTTAATCAAGTTACAACCCTGATATTCAGGGTTGTTTTTTTGTTTCTCCATGTATTTTTTTTGAAAGCTTAAGAAAAAACTGCCGTAAATGCCGGAAAGGTTTTTGAGAGAATTTTTGCGCAAAATGCCGGGCGGCGACCTCTAGGCTGACCTTTCGATGCTGTTCCTCAACCATAAACCATCTATGCTCGATGATCCATAAATACAAGTCAGTTTCGGTCCTTTGAGGGAATTCTTTTAGAATATTGTATTTCCGGATGATTCGGATTAGTGGCAGGTATACTTCATTCAGCCAACCGAGAACCGCTTCATCTTCTCCAACAGGACGCTTTAATTTTTCTCCCATAAACCAACGGTGAACACTGATGTGGTTGATTAATTTATCCACCTGTCCGGGGATGGAGAAATGGAAATCCTCTTTAGGTGCCAACTCATTAAGTCNGGTGTGTTCAATAAAACCGAAATATTCCTGTTCGAGAACTAACCGATCAATGTTTGTATTTTTATCCAAAGTACCGGGAATACTAATCTTCACTACGAACGCATCCATATATGCCTGCCCGCGTTCGCGGGCTACAGAAACACGGTGGTTACCATCCTTAACGAAATAGATATCGCCGATCTGATAAACATCAATGGGGGGGAGGATGACATCCTTATAATACGCCTGGTCAATACTTTCCCAACGCTCGCGCGTATGCGTCTGACGTGGCAGAAATGCGCGGTCGAACTCCTGGAAACGGCTGACTGACCCAATGATCTTTTCAGTTTCGATTTGTTTCATCCCGATATAGGATTGCCCCTTGAAAGGAATACGCTTGACAACCTCGTCAAATGGCAGCAAATCATTATCAGATTTGCCAAGGAAACTTATCACAGATCGCCAGAAGCTTTTTCGGTGAGCACGCGCGAAATCCTGCCTGGCATAAGTGGTTAACAGCTCCTCCGGATTCGTTTGCAGATCATTCATACTCATTTTGATTCTCGAATTCTCCCAGGATCAATCCCAGGAACGCTTGTGAGGAAATGGCACGGTGAACTCACGGAAGCCATAGACATTAAACACCTGGGTATTGCCCACCGTTGTACTGGTAATCGTATCTTGACGGTATATATGGATGTGACCATGCAGCAGGTAAGAAGGATTGAAAACTTTGATCAACCAGTTGAATGCTTTGACTCCCACATGGGCAGGGTCATTCATAGCGTGGATCTTCCACGGTGGGGCATGTGTTACAAAAATATCGAGGTAACGTCCTAGCCTGGCTTTGTTGAGGAGCAAACTCGGCACCAGTCGGAAAACACTTCGCCAATATTGGTTTTGGGTATACTGGTAAGGACCTTCATTGTAAGTTACACAACCTTCCAGCCCTGCCAGTAATAAGCCGCTATCATCTTCGACTACTTTTTTATGAAGATCTATTCCTCCCCAAGGGGATGTACGTGTGGTTGTGGTTCCAAATTCAACGCGGCTGGCGTGATTACCCCGCACATAATAAAGGGGAATGTTTAGCATGGAAATAATATATTCAAGATAGTAATAAGGCAGGTCGCCGCAGGAAATTACCAGGTCGACATCTGTGAAGCGTTCCACAACCATAGGGCTGTAAATGAAGGCAATTTCAGTATCACTTATGCCCAGAATTTTCATTTTGAAACTTTTTCCTCCAACAGCACAGTAACTACAGCTACCGCGGTACTTGCAGTGTGCGTTATCGATACAGACCAGGAACTCCACCCTTTTTGTTTGGCTATTTTCTCAGCTTCACCGTGTAAAAACAAAACTGGTTTTCCGTTTTCATCTGGCAGCACTTCGAGGTCATGCCAGCGGAGGATGCCGATGCCAGTACCAAGGGCTTTAGCGGCTGCTTCTTTGGCAGCAAAACGTCCAGCAAAATGATCATCGCGCCTGTCGCAGGCAGAAATCTCTGCATCGGTATATACCCGATCAAAGAAACGTTCCCTGATCTTGGGATTGATTTTCCTGAAACGGTTAATTTCAACCAGGTCAATCCCGGTTTCAATTTTAATCATACGTTCTCATCCCTTACTTTTGGATCCGGCGGAGACGATGATGAGCTTTTGAGGGTCAATGTATTGACTGGCTGCACTCAGAATAGCCTCAGCGGTGATTTCGTTCACCAACCCGGGATAACGCTGCAAGTAATCCAGGCCGAGGTTGAAGCGCTCGAGGTTAAGGATCGAATTGGCCACGCCGGCATTGGACTCAAGAGATAGCGGCAATCTGCCGATATAATTCGATTTGCTATCTTCCAACTCACTCTGTGTAACCGGCTCTGTGCAAAAAATCTCCAGCTCTTTGATGATCAAATCAATCGCCTGATTAATATTTACCGGGTTAACCCCTGCAGAAACTTCCCAGGAGCCAGCTTCAATCCACGCGTTAACGCTGGTAGAGGCATAGTAGGCTAACCCTGCCTTTTCGCGGACAGAATCGCCGATCCGTCCCATCATGCCAAATTGGCCGAGTATATTGTTTCCAATGGAAGCTGCCAGGTAATCTGGGGCGTGCCGTCTTGGTCCAAGGGTACCCATCACCAGGTCACTCTGGCTCTTACCCTGGAGGTTGATGTGCTGACGGAGGGTTTTTTCCGGAGAGGATACGGGTGGAAGTTGCAATTGGTTTAGCGGATAAGGGTTGTGCCATTGGCTAAATAGTTTTTCGAAAAGATCAAATACCGACTTTGGTTCAACGGCACCTACAATTACGATCACCATGTTTTCCGGACGGAAATAGCTTTTATGGAAGTCAAGAAGATCCTGGCGTTGTATCGCCTGGATCGTCTCTGTGTAGCCATCCTCAGGAAGACCATACGGGTGATCCGGGAAGAGCAGTGTATCAAAGGTAAGTGACGCCATCTCCGCAGTATCCTGCGCCCTGATAGCCAGGCTGGTTAGCATTTGAGTGCGTAGCCGCTCAAGGTAAACCTCCGGGAAGTTGGGGTGCATGACACAATCTGCCAGGATCCCTGCCACCAGCGGGAGGTCATCTGACAGGCAGCGCCCTCCCAGGTTGATATTGTGCACACTGGCTCCAAAACCCAGGCTTGCACCTGCAGATTCCAACTCTTCAAAAATTTGTTGAAATTCCCTGCTTTGGGTTCCCCGCATAAGCGCCAGGGAAGTAAAGTGAGCCAACCCCAACTTCTCGTGCGGATCGTTAAGGCTGCCCGCGCCAATGTACCCTGATAACACGACGGATGCACTGTTAAAGTTACTGCGTGCCAACAAAGTAATACCGTTGGGCAGAACCTTGCGTGCGATATCTTGAGGTCCTGGCAGTGATCTGACATTGATCATCCTGTTGTTGGTATTCATGCTTCACCCCCTTCAGGGAGGTAAACGCCGGTTACCCGGCGAAAACTTGGAAGCAGGCGTTGAGCTGTATCCAGCATAATTTCAGGTGTAACCGTATTCAAGCGGTCAACATAATTTAAGAACCAATCGTAGTGAGCGAACATTTCTGAATACCCCAGCCAAAAAGCCTGGTTGGTGATATTCTCGCTGCCGTAAGCAAAGAGTGCACGTGCTTGCTTGACTGCACGGTCAATTTCCGTCTGGGTTACTGGCGTATCCAGCAGATGTTTGATTTCCGAATCCACGGCTGCCAGAACTTCTTCCCATTTCCGGTCAGGGCGAACAGTGATGGTGATATTGTAAAGGAATGGATCCATCGTCGCTTGCAGAGAACCTACCACACTGACAGCGAGTTCTTTCTCCACCAGTTTTCCGTAAAGCCGGCTGGTTTTATTGGATATACCGCCACCGCCAAACATATTCAGGCTGGTTGGACCGGTCAGTAGGCTGTCCANCACCGTCAGTACAAAGAAGTCATTCTCTGTGGCGGCAGGAGCGCGCCAAGTCAGTTCAAGGAAAGTTGTTTCGCCAGGTCCTTTTACTTCCACTTGTTTTTCCTGCTGGAGAAGTGCATCCTTTTTTACACTTGTTTCAGAAACCGGATGCCCGGGGGTGGAAGCATATTTCTGTTTAACGGATTCAAGCATTTTCTCTGAATCAAAATCGCCTGATATTGCAACAATGGCGTTTGCCGGGTTGTAATAGGTTTGATAGTGCCTGTATAAGTCATCGCGTTGAATGGCGTGAAGATCAGCAATACTGCCGAGTACTTCGTTGCGATAAGGATGGGATTCAAATGCTGCTGTTTGAATGGCTTCATCGAGGCGGAATAAAGGCTCGTTCTCATTACCTTCACGTTCGGAGATGATCACCGTCCGTTCCGAATCAACCTCTTCGGTGGTGTAAATGCTGTTCACCATCCGGTCGGATTCAAGGTCCAGGGGCAGATCAATTTTGTCTGCGGGGACAGTCTCGAAGAACGTAGTCCAATCCAGATGTGTGAATGCATTCCAAGTGCCACCGTCGCGTGAAATGGCGCGGTCCAATACTCCCGGTGGAAATTTGGGTGTTCCTTTGAATTGCATGTGTTCCACCCAATGGGAGATGCCGGTTTTTCCTGCAATTTCATATCGTGAGCCAACGCGATACCACACCCAATGGCTGATGATGGGGGAGGAATGGATCTCTTTGAGTAAAACTTTTAATCCATTTTCAAGTGTTGTGTTTAGAATTGTATTGGTCATTAAACCTCTAAAAATATACTATCATTCTTAACTATAGCATAAGGTCAATTTGTGATGGTCTATAATCAAGCTGCAACCATTCTATCCGGATAAAGATTGTCATTTATACCACGTTGAGGAACTTCATGGAAAATGAGATAAAAATGCAAGTGGCAGTGATCGGTGCCGGGCCAGCCGGAATATTTGCCGCGGAAGCATTGTCCAGCAAAGGATACGGTGTGGCTCTTTTCAATAGGGACATCAAACCAGGAGGATTGGCGGAATATGGCATCTTCCCCGACAAGCACAAATTGAAAAATGGGCTGCGCACCCAATTTAGATCCATCCTCAACTCTGACAAAATTAGCTATTATGGGAATATCCATATAGGCGTGGGCAGATGCATAGAGTTGCATGACTTATTTCAATGGGGCTTTGAGGCAGTACTTGTTACTTGCGGTGCACAGGGAGTCAAATCACTGCATATTCCGGGGGAAACTTTAGAAGGAGTGATAAACGCTAAGGATCTTGTTTATTACTATAACCAATTACCGCCATTTTCCTTGAACGTCTACCGTTTTGGCAGGAAAGCTGCTATTGTGGGGGCGGGGAATGTCATGGCAGACATTACCCATTTCCTCCTTAAATATACAAGGGTTGAGGAGATCACTGTTATCATCCGTCGGGGTCCGGCTGAAGTTAAGTTTGAGAAAAAAGAGATGGAACCGATAATTTCCTATCTTGATCTACAAGCATTTGATGAAGAAATCCAACGAGTTTCCGGTGAAATGATCAAGATGGGGCAGGACCCTCAGAAGGCTAAGGAAGCTATCCTGGCTGCCCTGCCCAAAGCCTATCCCATGGAAAGGAATGCGAAAATTCTCTTTCACTTCCTGGCTTCACCGAAACAAATCATTGGAGAGAAGAAAGTAAGCGGGATCGAAATCGAAAAAAATGAACTTGTCGTTAAAAATGGAGAAACTTCCGCGACTGGAACAGGAAGGTTGGAAAGACTTGACGTTGATAATGTAATTTTTGCCATTGGCGACCGGGTGTTGGATGAATTGGGGCTGCCAATGAACCACGATGATATATGCAAAGCCAAGACTCCGCTGTTCGAAGTTGACGGCAATTCCTTTGAAGTCGAAGATCCAGCCACTGGAAAAAACCTACCCGGTATTTTTATCGCAGGCTGGTCACGCAGACCCAGTACTGGACTGGTGGGCATAGCGCGTAAGGACGGGGTAAATGCTTCCGAAGCTGTTGATCGATACCTTGTCCAAAAAGAAAGCGGTAACGGGATCAGTAAAACGAATCTTGAGCAAAAGCTCAATGAGATAAATTGCCAGATCGTTAAGAAAGAGCACTTATTGGCTTTGGAATTGGAAGAAAAAATCCAGGCAGAAAAGAAAGGTCAGGAGGAGTTTAAATATTCTACTAATAAAGAAATGTTGAAGGTTATTGGTTTAAAGTAGATTCAGTTTTTGATTTTTGCTTATAAGGGAACATCATTACAAATCCAATGGCAATGAGTGCAAGTCCGATTTCCATCCCGCGCGCTTGCCAGACCCCAAATACGGGTACACCCGGTAACGGATGAGAACCGACACCGAACACATCTGCCATTCCTGAAAAGAGTGTGACCACATACCCGGTGCTTACCAGGCGCAGTCCAATATCCGCTGCGATGGCAGGTTGGCGCATGCGCCAAAGGGCGCGGATGGCTATATAACCGCTAATACAAATGATCGCAAGACCGATCAACATGACTGCAATCTGGATGAAACCTACCACGGGACTGCGGTCAAGTCCAAACCAGGAAGGCTTTGCGCCTATTAGCATTACAAGGAAACCAATGATTATCCCCACCAGGGCAATACGGATACGTACCCTTGGCAAAGGATAGTTGGAGAAGTTGATATCTGAAGGTTTTAATCTTTGAAGAGTAGTATTAATTTCTTCGGTCATTTTGGCAGCATCGTTTCCAGGTGTTTTTTCCAGTTTAGCCAGAAGATATTCTCTACATCATTATCATTGTACCCGCGGTTTTTAATTGCGGGTGCCAGTTTCTGAAAATCTTGGATGGTATTAAACTCGGCGGGAATATTAGGAAATCCGAAACCACCATCCAGATCTGAGCCGATGCCTACATGGGCGGAGTCCCCGGCTAACTGGCAGTAATAATCAATTTGGTCAATGATATGGTTAATTGTAACAGTTCCCGCAGGAGAAGTGAGGTCCCATGCTGACATTAAAAACTTATTGTAAGGTACAACTCCCACACAACCACCGCGATCGAAGAGCCTGCGAATGGTCTGATCAGAGAGGTGACGTTCAGGCGGTCGTCCTTTTAGAAGAGATCGCGCATTTGAATGGCTGGCAAGGACTGGTCCTGCGAAACGATCAAGGGCTGTAAGGGCTGCCGATTCACTCATATGGCTGATATCCATGCCCATGCCCAATGAAGCGATTTTATCCAACAGTGAGTAACCCTCTTTATCAAATTCCCGGGTTTCCTTTGAGCCACCGCAATAGCGCATACCAGCCCATACAGGACCAACCTGTCGCAAGCCTAACTCGTAAAACTCCTCAAGTTCATCTACTGAGCGTAAACCCTCAGCACCTTCCATGTGGATCAACAATCCCACCGGGCGTGATTTACCTTCCTCCGGGATTTGCCAGGCGGAAAGCACACGCTGTAAGTCAGCCTTGGTCAAGATTAAGGTAAATTTATCGGGGTTCTCTTCGACCAGGCGGTGATAGAAATCGAACTGTTGGTGAGCTAACTTTGATGCCTGCTCTGTTGTCCGAAATGATAGTATATCCCAGGCACCCCCCGCGTATTTGAAAGGGGGATTCCACAATGTGGCAAAGATAACCGCCACCTTCCCAGCCTGGAATTCAGGCCAGCCAACCGTGGCTTCCCCTTCATTCCAGACGGGAATTTGCGTCCCCGCTTCCTGTTTTCGAATATCAAAAGCAGAAGCAAGAATATCCCGGTTAAAGGTCAACGCATTGAAAGCAATATCCTGGTGGGCATCAATAAAGATAGGCATATTTTTCACAAGAAAAAAGAGCGCACCGTTTCCGGAGCGCTCTTACATTATAAACCAGCTTATTCCTTGGAATCGGCTTCGGGGGTGGCAGCTTCCGTGGAATCAGTCTCGGGGACGGTCTCTTCCTTGGATTTAGCTTCGGGGGTGGCGGCTTCCTTGTCATCTCCTGACAGGATTCCCTCCAGGCTTTGCCAATCCATGTCGGCATACGCCATGGAATCAACCCGACGCAGGCTGAGGCCAATGCGGTGATTGGTGTTATCGATCTTGAGAACGCGCAGGGTGTAGGAATCGCCTTCTTTTAATACTTCGCGCGGATGCTCAATGCGTTTTTCGCTGATCTCGGAGATGTGGATCAATCCCTCGATGTCGTCACTAAGGCGGGCAAAAGCACCGAATTTGGTGAGACGGGTGATGGTACCTTCCACAAGTTGTCCTTCCTGGAAGGCAGCAGCTTTTTTGTCCCAAGGATCGGAAAGCAGCTGGCGAATTGACAAGCCGATGCGGCGTTTTTCGCGGTCAATGGCAATGACTTTTACTTTGACTTCCTGCCCAACTTTTAGTACTTCACTGGGATGTTGTACGCGGTCCCAAGAAATTTCGGAAAGGTGAACCAAACCGTCAGCACCGTTAATATTGACGAAGACGCCAAAGTCAGCCAGGCTGGTAACACGCCCGGTAAATACTTGACCTTCCTTCAATTCATCGATCACGCGGTCCTTGACGGAATCACGGGATTCGGTGGACGCCTGGCGTTCGGAGAGGATAAGGCGGCGGCGTTCGCGGTCTACTTCAATAACAACCACGTCTAATTCCTGTCCGATCATCTTGCTCCAGCGCTGCTCAGGGGTATCCCCAGTCATGCTGGAACGGCGGCTGAAACTGATCTGGGAGGAGGGAACGAATCCACGCAATCCGCCGACAGGAACAATTAGCCCACCCTTGTTGTAGCCGATGATCGAACTGTGGAAAGATTCTTTTTTGGCGACCATGTTCTCAACAATTGCCCAGCCTTCTTCTTCACGCGCACGCATGTAAGAAAGGACTAGGTTACCATTTGAGTCTTCCGGATTGATCACATAAACGGGAATTTCCTGGCCGATCTTCAGGTTCGCCAACTCGTCACTGGGAATAAGTTCATATTCCTTGCCGGTAATGACGCCTTCAGATTTGGTACCAACGCTGACCAGGATCTGGCCTGGAGTCACACTCGCAACGACACCCTTGCGAATCTCGCCCTGATTGGGAAAGTCGATCGCCAATCCTTCTGACTCCAGCAGGGAGGCCATATTATTATTGTCGACTTGATTGTTCTCGGGATTAAAACCTGTTTCTTGATTGGCTTCGTTTGGGTCCATACGCTCTGTGTACTCCGACGGATAGGATTAGCCCATTAATGCATTAAAAAATCTACTCGCAATTAATTACCTTGCGAAGGGCCTATAGATTTTTTATTATACATCATTAATTCGCGAAAAATTCAAGTTTGAAGAGTGATTAATGACGTTTTCGTTTCTTTTTATTACTTCCAGTATTTAATGGTGTGTTTTGAGCAGCAATTGGGTTGCTCTGCAGTGCGTTCGTCTTTTCCACGGCAGCTCCGGATCGGCGCGGCTGGAAGAGGAACATCTTGCTGATAACACCCGCGCGGATATCACTGAGCAATTGCTTGAACATCCCGGCAGCTTCACTTTTGTATTGCACCAGAGGGTCTCTTTGGGCAAAGGCTTCCATTCCGATCGAGACGCGCAGGGCATCCACTTTGGTCAGGTATTCCACCCAATGTTCGGAGAACACGCTCACCAGAATATGACGATAGATCTCATTCTGAACGCGCGTCCCCAGGGTTACCGTAAGGATATCCTGCTGATCGGTGGTTAATTCTTCCGGGTGTTGTGGCTCAATGGTTGACAACACTTCGGGTCCAAAAGCTTCACGTAAAGACTCTTTGATCTTGCCTTCAAGCTGCATAAGGGGAACACCGGCAAGGCGGAAGCGGTCAAATTCGATCTTTCCCCATACAATTTCAAGATCCTGGCGGGTTCCTTCCAGGTGCTCCAGAATGTCGGCGGTGATCTCCCTGACTGGGGTATCCTGGATCATACGAGCTGCCAGGAAAATGTAATTCAAGATGCGCACATTCCGCATTACTTTTTGGTGAGTCCGCGGATCGATAGCCATTCGAGTGCCGCTGGACATGGCGATCAGCAGATCGGTTACCCGATCAGAGAGGTCACCATCGGGGTTTTGACTGCGGGAAAATGCGTTGTCAATATTTTGAGATACCAACCCATTATCGGCCAGCAGGTTGTCTGCACGTGTATCCAGGATGCCTTCGACAGCCCGGAACAATCCATCATTAATTTCATCCCAGTCCAGATCGATCAATTGGACGGGACGCATGTTTAAGCTTTCATCCAGGCGCATTTCAATGGCGTTTATGGTACGGGTTATTGCCAGGGATTTCACAGTCTTTTTCACCTGGTCAGCTATTGTGTTCTTGACATCCTCATCGCCGTCGGGGAGTTTACGCATATCCTCAGAGGAAAGGCGTAACGGCGTGCCGAGTAGGCCGATGATTTCCTCAAGTATTTCTTGCGAGCGCCGAGCGGGTTGGCCTTCTTCGCCTGAACCCATGCCCAATCCTTCAAAATAAGTATCGAGGGCGTCCAGCCGATCAGAAGTGACCTGTTGGGCTGTATTCTCTGTTTTTTCGAGAAGTGAGCGCGCACTTTTCAAAAGATGGTCTGTTTCCGCCTCAAGTGTATTCTTGGCGGTCTTGAGAAGGACCTCTTTAATCTCGTCGATAGAAGCTTTCTCACCGACCTGATCCAGGATTTCATTTTCAAGCAAGTGGAGCGTATAAGAGGGAGAATGGACACTTTCCTGCTCAAATACCATTGTCGGTTGAACCTGTTCGAGGTAAGACAATAACTTCCACGGACCTTCCTCATCATCCAAAGCTTTCGGAATACGTTCTTGAAGTTCCGTGCGCAGGAGTTCGATCACATCGTCATGCAGGTCTATCTTTGAAAACGCCCTGTCCCGCTCAGAATAGATGCGGTTCCTTTGGGCGTTAAGTACATCATCATATTCAAGAAGATGTTTACGGACATCAAAGTTGTTGCCTTCAACGCGTTCCTGTGCTTGTTCAACCATGCGCCCTAATAGACCACTTTCAATTGGAAGGCTGGGATCCACTTTCAAGCGCCCCATCAGCGATTCCATTTGCACACCGCCGAATAAACGCATCAACTCGTCTTCCAGTGACAGGTAAAAGCGCGAAGATCCGGGATCTCCCTGGCGGGCAGCGCGCCCGCGTAACTGGTTGTCAATGCGCCTTGCCTCGTGGCGCTCAGAGCCAATGACATGCAGACCGCCAAGCTCGCGAACTCGAGCCATGTTCTCGAAATGTTCAAAGAATGTTTTTACCGATTCTTCATATATGCCGATCTGGTCTTCGTCGAGTGTCTTAAGAATCTGTAATCGCGCGTCATTTGACATTCCATAGGGATCAGGTTGGTGGACGCGTTCCAGCACACGGATAACATCAGCAATCACTTCCTCGCTTAGTTCGCCACCGAGTTTGATATCAACACCACGCCCGGCCATATTGGTGGCGATGGTAACTGCCCCAAAAGCACCAGCTCGCGCGATGATCTGGGATTCCTCGTCATGTTTGCGTGCATTTAGCACTTGGTGCGGAATACCGCCCTGGAAACTGGTGATCACACGTTGGGCATGGGAATCGTCCAATTTAAGAATGGTCAACAAACGTTTAAGATTTTCAGGATCCTCAGGGTTGGTGGAATTCAATCCGGCCTGACGGGCAAACGGGCGCATATCACCAATATTCAGTTCCGGCAACGGACGGTTGAGGAATTGCAGTTCGGCAATTTCCTGTTCGTAGCTCTTGTCGAATTTTTCCATCCAGGCATCGCGGATGATGAGGGTTTGCACCAACCGCCTTAATGGTTCAGCTCCCAAGCGCAGGGATAAGCGTTCTGAATGTTCCACAGAGGTCGTGCCAATGAGCTGCGGGCGACCAATGGCATAATAATGTAACACCTCGCGCGTAATTGCACGGATTTTGCCTTCTTCACTGCGATAGACCATATCCGGGAAATCCTGCCGGCGCCAGAAAATGGGTTGCTTTTCAATATCATCGCGGCGGGCATAATACTGTACGGAATACTTTTCCTCATCTTTTGAATCTACAATCGTAAGCGGGGAATTATCGCGCGAGGCAACATATTCCAAATTCATCGGGATTGGCAGCACTTCTAATTTATAGATCTTGGAGAATTCCTCGGCTTCGGTTAGGGCAGTGCCGGTCATGCCTGCCAGTTTTTCGTACATGCGGAAGTAATTCTGAATGGTGATTGTGGCGTAGGTCATATTTTCCGGTTCGATCTTCACGCCTTCCTTGGCTTCCACTGCCTGGTGCAGTCCTTCAGACCAGCGCCGCCCCGGCATGAGCCGACCGGTGAATTCATCAACAATAACGACCTTGCCGCCTTGAACTATGTAATCTTTATTACGGCGGTAAAGGTGCTGGGCGCGTAATGCCTGCTCGAGGAAACCCTGCAATTGTGCCTGGCGGGGATTGATATCCTCCGGACGGTCCAGGTCGCGCAAGGGCTCACCGAGAATTTCCGACACGTGCACTTCGCCAGTTTCCGTTAGAGATACCTGGTTGTCTTTTTCGTTGACTTCATAATCTTCGGGCGCAAGCGCACGTACTACCTGCACCATTTGTTGATACCCAGCAGCGTTGTCTGCGGCAGGCCCGGAGATGATCAATGGTGTGCGCGCCTCATCGATGAGAATATTGTCTACTTCATCAACGATGGCATAGTAATGTCCGCGTTGAACGCGTTCTACCATGGACATAGTCAGGTTGTCGCGCAGGTAATCAAAGCCAAACTCGCTGTTGGTTCCGTAAACAATATCGGCTTTATATGCTTCAACCCGGTCCACCAAAGCAAGCTGGTGCAAATCTTCACGGGCATTGGGTTTGTCAAGGTCTAGCAGGAATGCTTTCTTGCCGTTCTCTGTACGGTCAGCCATTTGCAGCACACCAACACTTAATCCAAGCGCTTTATAGATGGGAAACATCCAGCGGGCATCACGGCGGGACAGGTAATCATTGACAGTAACTACATGTACACCACGCCTGGTAAGGGCATTCAGGTAAACCGGCAGGGTGGCAACCAAGGTTTTACCTTCACCGGTGCGCATTTCAGCAATCTTTCCGGAATGCAGCGTCATGCCGCCGATCATCTGGATGTCATAATGGCGCAATCCAATGGTGCGCTTGCTGGCTTCACGGACCGCGGCAAAAGCTTCTGGAAGCAAGTCATCCAGGGTTTCGCCATTATCGAAGCGTTCGCGGAACTCAACGGTCTTGTCTAAAAGTTCATCATTTGATAAAGCTTCGTATGGAGTTTCAAACTTGTTGATGTCATCGACAACAAGGGAAAGGTTTTCAACTTCTTTTTTATGCGGGTTGCCCCCAAAAACACGTGCAATCTTCTGTAAAACCATAATCACCTCTTATTTTCAAGAGGTGATTATAGCATAGGGACATTTCAAAAAATCTATCCTGTTAGGCCAGACCCAAACTGTTTGATTGCGTCTTGGAAGAGAGTAAAAAAGCTTGCTCCCATTATCAATCCAAGAATTACAAAGAGGCATGATATGGCAATGCTGATGAGGAAATTGGCGACAAAAAAGTGTCCCCAAACAGCAAAAGCGCGGGCAAGAAAGTTAGGTGAAAGTAGCTTAATGTTCGGAACATTGGCATTCTGCCTGACCATTGCCTGTCCTTCAAGTTGTTGAACCCGTGCAACTAAATTGGCTATATCCTGATCTGAATACATAAGTCCTCCCGGGATAGATGATTGATATGTTTATTATGCGTTTATTTCCGTAAAAAACAAGCCTGACTAAATATGAATCGCTTTTCCCTCGGCATTTTCAGCAGCTTCCATCAAGACTTCGCTCAAGGTCGGGTGTGCGTGGATATTGGAAGCGATCGCATCTATCCCCAGCCCGTTTTTCTGAGCCAGGGTGAGTTCGGGCAGCAGCTCTGAAACCTCAGGACCGACCAGGTGCGCACCAAGTAACTGCCGGCTTTCTTCATCGACGATCACTTTGGCGAATCCGGCGTAATCACCAAATCCCAGGGCTTTACCATTTGCCTGGAATGGGAATTTTCCGATCTTTATGGGTTTGCCCAGTTCGCGCGCCTGCGCTTCTGTATAACCAAAGGAAGCTACTTGCGGTTCGCTGTAAGTGGCGCGCGGTACCATAACGTAATTAACTTCCTCAATCGTCTTGCCGGCGATGGCTTCTGCGCACAGGATGCCTTGCTTCGAGGCGACATGTGCCAGCATGAGCTTTCCAGTTACATCCCCCACCGCACGGATGCGGGGAATATTGGTGGAGTAGGCATCATCAATCTTGATGAACTTGCGTTCAGTCAGTTCAACGCCGATATCTTCAAGTCCGAGACCGGAAGTGTTGGGTTTAAATCCAGTTGCCAGCAATACCTGTTCCGCTTCAAGGATGGATTCGCCCTCGGAATTCTCAATGGAAACTTTGACGCNGTTTGTGTCAGGTGCAACAGTCTTGACGCGAGTGTCTACAAGGATTTTG
>JGI26437J51864_10000074_pt1 | contig 27305 bp, 25 predicted proteins | sample FrelakmetLWP11LW_FD_51864 | JGI IMG/M metagenome (IMG submission 51864)
CGGAAGAGATCGATCCCTCTGCAGCCTGAGGGGGGGCAGAAAGTTAGGGAAGATAGCGGTTTTGGAAAAGGTGGCCGCAGCGGTGGTGGCGCAGATTATACCCGACAGCGTACCCTGTCAGAAGCCGCCGCATGATGGAAGACAAAGAGGCGATACCCGTTCTCACCAAAAGGTGAAAGTGATTGGGAATCAATGCCCAGGCATAGCAAGTTGTCTTGCTCCCGCTTAGTATCGATCCCAGGCGGTCAAGGAAATCGTCCCGATCCCGATCACTGAGAAAGATCTTCTGCCGAGCAATTCCACGCCCGATAACATGATGCAGAGCCCCCGGACCATCTATCCTGCTCTTTCGCGGCATAGAAACTTTCTATCATGTCAATCCAAACAGTGAAGTAATCATATAATGTCCTCTTCTTTCTACCTCATCGCTTCCTCACGGCATCGCTCCTTCATGGCCTNCTTTGCTAAGATGCTCCAGGGCCGGGAACGGGAAAGAGGGATAAGAACCAAAATGAGAGTGAAGCTGGCTGCCAAAATGCTGGTGATCGCGTGGACTCTCATGAAGAGAGGAGAANCCTTTAATCCAGAGTATCTGAAGGNGCAATAGCTCATGCAACAGCTTCGGCGAGAGAGCCCGTTCAAGAACGTTGAGGCTTCAGACCTCGTAGGGGACAATCCCTGAGCCTCTCACTGAACTTAGTCTTCGCACCTCCTGAAGCAAAATTGCGCAGCATTTAAGCTCTTCAAAGGTCATTTTTCGGTCAGCTTCCAGGTCGTAGGCACGTAGCCCCTCGCTGCCAGTCCGGCGGCAGCCCGTCGATGGTCTCTGATCTAACGAACCCCTCTCGGATCTACGGCGCAATCAAGAATTCCTGCTCCGCGAATCGGCGCTAGAGTGGATCTCCAGATGGTTTTCAGCTCATCGATCCTCTTCTTTTCTCCAAGCGCCCAGACAGAGCCGCCGGCACCTGCTCCTGCGAACCTCGCGCCGCATCCTTCCAGCTCCGCCTGTCGGATGAGCTTGTCTGTCACAGGGATCAGGGCATCCGGTGTGATTTCCCTGCGAACCGCCATTTCTTCGCGAAGGAGCCCTGCCGCCTGATCCCACTTGCGATCGATCAGGGCTTGAGCCAGGCGGCGCACGATCCGATTTGCCTCGATCCATCCCGCTCTCGTTCGACCAGAGAGAAACCCCTCAAGCCACCCTTGGTTGATCCTGGCGGACACGTGGCTCCTCCCGCTGAAGGCCACAAGCAGATGTTCGGACAAGTCCTGCTGCCTCTTGCGATCGAGAAGTGGAGTCCGCTCATAAGGCGCCTGTCTGTTGCCGAAATGCCATCGCCACAGGTTCACCCCTCCGAACACGGCCGCAGCCTGGTCCTGGATGCCGCACTTGCCTGAGCTTGTCGAATCCTCCAGATAGTAGGCAAGATGAAGGATGTCCTTTTGCGGCAGTGGGGGTTTGCCGGTTAGAACGGCGAGTTTCGAGAGGGCCTTGATGAGAGCCACGAGCGCCGTGCTGGAGCCTCCGAGCGCAGCCCTGGAAGGGGAATCCGAGGCAATCCGGACTTCAAGGCCATGAAAACCAAAGTAGGAGATCGCTGCGTAGAAGAGGCCGAAGGTCGAATCAAACGGGAGGGTTTTGAACTCGTGGGCTCCTGTGTCAGGGAAGCCCTCTGAAGAAACCTTGACCATGCCCTCTTCAAAGGGAAGGAGTTCCACCCGGGTCCTTAGACTGAGAGCTATGTTCAGCGTGACCGGTTCGATGGCCTCCATGGGCAGAGCCATGGACCGGATGTCCCAGGTTCCGCCGGAATCCACACGGCACGGAGCAGAAGCCTCTACCCTGCGGTTCTTGAGTATCTTTCTGGCTGAGGAGAAAATGGACATGGTCGGATTTGGTTTCACAGGGGCGGAGACCACTTGTTGGTCGCGCCGTCGTAGGACCAGCAGTCCAGAAGCGCTTTCCTGAGCGTGAAGTGGGGATTTTCCGCCCACAAAAGCATTTGCTGGTGGGCAGCGTTCAATCTCTTGAATTTCTCGGTGTCTCCCCCCAGGTCCGGATGATAGACCTTGGCCAGTCTTTTGTAGGCCGATCGTATCTTCGCCACGTTGCTTTCCGAAAAAAGCTCCTCAGTCGGGAGTTCGAGCAGCTTAAGGCATTCCCTCTCGAACCGGCTGAGCCTGGGCTTTAGTTTCTTGTCCGGTCTGATGGACCTGGGATTGAGCTCTTTCTTGTTGTTTTTCTTGAGAAGGACCAGGGAAGCCGCGCTTCTGGAAGTTCTGTTGTGAACGAGGTGATACCACTCGCTTCCGGATTGAAGGACCAGGTGTTTCAAGTCTTCGGCAGGTTTCTTCCCGCCCGGCCTTCTGTAAAGAAACCGGGAGATGTCCTGGGACCAGATGGGCAGGACGTCCAGGACAACGAAGTTCTGGTCAAAAGAGAAAGCCGCATACCTTGCGTTGAAGGCGACGAGAAGCCCTTTTGACAGAGAGAGAACCCACAGCATCTGATCCCGGCATCCGGGGGAACAATAACGTCTCCCACTTTTCATGCTGCTGCTTCCACAGGCAAGGCAGTGCTTCTTGCCGCGGGTGACTTTGGATGGAATGAGACCTGTCTCTGTCATAAAACGCCATCAAAAGACAACAAGTATTCAGCGCTCCCACCAAAGGAGCGCCCACGTGAAACCACTATACTCTCTCCCCCTTGCACAATCAAGTTTTCAAGGCCATGCAGCGCTTCGACCTTGCGCTCAGGACCATGGGCCTGTCGAATGGCAGAGGATGCTTTTATGGTGGTCACGGGAGCTTATTTTATTGACCAATGCAATTCCTTTCTCTATATTTCCGGGAAATCCTTTGAATCCTTTTTTCTTGATCCTTCAAGAGGGCATGCTATGAGCACCATCCCCCGCTTTGTAGGGCTCTTCCCGGCCTTGATTCTTGTGTTCCTTGCCGCTTGCACCACCTTGGCTCCCCAGGAAAAGGAAGATCGGGCCGCGGAGAAAAAGGTTCCCCCAAAGGTCGTCCTGCCCGCTGAAACCAAGGAAAAAGAGCAACCGTATAAAGACTCGAAACAAGAGGCGCTGATATCCGAGGGCATGACCAACCAGGATTTGCTGGATTCCGCTCTCGAGTATGCCCAGGCTGCAAGCGACTACTGGGACCGTGGAGACATGGACACGGCGTTGGATGCTCTCGATACCGCTTACTCCCTCATCCTGAATGTCAAGACAGACGACGATCCCAACCTTCTCCAGCAAAAGGAGGATCTGAGGTTCACCATCTCCAAACGAGTTGTCGAGATCAACGCCTCTCGCTTTACAGCAGCCCCAGGAGATCGCAACTCCATTCCCTTGATCATGAATGAGCATGTGCGCAGGGAACTCGCGTCCTTCAAGGGTCCGGAGAGGGATTTCTTCATGGCCGCCTATCGCCGCTCCGGCAAATACCGCCCTGCCATCCTCAGAGCCTTCAAGGAAGCCGGCATGCCCCAGGAACTCACGTGGCTGCCCCTGATCGAGAGCGGATTCAAGGTGAGGGCCCTTTCGAGGGCAAGAGCCCTGGGCCTCTGGCAGTTCATCGCCTCCACAGGGTACCGCTACGGTTTAAAAAGAGACCAGTGGATTGATGAAAGGATGGACCCGGACAAATCAACAGCCGCTGCGATTGCCTATCTCAAGGAACTCCACCAGATGTTCGGGGATTGGACAACGGCCCTGGCCGGTTACAATTGCGGCGAGTGGGCCGTGATGAACCGGATCAAGACACAGAAGATCAACTATCTGGACAATTTCTGGGATCTCTATATCAAGCTGCCTCAGGAGACAGCGGCCTACGTTCCCCGGCTCCTGGCGGTTCTCCATATCGTCAACGACCCCAAAGCCCATGGCATGACTCTTCCCCCGCTCGATCCTGAAATCCAGGCGGAGGAAGTCATGATCAACAAACAGGTGCAGATCAAGACCCTTGCAAACGCCCTTCAGGTCGACGATGACCTTCTGGGAGAGTTGAACGCGGAACTGAGGCTGAACATGACGCCTGACAGTCCCTATCCTCTCAAAGTCCCTGAAGGCAAAGGACAGATTCTGCTCGCCAAGGTGAATGAGATTCCTGCCTACTGCCCTCCTGCCGGTGTGGCTTCTTCTTCGGGCTACATCGTCCACAAGGTGCGCAAGGGGGAAACCATTGCGAGCATCAGCAGGAAATATCGCACCTCACCGGAAGCGATTATGGACGCCAATGACTTCAAGAAGAACGAGAAGCTGGCCGCAGGCTGGAGGATCAAGGTGCCGGCCAAAACCCGCACCGTCCAGGCCAAGGGAACCAAAGCCCCTGCCCCGGTGGCGGCCAAAGAGGACAAACCGGTGAAGTACGTGGTCAAGAAAGGGGATTCCATCTATCAGATCGCCAGCCGGAACAACACCACGGCCAAAGAGATTCAGAATCTCAACCGGCTCAAGAGCACGAACCTTCACATAGGACAGGTTCTCCTCATTCCTCCCAGCCAGGTGGCGGCTTGCGCTGTCGTGCCCACCAAGAACTACACGGTGAAGGGTGGCGAGACCCCTTTCATGATCGCGAAGAAGCACGAAATGGAGCTCGGTGACTTCCTGAAGATCAACAATTTCACTCCCCACACCACGATCTTCCCCGGCCAGACCGTTCTCGTGAAAGCGAACTAGCGGTCGGCGCTCCGCCGTCTTTGGTCGTCCGTCGTTTTCGCACAGTCGTTGCTCGTGTGTCGTTGTGCTGCCGTCGGTGGTCGGCTGTCAGCGGTCCTTTTTCGGCGGTCCGCGGTCATCGGTCGGTTGTCGTCTCACACAAGCTGAAGGATTTCTTCCAGGCAGGTTACCGTGAAGTCAGGCTCAGGGTCTCCTGGCGCCATCACCGAAGGCCTTCCGTTGGTGAGAAGGACGGTGCAGGCCCCGGCCGCCTTGCCCGCCATGACGTCAAAGCGAAAATCTCCCACCATCATCAACTCTGAAGCGGCCAGCCCCATCCGCTCGCAGGCCTTGTGGACGCCGTCCGGGTGGGGTTTCGGGAGAGAGTCGTCTCTTGTGATGACCGCTGAGAAATCATGGAGCTTCACCGTTTCGAACCTCGCCAGAGCCAGTCTTACGGACGGCAGGCTGTTTCGGGTGATAATTCCGACAAGAACGCCTTTGTCCCTGAGGGCCAAGAGGCACTCCTCGGCGCCGACATTGGGAAGCGACTCCTCAGCAGCCTTTTCTTCCTTTGACTCCAGGATTTTCATCAGGGAAGGTTTCAGCTCAGCCGGCACTGTTTCAAGATACTCCAGAATCGGAAGGTCGGGCGGGCAGTCCAGCTCTCTTTTTATGGCCGGGAAATCGAGCGCGCCCGGGAGCGTGAGGGTCCCGTCAAAATCAAAAAGGACTCCCTTGATTCTCTTTTCATCCATCAGGCTTCCCCTTTGGTTTCTCTTTCCAGCTGCGCCTTCTTCCCGCTCTTCTTGCAAAGCTCCCAGATGATGCACTGGGTGCGAAATTTACAGTATCCGCAGGGATCCGTGCACGCCTCGCAGTTCTCCAGGCATTCCCGGCAATAGCCGATTTCCATTTTCTGGCACTTTACGTAAGCTTCCCGATCATCGTGGAACCGGCAGTTCATCTCAGGGTGGCCTCTTTTGAAAATCGCAGGTTTCTCTTGAGTGACGCAGGGGTTTCGACTATGAAGAGAACTAACAAAAGTCGAGACAAAATGCAATGAGTCGGCCCTCACAACCCAGCCCCCTGATGGAGTCAAGGCTCCGGGAACTTCTCGACATCCCTATGTCTCTCACCCTCACGGATAACACGAGATCCATGATCACGGTGCGATGGAAAAACGGCTCCTGCGCGGTTCGGCTTCATCAGATGTTTCTGGATGCGGCAGAAGATGTGTTGCGAGCCCTTGCCGCGTTCATTCGACGCCCTTGCGTCCGGCAGAAACACCTCCTGAGAGCCTTCATCAAGAGTCACGAAAGGATGATCAGGCCTGCCCGGGTTCCTGAAAAGCCGAAAGGCTCTCGCCTTCGTCCGGAGGGAAAGCATGTCGACTTGAGAGCCTATTTTCAGAAGCTCAACGAGGTTCATTTCAGCGGCAGGCTCGGTTGCGCCATCACCTGGGGAACGCGGAAAAGAGGGCGTCGGCCCAGAAGCATACGTCTCGGGAGCTATTGCACGGACAAAAGGATCATACGGATTCATCCGGTGCTGGACAGCCCGGCGGTTCCTGCCTATGTGATCGAAGACGTCCTTTACCACGAAATGCTCCATCACGAGCTCGGGATGGTGCGGTCAAACGGCCGGCTTCTCTCACACCACCGGGTATTCAAGGCCAAGGAAAAGGCCTTTCCCCACAGCGCCCGGGCCAGGGAGTGGATCCGGAAGAACATCTCCTGGCTTCTGACTCAAGCCCGGTCAGGTTGACATCCCCTTCAGCATTCTATATTGTTCTTTTATTGGTGATTCACTACCGGCTCACTCCGCAAATTCTCTACACCATACGGAGAAGCATTAAATCCGAAATCCGAAGCACGAAATTCGAAACAATGCCAAATGATCCAAATTCAAATGCTAAAAACGGTCAGCAGCTAGGTTTTGTTTCGAACATTGGAGAATTTGTGCTTTGAGATTGTTTCGGATTTCGGATTTGGGAATTCGAATTTGGTTAGGGCTATGGGCCTTATCTTTGACGCCAGATCCGCCAAGCTCTATGAGGCCTGGTACCATTCTCCGCAGGGCCGGGCTATGGAATCGCTGGTGACCGAGTCCATTCCCGTCCTTCTTGAACCACAGCCCGGGGAGAGGATCCTGGATGTGGGATGCGGAGAGGGAAATCATCTCTCCTTGTTCAACCCTTCCCTTTACAGCCTTTACGGCCTCGATGCCTCACCGTTCATGATCCGGAGAGCCAGCGAGAGGCTCGGAAATAGAGCTCTTCTGAAAGCGGGAAGAGCGGAAGATCTTCCTTTCGAGGACAATGAATTCGACCTTGTTCTTTTCATCAACACCCTCGAGTTCCTCGAGGATCCTCTGTCTGCACTGAAAGAAGCCGGAAGAGTGGCCAAGCGCAGTGTCTTCATCGGAGTCACCAACAGTCTTTCGTGGTATTTTCTCTACACCAAAGTGCAGTCCCTGCTTCACAAGCCTTTTTTCGATCATTTTGCTTTTTTCAATCTCTGGCAGTTGAAGTCCTACATCCGCGAGGCCTACGGGTCGGTCCCTGTCCAGTGGCGGTGTTCGCACATTCGTACCCCTCTTCTTGAACGAATGGGAACCTTTGTTTCAGAGCAGTGGCACCCTGAGCGCTGTCCGTTCGGGTCTTTTCTCGGCCTTTGCGTGCCCCTGCGCTACACACTGAGGACCATCCAGCAACCCTTGACCGTCGGCCTGGGCAAGGCAAAGCCCTCTGTGGTCGAGGGGATGACCATGCGAAAGGCCCAACGCAACAGGAGACCTTCAGGAAATGAAAGAAGCCTACCTGTATGAAAAGCTGGAAGACCAAAAGGTCCGGTGTCACCTGTGCAACCACAGATGTCTGATCAAAGACGGCTTAAAGGGAATCTGTGGGGTCCGGGAAAACCGGGGGGGCAAACTTTTCAGCCTCGTGTATGGTCAAGTCATTGCGCGCCATGTCGACCCTATTGAAAAGAAACCTCTCTTTCATTTTCTGCCCGGCAGCACCTCCTATTCCATCGCCACCGCAGGGTGTAACTTCAAATGCCTCTTCTGCCAGAACGCGGACATCTCGCAAATGCCCCATGACCGGAAACAGATCTTGGGCGAAGCGATGATGCCGGATGTCGTTTTGGAGGAAGCTGTGAGGAGCCGCTCCGCCACCATCTCCTACACCTACACCGAGCCGACGATTTTCTTCGAATTCGCCCTGGACATCGCCCGACCGGCTTCGAGCCGGGGGCTCAGGAACATTTTTGTGTCCAACGGGTACATGACAGAGGAGTGCCTCAAGGAGATTTACCCCAACCTCCATGGAGCCAATGTCGATCTCAAAGGCTTTTCCGACAAGTATTACAAAGAGGTTTGCGGAGCAAAGCTCGAGCCCGTGCTCAGGACCCTCGAGCTCATGAGAAAAATGAAGGTGTGGGTGGAAGTGACAACCCTGCTTGTGCCGGGGCTCAATGACTCCAAAGAGGAACTGCAGCAGCTGGCGAAATTCCTGGTCGATCTCGATCCTGACATCCCCTGGCACATCAGCCGGTTTCATCCCACCTATCGGCTCACGGATGTCCGGTCCACGCCTCCTGAGAGCATTCGAAGGGCAAAAGACATTGGGTACGAGACCGGTCTCAAGTACGTCTACACCGGGAACCTCCCTGGGGATGAAGGAGAGAAGACATTCTGCCACCAGTGCAAGGAACTCCTCATTGACCGGTACGGATTCTATGTGAGAAAGAACGTGATCGCCAACAGCCGCTGCCCCAAGTGCAGCGCCGAAATCCCCGGCGTCTGGAAATAGGGATGCCTGTCAGTAGCGGACCATCGTCAAGAATAGCCCCTGGGGCGGGGCATTGAGACCCGCCCTTTTCCTGTCCTTTGCTTCGAAGATCTCCTCGAACTCGTCGAGACTGATCCTTCCGGACCCCACTTCCACGGCTGTGCCCACGATGTTTCGGACCATGTGCCTGAGAAACCCGTCCGCCTCGAAAACGAAGCGGATCAACCTGCTCTCCGGCGAGTGGTGAAGCTCCGCCCGGATCATTTCTCTCACTGGGTTGAGGTTGTCGCTGCGCACGGCCTTGAAGGACGAAAAGTCGTGGCGACCCTTGAGCAGGGAAAGGCACGCTTCCATGCGGGCGGTATCCACTTTTCGAGGCATGTGCCAGGCATACCGACGAAGAAAGAGATCCGGCTGCTCGCTGTTGAGAAGCCGATATTCATAGGTTTTGCTTTTCACGTTGTATCTGGCATGGAAATCAAGGGGCGCCTGCTCGGCGTGCCGGACCAGGATGTCCTCCGGAAGCAGGCTGTTGAGTCCCTTTCGGATCGACTCGGGATCCATGTCGCAGTGGGTCAGGAAGTGGCAAACCTGGTGGAGGGCGTGCACTCCTGCATCGGTTCTGCCCGACGCAATGACCGTGACATGCTCCCGGGTGAGGATTTGAATTTTCTCCTCCATAATGGCCTGAATGGTGAGGGCATTCTTCTGCCACTGCCAGCCGTGGTACTGTGTGCCGTCGTATGCCAGCACCATTTTGATGTTTCTTCTGTCCACCCTTGTCTTCCTGAAAACAGAAAAGGGAAGTCGTTCATGACTTCCCTTTTCCTACAGAGTCTTCACTAAACTGTTAACGTTTCGAATACTGGTACCGTGCCCGCGCGCCTCTCATGCCGTATTTCTTGCGTTCCCTCACACGGGCGTCCCTGGTCAGAAGAGCCGCCTTTTTCAGGGGCAATCGGAGATCCGGATTGAGACTCGCCAGAGCCCGGCTGATGGCGTGCCGGATGGCGCCTGCCTGGCCGGATATGCCGCCGCCTCTCACGGTCACTGAGATATCGAATCTTTCGAGATTGTCCGTAATCGTCAGAGGTTGTCTGATCAGGATCCTGTCCGTCTCTCGCGTCATGTATTGTTCAATGGGTTTCCGGTTGACTGTGATCGTGCCTTTCCCGGGTTTAATCCAGACTCGGGCCACAGCCGATTTTCTTCTGCCAACAGTGTGCAATCTTTCTTCTGCCATCTAAATCTCCAGTGTCTCAGGTTTTTGTGCTTGGTGAGGATGTTCCGGCCCCGTGTAAATCTTGAGCTTCTTGAGCTGTCTGCGGCCCAGGCTGGTCTTGGGCAACATGCCCTTCACCGCGACTCGCAGCACTTCGCCAGGTTTCCTCTGAAAGAGCTTTGCTGCGCTAATCTGTTTCAGGCCTCCCAGGTAACCGGAATGGCGGTAGTAGATTTTCTTGGGCCACTTGGCGCCGGTCATGGACACCTTGTCCGCGTTGACAACGACGATGAAATCCCCGGTGTCTGCATGAGGGGTGAAAATAGGCTTGTGTTTCCCTCTCAGGCGACTGGCAATCTCGCTCGCGAGTCTGCCAAGGACTTTGCTCTCAGCATCCACCAAGTACCACTTCCGGTCAACATCCGCTTCTTTTGCAGAAAACGTCTTCATGAGAATGGGTCCTTTTTCTTGAAAATGCAAAGTACCACTTCCGGTCAACATCCGCTTCTTTTGCAGAAAACGTCTTCATGAGAATGGGTCCTTTTTCTTGAAAATGCAAACTATAATATTTAAAGGTCCTAGGCCCAGATGTCAAGAAATTTTTATTTGTTGTTGACAAAAGCCGGAAGGGTTGTTAAAAATCCTCCATCTTTTGCGCCCGTAGCTCAGCTGGATAGAGCGCCGGGCTTCGAACCCGTAGGCCGCAGGTTCGAGTCCTGCCGGGCGCGCCATACAAAGGAGTGACGAGTGACGAGTGACAAGTTTTCCCGCTTTCCTTGTCACTTCTCACTCGTTACTTGTTACTTGATTTTATGGGCCTGTAGCTCAGTTGGTAGAGCAGTTGACTCTTAATCAATTGGCCGAAGGTTCGAGTCCTTCCAGGCCCACCAGCAATATCAAGAGGTTAGATAATTGTCTAGCCTCTTTTTTTCGTTTTTTGGGAAAATGTCACATTTTGGCGGGAAGATTCTGGATCTCTAATAAGAGAAAACGTCATTCTGCCTTGTCTCATCGCTTATGTCATTTCTATGGCGATCCTCGCCTTCTCTGAGTCCTTTTTTATGTTTATTCTTGTCGCGGTGATCTCGGGGATCGGGAATGCTTTTTCTATGCCTTCGCTAGTGGCCTATATACTGGATCGTGAAGGATCTTCTCCTGGTCCAGCGATGGGAACTTTGACGGCGATTTCGGATCTGGGAATCAGCCTTGGACCGGTCATCATGGGCGTCGTCATCCATGTGACCGGCTATCAGGTCATGTTCCTTTGCTTGGCATTCATCGGCATCATCAATCTCTTGTATTTCCATTTTTTCGTAAGAGAAGGGTCTGCATCGTCAACACAGCAGCGCCTTAATCACTAATCAAGGTGACGCCGGTTTTTAAGCAGGCCCACGGGTCCTCCGAGGACTCGTGGGCCTGCGCTCATCTGATGCATCGCTGCCGCCGGCTTCAGATCACCATGTCTTTGACTTTCTTCAGCGCACGAATCTTGACTACATTGCGAGCCGGTTTGGCCTTGAAAATCGTTTCCTCGCCCGTGAACGGGTTGATGCCCTTGCGGGCCTTGGTCGCCGGTTTTCTTTTGACCTCGATCTTCATGAGCCCCGGGAAGGTGAACTGGCCTGCGCCACCCTTCTTGAGGTGGCTTTCGATCACTGCGGCGAGCTCGTCAAAAACCGCTGAGACCTGTTTCCTGGCCAAACCCGCGTTCTGAGCAATTTGGTCCAGCATGGCCGATTTGGTCATCGGCGCCTTTACCGCTGATACCTTCTTTGCTGCTGCTTTCTTTCTTGCCATGATTTCCTCCTTGTTGATGTGGTCTATCTGTGACTGACTTGGCGGGGAAGCCTCGCACATTCCCGAGATTTTTGGGCAGGCTGATTTATAGACGGATCCGAGAGAGTTGTCAATGACGAAGGCCAAGGGACTGACCCCAAAGACCAAGAGAGCCTTGTGCTTTTTCAGGCAGTTCAGGATAAAAAACTGTTCCTTAATGGACCGATGTTGCGGTTTGGTTCACTGCATGGCCTTTGAAGGGAAATACGGGGCATCCGTCGTTACCTCTGCAGGAGGGGATGAGGCGCCTGATGCTTCACCGCAAGGAAGATGGGCCCTATGAATACGAGTTCTTGAAAAAACATCGGGGACTGAAACATGTAGAGAATGGACAAGTCGGTCGGTACAACTAAGGTAATTCAAAATTCCTTAACTTGTCGAGAAAGGCTTCCGCCTTTTCAGGTGTCTCAAAGGCACCTAGAATGTGCTCTCCGTGCTTCTGGAAAAGCCCCTTAATATCGTAAATCTGCGACCAAAACGGAGAATCCTCTCCGGTAACACCCACCGCGTAAACCTGGGGGTACTTGGAGAGGATTTCCAGAGCTTGAGAATGTCGTTAGGCCACGGATCGCTGAAGCGCATATCAAAGATGTATTCGCCGGTTTCGGTCCTGATTCCGAACTCAAATGGGTTGCTCTTTTTCACCCAGCGCCTCCTCGCCGAACGCTGTCACCTCTTGGTCCTCCCAACTCTGTTCACCTAAATAAGACTTCTCTGATAAGGATCTCGCCAACAGGAGATGTCGCGTGAATAGCGGCTAGCTTCGGATAGGCTCCGGAAGTGGCAAGTAGGCAGGCCCCTGCACAGCCTCAGAGGAGACGGCGTTAACATACCCGTCCATTCTCGGCGCTTTGCTCCCCCATCATCTTGGATTATTCCGAGAGATATTGACCGTACCGGACAAAGTTGTCCGTCCGCTTTGCAACTTCTTCGAAAAGACATACATCCTCCGGCGTGAAGCTGTAGGGTTTCTTCAAGGAGTGAAGGTAGAGAGCGCCCATCACCCGAGAGTCGCCAATCATCGGAACACACATCACAGAGGAGATTCCATGCATTTTCAGCGTCGAAGCGAGCTCACGGTCCACCTCTTCCGTGTCAGAATCGGATATCACCACGGTTTCCTTCCTCCTGATCACCTCGTACAGCACCTGAGGAGAAAATCTCAGAGAAGTGCTACATTTCGCTTTCTTTGATCGGTGTGAGAAAAAGACTACTTTTGTTGTGTCCGGGTCAATAAGAATAACGGATGCTGTCTCAATCTCCGCAAGCAGTTCTGCAATGACATCCACCACTTTGTCCAAGGCGTCATTCAACGGCAGCTTCTGCTCAAAGACATTCGAAACCTTATACAGGGTTTCAAGCTTCTTCTGGTTCGTTTTGTCCTTATGGACGAGGAAGATCCCGCTTTCTTCACCCGTTTCTTTGGTGAGGCCGACAGACTCCAGAAAAGGCTTTGTCAGAGTCATAGAGGCCTCACCTATTCCGATGACCGTCATTCCAATGGCAATCGGCACCCCTTCTTTCACTTCCCTTTCGGTTTCCGGAGGGAGGTATTTACCGGAGAAAAAGGTACCGTTCTTGCTCTCCAAATCTGTCACGAGATACCGGTCCGCTTGTTTCACTATCCTCAGGTGCTGCCGCGATACGGTCTTGTCCTTGAGGACAATATCGTTTTCAAAAGCGCGGCCTATGGTGTTAACCCCTTCTTTGAGTTGAAAAGACCCGCCTATGTCAAGCCCGTTGAGAACATAGAGCCTACTCATTCCCGGTCCCCTCATGGCAAGGTTGCAATCCTCTCAGCCCGAATGAGGCAATTTCATCAGAGTCACCATATCAAGCCACCTTCTTGAAGTTCAATAACAGGAAGTACTCATTTTCGCCTACGTAGAAATACCTATGCGAATTCTTGCGTTCGCACCGCCAGAGGAAAAACAATCAGGCATGAGGGTAGATGGTTAGCAGAGACGTCCGCAGATTCATGCGGGCGCAGGTTGAGGAGTTCAGGTTGGATAGGGAACGAGTGCAGTACAGAAAGTTCGTCAAACCAATCCATTGTGGATAGCATACCTGACCAGTCCAGCGACGTTCCTTAAATTAAGCTTGTTCATTATGCTGGCCCTATGGTTCTCGACGGTACGGATACTCACATGCAGAAGAATGGCAATTTCACCGTTGGTTTTTCCTTCAGCGATGAGCTTAAGAATCTCCCTTTCCCTTGTCGTCAAAGGATCTGAGGCGGCTGAACCTTTCCGCTTAGGACCACGTGATAGATCCTCAACCAGAGCTCCGATCAGGTTTCGGGTCACATAAGTCCCTTCATTTCGGATCGTCTGTATGGCAGAGAAGAGCTCATCATCTGAGTCTTCCTTAAGCAGATACCCACTGGCGCCTGCCGTGACGGCATGGTACAAGTATTCCTTGCTTTTGTGCATGGTGAGAATCAGAACTTTCGTGAGGGGGTAAAGACTTCTGATCTCACGGGTAGTCTCTATTCCGCTGAGACCAGGCATGGAAATATCAAGAATAACCAGGTCAGGGGATAACCTCTTGAGCAATTCCAGAAGTTCCAGACCATTATGGACCTCGCCTATCACTTCTACGCCAGGCATCTCCTGAAGGAGCTTCTTCATTCCGCGACGGAACAGGGTATGGTCATCTGCCAGGATGATCCGGTAGGATTTCACTATTTCACACCTTCCGACTCTATCGGGATCGTTAGGAGAATTCGCGTTCCTTTTCCCATCAGGCTTTGGACATCAAAGGATGCTCTGAGAAGATGCACTCGTTCTTCTATGAGATTCAAGCCGAAACCTTTGCGCCATCTTTCTTCTCCTTTCAATCCCGCTGTGTCAAATCCCTTTCCATCATCTTCTATGACGAAAGCGATGCTCCCCGTATTCTTCTTCACAGTGAAGGTGACATGACTTGCCTCTGCGTGCTTGCCGATATTGGTCAAGGCTTCCTGGGAGATCCTGTACAAGCTCATCTGAGCTTCTTCAGAGAAAAGGCCGCTGATTTCATCAATATCAATGGATATCGGAATCGAATATTGCTCCGTGAAATTCTCTCCCAACCATCGAAGAGCTGGCGAAATGCCAATGTCTTTGAGTATCGATGGGCTCAACTCCTTAGAAAGCCGTCTAATCTGACTAATGATTTCATCTACGCTATCAATGGCTTCATCGCAATTCCGTTGCAGTGATGACTCATTTTCGGGAACTCTTTTTTTGATGGATCTCACTCGGTGTTTCAACAGAGCCAGAGATTGCCCCAACTCGTCATGAAGCTCCCTTGCAACTTGAGCTCTGTAATTCTCTTGACCCTTAATGAGTTCAGAAGACAAGGAACGCAGTCTCTCTTCTGATCGTTTNAGTGCATCCTCGGTCTTCCTGCGTTCAGTGATATCATGAACGACCGCCGTAGCTCCTTTGACTCTTCCGTTTTCATATGCTGGTCGGGTGTTCAGAACTACCCAGAACTCCCTGCCCGCTTTTGCTCTGATTCTGTATTCAATTGCTGCAGGGACTTGCTCACCTGTTAGAAGCTTTCGCGCTCTCTCGTAGTAAATCGCTCTGGCTTCTTCAGACAGGATGTCGCCAGGGTTCATAGAGAGGAACTCCTCCCTCGTATACCCTGTGTATTCACACATAACGTCGTTAACCGCAACGAATTTCTGCTTCATGAAATCCACTTCGTAAATCCCCGCAGGGGCATGATTAAAAAGTTGCCTGTACCGTTCCTCATTCTCCCGCAGGGCTTGTTCTGCCCGTTTGCGATCAGTAATGTCACGTGACACGCCTAGGACTCCCGCCAGGTGGCCAGTGGAATCTCGCAGAAAACTCATTTTGGCTTCCGTCCAAGTTCTGGAGCCATCCTTGCGAAACCCTTCCATCTCTATCGTCCGGACCCGCGACGGATCGCCTTGTTCCCCTTTTTCTCTGGATAGTTCTTCTCCAAAGACCTTCAGGGCTGTCGTAATTGAATCTGGCGTATAGCTTTGCTGTAATGTAAGAGCCATTGCCTCTTGAACGCTGTAACCAGTCAGCTTCTCAACGGAGGGGCTGATATAGGTCAACTGCAGATTCATATCCCTTATCCATATGACGTCGGAGACATTCTCGGCAAGCAAACGGTAGCGTTCCTCACTTTCCCGCAGCGCATCTTGCATCTGCTTCCGGCCAGTGATATCCCGGACTGCACTGACCCAGCCAGTGCGCTCGGCCTTTTCGTAGTTAAGTGGTACTACGGTATGCTCGCTGGGAAAGAGCGTTTCATCTTTCCGCTTCATCATGAAATCATTCAGATGAAAGAATCCTTGCTTAGCGATGCTCGTATAAAGCTGTTTCTGGAACTCCTCCAACGTGGCTCTATTGACATGCAGGAACTCAGTTGCACGGCCTTGCATTTCCTGACGAGCATAGCCGAATATCCGCTCGGCAGCGGGGTTGCAGTCGATGATGACTGGGGGGATGTCGGCATTCAGGATGAAAATGGCATCCCTCTGGCTCAAGAAAATCTTTTCGAATAATTCCCTTGATTCTCTCAAAGCCACATCAATATGTGTTGGCGAAATCTTTTCTTCAAGTTCCCTTATCCGCTGTTCCAGTTCTTCATAAGATGGTTTCTTGCTCATATAAGTGCTCTCCGGTCCCTTCAAAGCAAAAACCTGCAACTACCTCCCTATCACGGCGCTTTGCTGATGAGGGTCAACATGGCTTCGCCGTAACGGGGGCCGGCGGCAGCATCTTTGGGAATCAGTTGATCCAGCCGCTTCAGATCCTCGGAGGTCAGGTCCACATCTAGCGCTCCGATGTTTTCCTCCAGGTAGGTCCTTCTCTTTGTGCCGAAGATGGGGACGATGAATTCACCCTGGGCCAGAACCCAAGCCAACGCCAGTTGCCCGGCGGTGCATCCTTTTTTTGCCGCCATTTGCGAAACATGATGGGCTAATTCCAGGTTCTTTTTGAAATTCTCCTCCTCGAAGCGAGGGTTCGTTCTTCTGAAATCATCCTGAGCCAGGTCGTTGAGACTGGTGATTTTTCCTGTCAGAACTCCTCGGCCAAGAGGACTGTAGGGCACAAACCCGATTCCCAGTTCATTGCAAACGGCCAGCACGCCGTCTTCAGGCCCCCGCGTCCAAAGCGAGTACTCGTTTTGAACGGCCGTGATGGGATGCTCTTTGTGCGCCCTGCGGATCGTCTTGGGCCCGGCCTCGGAAAGCCCAAGGTAGCGGACCTTTCCTTCCTTCACGAGCTGCCCCATAGTGCCCACGGTCTCCTCCACCGGCACATTCGGATCAATGCGGTGCTGGTAGTAGAGATCAATGACATCGACCCCAAGTCGCTTGACGCTGGCCTCGAAAGACTGCTTCACATACTCCGGCCTGCCGCTGACTCCTCGGTAATTCGGATCCTCGCTTCTGAGGATCCCGAACTTGGTGGCGAGAAAGACCTGCTTCCGCCTGCCACGGATGGCGCCCCCCACCAGCACTTCGTTCTTGAACGGGCCGTACACGTCTGCCGTATCGAGGTACGTGATCCCCAGATCAAGAGCCCGGTGGATCGTTGCAATGGATTCCGCTTCGTCCGCGGGGCCGTAAAATTCCGACATCCCCATGCATCCCAAGCCCAGCGCTGATAGGGTTGGGCCGTTTTTTCCAAGCCTTCTGGTTTTCATTTGAGTCATTCCTCCTTTGTACTCCGGCAAAGTAAGGCATCCATCCTAATCCAGTCTGATCCATCAATTCAAGCCCTTACCGCGTGCTCATTTCGCGCTGTCAGCCGTCAGCTCTCAGCAAAAGCCCTAGACATACTGAGAAATAGGCTGAGTGGGTAAAATCTCCCCCTGCCCCTCTTTATCAAAGAGGGGTATTTGAGGCCATATCGAGACTATGCGAGCATTGGTACGCTCTGCGAACTCTTGAATATGAGTCAGGATGCTGATATGAATGCTGGTCTTCGATCACCGGTGAGAGTTGGTCATGAGGCAGGAAAACCTAAACGAATCCATGGGAGCCCCCCAGTCCAGCCCTTATCGCTGGGTCATGCTGGCGATGCTGTGGCTGCTCTATGCCTTCTTCGGCCTCGTCTACCGCTCCATTTCTCCGCTGGTCACGCCCATCCTTGCAGACCTCGACATGTCTTACAGCCAGATGGGCTTTGTGCGGGGCTTCTGAGCGGACCGGAATGAAAAGCGTTCTCGCAACGCTCCTCAAGGTCCGAAACATTCGTATTGTCCTTGTGTGCGGCCTCCTAGCCTTTGCCATCATTCATGGCCTCACCACTTGGCTCCCGAGGATTCTTGAGGATCAAGGGTTTTCTCCGACCCTGGCGGGCTATGCGGCTTCCATCCCGCTTCTGGCAGGCATTCCCTCCCTCCTCATCCTTCCGCGATTCATTCCCTCTGAAAGACGAGGCCTGGCCCTGGCCGTCCTGGCCGTGCTCAGCGCCTCTTCGGTGTGGCTCATTCTGTGCCTCACGGGGCCTCTTATGTACGCCGGCCTGATTCTGTATGGGATTGCGGCTTGCACCCTCGTGCCTCTTCTCACCCTCATTCTGATGGAGACGCCGGAAGTGGGGGCAAAGCACATGGGATCGGCAGGCGGGCTTTTCTTCTGTATCGCCGAGATAGGGGGCTTTCTGGGTCCTTTTCTGCTTGGAGCTCTCGTGGATTGGACCGGCGGGTTTCTGGCAGGGGGTTATTTTGTGGTCGCCCTGAGCCTCGGCATTCTACTCATGAGTTTCTTGATGGAGAAAAAGGCAATTCGAAAATTTGAATCATTCTAAGTCCTGCTCGGCATAAACAAACCCTTTCCCTATACCCCTTCTTCCTCTGGTTTTCGCGGCAGTCTTATCCGTATCCTGAATCCCTCTTCCACATGGCGCGCCTCAACAGCCCCTCCGTGCGCCTCAATGGTCTTTTTTACAATGGCAAGGCCCAGCCCGAAGCCTGCTTCGCTTTTTGCCCCCACACGGTGAAAGGGCTCAAAGATCTTCTCCAGATCTTGTTCCGGGATCTTGTCAGCCGTATTGGTCACGAGGACCTCCATGTCGTCTCCCGCTGCCTTCATCTCGACACTCACGCGGCCGCCTGGCGGTGAATACTTGATTGCATTTTCAAGCAGGTTGGAAAAGGTCGTTTGCAGGGCATCCGGATCTCCCAGCAAAGGCGGTTCAAACGAGAAATCCGTCGTCAGACGAAGGTTCTTCTGATCCAGGGACGGCTTGAGCCGGCTGAGGAGCGCCTGCATCAGGTCCACGGGATTCATCGGTTGAAAACTCAAGGGTTTCTCTTTGAGATCCAATTTGGACAGCATCAGAATGCGACCGATGAGCGCATCCAGTTCCTCGACATCTTCCCGGATTTCGTTGAGGTATCTCTCGAGGTTCCTGTAATTCTGCTGCTCCAGCTTCTCCCTGAGCATCTCTTCCGCGATACGAATCCGCGCCAGGGGTGTCCTGAGTTCGTGAGAGATGTGCGCGGTGAGCTCTCTGCCTCCGCGAATCATTTTTTCCAGCCGGTCCGCCATGTGGTTAAAGGCTCGTCCAAGCTTTCCGATCTCGTCTTTCCTTCTCAGTGTCGCTCTGTGCGACAGATCCCCTTCTGCGATGCGCTGGGCCGAGTGCCTGAGCTCGTTGATGGGTTTCGAAATCCATCTTGACACAGGCATCACGAGAAGTGCAATCACCACGCCGATGATTCCCAAGCCCAAGCCGAACCCTTCTTCCGGATGGGTGGGTTCCCGTTTGACAAAAAGCACATGGAGCTCGGCGCTCTTTTCACCTGTGAGCTTGATGGGAATGACGGCGTAGAGCTTGGGGCCTCTCTTGTGACCATGGTACAATTTGAAATCACCCAGGTCTCTCGACCGCCCTCTTTGGAGGGCGAGTCGTTTCTCCGGCAGGTCGCCGGAGAAAGACTTCACCACCAGACGACCATCCGAATCCTGCAGCCAGACCTGCGCACCAAGAACCTCTCCCCAGTTGCGGATAAAGTCCTTCAAGGGCTCGTTCTTGGACAGCTCCATGTCCGGTGCCGTGTTAATCTTGCTGTCAATGACCTCCTTGACCACCATGACCTGTGCTGACGCGTAGTGGTCGAATTCCGACTGAAAGTATCTGCCGACAATGATCCCGAAAAGGGCAAAGATGACGATTTCCGTCACAATGAGGATGAGAAGGAAGGAAAAAAATATCTTGATGTAAATCTTGCTCGGTTTCATGTTGAATGCACGAACATGTACCCGCTTCCCCATATGGTTTTGATCCGCTTGGGGGATCGGGGGTCTGATTCAAGCTTTGCCCTCAGTTTGCTGATGTGCACGTCAATGCTCCTGTCAAAGGCCATGAAGTCCTTGCCTTGCGCCAGGGTCATGATTTGATCGCGGCTCAGGACCCTGTTGGGATTCTCCATCAACACCTTGAGCACCCGGTACTCCGTGGAAGAAAGGGCAACCTCCTTTCCCTCAATCAAAAGGGTCTGCTTCGCCTTGTCGAGCAGGAGATTGCCTGCCTCAACGCGCTGCCCTTCACGCTCCCCTGCAGCCGGTTTCATCTCCGGCTCCAGCCTTCGCAGCACGGCTTTTATTCGCGCCAAGAGTTCTCTCGGGCTGAAGGGTTTTGGAAGGTAGTCATCCGCACCGAGCTCAAGCCCGACGACCCGATCCGCTTCCTCGCCCTTGGCCGTGAGCATGATGACAGGAACCTTGGATGCCGCGCGGATCTCCTTCAGCACCTCCAGGCCGTCTTTTTTCGGAAGCATGACATCCAAGATAACGAGCTCCGGCGATTCTTTCCTGATGGTGTTCAGCACAGCTTCACCGTCTGCAAGCGTGAAAACCTTGAATTCATAACCCTCCAGGTACTCCTTGAGCAGCTTGCGGAGCTTCTCGTCGTCATCTACAATTAGAATCCTTTTACCCATGGATGTCACCCCTTTTTACAAACTTTTACACTCCCTTAACACTTATTGACAAACCATCTCCATGGCTGTTCAGGGACGATGCTTCTCTCAAGGCCGATCAAATCTTAATCCGATACACCCGGATGGGTTTCTGGATGTTCTTTACGGTATGCTCTCCAATGAATTCACAGCTTAAAGGGAGTTTGTTTTCGATTTCATCATAGACCGTGCCTGAGACGGCAATACCCCCCGGATCAGCAAGTTTTTCGATTCGCGCAGCGATGTTCACCCCATCGCCGTAGAGTTTTCCCCTGTCAATGACCACGTCCCCCAGGTTCACGCCGATTCGGTACTCCATTCGTTTGTCATCGGGAAGAGTCTTGTTCCTGGTGCTCAGGTTCCTTTGAATCTCGACCGCGCACTCAGCGGCATGAACGACGCTTCCGAATTCTGCGAGCAGGTTATCCCCTGGAGAGTCTACGACTCTTCCCTGGTGACTGCGGACATGGGAAGCAATCAGGCTGCGGTAGTTCTTCAGAGTTTGAATGGTCCACATTTCATTTTCAGACATGAGACGGCTGTAGTCTTTCACGTCCGCGCTCAAGATCGCCTTGAGCTGGCGTCGGATAGCCTGAGAAGTCACGTCCGCTCCGCCCACACCTTGAGACGGTATCCTGCGTGTCACAGCCTTGATCCTGGCTAACAGTTCACGGGGGTTAAAGGGCTTCGGCAGGTAGTCATCCGCCCCCAACTCCAGGCCAACAATGCGATCTGCATCGTCGCCTTTTGCGGTCAGCATAATCACGGCCACGGAGAATTCCGAACGGATTTCTTTCAGCACCTCCAACCCGTCTTTTCCAGGCAGCATGATGTCGAGAATGACAATATCCGGAGATTCGTTCCGGATCGTGGAAAGCACGGATCGGCTGTCCGGGAGGGCCGTGACTTGAAATCCATACCCCTCCAGATACTCTGCCACGAGCTTCCGAAGTTTTTCATCATCGTCGACAAGCAGAACCTTGTTACCCATAAAGACGGCCTCTTTTTACAAGCTTTTACATCTTTTCAACACTTTTTTACAGACCGGAAAAACACTCTTTACAATTCAGGACTACTCTATTCACAAGCTCGCGAGATCACCAACAAATTACTGAATGAAAGGAGGACAAGACAATGACCAGAAGAAAAAAGACCGTCATCGGAGCCCTTATCCTTTTCCTCGCAATTCTCGTGGGGATCGGCGCCACCATGGCCTATGGGCCCAGGGGATCTTGGGCGAGGGGCTTTCCTCCCGGCTTTCACGGCATGGGTTGTCATCCGGGACCTCACGGCGAGGACATCGCTGATTTTGTTCTATGGAAAATGGATCGGCACGTGAAGGAATTGAATCTCAACGGCGCTCAGAAGAAGGAGTATGAAAGGAGCAAGGAGGAGATCAGGGCCGGCATCGCTGATGCCATTGAAAGGAAAAAAGACTTCCACAGGATCGTGCATGAGGAGATGGACAAAGAAAACCCGGATATCAACGCACTGGCTGGTCTCATGAAAGAGCGGGCACAGAACATCCCGGACATGGTTTCAAAGCCCCTCGATCTGTTCGTGAATTTCTACAACCTCCTTGACGAGAGTCAGAAGGCCAAGGTGATCGAGATGTTCCGAGCGAGAATGAGTTAATGTTTAAGGCATCTCTGTGCCTCTGCTCACCACGGAGGCACAGAGTTCACAGAGAAAGTCTTTTTCATTTGCCGGGAGATGCCGGCAAATGAAAAGGCTCTGCACCGAACAGCAAAACAAACAGTTTTCAAGGGAATAACCGAAGAGGCCTTATTTTCGTCTATCGGTATCTCCCGATAGACGAAAAACAAATGCCCCTCTGCGTCCTCTGTGTCTCTGTGGTGAATTACTGACGCATGGATTTCGCCAGCTTAATCTCCAGATCGCACTGGAGGCACCGCTTGGCTTCACTCACAGCCTGTTCGTCACTGAAGCAAAGGTCCACCTCTTTGAAGCTCTTCCTCTCTTCCAGGGGCAGGTGAGGCGCCGCGCCCCTGGCAAGGTCCGCAAACCCGCGCTCCCTTGCGCCTGTGTAGGATCCTGTATCCGGCTTATCCGCGTAATGCTCCGAAATGACGCCGTCGCCGCCCAGGAACTTGTCGATGGCCGTGGCGGCCCGCCTTCCGGCTGCGATGGCATCGATAATGGCCCCTGGGCCTTTGCCCACGTCCCCGCCTGCAAAAACGCCCTGCATACCCGTCTCCTGGGTTTCGGGGTTGGCCGTGATCAGGCCCCTTTCACACTTGACCTGGCCGTTGCCGGACAAAAAAGAAAGGTCAGCAGCCTGGCCAATGGCCAAGATCACCTGGTCTGCTTCCACGGTTTCCTTCGCCTCTCCAAAGGCCGGGCAGAAAGCGCCTTTTTCATCGAACACGCAGGTGCATGTGACCAGCTCGACGGCCTTGATCTTTCCATTGTCTCCGATGATGCGGTGCGGACCCCAGGAAGGCATGAGCTTGACGCCTTCCTGAACAGCCTGGTCAATCTCCCATGAGCTGGCAGGCATCTCTTCCCTGCTCTCCAGGCAGGCCATGGTCACCTCTTTTGCGCCCGACCGCAAGGCTGTGAGCGCCACGTCCACCGCCACATTGCCGCCGCCGATCACCAGAACCCTGTCTTTGAGACGGATGTCTCTGCCGTCGGTGACGTCTCTCAGAAAATCCACGCCCCACAACACATCCGGCATGCCCGCGCCTTCAAGGTCAATCTTCCGGCTCTCCTGGAGCCCCGTCGCAATAAAGACCGCCTCAAAGCCGTCCTTTTTCAACTGATCCAGGGTAAAGTCCTTGCCCGCTTTCTTGTTCGTTTCGAGTTTGATGCCCGTGCTTAGAACCTGGTTGATCTCCCTGTCAACAACCTCTTCAGGCAGTCTGTAGAAGGGAATGCCGTATCTCATCATGCCGCCCGGTTTTGATTTTGATTCAAGCACGGTCACGTCATGACCTTTCTTCCTCAGATAAAAGGCCGCCGTGAGACCCGCAGGCCCTGACCCGATGACCGCCACCTTTCGTCCTGTGTTCGGCGTCGCCTGAACGGCAACCTGGAAGGCTCCGTCGGCCTTGTCCGCAGCGTATCTCTTGAGAGAGCAGATGGAGATGGGCTGGTTCACTTCGCCCCTCCGGCACTGGGTCTCGCAGGGATGCATGCAGACCCTTCCCAGAATACCGGGGAAAGGGACCTTCTCCAGGATCAACTTGTAAGCCTCTGCGGGTTTTCCCTGGGCAATGAGTCTCACATACCCGGGAACATCAATCCCTGCAGGACAGGCGGCAGCGCACGGAGGAATTTCATCCGGCACCAACTCCTCGGGGGTCATGGCGCGCAGGGGCCTCATGATATCCAGAATCGCAATGCCGTTCGGACACACGGTTTCACACCGGCCGCAGGTCGTGCACTGCCAGGGGAGCGAGGTCGTTGCAACATCCTCCGGCAGCTCGAGCTCGATGTGCCTGACGATCCGCCTCACATTGAAATTCTTGACTCCTGTAATCGGACAGGCCGAGCTGCAGCACCCGCACTGCTCACAGGTCCGGAACATCCGAACATCGCCAAATTTTTCCGCCAATGCTGTCTTCGCATCCATCATCTTAATCCTCTTAATAAAGCTTTCAGCAATCAGCTCTCAGCTTTCATAAATCCCCCCTCAGAGCCTGTNTGAAAACTACTCTCCTCTCCCCTGGCGGGAGGGGATAAAGGGGAGGGGGAAACACGCAACCCAAGGAATATCCGTGCTCTTTTTCACCCCCACCCTCGCCCTCCCCCATCAAGGGGGAGGGCAATTTGATGTTGTCGGACAACCTCAACGGAGGGGACTTGAGCATTCATTAAAGCTTCAGATCCTTCACCATGTCTCTCATGGTATTCGCAAATTTGGGCCCGTCGGCTGCCGAGCACCACACGTTCCACAGTTTTTCCGGATCATATCCCTTTTTGCCGATNATCTTCTTGGCCCGCTTCACCCTGGTTTCGCACGCATAGTTTCCTGTGATGTAATGACAGGTCGGAAACTCGCATCCCGCCACGAGCACTCCGGCAGCGCCCTTTTCAAAGGCCCGCTCGATGAGTTTGATCGGAACCCGGGCCGAACACATCACCCGGATGAGCCGCGCGTTGGTCGGGTACTGGAGCCTGCTGACCCCTGCCATGTCCACACCGCCCAGGGCGCACCAGTGGCACACAAACCCGAGGATCTTCTTTTCCGGCTCCTCTTCCAGGGCCGCATCGACCTGGGCGATCAGCTGTTCATCCGAGTAGTGGACAATGGTGATACACTCCTTGGGGCAATCGGCCGCACAAAGGCCGCACCCCTTGCACAGGGCTTTGACCACGGAGGGTTGTTTCTCTTCATTGACCAGGATGGCGCCGTAAGGGCACCTTTTCGAACAAAGTCCACAGACGTTGCAGTTGGTCAAGTCAATGTCCGCCACAATCCCTTCGGCCTCGATGTGCTCGTTCTTCATGGGGATCGAGACTCTCATGGCCGCGCCAATGCCTTCCTCGCAGCTCTCCTTGTAGATCTTGGGGTTCTTGGCGCAGCCGCACAGGGCAATGCCGTCCGCCGGAAAATCGAGGGGCCCGAGCTTGATGTGCCGCTCCTGAAAAAAGCCTTCTGCATTGCTCGAAACCTTCAAATGCCCCCTCAGGGCTTCCATGGTTTCATCCCCTTCGAATCCCACGGTCAGGACCAGGAGATCGGCCGGCAGCGTGAACTCTTTTCCGCTCAGGATATCGTAGACCTTGATCTTGAGGTTCCCGTTCTCTTTCACGACCTCGGGGTACTTGTCGTCAGGGAACCGAATGAACTTCACTCCTGCCGCCTTGGCGGCATCGAGGTGAAAGTGCTCCTCCCTCACCATGCTGAGATCCCGGTAGAGCACATAAACCTTTCTGTCTTTGTTGTGATCTTTCAGAGCCAGCGCATTCTTGACCGACACAGGGCAGCCCACATTGCAGCACCCTCTTTTGTCGTTCTTGGAACCCACGCAGTTGATCATGACCACGCTCTTCGGATCGCCGACGCCCTGGTTCTTGAGCATGCCTTCGAGTTGAAGCTGGGTGACCACCCTGGGATCGGTACCGTACAAGTACTGACCGTCAGGCGGAATCTCCCTCATGCCGGTGGCCACGATGATGGTGGACGTGTCGAAGCTCTCGCTGCCCCCGTTGACCTTGATCTTCACCTTATAGTTGCCGATATAACCCTTGACCTCTTCGATCTCCGCGCCGGTGTACACCTTGATGTTGGGGTTAGCCTCCACTCGCGCCTCGGTAGCCTTGAGAATCTCCTCGGCAGACTTCTCGCCGTGCTCATGGCCGATCGTGTTGATCCTGTTCAGGAGGCCGCCGAGGTGAGGCTGTTTTTCCACAATGATCGCCTTGAACCCCTGCTCCGCCACGTTGAGCGCGGCATTCATGCCGGCTGCGCCGCCGCCGATGATCATGCAGTCCCTGCCCACTGGAAGCTTGATCGTCTGGCCTTCTTCCAGGAGCGCGGCTTTGGCTACGCCCATCTTGACCAGGTCCTTCGCCTTCTGCGTGGCCGCATCAGGCTCCAGCATGTGAACCCACGAGACCTGTTCCCGAATGCTCACGAACTCCAGCAGATAGGGATTGAGCCCGGCCTCCTTCACCGTTGCCTTGAACAGAGGTTCGTGGGTCCTGGGCGTGCAGGAGGCAATCACCACCCGGTTGAGGTTGTTTTCCTTGATCGCCCTTTGCATGGAGCCCAGCGCATCCACGGAGCAGGACCATTTGCCTTCATCCACATAGGCCACGTTCTTGAGCGTCTTGGCATACTCCACGACCTCAGGCACCTTGACAACCCCTGCGATGTTTGAACCGCAGTCACAGACGAAAACGCCAATTCTTAATTCGTTACTCATCAGACATTCCTCACTAGAACCCGAACAGGATGCCTCCCCAACATTCTATCCTGCGCTGGAGTACTGGAGTGTTGGAGTAATGGAGTATTGAGAAACCATCACTCCAGTGCTCCATTGCTCCATCACTCCTAACTTTTTCGTAGCACCGCTTTCATGCTTGCGGCCGTGGCCTGAACAACCGACTCGGAAATATCGATCGGCCCGGTCGCTCCTCCGCACAAATAGATTCCGGGCACATCGGTCTCCAGTTGAGCCAGGAACGGATCCTTCTCCTTGAAATACCCGAGCTTGTCGAGCGGGATCTTGAGCACTTTTGCGAGCCGTTCGTTTCTCTCGCTCGGCAAAAGGCCCGTGGAAAGAACCAGAAGTTCCACCTCTTCCTTCTTCAACTCCCCTGTCTCCAGATCCTCATAGCGCACGATGAGATTCTTGGTTTCCGGAACTTCAAAGACGTCATAGGGTCTGGCCCTGACAAACTTGGTTCCCTGCTCTTTGGCTTTACGGTGGAAGCTCCAGAATCCCTTCCCGTACGCCTTGAGATCATTGTAGTAGATGATCGTCTCCACGGACGCATCGTGCTCCTTCGTAATGATCACCTGCTTGTGGGCGACCATGCAGCATATCTTGGAGCAGTAGGGCGTGCCATGATCCAGGCCCCGGCCAGCACACTGAATCCAGGCGATTTTGTGGGCGTGCTTCTTGTCCGACGGCCGGATAATGTGGCCTGCCGTGGGTCCGCCGGCATTCATCAGCCTTTCAAACTGGAGGTAGGTAATCACGTTGTCATAGACATCGTAGCCGTGAAGACCTTTGGGCGGCTGGGCATCCGTGATCCCCGAGGCGACCACGATGCTCTTGACATCGAGATCGATGTTCTTGGCCGCCTGCCACAGGCGAACCGCGTCCTTGCCCTCTTTCTTGCAGGCCGCGACACACAAGGCAATGGG
>JGI26437J51864_10000082_pt1 | contig 26137 bp, 24 predicted proteins | sample FrelakmetLWP11LW_FD_51864 | JGI IMG/M metagenome (IMG submission 51864)
GGCATTGACGTCGGTTCTCTGAGCACCGACTGCGTCATCATCAATGAAAAGGACGAGATCCTTTCCTACAGCATCACGGAAACCGGCGCAAACAGCACCGAGGCAGCGGAGAAATCGCTTGAGGAGGCGTTGGCCCGCGCGAGAGTGCAACGCGACAGGGTGAAGAGTATTGTTGCAACAGGGTATGGCCGGATCTCCGTTCCTTTTGCCGACAAGAAGGTGACCGAGATTTCATGCCACGCTCTCGGCGCTTACAAGCTCTTTCCCGACACAAGGACGGTTGTCGATATCGGAGGCCAGGACTCCAAGGTGATCCGGGTGGGTCAGGGCGGCAAGGTGCTCGACTTCACCATGAACGACAAGTGCGCGGCAGGCACGGGCCGCTTCCTGGAGGTGATGGCGGCCAAGCTGAAGGTTCCGCTAGACGAGATGGGCTCTCTGTCTATGGGGGCGAACGGGGAGGTGCGCATCAGCAGCGTGTGCACGGTTTTTGCCGAGAGCGAGGTGATTTCCCTTGTGGCCAAGAACCACCCGAAGGAGGAAATCATCAGGGGCATTCACCGCGCCATCGTGAACCGGGTCTGGAGCATGGTGAAAACCCTTGGGGCCAAAAGAGAAGTCACGATGAGCGGCGGTGTGGCTAAGAACCGGGGCGTAGTCACCTTCCTGGAAGAGAAGCTGGGGCATCCGGTCCGCGTGTACAAAGAGCCGCAGATTGTCGGCGGCCTTGGCGCCGCGCTCCACGCAAAGGGGTTGTAGCCGGTTGCTGGATACTGGCTGCTGGATGCTAGTTACTGGATAATGGATGCCGGCAGCTCGGCACTGCTGAAAAACTTGCTATCGCAATGCATAAAAACCCCCTGTCTCCCCTTTACAGAGGGAAGAACGTACTTTGATTTCCCCCTTTTCTAAAGGGGGAACAAGGGGGATTTGCCCCACTGGTCACTGATTACTTTCAACGGACCACTGACAATTGACAACTGACCACGGACTATTTGTCTTCCTCTTCGTAAACATTCCCGACACAGCAGAGGAAAAGCACAGGATCAGACGCGCTCAGGTTCTTGATGCTGTGCGGTTCCATGGTCGGTACAAAGACCACGTCAAAGGGTCCGGCCGTCCGCTCTTCCTTGACCTGATTTGTTTCGGATTCATGAGAAAAGACCGTGGCCCTTCCGCTCAGGATGAACATGGTCTGATAGTAGAAGTGATTGTGAATCGGGATCTCTCCGGCCGGGCCTATGGTGAAAAAGCGCAGGCCGTATTCAGGAGAGTCCTTGGGGCCGGCCTGGCTGAGCCACCGAATCCACACGTCTTTGACCTTGTAAGGCTTGCCTTTGTAAGGAAAGGTCTCGATCTTTACCGCTGATGGTTCCAGAGCATTGAATACTTCCATGAGAGTCCTCCGAACTTGCTTGGGTAGTGGCAGAGAAAGATCTCCTGGGGTATTCCTTAACACAAATCTTTTTCCATAGCAGCCGGGAAATCGATCTTTCTGGCCGTCTTGACGTTTGCCGCAAACCTAAGTACCCTTGTTTATCCTTCCTTTTTTAAGAAACCCTATCGGCGCGGAGGTGCTCCATGAAAATCAATCCTGATTTTTTGGCTCCCTGTGGGCTTTACTGCGGAGTGTGTGCTGTTCTTTACGCAACGCGGGAAAACAACGTGAAATTCAAAGAGAAGCTCGTGGCACTCTACAAGGGCAGGCTCCCTGAAACCGAGAACCTGTCCGTGGAAGACATCCACTGCAAAGGGTGCCTTTCAGAGGAGCCTTTCGCTTACTGCAAGAGATGTGACATAAAAGACTGCACATCCAAGAAGGGATATGCAAGCTGCCGCGAATGCGTGGAGTTTCCCTGCTCGCTGATCGAGAATTTTCCCATGCCGGTCGGGAAAAAAGTTATCTTGAGGGCCATTCCTCACTGGCGCAGCGCAGGGACTGAGAAATGGGTGGAGGATGAGGAGGCGCGCTACCTGTGTCCGACTTGCGGCCACAGGCTTTTCAGGGGAGCAAAACAGTGCAACAAGTGTAAGACAGCCGTGGATCTGGACGGATAAAGAGATGGAGTGACGGAGTGATGGAGTATTGGAGTACTGGAAAACCGTGGTGCAACGGTTTAACCATCACTCCAGTACTCCAACACTCCAATACTCCGGTTTGGGAACTATGCCTGACTACACAGAACGCTTTTATCGCAACAGAGTCAAATCGGAAGATCTCGTCTCCTTTAGGGTGATGGTGAAGGAGACAGACCTTCTTGTCAGCGCAGAGCGGAAACTCGAAAAAGAGACCCGGGACCTGGTGTTCGAGTCGAGGCACCAGATCGAGAGCTACATGCAAACGCATGCCGACTTCCTCACCGCCCTCGATCCCTACCCCGAAGACCCGTATGCGCCGCCCCTTGTGAAGGAAATGATCGAGCGCACCCGCGAGGTGGGTGTCGGTCCCATGGCCGCTGTGGCCGGAGCCATTGCCGAGTATGTGGGGAAGCGTCTCCTCACGAAAACAAACCAAGTGATCGTGGAAAACGGAGGAGACCTCTTTCTCAAGGCCGACAGGCCTGTGACGGTTTCCATCTTTGCCGGAACCTCGCCTCTGAGCGAGAAGATCGGCCTGGTCATTTCGCCGAAACTCATGCCTCTCGGAGTCGCCTCCTCTTCAGGAACCGTGGGGCACTCCTTGAGTCTGGGAAAGGCGGACTTAGGCTGTGTCGTTGCCCCATCGGCCGCTCTCGCGGATGCTGCGGCCACAGCCCTGTGCAACAGGATTCAAGGTCCGAAGGATTTGAGCAGAATCGACGAGTGGGCCGGAGTGCTCAAGGGGATTCTCGGGGTCCTCGTGGTTCTGGGAGAGAAAATGGCAAGCTGGGGGGAAATAGAANTCGTGGCGCTATGAGTACGGTCCACGGCGCACGGCACACGGGGCACGGAAAGTCGAAAAAAAGATTCAAGAGTCTTCAACCGTGAGCCGTGTCCCTTCTAGAGTTCATAGAGCGTTTCGTCTTTTGCTGGCGGCCGTCTTTTGAGGCCTTTGCCCGCTTTCTTGTCCCCGAAGCTGAAGGGGTCTTCTCCTTCCAGAAGATCTCCCATTTCCTGCTCGATCTGCTCCGGATCCTCGCCCGCTTCCATCCTCCGCAAAGCTTCTTCCATACCCGGACCCAGGTTCATGCCGGTCATGTCGCTGAGTTTACGCATGAGGTTGGCTGCCTGCTTGGGGTCGTTTTCATCCAAGTTCTCCGCTTCGCGGCCGAGGACGTTCATGGCCTGCTCCAGCTTGGACTCGTCGATGTCCGGCATGGGGGTGTCCTCTCCCTGTTCTCGCTGGCGCACCCTGGAGAAAAGGGACATCTGCCGTTCGAGTTTGACCTTGCGGCACTTGGGGCAGAGGGGTCTTTTGTCCGTGTTGACCGTGGAAGAGAAAAAACTGAAAATCATGTGGCATTTCTTGCAGTAGAACTCATAGATGGGCATGACAACTCCTCTGGAACTAAATTGGCTGCGCTTCCAATAATTCCGAAAACGCCCTTTTCCGTCATACCGGTGGAAGTCCCTCGATTTCCTTCGGGACCCTGAGGGTCTCGAAGGGCTCGTCGAACGGGCCGGTATCCAGTGTTCTTAACTCGTTACAATTTCACTGGACCCCGGTTTCCACCGGGGTGACGACTTCTTACCACTCCATCGATATCCAGTCACGCCGTCATTCTACAAAAAAGCTTCTCTCAGTCAATCCCCTTTGGAAAAGGTTTGATTCAGGCTTGTCTTTTTTTTTCGTCCTGATATACTTTGATGAACTTTCAGCAAAAATGGGCACATGTGCATGAGAATCGGTGTCCTTTCCGACACACACATTCACCATGTGAGCAAGGATTTCAGAGAACTTCTGGATCGTCACTTTTCGCAGGTGGATGTGCTCTTTCACGTGGGAGACTTCACTTCTCCTGTGGTCGTGGAGTTTCTGAGTTCGAGAAATTTCCACGGCGTGCACGGAAACATGGACCCCTTTGCCATCAAGGCCGTGCTGCCTGNAAAAAAGATCGTGGAAATCGGCGGCTTCCGGTTCGGCCTCATCCACGGGTGGGGCTCGCCCCGGGGTCTGGAGGAAAGGGTGCTCGCTCAGTTCAACGAAGTGGATGTGATTGTGTATGGACACTCTCACAAGGCCATGAATGAGGTGGCCCAGGGAGTGCTTCTTTTCAACCCTGGGACNGCGACCGGTTTCAGCTCATCCGGAGTGCACACCATAGGGATCTTGGAATGCGGGGACACCGTGAAGGGGGAAATCATCGACCTGGATTGAGAGGCCGTTGCAGGAGGTGAAAGTTCATGAGTGAAGAGAGCGGCATGAAGGTCCTCTGGGCGCCATGGAGGATGGGATACATCCTCGCGGAGAACAAGGCGGACGGGTGTATCTTCTGCCCGGGTGCGGACCGGAGCGTAGATCAGGAGCGGCTGATTCTCCACGTGGGACCGCGGACCATGGTGGTGATGAATCGATTCCCTTACAACAACGGCCATCTCCTTGTTGCCCCGGTCAAACACGTCTCCAGCCTTGAACGCCTGAACCAGGATGAGACGCTGGGCCTCTTGCTCATGGTTCGCAAATCCATCGAGATTCTGAAGCAGGTCATGAAACCGGACGGTTTCAATGTGGGACTCAACCTGGGGCACGTGGCCGGAGCCGGCATGGAGAACCACATGCATTTCCACGTCGTCCCCCGCTGGAAAGGAGACACCAATTTCATGACGGTGATCGAAGACGTGCGCGTGATTCCGGAACACATCAAGGCGACCTACGCGAAGTTGGTCCCCTTGTTTCAGAAATGCACTTAAGCGAGGAGGAGGTTGAACATGACGCATCTCAAGGCGATAGTCTTTATCCTGATCGGCCTCGCGGTTATCGTTCTTGTGGTTCAGAACAATGCCGCTCTGTCAACGACCGTCAAATTCCGGATGAACCCCTATTTCTTTCAGGAGAGCATGACATCGGACATCACCCTTTACGAGATCGTCATCGTGACTTATCTCATCGGTGTGCTGTCGATCGGCCTTTATGGCATTGCCGAACGGTTCCGCTTGAAAAAAAGGATCAAACTTCTCGCCAGAACGCTGGAGGAAAGAGAAAAAGAAGTGAACAATCTCAGAAACCTGCCCATCACTTCGGAGCATGTCCCTCCGTCCCGGCCGGATGCCGCATGAGGTCGGCTGCAGGGGAGGAGGGAAATTGAAATGCAGCTGCTCTGGGACTGGTTTCTGGAGCCCGCCAACCAGCAACTTTTCCTGATCATCCTGGTCAGCCTCATCCTGGGAGGCATTGCCGGCCGTTTTCTCAGCTACCGGAAGGAGAAGAGGACCCGGTTTCTGCGAAGCGAAAGCGACAAGGCCTTTTTCAAGGGCATTCAGTACATCCTTTCCAACGACCATGACCAGGCGATCGAGGAATTCACCAAGTCCGTCCAGATCAATTCCGACACCATTGAAACCTACGTGGCCCTGGGGAATCTCTACCGGTCCAAAGGGGACATTGACCGGGCGATACGCATCCGCCAGAGCATCATCCTGCGGCCCAACATCGATGAAACGCTCAAGCTGAGGGCTCTGATCGATCTGGGGCTGGACTACCGCAAGGGAGGGTTCATGAACAGGGCATTGGAAGCCCTGAACCAGGCGCTTCAAGAAGAACCGGGGAACCTGGAAGCCCTGGATGCGGCCGAAAAGATTTACGAAGACATGAGAGACTGGGAAAACGCTTACGGGACCAGGCAAAAGATCGCGAGGGTGAGCAAAGGCAACCACAAGCACATCCTTGCCCACTACCAGGTGGAACTCGGCAAAGAGGGCCAGGAAAAGGAGGATCTCGCAAAAGCAAAATCCTGTTTTCAGAAAGCCATCTCCATCGACGAGAGGTGCCTGGATGCGCACCTCCACCTGGGGGACTTGCACTTTAAGAAGCAGGACTACAAGAAGGCGGTGTCCGAGTGGAGAAAAGTGGTCCGCATCGCGCCGCAATTCAGTTTTCTTGCCTACCGCAGGCTGGAGGGGGCCTACGGGGAGATGAAGAACCTCAAACCGGTCGAAGAGTTTCTGAAGGAGTGCGCGGAATCCAGCGGGGATGCCTTCACCCACATGGCCCTGGCCCGGTACCTTTTCAATGAGCAGGACTATCAGGGAGCGGTTCGAGAACTAGACAGCGCCCTGGCGCTGGATCCCTCCTTCTGGGAAGCGAGAAAGTTCAAGGGAGAGATCCTCCTGAAGCAGGGCATGAGGGAGGAGGCCCTGAGCGCTTACCAGGATCTTATCCCCCGCCTGAATGTGCCTTACCTGAAATTCCAGTGCAGCAACTGCGGCTTCAGGCCCGGCGACCTTCAGTGGCAGTGCCCTCAGTGCAGGAGCTGGGACACCATCGGTCTCATGGATTCCACGGAGGTGGACGAGGGCGCCGCCGCTTCGAAGACCGCACCGGAGGACAGGCCGTGAGCGACCTCTCGCCCATGCTCAAACAGTACATGGGGATGAAAAGCGAGTACCCGGACTCGATCCTTTTCTTCCGCATGGGCGACTTCTATGAGATGTTCTTTGATGATGCAAAGAAGGCCTCCCGCCTCCTTGGAATTACGCTCACTTCGCGAGGCACGCTCAACGGCGAGAAGGTCCCCATGTGCGGCGTGCCCCACCACTCTTCGAAATCCTATATCGCCAAGCTGATTGAAAACGGCTGCAAGGTGGCCATCTGCGAGCAGGTGGAAGACCCTCAAACAGCCAAAGGCATTGTGAAGAGAGACGTCATCCGGGTCGTCACCCCTGGTTCTGTGCTGGAAGAGGGGGAAGTAGACAGCAAGTCGAATCTCTACATGGCGGCGCTTGCGGGCAGTGAAAAACCCTTTGGCCTGGCCCACCTGGATCTGTCCACCGGGGAGTTCCGGGTGACGGAAATCGAAGAGTGGGAAGAGGTTCTGGACGAAGTGGGAAGAATCAAACCGGCCGAACTTCTGCTCCTTGAAAAGGACGACCTGTCTCTTCGAAAGGGCCTTTCGGCCTACCGCCTCGAGGTTCTGGCCAGGGAGAATTTCCATGAGGACCTGGCCGCAAGCCTCTTGAAAAGCCAGCTCGGCGTCCGATCTCTGGCTCCTTTCGGATGCGAGGACATGGAGCGGGCGGTCCTTGCGGCAGGGGCGCTCATCCACTACGTTCAGGCCACGCAGAAGGTGAATCCCGACCACATCAAGGATCTGGTCACGTATCGGCTCGGCGATTTCATGTTCCTTGACGAGGCGACTACCGCGAATCTCGAGCTTTTTAGAACCGTGAGAAGGCAGTCCGTGAAAGGGTCTCTGTTTCAAATTCTGGACCGGACGGTGACCCCCATGGGAAGCCGCCAGATCCGGAAGTGGATCGGCTATCCGCTCCTGGACCTGCGGGAGATCCGGCTCAGGCTGGCGGCGGTTGCGAGCTTCAGGGGCGATAGGGTTTTCAGGGAAGAGATCAGGGAGCACCTGGATGGGGTTCTGGACATGGAGAGGCTCAACGCCAGGATCTCCATGGGACGGGCAAACGCCCGGGATCTCGTAGCGCTCAAGCAGTCCAGCCGCCGGCTGCCCGCCATCAAGGGGAAGCTGGCCGGGTCTCCCAGCGAGCGGCTCAATGAGATCGCCGGGAAATTGGACCCCCTTCAGGACGTGGCAGAGCTCATTGAGCGAGCCATCTGCGAGGATCCCCCTGTGTCCCTGAAAGAGGGAGGGCTCATCCGGGAGGGATATCACGAGGAACTGGACCGCCTGATTCGCGCGACCCGTGACGGCAAAACCTGGATCGCTGATCTGGCTGCCGCGGAGCAGAAGAGAACCGGCATTTCCAGCCTCAAGGTGGGTTACAACCGGGTGTTCGGGTATTACATCGAAATCTCCAAAGCGAACCTGCACTTGGTTCCCCCGGACTACATTCGAAGGCAGACCCTGGCCAACGGCGAACGGTATGTGACGGAGAAGTTGAAGGAGTATGAAGACCTGGTCCTGGGCGCCGAAGAAAAAAGAGTCACCCTGGAGTTCGGGATTTTTGAAGACGTGAGAAGGCAGGTGGCTCTCGAGAATCAGCGCATCCGGGAGACGGGAAAACGGGTGGGCGAGGTGGATGCCTTGGCGGCTCTTGCAGAGGCTGCTGAATTGAAAGGTTACACTTTGCCTGAGGTGAATGAGGGAACCGTCATTGAGATTGTGGACGGAAGACACCCGGTGATCGAAGAGACGGTGCGGGACGAGGATTTTGTGCCCAACGACATTCACCTCGATGATCAGGAGCAGCAGGTGCTCATCATCACGGGCCCGAACATGGCGGGGAAGTCGACGGTCTTGAGGCAGGTGGCACTCACCGTGCTCATGGCGCAGATGGGGAGTTTTGTCCCTGCCTCTCAGGCGACCCTGGGAGTGGTGGATCGCATTTTCACCCGCATCGGGGCATCGGATGACCTGACCAAGGGCCAGAGCACGTTCATGGTGGAGATGAACGAGACGGCCAATATCCTGCGTCATGCAACCCCAAGGAGCCTCGTGATCCTGGACGAGATCGGAAGAGGAACGAGCACCTATGACGGCCTCAGCATTGCATGGGCCGTTGCAGAGGCACTTCACGACCGTGACGACCGAGGGGTGCGGACGCTTTTTGCCACGCACTATCACGAGTTGACGGAGCTCGTGGCCACCAAGCCCAGGGTGAAGAATTTCAACATTGCCGTGAAGGAGTGGAAGGATCAGATTATATTCCTCCGAAAACTGGTCCCCGGCGGAACGAGCCGGAGCTACGGCATTCAGGTGGCCAGGATCGCAGGCCTTCCTTACCAGGTGATCGGCAGGGCCAGGGAGATCCTGGAGAATCTGGAGCGGGGAGAGGGCAACGAGGTGGGGACCCGTCGAATGGCGGCGGACCGGAGCGGTCGAGAGAGAAAAGAGACAGCGCAGTTGAGTCTTTTCGGAGCGCAGGACCAGCGCTTGAGAAAATGGGTTCAGAATCTGGACCTTTCCTCCATGACCCCTCTGGAGGCGCTGATCGAGATCAACAAAATGAAGGAGTACCTGAGTCGCCAGTCATCATGATCGACAATTGGATGCCGATGCAGGCCTATGGCCGTAATCAAATGAGAACGCTAAACTCGAATGTCGAATGTCGAACAAGGAATTTCGAATGATGAAGTTAAAATCTTTCTGTCTTTTCCTTCGGAGTTCGATATTCGATATTCGACCTGCCCGCTGTGCCCGTGAACAGATTTCACGTGGAACTCCCCGCCCTCAACCGGCACTGCTTCCGTTCCGTCACAAAGCATTTCGCAGGGCAGGCGGGTATTCTGCGGTTCGCTTTCGAACCTCTGAGCATGGTGCACGCAAGTTTCTGTTCAAGGCAATAATTCTCCTCATTTTCACCCTTTTGCTTCTCCCGGGGCAGGTCGCGCTTGCCCAGTCTTCTTCAGGCGCGAAAGCTCTGCTGGAGAAAGCGGACAAGTGTACGGATACGCTCCTGCAGGCCAAAGACAAGAAAAAACTTCGCCACAAATGGACCGAGTGCGTTGACGCTTATCGTGACATGGCTACCCGCTATCCTCAGAGCGAAGAGGCCGGCCGGGCTCTTTACCAGGGAGCCAAGCTGCAGGAGAGCCTTTTCGGATACTCCGGCAAGCCGCAGGACCTGGACGGTGCGATCGAACTCTACAGGAGGGTGGTCAACGAGCATCCCCATCATCGGGTTGCGGACGACGCCCAGTACAGGATCGGGGAGATTTACTACCACGAAAAGAACGACATCACTCAGGCCTATCTGGAATTCCTGAAGGTGGAGAAAAAGTTCCCGAAGGGAGACATGCGGCCCAAGGCGCAGCAGATGGTCGAGAAGCTTTCAGGGATGATCAGCAAAAAGGAGAGCCAGAAGGAGATCAAGGAGGCGAATGCCAAGGCGCCGGGTCTCACCCAGGTCCAGGGCATTCGGCACTGGTCCACGCCCAATTACACCCGCGTGGTCATTGATCTGGAGCGGCCTGTTCAGTACGAGCACCACCTTCTCCCTGAAAACAAGGAGCAGAAGAAACCGAGGCGCCTGTACCTGGATTTGAAGAGCGCTCATGTGCCGAGCGACATCGACAGTGCGATCCCCACCCAGAACGGATTGCTTCAGGGAGCCAGAGCAGGGCAGTATACCAAGGACACGGTTCGCGTGGTCCTGGACATCAACAACATTGAAGGGTTCAAGGTGTTCCCTCTTCACGACCCCTTTCGGATCGTGATCGACGTGCGCGGCGCGGAAGCGAAGGAGAAAGAAAGGGCAAAGGAAAAGGAGCCGGAACCTGAGAAAGAAAAAGAAATAGCCAAGGAGCAAGGAGAAGAAAAGGACAAAGAAAAGGGGACGGAAAGAGCAAAGGAGCCCAAAGAGGTCGCCAAGGCGGAGAAGAGGAAACCGAAAAGGGGGGTTGCCAAGGCCAAGGAACCGGACAAGACCGTTTCTCTTGCAAGACAGCTGGGCCTCAATGTCAAGCGAATCGTGATTGACCCTGGGCACGGGGGCAAAGACCCCGGTTCTTACATTGAAGGCCAGATCGTGGAGAAGGACATCACCCTTGCGCTCGCTCAGATCGTGGAGAAAAAAGTGGAGGAGAAGTTCGACATTGACGTGATCCTGACGAGAGACAAAGACACCTTCATTCCCCTGGAGAAGCGGACAGCTTTTGCGAACATAAACAAGGCGGATCTTTTTATCTCGCTCCATATCAACGCCCACAAACAGCCGGAGGTCCACGGTTTTGAAACCTACTTCCTCAACATGGCGACCGACGAGCGGGCGGTGCTCGTCGCTGCACGAGAAAACGCCACCTCCGAGAAGAGCATCAGCGACCTCCAATCCATTCTGAACGATCTCATGCTCAACACCAAGATCAGCGAATCGAGCAAGCTGGCCCACGAAGTCCAGAGAGGCGTTCTGGGACAGGTGAAAAGGAAGTACGAAGACACTAGAGACCTGGGGGTGAAACAGGCGCCTTTCTACGTGCTCATCGGTGCGGAAATGCCGGCGATCCTGGTGGAGACCGGGTTCATGACCAACCCCGTGGAAAGGAGGCGCCTCCAGAACCGGAAGTATCTGGAGACGCTGGCCGACGGGATCGTCGCCGGCGTGGAGCGCTACATGAGAAGCCTGTCTAAATCCACAAGAGGGTAGAGGAGCTACTTCTTCATTCGCAGGAACGCGTCGATGAAGGGGTCCAGCCCGCCGTCCATCACCTTGTCCAGGTTCCCCACCTCCACATTGGTGCGGTGGTCTTTCACCAGCCTGTAGGGGTTGAACACATAGGAGCGGATCTGGCTTCCCCAGGAGATGTCCTTCTGGTTTTCGTGGAGCTTCTGCTTCTTCTCGTCCAGCTTCCCCTTTTCCAGCTCATAGATCCTTGCCCTGAGGACCTTGAAGGCCATGTCCTTGTTGCGGTGCTGGGATTTCTCGTTCTGACACTGGACCACGATTCCCGTGGGGAAATGGGTGATGCGTATCGCTGAACTCGTCTTGTTGACGTGCTGGCCTCCGGGACCGCTGGCTCTGAACGTGTCGATGCGCACATCCTTGTCCTGGATGTCGATCTGGATGTCCGTGTCCACCTCGGGATACACGGAGACCGATGCGAAGGACGTGTGGCGCCGTCCCGTGGCATCAAAGGGCGAGACCCGGACCATCCGGTGAATCCCGTTCTCGGACTTCAGAAACCCGTAGGCATAGGGTCCCGTGACCGTGAAGGTCACATTCTTGACCCCGGCTTCCTCTCCTGCCAGATAGTCGATCACGGACACCTCAAAGCCTCTCGTCTCACACCACCGGAGGTACATTCTCAGAAGCATCTCGGCCCAGTCCTGGGCTTCGGTGCCTCCTGCCCCTGAGTTGATGGCCACGATGGCGTTTCTCTTGTCATCCGGCTCAGAGAGGAGGAGCTGAAGCTCCAGGTCTTTGATCTGGGACTCGATCCGGGAGACATCCTGTTCGACCTCCTTGAGGGTGGGCTGGTCGCCCTCTTCAAAGGCCATTTCAGCGAGAAGCTTGGCGTCCTCCGCCTCGCGGGCGTAGGTGTTCCACTGATCGATCTTTCCTCGCAGAAAGACCCTGTGCTGGCTCAGACGGGTGATCTCGTCCTGGCTTTTCTGCCAGAAATCGGCCTGGGCCATGGTTTTTTCGATTTGGTCGAGTTCCTTTTGCAGTTCATCCAGGTCAAAGATGACCTCGCAAGAGGTGAAGCTGGTCCCTGATGCTTTCAATTCTGGCAATGACTTCCTGAGGCATAATCATGCTCCTTTCAATCTACCGGGTTCTGCGGATTCGTTTCCTAGTATACCAATAAGCGAGAAAAATGTTAACTCCGCTGAAGAGGGTCAAGGCGATGGCGAAGAAATCCCCATACCGCGTGTAAAGAGTCAGTCCGGAACCCGGAAGAGGGATTTCCTTCGTGAGAAGCGCTTGGGTGAAGAGGCCGCTCTGCTCCACGATTTTCCCGTTCGGCAGAATAAAGGCGCTGATGCCGGTGTTGGCGGCTCTAACCACCGGTCTTCGGTTTTCGACGGCCCTGAACACCGCCATGGAAAAGTGCTGATAGGGCGCGCTGCTCATGCCGTACCAGGCGTCGTTCGTGAGGTTGACGAGGAGCGTGGCTCCATTCTGGGTCATGGCTCTCCCCAGTTCGGGGAAGATGCTCTCAAAGCAGATCAGGATTCCTGCAGCCGCCTTGGGGAATTCCAGCGGCGCCACCTTGTCGCCCGGAAGGAAATCGCCTGCCGCAACCACGAGTCGCTGAACAAAGGGGAGAAATCGCTTCATCGGCACATACTCGCCAAAGGGAACCAGGTGCACCTTGTCATAGGAGCCGGTGATCTCTGCGTTCGGGGAGGCAAGATAGGCGCGGTTGAAAAAGGAGACAGAGCCTTTTTCCCTTCTGTAGGCGGGGCTGCCGAAGATCACGTGAGCCCCCGCTTCCCGGGCGGTGCGCAGAACGCTTCGGCTCAGAGGCTCTCCATCCTGAAAGAAAAGAGGCACCGCCGTCTCAGGCCACACCACCAGGTCCGGGCCGAAGGGCTGCGACTGTAGGGTCAGCGTTTTGTAGATCTGAAGGGTCTTTTCCTGATACGCGGGATTCCATTTGACGGACTGGTCGATGTTGCCTTGCGCTATGGCGACCCTGATGCTCCCCTGAGCCGGGCGGGAATCCGACATCCGGTAAAATCCATACCCCAGGGTCAGGGCCAGGGTGAGGAGAACGACAGGAGCTTCGAGTTTCCAGCGACCGGGGTTTTGCTCAAGGAGCAGCCCATAGATCAGGGCGCCGGAAAGCACGATCACAAAAGAGGTGCCGTAGGCCCCGACGAGATCCGCGATCTGGATGGCTTCGAGATTCGTGTATTGGGTGTGCCCGAGGAGACACCAGGGAAACCCGGTGAGAAGGTTGGCTCGCACGTACTCCAGGGCAACCCACAGTCCGGCAGCCTTAAAGGAACCCAAAAAGGACCTCCCGGTGAGCGAATAGCCCCAGGCAAAGAGCGCCGGGTAAATGGAAAGATAGAGGGAGAAAAGGATCAGGATGCCCACGCTCACAAGAAGCGGAAGGTGGCCGTAATGCCCCATGACGATGATGACCCAGTAGATCAGGGTCAGAGAGTGGGCGAGACCTGCGGCAAACCCCAGCCGGAGGGCGGCCATGGGAGTCTCGGTTTCGAGGCTTTTCAGGAGAGGCACCAGCGCGAACCACGCCAGGAAGTAGAACGGACTTGGCGGGAAGGAGGCGGTCAGCATGAACCCTGAGAGAAGGGCGAGCAGGAGTTTCTTAACCGTGGTGCGCTTCATGGCAAGGCAATCCTGATTCAGGTGAAGGCTGAGACGTCAAGGCCGGCCAGCCTCAGCCAGGGAGGGAGGGGAAGAGGTCTTTCGGTTCACGAGGATCTTTCCTATTTTTCGGGAGTCAGCGGATTGAACAGTCATTTCAAGATCTTCAAAAGAGACCTTTTCATTGACTTTAGGGATTTTTCCCAACAGGTGGATCACCAGCCCGCCCACGGATTCGAACTCCCCCTCAGGCACGGGGATGTCGAAGTGCTCGGCGAGCTTTTCCACCTCGAGGCGGGCATCCACGGAAACCGTGTTTTCGTCGAGCACGTTCAGAAGAGGCCGCTCCTTGTCGTGCTCATCCATGATTTCCCCCACGATCTCTTCAATGACGTCTTCCATGGTGATGATCCCTGCCGTGCCGCCATACTCGTCGGTCACAATGGCCAGGTGCGTTTTTCTTTCTTTCAGTTCTCTGAGGACGTCGCTGGCCTTCTGATTGAAAGAAACGAAATGAGGTTTCCTCAGGATTTCAGGCGGAATCCTCGATTCCGGACTATTGGAGCACATTTTGAGGAGGTCTTTGGCGTGGAGAATCCCCAGGATTTCGTCGATATTGTCTTTGTAGATCGGAATCCTCGTGTGGCCGCGGTCGCTGATCAATTTGATTGCATCGCTGAGGGAGATGGTCAAGGGCGCGGAGATCACCTGGGTCCGCGGGACCATGATCTCGTAGGCTTTGGTCTCTTTGAGGTCCAACACCGCGTGGACCATCTCGGAAACCTCATCGGAAATGAGACCCCTGGCCTGCCCCTCATCCATAAGACCGTAGATTTCCTCGGTCAACTCGGCCTCTTCATCCCGGGGCTTTGTCTTCCGAAAGAGGGACTTAAAGCGGCTCAGCAACCCTTGCTCCGAATCCTCTTCCAAATAAACTCACCTTCTTCTCAATAGAGAGATGTGCAGGCGGTAACCGGGCTTGCACTTGGTGCATCTTATGTCCCCCTGTCTTTTCTGTCAAGGAGAGTAAAGACGGTGCAAGGTGCACGGTTCGAGGTGCACGGAAAACAAAAAAAGCGACCAATAAAGATTCTTACCGTGCGCCGTATGCCGCGTGCCGTGGACCGTAAATTGATTTTGCTTGACATTACAGGAGGATTTGCTAACTTGAGCACGACTTTTGCTTCAGGCATTGTTTTTGAATTCTCTGGACACGTTCCAGGAAGCCTGACTGGCGGGATCAGCGGGCATAGCTCAGTTGGTAGAGCACAAGCTTCCCAAGCTTGGGGTCGCGGGTTCGAACCCCGTTGCCCGCTCCAGTTGATCCTGCAAGCACGGCCTAATTCCCTTTTTGAGGTTGCCCCCTCAGCAGGGGTGATCGACTTCGAATTGCGGACGCTTTGTTGGTGTTGTCTGATGCGTTTTGCGGTATAACAGAACAAGCGACCAACCAGTTCACAAACAGGAAGCGGGCCCCATGGCCCGCTTCTTTTTAGAATAGGCGCCTGAGTTTTTTCAGAACCAGCGCAGAAGGCTTCGAGGATAGGATAAAGCAGCTGCTTGGGGTTTGCGTTGAGACCCATATGGAAATAAAGACCCAAAGCATTGTCAAACAGGTGGAGAGCCTGATAGAGCCCATCCTCGAACAGATGGGCTATGAGCTGGTCGACGTGGAATACGTTTCAAGCTTCGGGAGATGGATCCTGAGGCTCTTTGTCGACAAGGAGGGGGGCGTCACCATCGGAGATTGTGCCCGCATCAGCGAGGAACTCGGGGATCTCATTGACGTGAAGGAGTTCATCCGGCACGAGTACAACCTGGAGGTTTCTTCGCCCGGTCTGGACAGACCCCTCAGGAAAGAGAAAGACCTGTTTCGCGCTCTTGGAAAGAGAGTCAAGGTGCGACTGGCCGTTCCCCTGGAAGGCAGGCGGAATTTTACCGGCATCCTCCTCCGCCACGCAGACGGAATTCTGCACCTCGAGGTGGATGGTCGGGAGGTGGCTTTGTCCTGGCCTGACGTGGCAAAGGCGAATCTCATCTACGAATTCAAGTCAACCGTCGGGGAGAAAGCATCATGATTTCAGAGCTAAAAAGAGTCATCGACCAGGTGAGCCGTGAAAAGGGACTCGACCGGAATGTTCTCATCCAGACTCTGGAGGAGGCTGTGAAGGCGGCAGCCAGGAAAAAGTGGGGCCCCAATTACGACATGGAAGTGACTTACAACGAGGAAGCGGGCGAAATCGAAGTGTTCGAGTTCAAGACCGTCGTGGAAAAGGTCACCAACGAGCACGTGGAGATTTCGCTTGAGGAGGCTCATGACGTAGATCCGGAATCCGAGTTGGGAGACAGCCTGGGCATCAAAATGGACACGGATGAATTCGGTCGAATCGCCGCCCAGTCCGCCAAGCAGGTGATCATGCAGCGCCTCAGGGAGGCGGAGCGGAGCAATGTGTACGCGGATTTCAAAGACAGGAAAGGCGAGATTGTCCACGGCATCGTGCAGCGATTCGACAAGGGCGCCATCGTCGTGAACCTGGGCAGAACCGAAGCGGAACTTCCAGTGAAGGAGCAGATTCCCAAGGAATCCTATAAACAGGGAGACCGAATCCGCGCTTACATCTGTGAGGTCAAGCAGTTCAGCAAAGGACCGCAGGTCATTCTCTCCAGGACCCATCCCGCTTTGCTCGCCGCTCTCTTTGAAAATGAAGTTCCTGAAATTGCCGAGGGGATTGTCTCTGTGGTGCAGGTGGCGAGAGAGCCGGGGAGCCGTTCCAAGATCGCCGTCAGCTCGAGGGACGGCGACGTGGACCCTGTGGGGGCCTGCGTGGGGATGAAAGGGAGCCGCGTCCAGGCGGTGGTTCAGGAGCTGCGAGGCGAAAAAATCGATATTGTCCCTTGGGATCAAGATCCGGCGAAATTTATCTGCAATGCCCTGGCCCCTGCGGAGATCGTGAGGGTCATTGTCAGCGAGGGTGAGAAATCCATGGAAGTGGTTGTCCCGGATGACCAGCTCTCTCTGGCCATCGGGAAAAGAGGGCAGAACGTGCGCCTGGCCTCCAAGCTCTCGGGATGGCATCTGGATGTGACGAGTGAATCCAGTTACAACCGAGCCCTGAAAGAAACCTACGATTCGCTTCTCCAACTGGAGGGAGTCGGAGAAAAGACCGCCCTGGCCCTCTACCAGGGAGGGTTCCGATCGGCTGAAGAAGTCGCCAACGCTCAGGTGGCGGACCTGATGCAGCTGGCGGAGATCGGCGAAGAAAAGGCGGCGAAAATCGTGCAGAGCGCGCTTGATCTCGTGAGAAAGAAGGAGGAGGCAGGGGAAGAAGCGGAAAAAGCCGAAGCCCCCGCAGACGCAGAAGTTGCCGCTGCAGAAGAGAGCCCGGAGACGACGGAGGAGCTTGCCGAGGAAAAGAGCGCGGATGAGCAGGGGTAAAGGGCATGTGCCTGTGAGGACCTGTGTGTCCTGCGGGGCCAAGCGGAGCAAAAAGGAAATGCTTCGTTTCGTTCTCAGCCGGGATAGGGGGTTGCTCAGGGATGATTCCGGTCATGAGCTCGGCAGAGGGGCTTATGCGTGCAGGGTTCCATCGTGCGTCGAGGCGCTGATGAACCGCAAACGCGTGGAGACCGTTTTCAGGGTTCCTCGCGAGCAAAGGAAAAAGGCCGGATGAGTGCAGAACAACAAGAGGGTTGTGGGGGTTGAGAATCCAAAGGATCTTGGGGGTGTCAATGGCGAAAGTCAGGGTCTATGAGTTGGCCAAAGAGTTGAGCATGGATAGCAAAGAGCTTGTGGAGAAGCTCAAGGCAGGGGGAATCTCTGTCAAAAACTACATGAGCACGCTCGACGAGGAGGTGGTGGCAAAGGCCCGGGAAGTAGCACTCGGCGTGGTTTCGGAAGTGATTGAGGAGAAAAGGATACGGCCCACGGTCATTCGTCGTCGCAAGAAAACCGTCACCGTCGAGGCGGAAAAGGTCCCCGAGAAGATGGAAGCGGCTCTCAAAGCCCCGTCGGCGGAGGTGCCGAAAGCTCCTGTGGAAGAGAGACCCGCAGCAGCAGCGCGAGCGCCTGCGGCCATGGGTCGTCGTGGGGCAAAGGAGGCGGTCGTCGAGGAGGCTGTTGCAGAGGAGCCTGCAGAAGAAGCGGAAGTGGAGCCTGTCGTTGAGACAAAGGAGGAGAGGAGAGTGGAGAGGGAGCCCGCCGCTGCGGCGGAACAAGACGTGACTGTGGAACCGATGAAGGCAGAAGAAGCGATAGAGACCCCCATATCCAAGGTCTTGGATAAAGAGAAGATCAAAGACAAGCTCAAGAAACCGAAGAAGAAAAAGCTGGATCTGCCGGCCAAGATCATCCGGAGAGCCGAGGAGAGCCCTCTCAAACCGGTTTTCGAGAAGAAGAGAGAAGCGGCCGCTCCTGTTGAGGAGAAGGTCTCTTTTAAGGCTCCTGCCCTGGACGCCGAGGCGGCGGTTCCTGAGGAAGAAAAGGAGAGAAGAGGAAAGAAGAGGAAGGAGAAAAAGGGTGTGGCGCGCGAAGAGGAGACCCCTCGGAGCGTTATTCGCCTTCGCAAATTCGAGGTTTTTGAGAGAGCGGATCTCTATGAAGGCCGCCTGATCAAACGCAAGAAAAAGGAACTCCCGGGCAAAGAGGCCCCTAAAAGAATGAAGCAGCCGGAACTCGTGGCGCCGAAACCGGCCAAGCGAAAGATCAAGGTCCCGGAAAAAGTGACGGTCGCCGACCTGGCCAAGGCCATGAGCGTCAAGGCGGCGGAGCTCATTCGGAAGTTGATGGCGCTGGGCATGGTGGCCAACATCAACCAGACGATCGACTATGAGACGGCTTCGCTCCTGGCCGATGACTTCGGGTTCGAACTGGAAGCGGCCCGTTTTGATTTCGAAGAGAGCCTCACGGAAGTGCAGGACAAGCCGGAGGAGTTGAAGGCGCGACCTCCGGTGGTGACCATCATGGGTCACGTGGATCACGGGAAGACCTCCCTGCTCGATTACATTCGGAAGTCCAACATCATTGCGGGCGAGTCCGGGGGCATCACGCAGCACATCGGGGCGTACTACGTGGAGCGCAAGGGGGGAGACATTGTTTTCCTGGACACGCCGGGGCACGAAGCGTTCACCGCCATGAGAGCCCGGGGAGCCAAAGTGACGGACATCATCGTGCTGGTGGTGGCAGCCGATGACGGGGTCATGCCCCAAACCAAAGAGGCGATCAATCACGGTCGGGCCGCCAACATTCCCATCGTGGTGGCGATCAACAAAATCGACAAACCCGAGGCCAATGTGGAGAGAGTCCGCAGGGAGCTGGCCGAGCTGGGACTGGCACCCGAGGAATGGGGGGGACAGACCATTTTCGGAAGCATATCGGCCAAGACGGGCGAGGGCGTGGATGAACTCCTCGAACTGATTCTTCTCCAGGCCGAGGTTNTGGAACTCAAGGCCAATNCGGAGAAGCCCGCCAGAGGCACAGTGATCGAAGCCAAGCTTGACAAGAACCGAGGGCCTGTGGCCACGGTCCTGATTCGAAGCGGAACCCTCAAGCAGGGCAGCTTCTTCATCTGCGGGGAACACTTCGGCAAGGTCCGGGCCATGCTCAACAACAGGGGCAAGCGGATGATCGTCGCGACCCCTTCGATGCCGGTGGAGGTCTACGGCATCTCGGGAGTGCCCATGGCAGGGGACGAGTTCATCGCCGTACCGGATGAGAAGACGGCCAAAGAGGTGATCGAATATCGCCTGACCCAGTCCAAAAAGTGGGAGGGAGAGAAACGGGGAATTGTCAGCCTGGATGATCTCTTCCAGAAGATCAAAGAGGGAGAGGTCAANGATCTCAACCTCGTCATGAAGGCGGACGTGCAGGGATCCATCGAGGCGATCTCGGACTCCCTTGCCAAGCTGATCTCCGAGGAGGTCAAACTCAAAATCATCCACTCCTCCACAGGCGCCATCTCGGAAACGGACGTTATGCTGGCCTCGGCTTCCGGGGCGATCATCATCGGCTTCAATGTTCGGGCCAACCCCCGGGTGACGGAACTCGCGGAAAAGGAAAAGGTGGACATCCGATACTATGACGTCATCTACAACTTGATTCAGGACATTAAGCTGGCCATGGCCGGACTCCTGGCGCCGGTTTTCAAGGAGAGTTTCATGGGCCGGGCGACGGTCAAAGAGGTGTTTCACATTCCCAAGATCGGGACGGTGGCCGGCTGCTCTGTGACCGATGGCCGAGTGGAGAGAAACGCCAGGACGCGCCTGCTGAGGGATGAGGTGGTGGTCTTTGAAGGAAAGATCGCCTCCCTGCGGCGCTTCAAGGACGACGTGAAGGAAGTGCAGACGGGTTATGAATGCGGCATCACTCTCGAGAACTTTCAGGACATCAAACCCGGGGATGTCTTTGAAGTGTTCCAGGTCGAAGAGGTCAGGCCGGAGCTCTGATTCATGGTCGTGGGCACCCTGAAAATCGAATTCCGGATCCAGGACAACCACTCGCTCAAGGGCAAGCGGAAGATCGTTCGGAGCATGGTGGACAGGGTGAAACACAAGTTCAACGCCGCGGTGGCGGAGGTGGGCTCCAACGACAACTGGCAGAGGATCGAAATCGGGGTCACCACGGTAGGCAATGACCGGCGTCACATGGATTCGTCGCTCAGTAACATCCTGGGATTCATCGAATCCATGTACTTGGCTGAAATCGTTAATGTGGAAACAGAAGTCATAAACTTGTAGGCTTTCGCTGCAGCCGTGGGCCTGCATTAGGGTAGAGAGAGACGCGGATGTTGCCGGGCAGAAGAGCCGACAGGGTCGGTGACCTGATCCTCAGAGAGATTGCCGATCTGCTGATGACCAGGGTCAAGGATCCGAGAGTAAAGAAGGTAACGGTGACGGGAATCGTCGTCAGCAAAGATCTCCGGTACGCCAAGGCGTTCTATAGCCTGATCGGGAATGAGCAGGAGATCACGGAAGCGCAGAAGGGGCTGGAGAGCGCCACGGGATTCATCAAGCGAGAAATCGGCCTCCGCATGGATCTCAAGTACATTCCGGAGATCGTCTTCAGGCATGACCCGTCGCTGGCCGAGGGGGACCACATGGAGAAACTCTTTCAGAGGCTGAGGACGGAAGAATCTTCCGGTCCTGGGACGTAGAGGGGAGGCGTGGTTGAACCCTGTGACGGCGTGCTGATCGTGGACAAGGAAGAGGGCGAGACCTCCTCCAGTGTCGTGAGGGAAGTCAAGAAGCTCCTTCAAGTCAGCAAGGTCGGTCATGCCGGAACGCTCGATCCCTTTGCGACCGGCTTGCTGCTGGTTCTGATCGGGCAGGGGACAAAGCTCTCCCCCTATCTCATGGCCGGGGACAAAACGTACTACGGAACCCTGACCCTTGGGACTGAAACCGACACCCTGGACCGAACAGGGCGGGTGACGAACGTAAAGACCGTTCCGAAGCTCGATCCGGAGCTTGTCAGGGAAAGAGCCAAAGCCTTTGTGGGTGAGACGGAGCAGACCCCCCCGTCGTTCTCGGCTCTGAAGGTGCAGGGGAAGAGGGCCTATGCGCTGGCGCGAAAAGGATTGCCGGTGAACCTGGAGAAGCGGCGGGTGAGGATCATGGAATGGACCGTCCTGTCGCTGGATCTCCCTGATGTGACCTTCAGGGTGGTTTGCTCTTCAGGGACCTATGTCCGCACCCTCGCCGCGGACCTGGGAAAGGCGCTGGAGGTGGGGGCTCACCTCAAAGCCCTCAGGCGGACGGCCATCGGGCCTTATCGGGTGGAGGACGCTCTGGGCTCCGGAGCCATGGGAGCCGCCGCAGAGACGGTGAAAGGAAAGATCATCCCTTTGCGGAATGCGTTGCCCCACTTCACGGAAGTGGAGGTGGATGAAAACACCGCCCTGCGGGTGCGAAGAGGGTACCAGCCCGCATGGGAGGAACTGGGTAAGAAAGCGCCTTTCCCTCAGGAAGACGTGAAACTCGTGAACGGCGCGGATCTGGTAGCTCTTGTGCGTTTCGAGCCCGGGGCAAAAGGTCGCCTCCGCGTTTCGCGAGTCTTTGTCTGAGGACGCGTAGGTTCAAAACAAAACTCAGCAGGTTTCTAATCTAAAGGAGGTATGCAACGTGGTGCTCAAAGCGGAAGCAAAGAAAGAGATCATCGATCAATTCAAGCTGCATGAAAAAGACACGGGTTCTCCGGAGGTCCAGGTGGCCATTCTGAGCAATCGCATCAACATGCTGACGGAGCATTTCAAGACCCACAAGAAGGATCACCATTCTCGAAGAGGGTTGTTGAAACTGGTCGGCCAGAGGAGACGGCTGCTCAACTATCTGCGGAGAACGGACGAGAAAAGATATTTATCCGTTATCAAAGAACTCGGCCTGAGGAAGTAGGACCGGTTCATCAGAGAGGACGATCCTGAAGCAGGCCCGGGCCGAAGGATCTTTTGTCTCACTTCATTGAAAGGATGGAAGTACACATGATCAAGAGTGCATCAAGGGAAATGAATGGGCAGATGATGCATATTGAAACTGGCCGGATCGCCAAACAGGCCAGTGGCTCTGCCGTGGTTACCCTGGGCGAGACCGTGGTGCTGGTCACCGCGGTGGCAACCAATGAACTCAGGGAAGGCGTGGATTTTCTACCTCTGACGGTCGAGTACCAGGAGATGTCCTATGCAGGGGGGAGGATTCCCGGCAACTATTTTCGAAGGGACATGGGGAGGCCGAGCGAAAGGGAGACGCTGGTGTCCAGGCTTATTGACCGGCCGCTAAGACCCCTTTTCCCGGACAACTACTATTACGAAACCCAGATCATTGCCACCGTGCTCTCTACGGACCGGGAGAACGAGGCGGATGTGCTCGCGCTTGTGGGGGCCTCTGCAGCCCTCGAGGTGTCGGACATCCCTTTCCGCGGACCGGTGGGAGCGGTCCGGGTGGGAAGGGTAGGGGGAAAACTGGTGGCGAACCCCACGCTTTCCGAGCAGGAGGAAAGCGATATCCAGCTGATTGTGGCAGGGACGCGGTCCGCCGTGGTCATGGTGGAAGGGGGCGGAAACTTCGTCTCCGAATCGGACATGATTGATGCGGTCTTTTTCGGCCATCAAGCGCTGCAGCCCCTCCTCGACATGCAGGAGGAGATCCGCAGGGCGGTCGGAAAACCCAAGAGAGACATTGCTCCTGCCCCGAGAGACGCGGCTCTGGAAGCGAAAATCAGGGAACTGGCTCTTCCCCTTCTGCAGGAGGCCTCGACCACTGCCGACAAAAAGGAAAGACAGGACAAAAGAGACGATGCCGCGACCAAGACTCTGAAAGCCCTGGCAACGGAGTACGAAGGAAGGGAATCGGAAATCAAGGAGATGCTCGCGGAGATCGAGAGAGCCCTGGTTCGCCGAATGATCCTGGAAGAGGGGAGGCGAATCGACGGCCGGAGCTTCACCGAGGTGAGACCCATCGAGTGCATAGTCGGGGTGCTTCCTCGCGTTCACGGCTCCGCCCTTTTCACCAGAGGGGAGACTCAAGCGCTCGTGCTGACCACCCTGGGGACGGAGATGGACGAACAGAGGATGGAGACGATTTACGGCGTCCGATTCAAGCGCTTCCTGTTGCACTACAATTTTCCCCCCTATTCGGTCGGGGAGGCCAAAAGATTAGGAGGCCCCAGCCGCAGGGACATCGGCCACGGAGCGCTGGCCCACAGAAGCCTGATGCCGGTGCTTCCTCCCAAGGAAGAGTTCCAGTACACGATTCGGGTGGTTTCCGAGATTCTGGAATCCAACGGCTCGTCGTCCATGGCGAGCGTGTGCGGAGGCTCCCTGTCCCTGATGGATGCAGGCGTGCCCATCAAGGAACCGGTGGCCGGCGTGGCCATGGGCCTGATTTCCGACGGCCGCAGGACGGCCGTTCTGACGGACATTATCGGCGACGAAGACCATTACGGGGATATGGATTTCAAAGTGACCGGGACCGCGGGCGGTATCACGGGTCTTCAGATGGACATCAAGATCGACGGGGTCACGCGCGAGGTCATGCAAACCGCCCTGGAGCAGGCCAGACAGGCAAGGCTCCACATCCTGGACAAGATGAAGGACGCCATCAACAAGCCGAGGGCCCAGGTTTCCCAGTATGCGCCCGTGATCACCATCCTCCAGATCAAACCTGACAAAGTTCGGCTGCTGATCGGGCCGGGCGGCAAGGTCATCAAGGAAATCAGCGCGGCCACGGATTCCAAGATCGACGTGGACGACGAGGGCCGGGTGATGATCGCCTCTCCTGACGGAGACCTGTCAAAGATAGCGATCGAGATGGTCGGCAGGGTTGTTCAGGAAGCCGAAGTGGGCAAATTGTACAAGGGCAAGGTCAGGAAGATCATGGACTTCGGCGCCTTCGTCGAGATCCTGCCCGGGACCGACGGCCTGATTCACATCTCCCAGCTGGACAAAGAGCGGGTGAACAAGGTCACGGACATCCTGAGAGAGGGAGATGAGGTCCTGGTCAAAGTCCTGGACATCGACAAGAATGGAAGAATTGCCCTGTCCCGGAAAGCCGCGCTGGGTGAAAGCCTGAGCGATGTATCATAAGACGGTTCTGAAAAACGGGATCCGGATCGTCTCTGAAAGGCTGGAGCATTTCCGTTCCGTGTCTCTGGGCATCTGGGTGAACGTGGGCTCCAGGGATGAAGGGGAAGAGGACAACGGGATCTCCCACTTCATCGAGCACATGACGTTCAAGGGGACCCGCACGCGGAACAGCCTGCAGATCGCTAAGGAACTGGACGCCATCGGAGGGTTTTCCAACGCCTTCACAGGCGCGGAGTCCACTTGCTTCCACTCCCGGGTGCTCAACAAACACCTTGAGACGCTTGCCGATATCCTCTCCGACATATTCCTCAATTCCCTCTTCGATCCCCAGGACATGAGCAGGGAGAGGCAGGTGATCCTCCAGGAGATCAACATGCTGGAGGATACTCCGGATGAGCAGGTCCATGTGCTGTTCAATGGATTTTTCTGGTTGAATCACCCGCTGGGAATGCCCATCATGGGCACGCCGGCAACGGTTGCCTCCATGAACAAGCAGACGGTTCTTGGCCACATCCGGCGTTTCTACACGCCCGGCCGGATCATTGTCGCGGCTGCCGGCAATGTGGATCACGACGGTCTCGTCCGGTCCCTGGCCCCTCTCTTCGAGTCGCTTCCCGCGGCGACCGAGGCTCCGGTGCGCACGGCTCCGAGCGGTCATTTCGGCGTCTCGTGCCACCCCAAGGATCTCGAACAGGTCCACCTCTGTCTGGGAGGCAACGGCCCGCATCTGTCCAGCGAGCTTCGGTTTGCCGGGGCCGTGCTGAACGCCATCCTCGGCGGCAACATGAGTTCGCGGCTTTTCCAGGAGATCCGGGAGAAAAGAGGTCTGGCCTACAATGTTTTTTCCTTTGTGTCGTCTTACATCGATGCCGGCATGCTCGGCATCTATGTGGCCACGGATCCCAAGGAGGTGAACCGGGCGCTTAAAGTGATCAAGAAGGAGATCAGGAAGATCCAGAAAGGAGACGTTTCCAGGTCCGACCTGGACGCCACCCTGGAGCACCTCATCGGAGGGATTTTGCTGGGTTCCGAAAACACGGATGCCCGAATGATCCGCCTTGCAAAGAACGAGGGGATCTTCGGCCGGTACATCTCCTACGACGAGGTGGTCGCGGATCTCCAGAAGGTCACGGTGGATCAGGTGGTGGAAGTCGCGGTTCAGGCCTTTGAAAAAGATTCGGTTTCCCTGGTCACGCTAGGCCCCCTGGAAAAAGAGAATCTGGACTTCAAGAACGTCTCCTTCGGATAGAGGCTGGTCTTCTTGGGAGAAAGGGATGAGTGACTCTCCGGACCATGTGACCCTCAGGGTGATGCGCCTCGAGGGAAATCAGGACATGGCCCTGCCTTCCTACGAAACGGCGGGTTCTTCGGGCCTGGATTTGCGGGCTGCCGTGCACGGGGAACTGACCCTTCATCCGGGCGACATCCGATTGGTTCCAACCGGGCTGGCCATCTCTCTTCCTCCGGGCTATGAGGCGCAGGTTCGGCCCAGAAGCGGGCTGGCCCTGAAGCACGGTGTCGGGATGGTCAACTCGCCCGGCACGGTTGATTCGGATTACCGGGGCGAAATCGGCCTCGTTCTCATCAACTGGGGCAAGGCCCCCTTTGTGATCAGGAGGGGCGATCGCATTGCCCAGATGGTCGTTACCCGTGTTTCCCGTGCAGAGATCCTGGAGGTGGACCGGCTCGAGACCACTACGAGAGGGGAGGGAGGGTTCGGCCACAGCGGAGTAAAGTAATCAGCA
>JGI26437J51864_10000092_pt1 | contig 25492 bp, 23 predicted proteins | sample FrelakmetLWP11LW_FD_51864 | JGI IMG/M metagenome (IMG submission 51864)
ACCGGCCCTTCGATCTGCAGGTGGGTATCGCGCCAACCCGCGGGTTTCGCCCCCTTTTTTCTGCCCAATCGGGTAGAGGGGCCGCTGGAATAGGTTTCGCTGATATTGATGCCGCCTATGAAGGCGATGCGGCCGTCGACCACCAGCAGCTTGCGGTGATCGCGGTTGTTCAGCAGCCATTCCTTTTTCTTTCCGGCCAGGGGGTTGACCGGATTGAACTCGAGCACCTGAATGCCGCCGGCGCTCAGGCGCTCGAAGAATTCCTTGGGCGTATTCAGGCAGCCGACGCTGTCGTAGATGAGGTTGACCTGGATGCCGGCGGCCTGTCTTTCCAGCAGCAGGTCGGCGAATTGCTTGCCAATGTCGTCATCTTCAAAGATGTAGGTTTCCAGGTGGATGTGGTCTTTGGCCTCGCGCATNGCGGCGAACATGGCCNGGTAGGTCGCCGGGCCGTCCTGCAGCAGGGTCAGNTNGTTGCCCAGCACCAGCGGACTGTCGATATTGATCGCCTGTTCCATGGCCAGATGCTTCTGCAGGATGTCGATATCGCCTGATGTGCTCTGGAGCTTATCGATGATGGCGTCGCTCCTGCCTGCGGAGACAGGACCGCGTGCGCCCTCGAACTCCACCACCTGGGTGTGGGGCGTTTCCATCTCGCGCGCGGCGTCCGGGAGAGTGGCACATCCTGCACCCGTGAGCAGACAGCATATGGCCAGCGCCATGCGTCTGGATGCAGACGTTGGGCGAAGCAAGGGAAGGTTCAATTTGGTCATTAGGGCGAACTCCGGGTTGTCATCCGTTTCCTGGCTGGCGCGACAGTGTCTCGTCGAGAAAACCCAGCAGCGCAACGAGGACGGTCAGCAGCACCGGGCCGATGATCACGCCGATCATGCCGAAGGCCGAGATGCCGCCGATGACGCCGATGAATACGGCGAGTGTCGATACCGGCGCATACCTCGAAATCAGGAGCGGCCGCATCAGGTTGTCGGAGACGGACACGCCCGTACCCCAAACCAGCATGAAAATCGCCCAGCCCCACTGCGAAGTGCCGAGCAGAAAAAGGACTGCCGGCACCCACACGATGGCCGCACCACCTACCGGCAGCAGCGCCAGAATCGCCGCCAGCGCACCGAACACGATGGACGAGGGCAGGCCCGCGATGGCGAAACCAATGCCCACCAGCGTGCCCTGGGCAAGAGCCGTCATGATCTCGCCATAGACCACGGCGCGCGTCGTGTCGCCCGCCAGTTTGAGCAGCCGACTTCGGTGCTGGGGTTCCATTGGAACCAAGCGAACTGCACGGTCGAGCATTTTGCGGCCGTCGCGCAGCAGAAAGAACAACAGGAATAGCATCATGAAAAAATGGATGATCGTACCCAGTGCGCTGAGCACGAAATTGCCGCCCGTGGCCGCCAGAGACTGCAACAGCATCTGGGCAGCGCTGACCAGCCAGCCATCGAGCTGTTCAGTCGTGGCGGTGAGGTTCTGGCGCAGCCACTCGGCCAAGCTGCCGATGAAGCGGTAATGCTCCAGTTGCGCGAGCAGACCCGCATCGAAGCGCAGCGGCTGCTGTTGCAGACGTGTCACCAGATCCCCGACCTGACTGGTGAAGGCCACGCCAAAACTGGCGACCGGGCCCGCGAGCAAAGCAGGCACCAGCACCGTGATGATTCCTGCCGAAAGACCGGCGCGTCCTTTCAGCTTGCGCATCAGCCAGCGATGCACCGGAGCCAGCAGGAAAGCGAGGCAGATGCCCCAGGCAAGGGCGCCCCACAGGGGCGCAAGCATCCAGTACAGGGCGAGAGCAAAGAGGACCGCGACGACGATCACGAAGCCCTTCAGGTAGAGATCCAAGTTCACTCCTTGAGTACGTTGTCTCAGTTTATAGGGGAAATGGACACGTCCGCGTATGGTTTGGTTACGATTCGGTGCGGCGAAGTGTGCTAGCACCCTTACCGGTTTAGCTCATTTCCATCCGGCTTCCGTTCGAGGAAAATCCGGGGTCGTGCCAGTCCTGAACTATCGATAGTTGGAGCGAATGTCGTGAATCTGCCGTTTACAGCAAGCAGACGCGCCCAGTCGCGAGAGGAAGAAATCGCGAACAGCCTGAGTCACGGATTCGGGCTGATCGCGGCAGTGGTGGCCACACCCTTCCTGATCGTGCATGCGATAGGGCGTGGCGATGCGTGGTTCATTGTCGGCGCGAGCATCTTCGCCGCGACCATGGTGCTGCTGTACCTTGCCTCCACCCTGTATCACGCGCTGCCCATCGGCCGCGCCAAGCGTGTATTTCGGGTCATCGAACACTCCGCCATCTTTCTTCTCATCGCCGGCACCTACACACCCTTCACCCTGGGGGTGCTGCGAGGCACCTGGGGCTGGACGCTGCTCGGTCTCGTCTGGGGCATTGCCTTGGCCGGCGTCACCCTGAAGGCTTTGAACCGGCTGACCCATCCCATCCTCACCACCAGCCTGTATCTGCTCATGGGCTGGCTTATCGTCATCGCAGCCCATCCCCTGTCTGATCGCGTGCCGACATCCGGCCTGCTATGGCTGGTCGCCGGCGGCCTGGCTTACACGCTAGGGGTGGTCTTCTTCGCGTTCGATTCGCGCCTGCGCTACGGCCATTTCATCTGGCATCTGTTCGTCCTGACGGGCACGGCCTGCCATTACTTCGCCGTGCTCGGGTATGCGGCCTGAGAAAGCCGCTCAGCGTCAACGCAGCCTGCGCCCGATCCGCCACACCACCCAGCCGCGCTGCAGCCATTTGCCGGCGCGTCGCGGACGCAAAACAACAAGCAGAAGTGCGGCCCCCACCATCAAGCCAGGGTGACGCCCGATAGTACGGAACACAGCCACCCCCCGGTCGACCAGTGCCAGCCGCGAACGCCATGGCTCAGCGTTGTGTGCAAGCGCGATCCGCTGGGCCGCAGCCTGCGACACCAGTTGACGGCGACGTTCGGCCAGTTGGGTCAGTTTTTGATTCATGATCCGGAAGAGATGTGCTGCCGGTCCTTGGACAACTCCGCCAGGCTGGCTTCGAATAGCCTCGGCTTGGTCCGGGCCTTGTGCAGGGCAAGCCAAGCGAGACCGCTACCGGCAATCAGGAAAAAACCGGTCAGGCCGCCTAGTGCCGCGAGCCGGTGTGATTCCCAGAAGGCGACCGCAATCAGGATCGCCAGCAGCACGACACCCACGCCCAGGCAAAACAGGGCAACCACACCCAACAGCAGGAGTATGGTCAGGTGCTCCCGTTCTTCGGCTATGTCCGTTGACAGCAGCTCGAGGCGGGTATGAACAATGCCGACCACGCTCCCCGAAAGCGTTTTCAGGGATTCAAACAACCCTCCCGTCGCAGCGTGAGATTCCTCTGTCATCGCCGGATTAGCGCCGCCCGATCAGCAGGCCGATCACTACGCCGACACTGGCAGCGATGCCAATCGCCTGCCATGGATGGCCGTGGACATATTCGTCCGTCGCCTTGGCCGCGGCCTTGGTCCTGGCNACCACAGCCGCCTCGGCATCGCTCAATTTTGCCTTGGCAGCGCTGAGNGACTCGCTCACCTTGGCGCGAACGCCCGCCATCGCTTCGCCACCCTGGCCGGCCGTCGCCTTCAGCAACGCTTCGGCATCGGCAACCACCACCTTGAAATCATGGATCAACTGTTCTTTGGTCACGTCGGAGGATCCTGTTTCGACAGATAAATTACTGGTGCTCATGGAAATTTTCCTTTTCGTGAATGATGTAAACAGCCCGGGTTTCCACCCACATGCCCGGACCAAATTAAATGGCACTCTCAGCCACCTATTCAATAAAACACACTTCCATTACAAGGTTAGACATTCTCAACCCCATTGCAAATGATCGCCAGCCAACCATCTATATCCAGCTGATCAGCGTAGGGGCGAACCCGGGTTCAGTCTGTACGCCAGCGCACAATAGGCCATCACCCTGTGCGGTGAAACCTCGAAGTGATGCGCTTTGCCTTTCTACGGTCAAGGTGTGAGCAACTGCTGCATTATTGATTGCCCGATAAGGGCCAGGTTTGTATAAAAATTGCTGGACGGTCTTGCTACCAGGAAGACTATCGCATCATGAGGGAAATCATGTACAGCGATAGCAGCGTCCTGGTCGTGTCAGGTCTTTTTATCTGCATGCTGCTCACCATGGAAATTGGCTTTCGTAGCGGTCGTCGCAAACAGGCGATCGCGACTGAAGCGATCACGCAAGCCAACGCCGTGCTGGCCTCGATGCTGGGTCTGCTGGCGCTGTTGCTGGCTTTTACATTCTCTGCGGCGCTGCAACGCTACGAGGATCGTAGCCAGACGGTCGTGGCCGAAGCCAATGCCATCGGGACCACGTATCTCCGGGCGCAACTGCTTCCCGGGGACATGCGCGACGAAGTACGGACACTGCTCCGCCAATACCTCGATGTCCGCATCCTGGAAGGCCGTGTCGATTCCACGCAGCCCGAATTGCACGAATCGCTGCTGCACCAGGCAAAGCAGATGGAAGCGCAACTCTGGAACCATGCCGTGAAGGCCGCGGAACAGGACCCAGGACCTGTCACCAGCGGACTCTTCATCCAGTCCCTGAACGAACTCATCGATACATCCGGCACGAGGAATGCGGCCTTGAAACGGCATGTACCGGAAATCGTTCTGTTTCTGATGTTCGCGACGATCGTGCGGACAACAGCCACGCACGGCTTTGCATCGGGAATTGCCGGGCATCGGGTCACCCTCGCGGCCTTCGTTCTGGTGATGCTCATCGCCTTGGTCGTCTACCTCATTATCGACCTGGACCGACCCCGGCGTGGTGCTATTCAGGTAAGCCATTGGTACTGCACCGGGACACCCTGCCCTGCCCAGCCCGGCAGCCCGCCGGACGCGTCACAAGTGCTGCAGCGGTGATTGTCAACCTTGGGCACGGAGTCCAGGGAAGCAATCCGGGTACTGCCCTGTCGACTCGATCGATGCCGGCCGAAGGTGCGCGAAAGTCAATGAATGAGTCATGCATTCGGAAGTCAGCGGTGATCTCTACGGCAAGCTTAGCGTGTGACGGACAAAGCCTGCAGCCGACAATCAGCTTGAATTACCGAGCGCTCGTGGCATGACTACCGTTTCGGGCGAATGAGATATTGGTTCCTGGAGCCGGGTGCACAGGCGTCGAGTGTCATCCGAGCTCCCATCGATTCGGGAACATGGATAGAATAATCGTCAACTGCATTTGGGAGGATGCATGCAAAGATTTACCGAAGTGGACGCACGAACCGCTGGTCGTGCGGAATGGCCATGATACGAACGCTGATCCGGCGCATCGTCGACAGCGTTGCCGAGGGCCAGAAATACCATCTGAAGCTTNTTTTTTCCGACAACAGCACTTACCACAGCACCCGCCTCGGCGATCCGGACGTGACGATCATCTTCCGCCATCGCTCCGCGGAATGGCGTATGGCGCTCGGCGGGATGTTCGAATTCCTCGAATCTTACTTCGACGGCGATGTCGATATCGTCGGTGATCATGGTTTGCGAAAGCTGATCCACATCGGATTTCAAAAGCCGTTCGGTCGTATTGAACACCCGTTAACTCTCGTCAAGCGACGCTTCCTCGAGTGGCAGCAAAACAATAAGAACCTGGCCCAGGCCAAGCGCAACGCCACCTACCACTATGGCCTGCCGACTGATTTCTTTCATCTGCTGCTGGGTGACACCTATGGGTATAGCGAGGGGTTCTGGAAGGAGGACACGAGCACACTCGACGAGGCGCAGCACAACAATTTCGAGCTGATCTGCCAGAAGCTTCAGCTCAGCCCCGGCGACAGGCTGATCGAAGTCGGCCCCGGCTGGGGATACCTGTCGATGCTCGCCGCCGGGAAGTACGGCGCCGATGTGACCAGCTACGGACTTGTCCCGAGCCAGAACGACGGCATGCGCATGCTGATGGAATCCCGCAACTTCCACGGCAAGCTCACGCTGGTGGAGAAAGACCATCGCGAGCTGGCAAACGAGCCCAGCCGCTACGACCGCTTCGTTTCGGTCGGCGTTCATGAGCACGCCGGACGGGACTGCAATGAGCAGTGGATCAGGAGCATTGCCACCGGCCTGCGTCCCGGCGGCATCGGCCTGATCTCTTCGACGTTCAACATGCAGAAGCGGCCGACCAACTACTGCACAATCAGGCATATCTTTCCCGGTGGCTACATTCCGAGCCTCGCGGAAACGCTTATCCTCATGGAGAAATACGGCCTGGATGTGCGAGCCATAGAGAACCGCTCCTATCACTACCACCGCACGGTGGAGCAGTGGCTGAAGAATTTCGAGACGAACTGGGAGCGTATTCAAGCGATCGATCCCGCTCGTTTCAACGAGGCATTCCGCAGGGCCTGGCTGTTCTACCTGGCTGGCGCCGTCGAAACCTTCGAGGCCGCACGTGAGATCATCAATTGCTATCACATCACATTCGTGCGGGGCCATTTTCCGGGCAAGAGCCGGAACACCCCCATCGACCGCGTACGGTGATGCCGCTGATTCAATCGCTTTCGTCTATCCAGGCTGTATGGGCACGAGAGTTTAGTCGTCACTCCCTTTGCCGGGAACGGCAATCAGCGCATCGGTCGACAGGGCATCCATGCAGCGCCGGGGCAGAACATAGCCCCGGCCGGGATCGTTGATCGCCTCGATCGCCAGCACAGGCACATCGGACGCGATGTTGCCGAAGATGGTGGCGAAGGAGATGTCCGCTGCGTCACGCCCGGTACCGATGCGTACGAAACCCATCGGCACGGCCATGCCTGAGGGGTCGAATATGTACCAGCGCCCGCCGAGCAGGACTTCGACATAGGCATGAAAATCGGTCGGCCCGAACGCCGGGTCGGCGCCGTAATCGATGCCGGAACAGAAGCGCGCCGGGATGTTGAGGGCGCGGCACAGGGCGATCATCAGATGGGCGAAATCACGGCAGACGCCGGCCTGCTGCTGGTAGGTGTCGATGGCAGAGGTGGTGAAATTGCTGCTGCCGGAGGTAAAGCGGGTGCGTTCCTGCACCCATTTCCGGATACCTTCGACCCGCCGGTAGCCAGGCGGCAGGTGGCCAAAGGTCTGATTGGCCAGCTGTTGCAGCTTGTCCGATTCGCAATACCGGCTCGGATAAAGATAGGGCAGGACTTCCGTCGGCAGTTCGGCAATCGGCATTTCGCCAATCCTTTCCGGCTGGCCGACATGGTGGCGGATGTCGACTTCCGCCTGATAGCTGATTTTCAGCGGACCGGGATTGGCCCGCAGCCGCAGAAGACGATGGCGAAGCAGCGGATCGTAGTAAATGGTCGACGTCAGCGGCTGGCTGATCGTCAGCGATTCCATATGAATGAACTGATGGGCGGTGGGCGCGGCGTGGATGTTGAAAATGAAATCGGCTGGCTGGCCGATCACTTCGTAGCTGAGATCGATGGAAAACCGGAGGTGAATCATGGGTTACTTGTGGCGCTCCAGGAGGATGGGGCGAACCGGCGAAATCCCGGTCCATGAAATCTCCGGGCTGGCAGTGGCCCGTGGTGCGGTTCCCGATCAAGCGATTCGAGATACCTCCCCTCCCTCAGTTTTAATTGTCGGCTAACCGGACGTGCAGCCACGTTCGTTTCTGCCGTCTGAAACCCGGGGGTTCATACGATCATGCCTGCGCCTCTTTCTGCAACGCCCGCAGGCTTTCCTCCACGCCCGCTGCGTGGGTGAGTTCGGCGACGTTGTCCTTGGTGAAGAATCCCTGGAAATCGCCGAAGCGCTGGACGTATTCGATGATCAGCGAGGAATACTCCGAGGCGCTGGAGAAGATCTGCTTCAACCCGGCCTCCTTCGAACCGATGACGTCGAGGAGGAATTTCTGTCCGCAGTCACGCAGCGATTCGACCACGTAATCGATGTTGGCGAGCTGGGCGGTTTCACCGTCCTTCACCGCCACCGCGATGTGATGCAAGCGCGGGCCGAAGTTGCGGACGAAGGCCTCGGTCGGCGATTCGGTCAACAGATGGTTCATGAAGTACGGATGGTTGGCGGCGGTGAACACCTTGGCCGGGCATTCGAGCTCGTTGGCGTAATGCACGCTCTTGGTGACGTTAGTCGAGGAATTCTGGTCGATGATGTCGTAGGAGCCCCAGTAGTAATAGCTCGACAGGGTGAGGTATTCGAGAATCGCGGCTTCGCGGTTCTGGCTGTAGATGCGCGTCGCCAGATGGTCGATCGGCAGCAGCAGCTTGTCGATGCCGAGTTTTTCCTGCGTCGCCTTGGCGCCCTCGTAAGCTGCCTGCATGTCGTCGCGGATGCTGCTCCAGCCCAGGGCGTAGACGCGGATGTCGGATTCGGGGCGCTCCCAGTAGGCGACGATGTTGTGGGTATAGGGGCTGGGCTTGACCACCGCCATGTTGCCGGGCAATTCGAGCTTCCTGATCTGTTCCTGGTTGAAGAAGCGGATGTCACGCGCCTTCTGCATGTCGACCACGGCGTGCGGGTCGGTCACGCGCAGCACCTCGCCCATATAGCGCGAGTTGGGCTTGACCGCGCCGATCGGGTAGACCTCGTTGAGGCTCCTGAAGATGCCGCGAACGTTGGGATCCTTGACCTCGCGCACCAGGATGTCGGGCGCGCTCATGTCGATGCGCAGGATGTGGGTGTAGTGCGCCTCGGATTCGAGCGTGACGAGATAGTGGTACGGCGTCATCACGCACAGTTCGGCGACATAGGCGACCGAGTGGCTGGGCTCTACGGTGATCATCAGCGCATCGATCTGGCGGATGCAGTCGGTCAGCCCGATGCGGTCGCGCTCCTCCAGCAACTGGCCGAGATAGTCCTCGAATTGCGGCGAGTTCTGCTTGTCGCCGAAGCGGGGAAAGGCAAGCGATGCGGTCATGGGGTCACACCAGGTTGAAGAGGTTTTGCGCCATCTTTTGCGGATGTGCGGCGCGGAAGTAGGTCTGGGCGATGACCTCGTTGAGGTTGGCGAGCCGGGCCTGGATGTCGTCGCAGAATTCGTGCAGCCCGCTGGTCGCAAGCGCCCTGAAATCGGCGCCATCGACCAGGTTGAGCATGCCCTGCAGACGGCGCATCGGTTCGGCCCCCGGCAACTCGTCGAGGGCGAACTGGATTTCGTGCAGGCAGTGCCTCACGCTGCGCGGGAACTGCAGGTCGTTGAGCAGGAAGGCCAGCACCTTGTGGTCGGTGGCGCGCACGCCGACGTGGCGGCGGTACATCTGGTGCGCCGAGAGCGCGTGCAGCACGCTCATCCAGATGAGATCGTGATACTGGCTGTCCTGGTACGGCAGATTGATCGCGTAGCTGACGTCGAGCACGCGGGTGGTCATGTCGGCGCGTTCGACGTTCCGGCCAAGGCGCATGAACTGGAAGGCCTCGTCGCGGCTCATGGTGCCGGACAGCAGTCCGACCACGGCCTGGCGACGGCGGATGATCTCGGTCAGCACCTCGAAGCGCTTGCGGCGGTCGAGGGCGTGGGTCATGTGCGTGCTGGCGTAGAGGTAAAGCTCGTTGACCCACTCCCACGATTCGCGCGGCAGCACTTCGCGGAAGGTGCGGGTGTTCTCGCGCGCGTGCCTGACGCAGGCGAAGATCGACGACGGATTGCGCTCGTCCTGGATGAGGAAGCTCATCACCGCCATCTCGCTGGCCTCGTCGTAATACTGGTGAAAGACCTGGTCCAGCCCCACCACCCGCAGCAGGTTCTCCCAGCCGAAGCTGGCACCGCGCGGCATGTCCATCAGCATCATGGTGGTGGCGTTGATAAGGCGAGCGGTGTCCTCGGCGCGTTCGAGGTAACGCGCCATCCAGTAGAGGCTTTCGGCTACGCGGGCTAGCATGGAATCGTACCCTGCACGATCCACGTATCCTTGCTGCCGCCGCCCTGCGACGAGTTCACCACCAGCGAGCCGCGCCGCAGCGCGACGCGCGTGAGACCACCGTGGGTGACATAGAAATCCTTCGCCTGCAGGACAAACGGCCGCAGGTCGACATGGCGCGGCTCGATCGCGTCCTCGCACAGGGTCGGCACGGTGGACAGCGACAGCGTGGGCTGCGCCATGTAGTTGCGCGGATTGGCCTTGATCAGCTCGGCGAATTTCGCCTGCTCTTCCGGCGTCGACTTCGGNCCCACCAGCATGCCGTAGCCGCCCGACTCGTTGGCNGGCTTNACCACCAGNTTGTCGAGGTTGGCCAGCACNTACTCGCGGTCGTCCTCGTGCATGCACAGGTAGCTCGGCACGTTGGGCAGGATCGCCTCCTCGCCGAGGTAGTAACGGATCATTTCGGGGACGTAGGCATACACCACNTTGTCGTCGGCCACGCCGGCACCCGGGGCGTTGGCGATGCCGACATGGCCGCCCTTCCAGGCGCGCATCAGACCGGGAACGCCGAGCGCGGAATCGGCGCGAAAGACTTCCGGATCGAGGAAATCGTCGTCGATNCGACGGTAGATGACGTCGAGCCGGGTCAGGCCCTCGATCGTCTTCATGTAGACGCAGTCGTCGTCGAGCACCACCAGGTCGGACCCTTCGACCAGGTGCGCGCCCATCTGCTGCGCCAGGTAGGAATGCTCGAAGTAGGCGGAGTTAAAAATGCCGGGGGTGAGCACCGCAATTTCCGGCCGATCACCTTCGCGCGGGGACAAGGCCGCCAGCATGTCGTAGAGTTGCGCGGTGTAGTCGTCGACCGGCAGCACGTCGTAGCGGGCGAACAGCTCGGGAAACAGCCGCTTCATCAACTGGCGGTTTTCCAGCATGTAGGACACGCCGGAGGGCACGCGCAGGTTGTCTTCCAGCACGTAGATCGTGCCGTCGCCGTCGCGTACCAGGTCGGTGCCGCAAATATGCGCCCACACCCCGAAGGGTGGATTGGCGCCGACGCAGGCGGCGCGGAAATTCTTCGAATCGGCCAGCACCTCGGCGGGGAAAACGCCGTCCTTGATGATCTTCTGCTCGTGATAGATGTCGTCGATGAACCGGTTGAGCGCCTTGAGGCGCTGCTTCAGTCCGGCCTCGATGCGGTCCCATTCAGACTTTTCGATCATCCGCGGCACCACGTCGAAGGGCCAGGCGCGGTCAATGTTGCCCGCCTCGGAATAGACGGTGAAGGTAATGCCTGCCGCCATGATGGCAGCGTCCACCGCGCGGTGGCGGGCTTCGAGTTCCTCGGGGGACAGTTCGGCGAAGTAGTCGCACAGCCCCCCTGCCCCGTCGCGCGGCTTGCCCGGTGCTTCGAGCAGTTCGTCGAAGCCTCCCATCAGCGGATAGTGTCCGCAATCGATCTTCATTTCAGTCTCCGTTCAGCGCGTCTGTTCTGCAATCCGGTGACGACGCTCATTTTTGTTAGAGCAGCCTCTGTGCCAGGTCAACAAAGCATCATCGGATCAATATGTTGCAACTATCACCGTGATTTCTGACTGCCCGGGGTGACTGGCAATGGGGCATGTGCGCCGGTTTCCGCACCAGATCGGTGCAGCGGCAGCACGTATGGAAAGGTCACGGCGCGGCAGGCGGCTGGCTGGCACTTCACGCCGCCACGCGACCAAATCCGCTAATCGCGGTGATCGCGCGTGCCTGATTCAGATCCTCGGTATAGCCTGCGGCATACAGGCACACCGCGAGCTGGTTGCGTATCGGCATTGGCAGCGGCGACTGATCGCGCATGACTTCCCGGATCCAGTCGCTGGTGGAGCGCGCATCCGTGGCCGGCAATTTGAACGAGGCCGACGCCGCCGACTGCGCTTCGTAGACGGGCTGCAGCTGGCCATCCTGGACCAGCACCATGTCAGGGCGCTGCAGCGGATCGGCGAAGGCCTCGCCCTCGCAGCCCTGCAGCAGCAGCGCATGGCCGCCGAGGGCCTGCAGGACGTCGCTCACCGCACCGAGGTCCTCGCCTGCCGCCACTGGCGTCACCCGCAGCGAGGCATCGCCCAGCGCATCGACCAGCACGGCCAGCCGCGTCGCCAGGTTGTCGACCCCGAGCCGCGCACGCAGGGCCAGCAGGCTTGCCAGCCCGGGACTCAGCAGCGCGGCCGGGGCAAACGCCAGCCCTTCGCCGTGCAGTGCGGCATTGACCTGCGCAACCGAACCGCAGGGCATGATTCCCAGCTCACGCAGCACATAGGCCGCCGCGGTGCCGCCGCCGCCCTCGAGCATGCCGTGGATCAGCACCGGGATATTGAAGCTGCGCAGCAACAGCGCCAGCAGCGGGGTGAGATGCGGATGCTCGCGCACCCCGTGATAAGCGGGCAACACCACCGTGCGGAAGGGGCTGGGCGGCGCGGCAAAATCCGGCAAGCGCTCGGCCAGCGCGGCGTGCATGCCCAGCCAGGCATCGAGGCCGGGATCATGCTGATGCAGGGCCAGCAGGAACGCGGCGGTCTCGAGATCAGGCACGCCGCCATCGAGGAGCGCCGCCAGCAAGGCCCGCGCTTCGACGAAGCCCATGCCCGCGCCGGATTCGATCTGACGGATCAGGGTCGCGTAGCTCATGAAAATCGCGGCTTCGTGCCGACGGACTTTGATCGGCAATCGGCCGTTTCGGCCCCGGCAGGCACGAACCGCATCCGGCGGCACGGCATGATAAGGAAAAAAGATGACACAACAGACATAAAACCGCTCCTGACTGAGATGTCACGAGCAGGGTCTGTGCCAGCAGCGCACAGCGCCCGGTATTCAAGTACTTGGTGCGCCGACGATGGCCTGGCGCCCGCCCGGGCGCCCGGTCGTGGTGCATGACATTCCGCACCTGCTGCCGGTTGGTGCGCACCGGACTGTCATCCCGGTGCCATGGCGCGGTGCGGCGGGTCGGTTATCATATTCATATATTCATGTTTGTTTAATCGGAGTCCGTCGTGCGCTATTCATCCGCCTTGATCCTTGTCGCCCCTGTGCTTGCCCTGATGGGTTGCGCCACCCAGAAAACCCTCGACGCCCAGGCTGACTCGGTCAGCCAGCAGCTCGACGCCATGAAGCAAACGCAGGCCAGCATGGCCACCGCGCAGCAAAGCCTCGAAGCACGGCTTGCCAGGCTGGAATCCGAGCAGGCCCTGCTGGCTTCCCGCCTCAATCAGGGTGACCCGGCGAGCGCCAGCCTGCAGCGTGAATTCGACAGCCTGCGCAGCCAGGCTGCCGCTACCCAATCGGCTCTCACCGCGCTGACCGGCAAACTGGACAGCCAGACGGCGGCCTCGCAGTCGACCCTCGCTGCCCTCGACAGCAAGCTCGCCACCCAGGCCAGCGCCATCAGCCAGGCGCAGGCCACCGCGGACGACGCCGTCAAGATCGCCCGCGACAGCCGCCTGGTCAGCGGCAAGATCATCGATTCGCTGGTGCTGACCGAAGGCATGGTGATGTACGGCTACGAACTCCCCGAACTGATGCCCGAAGGTCGTGCCGCGCTCGACAAGCTGATTGCCGGCGTACGCCCGCAGATGCCCCACGTATTCATCGAAATCATCGGCTTTTCCGATGACGTCAGCCTCGGCAGCCAGAACCGCCGCATCGCCCTCGAGCGCGCCGAATCGGTGCGTCGCTACCTGCATGAAACCGGCAATATTCCCCTGCACCGCATGTCGGCGATTTCCTACGGCGACCTCAAGCCGCTCTCCAGCGACGTCACCATCGAGGGACGCCGGCAGAATCGCCGTGTGGTCGTGCAGGTGCTGAAGTAATTCCTGCCATCCCTCCCCGGGGGCTCGAAGTCCCATAAAAAAACGCCCGGTGAACGGGCGTTTTTCATGTCGGCCGAAGCCTGGTCGGGACGATCACTGCGCTGGCGACGCTAGCTCGCCGCGATAGATGCAGCCGGAGTCTTGGGACTCCATGACGACGATCTTGACGAGTCCCGGCAGCGCTGGTTTGAGGCGGTTCCACAGCCAGACGGCGAGGTGTTCGCTGGTTGGATTCGCCAGCCCCGGGATATCGTTTAGATAACGATGATCGAGCGCGGCGTGAACAGACTGCCAGACGGCATCGATCTGTGCGAAATCGACCACCCAGCCAAGGTCGGGATCGAGCGGACCCGAGACATGCACCTCAACACGGAAGGTATGGCCATGCAGCCGCGAGCAGGGGTGGGTATCGGGCAGCGCCGAGAGGCGGCGCGCGCAGTGCAGGTGAAAGATGCGGAAGATGTCCATGCGGCATTCTCGCCCAAGTCCGTGTTGGGGGCCAGACAGCCGGGAAACGGAACTTTTACGCGCGCCGACATACTATCGGGGGTTCGTTTTTAACTGTCGGAGTCCCCATGCTTTTGCAACGCCTTTCCATCGCGGCCGCCGCCGCTTTGATGCTGCTTTCCATCAACGCCTGCTCAAAAGAGGCCGGGCCCACGCTCGCCGCGCCGGAGGCCTATGCCCAGGCGCAGGCCGGCAAACTGACGCTGATCGATATCCGCCGCCCCGACGAGTGGCGCCAGACCGGGGTGGCGCAGGGCGCGATCCGCATCAACATGCTGCATCCGCAGGGTCCGCAGGGCTTCGTGCGCCAGGTGCTGGCCGAGGTCGACGGCAACCGCGACGCCCCGATCGGTCTGATCTGCCGCACCGGCAACCGCACCACGCAGATGCAGCAGGTGCTGCGCGATGCCGGATTCACCCAGGTCATCAACATCAAGGAAGGCATGGCGGGCAGCGCGGCCGGCCCGGGATGGATCAAGCGCGGACTGCCGGTCGAGGCATGCACCACCTGCTAGGTTGATCGCGCCCTTCCGGTGGAACCGCCGTGCCCAGATTCCGGCAGGAGGCAGCCCTGCCGCTCAGGCAGCTAGTTCCTTCACCAGGGCGTTGCGCCGGCCGGTTTCGCTGCCGGTGAGTGCGAAGCCCTGCAGGCGCCCGCTGTCATCGGTATGCAGCGCGCAGATGCCAGTGTCGCCGCACTCCACTTTCCAGCCGCCCGCCGCACCGATCCGGGGCGGCAGCACCGCCACCGGATGCGCCGGGGTTTTCACCATCACCGGCATCACCGGATAGACCACCGGGGTCGGCGTGCCGGTCAGGGTGGCGGCGAGCGCGCGGGCCTGCACCATCAGCGGCTGGACGTAGGGCAGGTTGAGCCCCTCGACTTCGGCGCAGTCGCCCATGGCGTAGACGTTGGGCGCGCCGGTTTCGAGCAGGCCATTGGTCTGGATGCCGCGTCCGACCGGAATGCCCGCTGCCTGCGCCAGCTGGGTGCGAGGCCTGAGGCCGATGGCCGACAGCACGACATCGGCTTCGATGGCTTGACCGTTGTCGAGCACGACCTGGTAACCGCCTGCGGTCTGCTCGACGCGCTTGCCGGTCCGCCCGAAATGCCAGTTCACGCCCAGCGCGGCCAGGCTGTCGGCCAGACGCCGGCCGGCCTCGACCGGCAGCAGGCGCTCCAGCGGCCACTCGCCGAGGTGCACCACATCGACCGCAAATCCGGCATGAACCAGGTCATTGGCGAATTCGCAGCCGATCAGGCCGCCGCCGAGCACGGTGACGCGTTTCTTGCCCTCGAGCGCATTGCGGAAGGCGGCGTAGTCGGCCAGATCGTTCACCGCCATCACGCTGGCCGCGCCACTTCCGGCGAGGCCATGCGGGAACGGATCGGCGCCGAGGGCGAGCACCAGCCTGCTGTATTCCAGTTCGTCGCCGTCAGTCTGAACGCGCTGGTTCTGCGTGTCGATCGAGGTGACGCGCGTGTGCGTCAGCACCATCGCATTCTGGTCGGTCGCCATCTTCTCCGCGCTGGCGCTGGACAACGCCGCCGCCGTCCTGTTGGTGGCAAGCGCGTTCGACAGGTTGGGCTTGGAATAGAAGGCGCCGTCGTCCGCCGTCACGAGCGTGACCGGCGTGGTCGTATCGCGCTTGCGGATCTCCTTCAGCAGGGTATAGCCGGCGAGGCCGGATCCGACGATGACAATGGGATGCATGACAAACTCCTGGTTTCGAATGACGGGAGGCATTCACATGCCTCCCGGTACTACTGACGATCAGGCCGCGACGACTTCGACCATTTCGAAGTCGGCTTTCGACACGCCGCAGTCCGGGCATTCCCAGCCTTCCGGCACGTCTTCCCAGCGGGTGCCAGGGGCGATGCCGTGCTCCGGGTCACCTTTCGATTCGTCGTAAACATAACCGCAAACGATGCATTGCCAAGCTTTCATGATGTGTCCTTTCAAGTAGTCAAATAGTATTCAGTGATCCAATCAGGCGGCAATCGCGTCCTTTTGCGCCTGGTAGTGTTTCGCGTGCTTCTCTTCCACCTTGGCCAGCGCGGCGAAGCGCTTGGCGGCTTTTTCCAGTACGGCCTTGAACATCTCGGCGTGCTCCTTCGATTCGGCGATCTGCTCGTCGATCTCGGCGACCGCGGCGTCGTGACCTTCCTGCATCGCCTCGTGGCGGAATTTCGGGTACATCTCGGTGTACTCGTGGGTTTCGCCCTCGATGGCGTACTGCAGGCACTTGGCCGGCGTCATGGTCTCGTCGGCGAAAAGCAGCTCGGCATGGCCGAAGGCGTGCAGCATCTCCTGCGCGGCGGTGTCCTCGAACACCTTGGCGGTGGATTCGTCGCCCACCTTGCGGCACTGGCGCGCGAACCACATGTATTTAATATGGGCCATGGACTCGCCGGCAAAGGCGGCTTCGAGGTTCTGGATGGTCGGTGACTTCGTGTTCTGCATGATTCGCTCCTGTTTGGTTGATTTACGTTGTCAATCAAGACAGGAGCGATATTAGAGATTGTCGATATATCGATCCAACGGATATTCTGGATGAAGACGATTGACAACCTCAATCGTCTGCTTGCAAGCCACACGGCTTACTGCGCCGTGCCGTTGCGTCCGTGGCAGGGTGCCTGTCTCCAGGTTCAATCAGGCGAAACGCGTGCGCCAGCGTTTGAGCGCCTCTTCCATCCGCGCCATGCTGACATAGAAGGTGGGCGTGATGTAGAGCGTGAAGAACTGCGAGAAAACCAGTCCGCCGACCACCGCGATGCCGAGCGGCCGGCGCGCCTCGGCGCCGGCGCCCAAGCCGATGGCGATCGGCAGGGTGGCGAAGATGGCGGCGAAGGTGGTCATCATGATGGGGCGCAGGCGCACCAGGCTGGCTTCGACGATGGCATCCTCGGCGCTCATCCCGGCACGCTGACGGGTCAGGGCGAAGTCGATCATCATGATCCCGTTCTTCTTCACCAGCCCCACCAGCAGGATGATGCCGACGAAGCTGAAGATATTGAGCTCCTCGTCCAGCAGCAGCAGCACCAGCAGCGCGCCGAAGCCCGCCAGCGGCAGTGCGGTGAGGATGGTGAGCGGATGGCCGAGGTGTTCGTACAGCACCGCCAGCACCATGTAGATGACGACCACGGTGAGCAGCAACAGCAGCGGCAGGGTGACGGTCGACTCCTGGAATTTCTGCGCCGCACCGGTGAGTTCGGCGCTGACATCGGCCGGCAGCACCTCGTTGGCGGCGGCCAGGGCGGCATCGAGCGCGGCATCGAGCGACGCGCCCGGGGCGAGGTTGAACGACAGCGTCACCGCCGGTTGCTGGCCGTAGTGATACACCGCGATCGGCCCCACCCCGGCCTCGATTTTCGCCACCGCATCGAGCCGGGTCAGCTCGCCGGATGCGGCGCGCAATGGCAACTGGCCGAGGATCGCCGGATTCAGCTGCGCTTCGGGCAGGATCTTCAGGCTGACCGTGTACTGGTCGTCGACGCCGTAGATCTCGCTGATGCGGCGCCCGCCGAGCGCGTCGTAGAGGGTCTGCTGCACCTGCTGCGCATTGATGCCGAGACGTGCCGACTGCACCGGGTCGAGCACCACGCGCAGTTCGGGATTGCGCAGTTCCAGGTTGCTGTTGACGTCGAGCAGCAGCGGCACCTCGTCGAGGCGTTTCTCGACCGCGGCCGCGGCGGTCTTCAGCGCTTCAAAATCGCTCGACCGGAGGGTCAGCTGGTAATCGCTGCTGGCCGCCAGTGCGCCGACGTTGATCGATGCCGGATTCTGCAGCGTGATGTTGACGCCGCTGACCTTGCGCGTCGCGGCCCGCAGCTCGTCGATCACCTGATCGGCCCCGGGGCGGGACTCGCGCGGCGCCAGGCGGATCACCAGCCGGCCGACGTTGCTCCCGGTGATTCCGCCTCCGGCCTGGCCGGCACTCGACATCAGGCCCTCGACGGCGGAATGCTCCTGCACGATGTCGGCGATGCGCTGCTGGCGCGAGGAGAGTTCCTCGAACGGGATCCCTTCCGGGTACTGGATGCTGGCGAAAATCATCCCGGAATCGACGCGTGGAATGAATCCCTGCTTGACCTGGCCGGCTAGCCACAGCATGCCTCCCAGCACCGCCGCCGACAACAGCAGCATGGCGCCACGATGGCGCATGCTGGCGCGCAGGGTCTCGCCGTAAAAATCGCGAAAGCGCTCGAATCCCGACTCGAAGCCGCGCGACAGCGGGTTGTTCAGCGGTTCGCGCGACAGCCCGCGCGCGCACAGCATGGGCGTGAGGGTCAGCGCCACCACGCCGGACAGCAGGACGGCGACCCCAATGCTGACGGCGAATTCCTGGAACAGGCGCCCGATCATCCCGCCGAGGAACAGGATCGGCAGAAATACTGCCGCCAGCGACACCGTCATCGACACCACGGTGAAGCCGATTTCCTGCGCACCGTCGAGCGCGGCCTGATAGCGCGACTTGCCCATGTCCAGATGGCGCGTGATGTTCTCGATCACCACCACCGCGTCGTCCACCACGAAGCCGATCGCCAGGATGACCGCGATCAGCGACAGGTTGTTGAGGCTGTAGCCCGCCAGATGCATGAAGGCGAAGGTGCCCAGCAGCGTGCTCGGCAGCACCAGCGCGGCGATCAGCGTGGCGCGCAGGTTGTGCAGGAAGGCGAAGATGACCAGGATCACCAGGACGAGGGCCAGCATCAGGGTGAAATTGACCTCGTGCATCGAGTCCTTGACGAAGCGCGAGCGGTCGAAATGGACCTGCAGCTTCACCCCGTCCGGCAGATCGGCCTCGATCTGCGGCAGCATCGAGCGGATGCGTTCTGCCACCTCGACCGTATTGGCGCCCGGCTGGCGCTGGATGGCCAGCACGATGGCGCGGGTGCCGTTGTACCAGGTGCGGGTCTTGTCGTTTTCGACGCTGTCTTCGGCGCGGCCGAGGTCCTTCACCCGCAGCGCCACGCCATCCTTGTAAGCGACGATGATCTCGCCGAAGTCGGCCGCGTTGGCGAGCGTCACCGGCGCCTTCACCGTGTAGGCGCGGCTCGCGCCGTCGAGGGTGCCCGACGGCAGGTTGACATTGGCAGACTGCACCGCCTGAATGACGTCGGAAAAACTCAGCCCGCGCTGCTGCAGCCTGGCCGGGTCGAGATACAGCCGCAGCGCATATTTCTGCGAACCGAACACCTGCACCTGCGCCACGCCACTCATGCCCGACAGGCGTTGCGCCACACGCGAGTCGGCAATCGCATCGAGCTGGGTCAGCGGCAGGCGCTCGGCCGACAGCGCCAGATACAGGATGGGCGAATCGGCCGGGTTGATCTTCCGCAACTGNGGCGGGTCCATGCCGGCAGGCAGGTTGCGGGCCGCCTGCGCGATCGCGGTCTGCACGTCCTGCGCGGCGGCGTCGATGTCGCGCGCGAGCTCGAACTGCAGCGTGATGCGGGTCGAGCCCTGGCTCGACTGCGAACTCATCGACTCGATCCCCGGCACCGTCGACAGCTGGCGCTCCAAAGGCGTCGCCACCGTGTTGGCCATGGTCTCGGGGTTGGCGCCCGGCAGGCTGGCGTCGATGCGCAGGGTCGGAAAATCGACCTGCGGCAGATCGTTGACCGGCAGCTGCCGGTAGGCCAGCGCACCGAACAGCACCATCGCCAGCACCAGCATCAGCGTGGCAACCGGACGTTCGATGAAGAGGCGTGACGGGTTCATGCCGGCAAGTGGGAACCGAGCGCGAGGGCCTTGGATTTTTCCGGCATCACGATCCCGCCCTGCCCGGCTTCTTCTCTGCAGGCGCGCCTTCGAGCGTGACCTTGCCGCCCGCCTTCAGCCGCTTGGGGATCTCGACCAGCACCGCTTCGCCCGCCTGCAATTCGCCTTCGATCACCGTCTCGCCATCGAGGCTGTGCATCGCGCGTACCGGCTGCACCACGGCGCGGCCTTCGCGCACCACATAAACATAGGTGCCGTCCTGCCCGTGCTGCAGGGCCGCCTCGGGCAACACCATCACGCCCTCCAGTCTGCCCAGCAACAGTCGCAGCCGCACGCCCTGGCCCGGCATGAGGGCTCCCGGCGAACCCTCAAGCCGCACCTTCAGCGGCACTGCGCCGGTGGCGGGATCGAGCTGGGTATCGACGAACACCAGTTCGCCCCGCACGGCGGTCGCCTGCTGCGCCGCGGCGCCGAGGGAATCCGGAGTCACCTCGGCCATCACCCTGCCCGCCGCACGCGCCGCGATGACCTGCGGCCAGTCGGCCTCGGCCAGCCCCGAGCGCACGTCTAGCGCCCCCGGCGCGACGATCGTGGTCAGCGGCTCGCCGGCGGCCTGCACCAGGCTGCCCTGGCGGATCGCAATGCGCCCGACGCGGCCGGCGATCGGCGATCGAACCTGGGTGTGCTGGGCATCAAGGCGGGCGGACTCCAGCTCGGCACTGGCCGTGCCGGCACGCGCGCGAGCGGANTCCAGCGCCAGTTGCGCGTCGTCGAATTCCTGCTGGCTGATGTAGCCCGATTTCATCAGCGGCGCCAGACGCTCCAGCTTCCTGGCTGCCTCGGCGGCTTCGGCGCGCGCGCCAGCCAGCGCCGCCTGACTTTGAGCGATGCGTGCCTGCGCCGGGCGCGCATCGAGGGTGAACAGTGTCTCGCCCGCCCGCACCTGGTCGCCTTCCTGGACATGCTGCCGCAGCACCGTGCCGCTGGCCTGGGCGACGATAACCACCTGCTGCGAGGCTTCCAGCGTACCCGGCAGATCGATCACGCGCGGAAAGTCACGCACCCCCACCGGCACGGTTTTCACCGCGAGCGCCCGGTCGCCGCCGCCCGGCTTTTCGTCGCCGGTTTCGGCGACCTGGGTGCGATAGACCACGCCGGCGATCAGCGCCAGCACGATGACGGTGACCAGAATACGACCCTTCATGGTTTTCCTTCGGGCGGAATGGCGGGCAGGCGGCCCAGCGCATGGTTCAAACGGGAATATGCCGCCAGCCAGTCGGAATCGGCCTGGGCAGCGCTTTGCCGCGCACGTGCCAGGGCGGCCTGCGCAGTCAACGACTCGAGCAGGCTGCCGACGCCCGCGCTGTAGCGCGCCTCGGCGGCAAGGGCCGATTCGCTGGCGCTGTCGAACTGCACGGCCACCCCTTCCCGCTGCAGCTGGGCATGGCGCACGTCGTGATAGGCGTCACTCACCTCGCGCGCGACCTGGCTGCGCTGCGTCGCCACTTCGGCCTGCAGGCGCTCGGCATCGCGTTCGGCGGCACGCGCTTCGGCCTCCAGCCGGCCGCCATCGAACAGCGGCACGGTGAGATTCAGGCCGACGCTGTAGCTGTTGGAGGTATCCCGATCGTCTTCCATAAAAAACGTACGGCCGCCGGTGGCGGTCAGCGACAGGAGGGGCCAGCGCGTTGCGCGGGCGCGATCGGCGTCGGCACGGGCGCTGGCTGCGGCAGCCTGGAGGGCCTGCAGGTCGGGGCGCTGGCGTTGCGCCTCCGCCAGAAGCTCTGCCAGCAGATTCGCTGCTTCCACCCCAACTGGCGGTTCGGTCTTCCAGTCGAGCATCAGCGTACGCGTCTGTTCGATGCCGGCTGCCTTCTTCAGGGCAACCTCGGCCTTTGACTGGTCACGCTCCGCCGTCTGGCGCGCGAGCTGCGCCTCGGCCAGCGCCGCGCGGGCGCGCAGCTGGTCGGCGCGCGAGACCAGACCGCCCTGCAGCCTGGCTTCGGCCGCATCGAGGCTGGAGCGCAGGGAAATCTCCAGTTGTTTCAGAGCGTCGACCTGCGCCCGCACATCCAACAGCCGGAAGTAAGCGGCCTCGACTTCGGCGATCGTGTCCTGCAGCGTGCGGTTGTTGTCGAGCAGGCTGGCGATCAGCTGATAGCGCTGGGCGTCGATGCTGGCGGCGCGCACGCCGAAGTCATAGAGCACGTAGGCGAGACCGAGGCTGGGGCCGTAGCGCTCCAGGGTCGGCGCCGACGCACCCGAACTGGACAAGGAGCGGCTCCGTGTCAGGCCGAACTGCCCGACCAGCGTCGGCCAGTTGGCAGCCGAGGCGGCATCGAGCCGCGCCGCCTCGGCCTGGATTCCAAGCCAGGCCACACGCGATTCGGGACGCTCGCGCAGCGCATGTTCGGTGAGCGCCGCGAGGCTGTCGAAGCGGAGGACATCGGCCTGCGCTGGCGCAGCGGGAGCTCGCTCGGGCAAGGCATCGAGCCTCAGCCAGAACGTGCCGGGACGCTGCGGAAGATCGAGCGCCTGCGCCGCATGAGCCGACGCCGCCCACGGCGCGGCACACAGTAGAAGAAGGGTCAGGGCGGGCTTCAAGGTGTTGCGATTCTAAACGACTCCCAACTCGACCCGGGGCCAGCNACACAAGTTCCTGCCGGCGACTCCGCAGGCGCCGCTCGGCATGCCAGAATGGCCTCTACCTTCCCTGGCAACCGGCACATCGGCACACCTTCATGCTTACGCTCGGCAAACTGGCAGTTCATCAACGCTTCGGTGGCGACCTCGACGGCTGGACGCGCACCACGGGCGGCCAGGATGACTCGGGCATGCGGGACGAGGACTGGTTTCTCATCGATGAACTGCTGCAGGGACTTGCCCTGGTTGCATCGGGACAGGCCTCGCCGGCCTACGCGGAGGCGCTTGAACGGCGCCTGCTTGACGTCACCGCCGACGACGCGACGCGCCAGGCTCTGCGCGAACTGGCACGCTAGCAGCGACTGTTTCAGCGACGCCGGGAAACCCGGAACGCGTCCTACAACTCCGAAAACAGATACGCGAGCAGAGCACTACCCAGAACGACAACCAGCAGGTTCATCGCCATGCCAAACCAGGTGCAATAGCGTGCGGGAATTTCCGCGGGCTTCAGCGTTTTAAGGACTAGCCTGAACTGCACCACGGAAAACGCGACGACCACCAGTGCCAGCACGATGAAAGCGATGCCGATCCAGAACGAAAGGTCGCGCCCGTCGTGACTCGGGTCCTGGCGCAGCACGTGCAGGAACAGGCCGAAACGCTCTAGAACGAAGCCGAATGCCATCAGCGTGAGGCCGGTACGGTTCCACGCCATCAGGGTGCGCTCGGCGGCGAAAAAGACCCGCGGGTCGTTGAGGCCGGACATCAGACCGGCTCCACTTCGGCTGGCAGGCTGGCCTTCAGCGTGGCGGCGAGTCGCTCGAAGGTCTCGGGGAACGGCGCCCGCTTGCGCCACGCCAGGGCGATGGTGCGCCCCGGTGGCGGTGACTTGAAAGGACGGATTTCGACGGCCTTCCGATTGACCCGCGGCCCGGAGTCGACGGCCAGCGCCGGCAGCAAAGTCAGCCCCAGGCCCATTCCCACCATCTGGCGCAAGGTTTCCAGACTGGTGGCGCGCACTTCCTCGCGGCCGGTCGAGCCGGCGCCGCAGACGTCGAGCGCCTGGTCGCGCAGACAATGGCCTTCGTCGAGCAGCAGCAGCTTCTCGCCCATGATGTCGGCCACCTTCAGCACATCGCGTAGGGCGAGCGCATGCCCGGCCGGCAGCGCGGCGTAGAACGGCTCGTAGAACAGCGGCTCGACGCGCAGGCTGTCGTCGGTGACGGGCAGCGCCAGCAGGCCGGCGTCGAGCTTGCCGTCGGCCAGATGCTCGAGGATCTGCGGCGTCATTTCCTCGCGCAGCAGCATGCGCAGGCCGGGATGCTTCTTGTGCACCAGGGTCAGCGCGTGCGGCAGGTAGTAGGGCCCCAGGGTGGGGATGACGCCGAGATGAATCGTGCGGGCCATCGGATCCTGCGCGTGCTTGGCCAGCTCGCGGATGCGCTCGGCTTCCTCGACGATGTTGCGTGCTGCCTGCAGGATTTCACGACCGATCGGCGTCGGCGTGACGCGCTTGAGGCTGCGGTCGAACAGGGTGACGCCGAGGAAATCCTCCAGCTTCTTGATCTGCGTCGAAAGCGTCGACTGGGTGATGAAGCAGGCTTCGGCCGCGCGGCCGAAGTGGCCGTGATCGGCGAGCGCCACCAGGTATTTCAGCTCTTGCAGGGTCATGGCCGTCCGTTCGATTTCATCAATGGATTTATTCTAGACTATTCATGAGACAAATCTACCAAACTGGTCTTTAATGCGTTTACTCCGCTGTGGAGCCTACTATCGATAGGAGAGAGCCATGTCAGAAAGCAAGTGCCCGTTTGTACACAAAGCCGGAAGCGGTACGTCGAACCACGACTGGTGGCCTAACCAGCTGCACCTCGAAATCCTGCACCAGCATTCCCCCGAGTCCAGTCCGATGGAGGAAGACTTCAACTACGCCGAGGAATTCAAGAGCCTCGATCTCGCGGCGGTGAAGAAAGACCTGACCGCCCTGATGACCGATTCGCAGGACTGGTGGCCGGCGGACTACGGACACTACGGGCCTTTCTTCATCCGCATGGCCTGGCATAGCGCAGGCACCTACCGCACCGGCGACGGCCGCGGCGGTGCAGGACACGGCAACCAGCGTTTCGCACCGCTTAACAGTTGGCCCGACAACGTCAACCTCGACAAGGCGCGCCGGCTGCTGTGGCCGATCAAGCAGAAATACGGCCGCAAAATCTCCTGGGCCGATCTCATGATTCTCGCGGGCAACGTCGCCATGGAATCAATGGGCTTCAAGACCTTCGGCTTCGCCGGCGGCCGCGAGGACGTCTGGGCGCCGGAAATCGACGTCTACTGGGGCAACGAGCAAAAGTGGCTGGATAACAGGGAGCGTTATTCCGGCGTGCGCGACCTGGAAAACCCGCTCGCCGCGGTGCAGATGGGCCTCATCTACGTCAACCCGGAAGGCCCCAATGGCAACCCCGATACGCTGGCCTCCGGCCGCGACGTGCGCGAGACCTTCGCGCGCATGGCGATGAACGACGAGGAAACGGTGGCGCTCACCTGCGGCGGCCACACCTTCGGCAAATGCCACGGCGCCGGCTCGGCGACCAACGTGGGGCCCGAGCCCGAAGCTGCGCCCATCGAGGAGATGGGCCTGGGCTGGAAGAGCAGCTTTAAAAGCGGCAGGGGCGGCGACCAGATCGGCAGCGGCCTGGAAGGCTCGTGGACGCCGACCCCGACGAAGTGGGACATGAGCTACCTCGACATGCTGTTCGGCAACGACTGGGTCATCTCGAAAAGCCCGGCGGGTGCCTGGCAGTGGACCCCCAAGCAGGCGACAGCCAGCAACACGGCCCCGGCCGCGCACGATGCCTCGCAAAAGGTGCCCATCATCATGACCGATGCGGACATGGCGATGCGCATGGATCCGATCTACGAGCCG
>JGI26437J51864_10000097_pt1 | contig 25390 bp, 25 predicted proteins | sample FrelakmetLWP11LW_FD_51864 | JGI IMG/M metagenome (IMG submission 51864)
CCCGCGCCTGATGCGCTCGAGCGGCAGGCGGTCGGCGGCGTAGATCCCGGGTGCGCGCAGGATCGTGACCTGCACCCGCTGCCGTTCGCCCCAGGCGCGCAGCTGGCGCTCGGCGTCGACCCGCCGTATCGCGCGGCCGTTCACCGGCGCCACCGGACGGGTCTCGCTCACCCAGTGGCCGCCGCAGTCGCCGTACACGCCGCTGGTGCTGATATAGACCAGCGCCCCCGGCTTGCGCCGTCCCAGCGCGTGCAGCAGGTGGGCGGTACGGGTATCGGTCCGGCCGTCGTTGGGCGGCGGCGCAAAGTGGAATACCCCGTCGACGCGCGGCAGGCGCTTGAGCGTGACCGGCGCGTCGAGATCGCCGACATGTGGCGTCACCCCCAGCGCGCGCAATTCGGCGGCACGCTCGGGCCGCCTGATCACGCCGATGAATTCGGCCTGGCCCGCATAGCGTTTCACCAGCCGCTCCGCCACATCGCCAAATCCGACAATCAAGATTTTCTTCATCGCTGCCTGTTTGTAACCCTAAACCCGCAGGGGTGAAAACCCCGCCTGCCCGGGGGATAATCGACCCGTTTTCATAGCATTTTAAGCCCACATCATGCCGCATCAGGTCACCATCCAGCCCAGCGGGCACCAGTTCACCGTCGAGGACGATGAAACCCTGCTCGAAGCCGCATTGCGCGAAGGCTTCGCCCTGCCCTACGGTTGCCGCAACGGCGCCTGCGGCGCGTGCAAGGGCAAGGTCCTGTCTGGCTCGCTCGACTATGGCGTGTATCAGGCCGGTGCCCTTAAGGACGAGGAAAAAGCCCAGGGACGCGCGCTGTTCTGCCGCGCCAGGCCGCTTTCCGACATGGTCATCGAAGCCAGGGAGATTGGTGCCGCCAAGGACATCGTGGTGAAGACCCTGCCTTGCCGCGTGGAAAAGCTGCAGAAGCTTGCTGACGACGTGATGCTGGTCAAGATCAAGCTGCCGGCCAACGAGCGCCTGCAATTCCTCGCCGGGCAGTACATCGACTTCCAGCTGAAGGACGGCAGGAGCCGCAGTTATTCGCTCGCCAACCCGCCGCACGACGACGCGCTGCTGGAACTGCACATCCGCCACGTGCCGGACGGACTGTTCACCGAACAGGTATTTTCGACGCTGAAGGAGCGCGACATCCTCAGGCTGAAAGGCCCGCTCGGCAGCTTCTTCATCCGCGAGGATTCCGACAAGCCGATGATCTTCGTCGCCGGCGGCACCGGCTTCGCGCCGATCAAGGGCATGCTCGAGCATGCCTTCGCCGCGCATATGGACCGCGAGATGGTGCTGTACTGGGGGGTGCGCTCACTGAAGGACCTGTACCTGGCGGAACTGCCACAGCAGTGGCAGGCCGAGCATCCGAATTTCAGCTTCATCCCGGTGTTGTCGAACCCCGAACCGGGTGACCACTGGATGGGTCGTACCGGCTTTGTCCACGAGGCGGTACTAGCCGACTTCGCCGACCTCTCCGGCTACCAGGTCTATGCCTGCGGCGCGCCGGTGATGGTCGACAGCGCACGCGACGCCTTTACCCGCACTCGAAACCTTCCGGAAGACGAGTTCTTTGCCGACTCCTTTGTCTACGCGGGGGATACCGTAGCCGCCTGATTCATTCCATGGCGCGGCAAAGGGCGAGCGCCTTGCGATAGTGACCGCAGGCCTCGCTGACGAGGCCGGTTTTTTCCCGCAGTTCGGCAAGCCGGATATGCGCCTCGGCAGTGGGCGCGACGGCAAGGCTGGCTTCCAGATAACTTTGCGCCTTGCCCCATAGTTCCTGAACGCTGCACAGTTCTGCCAGCGCCAGCAGCAGGTGGGAATCCCGGGGCTGGGCATGCAGCCATTTTTCGGCCTGCTCGATCTGCCGGCTTGCGCTGCTGCCCCGCACCTGGCCGTAGAGGCGCACGAGATCCTCGTGCCATTCCTGTGCCAGCGCCGCCTCCAGCACGTCGAGCGCGGTGTCGTGACCGCCCTTGTGGATGAAAGCCTGGGCGGCGGCACGGGCCACATGGGCATCGGTCTTGTAGCTCGGCGGCAACTTTTTCCAGTACTCGAGCAGGGCGCGATCGTCGTCGGCACGCCGCTTCAGATTTTCCGCGTAGGCCACGCGCCGCATCTGACCGGCGAAGACAGGTTCGAGCGCATTGCTGCGCTCGAGCTGGTCGAGCAGCTTCTGAACCTCGTCCCACTGCCCGGTCAACTGCCGGGCCTTGAGATCCAGCCGCAACAGGGCGGTATGCTGAGGCGCCAGCGCGCGTGCCGCGTCGAGAGCGGTCAGTGCCCGGGGCGCCTCCTTGGCCCTGAGCGAGGCCTCGGCCTCGAACAGATGCGCCGCGAGTTCCGCGCCGTGCTCCACCGCCTCGGCCAGATGACGGTCGCGCCGGTCCAGCGCGCGGATTTCCTGGGCTGCTCGCGCCGCCAACACACGCGCCAGACCGGTCCGGCCTTCGTCGCCCTGCCAGCCGCCGAGCGAGGTCTCGGCATCCTGGTAACGGTATTCGACATAGGCGCGCAAACCGCCGACGTAATTCATGTCGCGCTTGATCGCCTCACGGCGTTCGCGCTGTTCGCGCACGATCCGCGGCAGGTTGAGGGTCAGGACCGCAAGCCGCAGCAGCAGCGTAGCCCCCACCACCAACGCGACCAGCATCAGGATGAAACTGATGAAGGAAATTTCCAGCCGCCACGGCGGATAGACCAGCACCACGTAGCCGGGGTCGTAGCGCCCGGCCATGGCCAGTGCCACGGCGAGGATGGCGATGATGAGAAGCGAGATCAGCCAGCGCATCAGTTGGCCGCCTTGAAGGTTTCCAGCGCCATGAGGCTGGCCTGGATATCCGGCAGCTTGATGGCGATCTGCAGCCGGCCAAGCTGTTTCAGTTCCTTGATCGCCGCGGCCACGCCGGCATCCTGGGCGTTGAAATACTGGTTCAGCAAGCGCTCTGCGGCCGTTATATCCGACTGGAATCCCGCCTGGTCCTGCGCCATCAGCGCCAGACGCGCGGACAGCAGGCGCAGACGAAGGTTCTCGCGCAGGAAGTAGGCCTGGTCCGGGGCAAGCAATACGGATTCGTTCTGGCCGAGGCGACGGATCTGCACCAGCCGCTTGAGCTCGTCGAGCAGTTCCCCGCCAAGGTCGGTCGCGCGCGCCTTCCGGGGCTGGGGAGCGGCTTCGGTCGATTGCGCGCTCGCCAGCGGCCAGCGCGCATGCTGTGCCACCAGCGCTTCCAGTCGGGCGCTCACCCCGACTTGATCGACAGACGGCGTGGCGCGCAGCTTCGCCAGATCGGCTGCAATCGCGCGGCGCAGAACGGTGAACTGCGGCTTGTCGAGTCGCTGCAGGCGGGTATCGGCGTTTTCCAGGGCGATGATCGCCGCCTTGACGTTGCCCGCCAACTGCAATTGCTGCGCGGCGCTAAGCAAGACCTGTTCGATCTCCGCCAGGGTCCATTGGTCGCGCCCCTGCGACAGATCCTTGTACAGCGCCTCGAGCGAAAGCTGCTGCTGCTGGGCGTTGGCGATGTGGCTTTCGACCTGCCCCAGTCTTTCTGTCGTCTGCCGCATCGCATCGTCGGCGTTGCGCGCCAGCAGACGGGCTTCCTTGATCTCGCTGTCGCCTTCGGCGAGGCGCCGTCCCAGCTCCGTCCTCAGGTCGCGTACCTGCTCGTGGCTGTCAAACCACGACCAGGCCGCCAGCGCCAGCGCCGCAACGGCCAGCGTTAGCCCCAGCCAGGCCGCCAGGTCGAGAGCGGGCCGCCGGACGGGTGGCGCTGTGACGTAAGGACTATCTGGGGTGTCGCTCATGGATGTTCCCTAAACCAGTTGATCAGACCCTGCAGCAAGCCTGCATCGCCTCCCGCGGTGACGATCACCTGCTCCATGCCGAATGCGCGCGCTGCCTCGGCGATTTTCGCATGCGGGACGAACAGCGGGGTAGCCCGCAACAAAGTGGTGCCGGCCTCTCCCAGCAGCGTCGCCAGATTGTGCAAGGTTTCGGCGCTGGCGATGGTCACCGCCGATACCTCCGCCCAGCGTTGCCGCAACGGGCCGGCATCGGTCTCGGGACATTGGCGCCGATAACATTCAACATAGTCGACCGTTGCGCCGCGCGCGCGCAGCGTGTCGGCCAGCAGAGGACGTCCCCCCACCCCGCGGAAAATCAGGATGCGCCGGCCAGCCACCTGGTCGAGCTGCGGCAGCGCCAGCAGGGCTTCGCTGTCCTGTCCCGGCGGCGTCGTCACCCGCGACAGACCCATTTTGCCGAGCACGCGCGCGGTGCCCGGTCCCACGGCAAACACTTCGAGAGCATCGGGCACCGCCGCGACCGCACGGATGGCGGCCACGCCGAACTGTGCCGCGTTGGGACTGATGAAAATCGCCAGGTCGTATTCCGCCAGGCGGTTCAGCAACGGTGCCAGCGCTTGCGGGTCGACCGCAACGATTTCCAGCGCAGGGAAAAGCAGCGCCTCGCCGCCGGCGTCGCGGATGCCCTCAGCCAGCGCAGCGGACTGATGCGCGGGGCGGGTCACGAGAATGACCCGCCCCGCGAGCGGCGAGCTCATGTCGGCGGCAGCGCGTCCAGAATGGCGCGCGCACCCTGCGCCAGCAGCTGGTCGGCGAGCGCCTGACCCACNGCCTCGGGGTCGTGCATGTCACCCGATGCGGTGGCGTGGAGGAACGCGCTGCCATCCGGGTTGGCGACAAAGCCGCTCAGGCTCAGCGTGGCACCGTTCAGCACGGCGTGCGCGCCGAGCGGTACCTGACAGCTGCCGCCGAGGACCCGGCTGACCTGCCGTTCGGCACGCACGCAGGCGGCCGTCTCGGGATGGTTGAGCGGTGCCAGCAGCTTGGCGACGCGGTCGTTCGCGCTGCGGATTTCAATTCCCAGTGCGCCCTGTCCGGCGGCGGGAATGCTGTCTTCCAGCGACAGCAGGCTCTTGATGCGCTCGCCCAACCCAAGTCGCTTGAGCCCGGCCGCAGCGAGCAGGATGGCGTCGAACTGCCCCTCGTCGAGCTTGCGCAGCCGCGTACCGACGTTGCCGCGCAGCGGGCGGACTTCGAGGTGCGGATAGCGCGCGCGCAGCTGTGCCTCGCGGCGCAGGCTGGAGGTGCCGACGATGCCGCCGGGCGGCAGTTCGGACAGGCGCCCGAAGCGGTTGGAAACGAAGGCGTCGCGCGGATCCTCGCGTTCGCCGATGACCGCCAGGGCAAAGCCGGGCGGCAGTTCCATCGGCACATCCTTCATCGAATGCACCGCCAGGTCGGCCTGGCCGGCTTCCAGCGCCACTTCGAGTTCCTTGACAAAAAGCCCCTTGCCGCCGATTTTGGAAAGGGTGACATCGAGAATCTGGTCGCCGCGCGTGGTCATGCCGAGAATCTCCACCGTATGATCCGAATAAAGGCTCTTCAGGCGATCGCGGATATGTTCGGCCTGCCACATGGCAAGGGCACTTTCACGGGAGGCGATGGTCAGCTTGGGCATGGCAGTAGAAAAGGACTGTTCACTTATATAAAGGGACACGACACTATCGAGCGAGGTGTCGGGGAGGAAACGGGGCCATGAGGCGATTTATCGTAGTTTGGACGGCAATCTTAGCATGGGGCATGGGCCTGCCCAGCCTTGGCCTGGCGGCGGGAGGGCTGATCCACGCGAGCAACCTCAAGGCCGATGCCGGCGATGCCGCCAAGCGCCAGATCCCGGTTTTGATACTGTTCACCAGCCCGGGCTGCCATTTCTGCGAACAGGTCAAGCGCGAATACCTGGTGCCGATGCAAAAGGATCCCGCCTACCGCAAAAAAGTCATCATCCGTGAACTCGAGGTCGGATCGACCCGGCCGCTGACCCTGTTTGATGGAACGAAATCCACCGAAGGTGCCTTTGCCGCCGACCAAAAGGTATTCATGGTGCCCACCATCAAGGTGTTCGATGCCCGTGGGACAGAGGCCTCCGAACCCATCATCGGCCTGCTGACCCCGGACTACTATTTCGGCTACATCGAGTCCGCCATCGAAGAAGGTGCGCGCAAGGTTCGCGGCAAGTAGCGCATCCTCCACGCGAGCCGACTGCGGAAACCCCCGTGATGACCGGAGTCACTCCATGAAAATCCTGCTGGCCGACGACCATCCGCTGATGCGCGAAGCCGTGCGCCAGGTTCTGGAACAACTGGACGTTCAGATCGACATCCTCGACGCCCAGGACTACCCCAGCCTGTTCCGGCAGACCGCGCAACACGCCGACATCGACCTCGCCCTGGTCGATCTCAACATGCCGGGCTTGCCCGGCGTCCACGGCATCATCGAATTTCGTACCCGCTTCCCCGATATCCCGCTGGTGGTGCTGTCCGCCTCCGAGTCGCCACTCGACATCCGCAGCGTCCTCGATGCCGGAGCGCTCGGCTACATTCCCAAGGCNTCCACAACCGCCGTCATGCTGTCCGCGTTGCAGCAGGTGCTGGCGGGAGAGGTCTACAGCCCGCACCTGTCCGATGAGGCGGACAATTCCTTTCTCTCCGGCGCGACATCCGAGAACCGGTTGACCACCCGCCAGATCGAGGTGCTGCGTCTGATGCAGCAGGGACACCCGAACAAGACCATCGCCCGGAAACTCGGCCTGACCGAGGGCACAGTCAAGGTGCATGTGGCCGCGATATTCCGCGCACTCGGGGTGCGCAACCGCACCGAGGCGGTTCTCGTCGTGCAGCAACGGCACTTCGAGGCGACTTTTTCCAATGTCTGAACCTGCGCGGTTAGCGTGCTGTTTTCCCGGCGGGGGCTAATTCAGCCCACCGGCATCCGCCGCCGGATTTTGATCATTGCCCTGGTGCCCGCGCTGCTGACGGAACTGGGGCTGGTGGCGTACTTCACCCATGCGGCAATCGACCGCGCCGAACAGCAACTGCACCAGCGCGCCGATGTCACGGCTGAGCATCTGGCCGATACCCTGCACGATACCTGGGCCGGTGGCGATGCGAGGCCGATCCAGCGTCTGCTGCTCAGCGAACGAACCAGCGACGCCCTGTCCTACATCCGGGTGACTGACGTGCAGGGCAGGCTGGTGGCGGAAAGTGGCGCACCACCTGGCACGTCCGACAGCCACTACCTCGGTCGGCGCGCCATCCGTCTGCCCGCCGATGAGGCTGGCGCTGCCAGTGGCGCGGATCGCCTGCTCGGACAGATCGAGGTCGGCATCGAACGCAGCCAGATTGCCGTGCACAAACGCGACATGCTGCTGCGTGCCGCCCTGCTGATTTTCGCCGCACTGATCCTGACCGGCATGCTGGCCTGGCGCCTGAGCAACCGCCTCAGCGGACAGATCGGAAAGCTGGGCACCGTCGTCGGCCGTCTGGCCCGCGGTGAGTTCTCGGTGCGCGCCCAGCCGGCTGACGGAAGCGAGATCGGGATGCTCGCCGCCGGCGTCAACGACATGGCGGAGACCCTCGAGGCNCACCACTCGGAGATGGAAAAGCGGATCGCNGACGCCACGGCNGAACTCGCCAACAGNATGGATTCCGCCGAGCGCGCCCATNTTGCCAAGTCGCGTTTTTTCGCTGCCGCCAGCCATGACCTGCGCCAGCCGATGCATGCGCTGTCGCTGTTCGTCACGGCACTCAAGGCGCGCAACCGGCAGCCCGAGGTCGCGGAACTGGTCGATCACATCGAGGACGCCACCGCGGCGATGGAAGTCCTGTTCAATTCCCTGCTCGACATCTCCCGGCTCGATGCCGGCGTGATCGAGGCGCATCCGCAGCATTTTCCGCTGCAGCGTCTGCTCGACGACCTGAACAGCCAGTTCGCTCCGGTCGCCGCCGAAAAGGGGCTGCGTTTCCGGGTGCGATCGTGCGGCGCGCATCTGTACAGCGATCCGCTGCTGCTCGAACGCGTTCTCATCAACCTGGTTGCCAATGCCATCCGCTACACCGACGACGGCGGCGTGCTGGTGGGCTGCCGCAGGGTAGGCGAGCATGTCCGCATCGGCGTCTGGGACACCGGGCGCGGCATCGCGCAGGACCAGCAGCAGGTGATATTCCAGGAGTTCGTGCAGTTGCAAAATCCCGAGCGTGACCGCGGCAAGGGACTGGGGCTGGGGCTGGCCATCGTCAGTCGACTGGGACGCCTGCTGCATCACCGGGTGGAAGTGCGATCTCAACCGGGGAGCGGCTCAGCCTTCACCATCGACGTGCCGCCCGGCAACCCCCGCCTGGCCCAGTCGCCGGCAGCACCGATGACGGCAAGCGCCCTGCCTGCCAACGCGCTGGTGGTGCTGATCGATGACGAAACCCCCATCCTCCACGGCATGACCGAACTCTTCGACAACTGGAAAATCGATCTCGTCGCAGCCCAGAACACCGACGACGCCCTGCAGTGGCTGGCCGGCATCGGGCGCGTGCCGGACGTCATCGTGTCGGACTACCGCCTGCCCGGCGATACCGACGGCCTCGAGGTCATCGCCCGCTTGCGGCAGCATTTCGGTCGCGAGATTCCTGCCATCCTGGTCAGCGGCGACACCGCGCCGGACACCATCCAGCGCATCAGCCAGGCCGGTTTTCCCATCCTGCACAAGCCGCTGCGCCCGGCCAAGCTGCGCGCCCTGCTGACCCATCTGGTGCAGCAAAACCGCGCGCGGGCTGTGGGATAATCCGCGACAAATCACCCTTGCCCCCAGTCCCTAATTCCCAGCTCCTAAAACCATGCACCTGCACATCCTCGGCATCTGCGGCACCTTCATGGGCGGCATCGCCGCCATCGCACGCGCAGCCGGCCACGCCGTCACCGGCTGCGACGCCAACGTCTACCCGCCGATGTCCGACCAGCTACGCGCGCTCGGCATCGAACTCATAGAGGGCTTCGACGCGAAGCAGGCCGATATTGGCGCCGACATCTTCGTCGTCGGCAACGTCGTCGCCCGCGGCAAGCAGCCGCTGATGGAAACGATCCTCGACCGCGGCCTTGCGTATACCTCCGGACCGCAATGGCTGGCCGACAATGTGCTGAAGGACAAATGGGTATTGGCCGTTGCCGGCACCCACGGCAAGACCACCACCTCGGCCATGCTGGCGTGGATCCTCGAGGACGCGAAGCTCGCTCCGGGATTCCTGGTCGGCGGCATCCCGCAGAATTTCGGCATCTCCGCGCGCCTGACCGACAGCCCCTTCTTCGTCATCGAGGCCGACGAATACGACACCGCCTTTTTCGACAAGCGTTCCAAGTTCGTCCACTACCACCCGCGCACCGTCGTCCTCAATAACCTCGAATACGACCACGCCGACATCTTCCCCGACCTCGCCGCCATCGAGACCCAGTTTCACCACCTGGTGCGCACCGTCCCCGGCAACGGTCTCATCGTCGCCAACGGCCGCGAGGACAGCCTCGATCGCGTCCTGGATCGCGGCTGCTGGACCCCGGTGGAACGCTTTGGAGGCGCAGGCGGCTGGAGCGCCGGCGAAGTCGAGGCCAACGGCCATTTTGATGTCTTCTTCGACGGTGCCCTGCAGGGCCGCGTCATGTGGGATCTCATCGGCGAACACAACCGCATGAACGCGCTGGCCGCCATCGCCGCCGCGCGCCACGCTGGCGTGCCCGCCGCCACCGCGATCGACGGCTTGTCACGCTTCGAGAACGTCAAGCGCCGCATGGAAGTGCGCGGTGCCGTGCACGGCATCACCGTCTACGACGACTTCGCCCACCACCCCACGGCGATCTCCACCACNCTCGAAGGCCTGCGGGCGAAGATCGGCAAGGCCCGCATCCTCGCCGTGCTGGAACCGCGCTCCAACACCATGAAGCTCGGCGTAATGAAAGCCCAGTTGCCCGACAGCCTCAGGGACGCCGACCTCGTCTACTGCTACGGCGCCAACCTCGGCTGGGATGCCGCTGAAGCGCTGGCCCCGCTCGGCGACAAGGCACGCGTATATGACAACCTCGACAAGCTCGTCGCGCAACTGGTCGAGGATGGACGGCCCGGGGACCACGTGCTGATGATGAGCAACGGGGGGTTCGGCGGCATCCACGCCAAGCTGCTGGATACGCTGCATCATCACTATCACGAAGATATCGTCCTGACGCCAATGCATCGGTATGGGGGGTATGCGTAAGCAGGGATGGGTGGCTGCGAAACGCGCTTACCTCACCACCGTTCGCCCCGAGCCTGTCGAAGGGCTTGTTCGTTGTAATTGTGTTCTTTGCAGGACTGCTGACGGTTGGCCGGGGGTAGCCTGGCAGCCACTCACTTTCTTTTGCTTCGCCAAAAGAAAGTAAGCAAAGAAAACGCGACCCCTACAGCCCCGAATTCCCGCAAAAAAGGCGGGGCTGTAGGGGACAAACGCAAAACCAGGGCTGTGGTTCGCGAACGCGGCGTATAACGAAGCGACACGCTATTGCCGGAGAGACTCCTTGATCGTGTGATGTCCGCTCATTACCCCGAGCCTGGTTTTGACCTTCTTCCCATTGCAGACCCGCCGGAAACTGAGCCTGCCGGGCGGATCAGCGGCAAAGGTGTTTGAGCCCCGTTCACGAAAAAAACAACCCAGCAAAAACGGGGCGAGTTCTTTGCCGCCCGTCCGGCAGGCTCAAGTTCCTGGAATTCGGGGCTGTTGGGGTGCCCTTCTTTTGGTTACTTTTCTTGGGCAAGCAAGAAAAGTGACTGGCCGCCAGGCCACCCCCGGCCAACGGCCCATAGCCCCGCGAAGACCCCGGCTACTCCGCTACAATCTTGTCCGACCACTCCACCCCCTCCACAAAATCGGCAGGGGTGCCAATGCGGGCTCCCGAATCTTTAATGGCTTCAGGCGGCACGCCGCGGGCCTGGCGGCAGGCATCACACACCAGGATATCGACGCCGAGGGCCACGCATTCACGCCACTGCTCGGCCAGCGATGGCCAGCCCACCGGAAACAGGGACGCCCGTACTGCCTCAATGGCCAGGGGGGCGGCTTCGCCAACCAGGAAGATACGGATCGAGTGCCCGGCCCGGGCAAGGGCATTGCCATGCCCGAAAACCATGGCGGCCCGGGTGGGATCGTCGCTGCCCCAGGACGACTTCATGAAGATGTTAGCCATACTGATCGCTCGGTGTCTGTGGTAAACGGATGGCCAGCGCGGAGCACACCAGGGCGTGCCCCGCCAGGCTCAGTACATCTTGTAGGGCAGGAACTTGCCGTTCAGCACGATCTTTACCCGATCGCCCTTCGGGTCCGGCACCCGCGAAATATCCATCGAAAAATCGATCGCGCTCATGATGCCGTCGCCGAACTCCTCGTGGATCAGCGACTTGATGGTGATGCCATACACCATGATCAGTTCATAGAAACGGTAGATCAGCGGGTCGGTCGGGACGGCGTTGGGCAGGCTGCCCTTGTAGGGCACGATCTGCAACTGGTCGACCGCTTCGGGCGGCAGGCCGAGCAGCTTGCCGACGGTGGTGGCCTGCTTCTTGTCGAGCGTCATCTGGCCGAGGAGCGCGGCGGTTGTCCATTCCTTGCTCTGACCGACCTTCTTGGCGATGTCGGCCCACTTGAGACCTTTCTTGTGCTTGGCGGCGAGGATGAGGTCGGTCACTTCGGTGCGGGTCATGATGGTCCTTAAGCGTTGACGAGGTGGATGTGGGGCTTGCCGACGGGCGGCACGGGTACGGCAGCCGGTTCGGGTTCCAGCAAATCGTCCGGATCGAACACGGCGGGCGAACTGGGGGCGTCGGGCGCGTCGCGCAGGGCGCCGAACTGCTTCGACCGGCTCACCAGGAAATCGACCAGGTGGTTGCGGATCGGGTAGTAGTGCGGATGCTTGTGGATGGCGCTGCGCTCTCGCGGCCGCGGCAGGGTGTTGTTGACGATTTCGGCGATGCGCGCGTGCGGGCCGTTCGACATCAGCATGATCCTGTCGGACAACAGGATGGCTTCGTCGACGTCGTGGGTGATCATGAAAACGGTCTGCTGCGTCTCGGCGCAGATCTTCAGCAACTCTTCCTGGATCACGCCACGCGTCAAGGCATCCAGCGCACCGAAGGGCTCGTCCATCAAGAGCATTTTCGGCTCGATGGAAAACGCGCGCGCGATGCCGACGCGCTGTTTCATGCCGCCGGAGAGCTGTGACGGCTTCTTGTGCTCGGCGCCCTTGAGGCCGACCAGTTCGATGTAGCGCATGGCATGGTCGCGCACTTTCTGCTTGTTCCACGACGCCCAGCGCGACTTCACCGCGAAGGAGACGTTTTCCAGCACGGTGAGCCAGGGCATCAGCGCGTGACTCTGGAAGATGACGCCGCGGTCGAGGCTGGGTCCGATGACCTCGCGGCCGTCCATGAAGACGTTGCCTGTGCTGGCGACATCGAGGCCGGCGAGGATGTTGAGGATAGTCGACTTGCCGCAGCCGGAGTGGCCGGTAACGCAGACGAACTCGCCCTTGTGGATGCGGAAGTTGACGTGGTCGAACACGGTGACGTTCTCCCCGCCGGTGGGACTGGGGTAGGCACGCGCCAGGTTTTCGACCTGCAGGAAGGGATGGGAAACGGTTGTGGTCATGAGCTTCATTCCTGATACGCGACGCGCTTGCTCAGCACGCCGAAGAGGCTGTCGAGCGCCATGCCGACGACGCCGATCATGAAGATGGCGAACAGCACGTTGGTGATCGACAGGTTGTTCCACTCGTTCCATACGAAGTAGCCGATGCCGGTACCGCCGACCAGCATTTCGGCGGCAACGATGACCAGCCATGCGATGCCCATGGAGATGCGCATACCGGTCAGGATCGTCGGCGCGGCGGCTGGCAGGATGACGCGGAAGGCCTTGCGCAGCGGATTTACCTCCAGCGTGCGCGAGACGTCGAGCCAGTCTCGGCGCACGTTGGCGACGCCGTGCGCGGTGTTGATCAGCATCGGCCAAAGCGAGCAGATGAAGATGACGAAGATCGCCGAGGCCGACGCGTCCTTGATGGTGTAGAGCGCCAGCGGCATCCACGCCAGAGGGGAGATCGGTTTCAGCAGCTGCACGTAGGGATTCAAGGCCTGATAGAACACGCGCGAATTGCCGATGGCGAAGCCGAGGGGGATCGCCACCGCCGCCGCCAGGAAGAAGCCGACGAGCACGCGCGCGATCGAGTAGGCAAGCTGGATGCCGATGCCCTTGTCGTTGGGACCGTTGTCGTAGAACGGATCGGACAGCTTCTCCCACACCGTCTGCGCCATCGCCGCCGGGGTGGGGAAACTCGACGCCGCCGTCGAGGTTCCTCCCCCCATCAGCGCGGCGTATTCGGGATCGATGCCCTCCGCCACGACCTTGGCCTCTGGCAACGTCGCCAGCTGCCAGACCAGGAGGATCACNGCGAACAGGCCGACCGACAGCAGGCCGGCTTTCTGGCTGAGGGTCATTGTCTTCATGTGCGTTTGATGGCGAANGAGTTGAGGTATTCNGCAGGCTTCGCGGGATCGAACACCTTGCCCATGATGGTGTGCTTCATGTAGTTCGCCTTCGGCGCCTTCAGCCCGATTTCGGCCATGCGGGCGCGTGCGTCGGTGGCGCGGAACACTTCCTCGGCGACCATCTGGTAGTTGACGTCGCCCTTGATGTAGTTCCAGCGCTTCAGCTGGGTGAGGATCCACACCGCCATCGACTGCCAGGGGAATGGATCGAAGTCGACGCGGTCGGGTACGTTTCGCACCTTGCCGAGCCCGTCGGCGAAGCGCCCGGTCATCACCTGTTCCAGCACCGGGATCGGCTGGTTGAGGTAGTTGGCCGGCGCGATCGCCTCGATGATGGCCTTGCGGTTTTCCGGCTTGTGCGCGTAGTCGGTGGCGCTGGCGATGGCGCGGAACAGCGCGGCGTAGGTGTTGGGATACTGCTTGTAGAAGCCCTCCTGCACGCCGAACGCGCAGCACGGATGGCCATCCCACAGGTCGCGCGACAGGGTATGGATGAAGCCGACCTCCTCGTACACGGCACGCTGGTTGAACGGCTCGGGGCCGAGGAAGCCGTCGATGTTGCCGGCGCGCAGGTTGGCCACCATGTCGGGCGGCGGCATCATCCGCAGCTCGACGTCCTTGTCGGGGTCGAGGCCGGCCTCGGCGAGGTAGTAGCGCAACAGCAGGTTGTGAATCGAGTAGTCGAACGGCAGGCCGAATTTCAGGCCTTTCCAGTCCTTGGGGTTCATCTTGTCCTTGTGCTTGAGCGCAAGGGTGATGGCCTGGCCGTTGATGTTCTGGATCGACGCCACGTCGACCGCCTGCGTGGCTGAACCCAGTCCAAGCGACATCGCCAGCGGCATCGGCGAGAGCATGTGCGAGGCGTCGTATTCCTTGTTCTGCACCTTGTCGCGGATCACCGCCCAGCCGGCAGTTTTCTGCAGGCTGACGTTTAGGCCTTCACGCGCATAGAAGCCCATCGGGCCCGCCATGATGATGGGGGTAGCACAGGTAATGGGAATGAAGCCGATCTTGAGGTCGGTCTTTTCCAGCTTGCCCTTCTCCGCCGCCAGCGCCTTGGCCGCGCCCATCGGGAACAGTGTCGAGATCGCCGCCATCGCCGTGCCGGCGCCAACCGCGCGCAGGAAGTTGCGGCGCATCTGGTCGTCGGGGAAGAGACCGCGCATCACCGCCGACTCGACGACACGCGACACGCGCGCATCCTCGTTCTTCATGTCGGCCTCGTGGTCGGCCTGGCTGTGGTGGCGACCGCAGCTGCAGCCTGCGCGGTGCAGTTTGGCGTCGGGGTCAAAGGGGTTGTCAAAGCCGGACATGAGTTGCTCCTATTGGATTGAAGAATGTCATTGCAGTCACAGCCAAACAGCGCACCTTTTTGGTTACCCAGCGCCCCGGATTGGTGCTGCTCGGCTCGCCGGTTCGGCTAGTGCCTTTGTCTGCCCAATCCCATGAACACAGGTGATTCGGCCGATCTGGATGTGCTGTGTCAGTGTTCCCACTCCTGTCGTAATCAGGAAGCGTGCCAACGCCGGAAAAAAACTTTTAAGCCACTGTTGCGAAAGCAGTTTTTGAGCAAGTCGCAAAAAGCCGCGTTTCCCTGGCGCATTTCCTGATTACACAGTGTCGAGACTTTGTTTCGAGAAATCCCGCCATGACATCTCCCGCGCTGTACGAAGCCGTGCCTGACGAGACCTGACCAAGGCCGACTTCTGCCGCTTCGACGACTGAACAGCCCGGGCCATTTCGGGAATCCATGCCGGCCCGGTAAAATGGCCCGGGATGATTCTCTATATCCATGGTTTCAATTCCTCCTCGCTGTCTGGCAAGGCGCAACAACTCGACACCTGGCTCACTCAACGTGGCCGCCGCGCCGAGTACGTCTGCCCCGACCTGCCGCATCGCCCGCTTGAAGCCATCGCCCTGCTCGAAAACCTGATCGCCGGCCGGCCGGCGGGCAGCTTCAAGCTCGTCGGCAGCTCGCTCGGCGGCTTCTACGCCACCTGGCTGGCAGAAAAGTGGGGAGTGAAAGCCGCGCTCATCAACCCGGCGGTACATGCCAACCGGCTGTTGAGCGATGCGGTCGGACCGCAGAAGAACTATTCCAGCGGCGAGGAATACGAATTCACCGCCCGGCACCTTGCCGAGCTCGACAGTCTCGACCTGCCCCGTCCGACCCGCCTCGACCAGTATCTGCTGCTGGTCGAGACCGGCGACGCGGTGCTGGATTACCGCCACGCCGTCGAGTATTACCGCGGCTGCCAACAGATCGTTCGCGAAGGAGGCGATCACGGCTATTCCCGCTTCCTCGACGACCTCCCCACCATCCTGGATTTCTGATGCACCTGATATTCGAAGAAGACGGCCACTTCAAGGCCGGTTCCATCCTGTCCGAGACCGAGGCCACGGCGCAGGTCGAGGCCGCCTCGGGCAAGCGCAGCAAGATCAAGACAGCGGCCATCCTGCTGCGCTTTGTCGCGCCCGCGCCCACCGAGGTGATGCAGCAGGCCGAAGCCCTGACCGCCGAACTCGATGCCGACTTTCTGTGGGAGGCGGCGGGAACGGAGGAATTCGGTTTCGAGCAGCTGGCGCAGGAGTATTACGGCCACGCACCGACGCCACCGGAATCGGTTGCGCTGCTGTTGAAGCTGCACGACTCGCCGATCTATTTTCACAAAAGGGGCAAGGGTCGCTATCGCCCGGCGCCGGCCGACACCCTGGCGGCGGCCAAGGCCGGGCTGGAGAAGAAGCGGCTGGCGGCGGAAAGGCAGGCGCGCCTCGCCGCCGAACTCGCCGCTTTCCGCCTGCCGGCCGAATTCACCTCGCTGATCCCGCGCATCCTCATCGCGCCGGACAAGAACACCCTGGAATACAAGGCGCTGGAAGACGCGGCGGCAGCCACCGGCCTGTCGCCACTGCGGCTGATCGAGCGCTGCGGCGCGATTCCCTCGACGCTCGACTTCCATCTGGCGACCTTCCTGCTCGAATACTTTCCGCGCGGCACCGGCTTTCCCGAGGTCACCGAGCCGGCCGCTCTTAATCCAAGCGACCCGCCCGAACTGCCGAAGAGCACGGTGCGCGCCTTCTCGATGGACGACGAGGCGACGACCGAGATCGACGATGCGCTGTCGGTCGAATGGCGCGCCGACGGCAGTGTCCGCGTCGGCATCCACATCGCCGCACCGGCGCTCGGGATCCTGCCCGGTTCGGAACTCGACAAGGTCGCGCGCGAGCGGCTCTCGACCGTGTACTACCCCGGCGACAAGATCACCATGCTGCCGGACGCGCTGATCCACCACTACACGCTGGGCGAAACCCACGACTGCCCGGCCTTGTCGCTGTATGTCGACGTGGCGGCCGATCTGCGCGTGCTTGGCACCGAAACCCGGCTCGAGATGGTGCACATCGCCGACAACCTGCGCCACGAGACCCTGGAAGTCCTGTTCAACGACGACACCCTGCGCAATCCGCAGGTGCCGGACTACCCGTGGCGCCGTGAACTCGAATGGCTGCGCGATTTCGCCGCCGTACTGGAAGCGGGGCGCGGCAAGGCCGACACAGTCGACCGTGTCGACTACAACTTCAAGCTCGACGGCGAACGCATCCGCATCGTGCCGCGCAAGCGCGGCAGCCCCATCGACAAGGTCGTTTCCGAGCTGATGATCTTCGCCAACGCGCACTGGGGTGGCTGGCTGGCGGAAAAGCGTGTGCCCGGCATCTACCGCGCGCAGGCCAACGGCAAGACGCGCATGACCACCGCGCCCGACCCGCACCAGGGTCTGGGCGTCGANCAGTACGCCTGGTCGACTTCGCCNCTGCGGCGCTACGTCGACCTGGTCAACCAGCGCCAGCTGATCAGCCTGGTCNAGGGCAGCGACCCGGTCTACCCGCCGAGAAGCGAGGCGCTGTTTTCGGTGGTGCGCGAATTCGANCTGGCCTACGACGCCTACAACGAGTTCCAGCGCAGGCTGGAACGCTACTGGATGCTGCGCTGGCTGATCCAGGAAAATGTCCACGAAGTCACGGCCAGTGTCATCCGCGAGGATCTGGTGCGCTTCGACAATTTGCCGATGGTGACGCGCGCACCGTCGGTGATGGGCGTCGCGTCGGGCGCGAAAGTTCGGCTGGCAATTTCACACATCGACCTGCTCGACATCAGCTTTCACGCCGAGTTTGTGGAGACGCTGGAAGCACCGCCTGACAGCAGCGCCGCCCTTACGTAGAATCGAATCCTCCTGATCCGAATCCGCACCGTGTCCGCCCCATCCACCCCTCTCGCCGAACCCTCCAAGCAAGGCACGCGCATGGCACTGGCCCTGCTGGCGTCGGCGGCGGTGCACGGCATGGTGTTGTCGACCCAGTTCGTGCAGATCAATCCGCGCCTGTTCGAGGACACCAGCCTGCCCATGGAGGTGGTGCTGGTCAATGCCAAGACGCTGGAGGCGCCGCTGCAGCCGGATGCGCTGGCGCAGGTCAGTCTCGCCGGCGGCGGCAACACCGACGAGGACAGGCGTCTCAAGAGCCCGCTGCCCGCCAGCCCGGAAACCCGGACCGGCAGCGAGGAAATGGAACTGCAGGCGCGGGTCAAGCAACTGGAAGAGCAGGCCAAGCGCCTGCTGACCCAGCTCAAGCCCGAGGGCCAGGTCAGTGAGCAGCCCGAACCCGCGCCTCCGGTTGCCGATCGCGCGGTCGTGGAAGCCAGCCAGCTCAACCTGCAGGCACGCGAAATGGCGCAGCTGCAGGCGCGCATCTCGCAGCAGTGGGATGAATACCAGAAGCGCCCGAAACGCGCCTTCGTCGGCGCCAACGTGCGCGAGTATGCCTTCGCGCGCTACGTCGAGGACTGGGTGAGCAAGGTCGAGCGGGTCGGCAATCTCAATTATCCGGAGGCCGCCCGCCGTCAGGGCATTTACGGCAGTCTCAAGCTCACCGTCTCGATCCACGCCAATGGCCAGATCGAGGCCGTCGAGGTTGACCGCACCTCAGGCTCCAAAATCCTCGACGCCGCCGCGATCAGGATCGTCGAACTGGCTGCGCCCTACGCCCCCTTTCCCGAGGACATGCGGAAAAAAGCCGATATTTTGTCTATAACCCGGACCTGGACGTTCACCCGCTCCGACCAACTGGTCGCGGACTGATCCCCCGGCAACGCCGGCGAGTCCTGGCAAGCGGCCGGGCGCGTCATGGTAATATTAACGCTTACTTATATTCCTTAGGGAGCTTCCCCATGCATACCGGCACCACCCTGACCCAGTTCATCATCGAAGAACAACGCCGCACCGCAGGCGCCACCGGCGATTTCACCTCGCTGCTGAACGACGTCGTCACGGCCTGCAAGGCGATCTCCAACGCGGTCAACAAGGGCGCGCTGCTCGGCGTGATGGGCTCGCTTGACTCGGAAAACGTGCAGGGCGAGACGCAGAAGAAGCTAGACGTCATCACCAACGACATCATGATCCGCTCCAACGAGTGGGCGGGTCACCTCGCCGGCATGGCCTCCGAGGAAATGGACGACCCCTATCCCATCCCCGCGCAGTATCCGCTCGGCAAGTACCTGCTGGTGTTCGACCCGCTCGATGGATCGAGCAACGTCGACGTCAACATCTCGGTAGGCACCATCTTCTCGATCCTGAAAGCCCCGGTCGCCGGCCGCGCCGCCAAGACCGAAGACTTTCTCCAGACCGGCGCCAAACAGGTTTGCGCCGGCTACGCGATCTACGGCTCGTCGACCATGCTGGTGCTGACCTTCGGCCACGGCACCAACGGCTTCACCCTCGACCGCGACGTCGGCGAATTCGTGCTGACCCACCCCAACATGACCATTCCGACCGAGACCCGGGAGTTCGCGATCAACGCGTCCAACATGCGNTTCTGGGAAGCCCCGGTGCAGCGCTATGTCGAGGAATGNCTGGCCGGCAAGACCGGTCCGCGCGGCAAGGATTTCAACATGCGCTGGGTCGCNTCGATGGTCGCCGAAGTGCACCGCATCCTCACCCGCGGCGGCATCTTCATGTACCCCAAGGACACCAAGGACCCGTCCAAGGCCGGCAAGCTGCGCCTGCTGTACGAAGCCAACCCGATGGCCTTCATCGTCGAGCAGGCCGGCGGCGCCGCCACCACCGGGCGCGAGCGCATCCTCGACCTCAACCCGGAAAACCTGCACCAGCGCGTGCCGGTCGTCCTGGGCTCCAAGACCGAGGTGGACATCATTACCGGCTACCACCACGAAAAAGCCGCCTGAGCGCCTTACAACCACGGCCTGCGCATTATGGATGGCGCGCTGGCTGCTGCCAGAATGAAAAAGCCGGGTATAACCCGGCTTTTTCATGGGTACCGCGTACAGATCAGCCACGCCGGCGGCGCGGAATTTCTCGCCCATGACCGCACCAATGCCTTCAAAGAAGATCCCGCCCGGCAGCGATGAGCCGACGCGCACGTTACGCTAGCCCGCGAAGAGGGCGACGAGCGAAACGCCGATCGCGGCAACCGATAGTGCGATGGCCGCATAACAAAGCACAGTTGTCCGGGCGAGGCGGGATTCCGCAAGGGCTGCACCCTCCTCCAGCGCGGCCACGGTCTTCTGCAACTGCTCCGCCAGTTCCTTGATGTGCAGCGCATTATGCGAGGCCGCAGTTTGCAGTTCGGTGATTTGCCGCTGCAGGACATCCGACTGGGCGGCGGCCGCCTCGTCGCTCTTGCGCGTGGTGAATACCGGCAGCGCCGACGCAACGATCGGACTGACGAAAGGCAGGATTGCCTTAACCGCGGGAATGAACCAGGCTGCCATGAGACCCTCCTCCATTGACGCCGGCAAGCATCGCGACTTGCCGGTTTCACTAGTGGCCCCGGGTTCGGGGCCGTATCCATCATCCATTCATTCCTGACTTGAGTGATCCGATGTCACATCCAGCCGGAATATTACGACTCACCCCTCTCAATCCGCAGGCCATTCGCCGGACCGGGACGCCCGCTTGAAAAGTTCCAGTGCCAGAGTTCTTTGCACCGCATGATCGACGACCGGCGCCGGGTAATCGCGGCCAATGANGCAACCCACGCGCTGCTGTTCGGCCGCGGACATCGTCCACGGCGCATGGATGGTTTTGTCGGAGAGGTTCGCAAGCTCGGGCAAATAACGGCGGATGAACTTGCCCTGCGCATCGAAACGTTCGGATTGTGTCACCGGGTTGAAAATGCGAAACCAGGGCTGGGCGTCGCAGCCTACCGAGGCGGCCCACTGCCAGCCGCCGCTGTTGGCGGCGAGGTCGAAATCGATCAGCTTGTCGGCGAAATAGCGCTCGCCCCAGCGCCAGTCGACCAGCAGATCCTTGGTGAGAAAAGACGCGACGACCATCCGCAGGCGGTTGTGCATGTAGCCGGTCTGGTTGATCTGGTGCATCGCGGCGTCGACCAGCGGATAGCCGGTGCGCGCCTCGCACCAGGCCTCGAAATGTCCGGGCGGATTGGGCCAGGGAAGCGTGTCGTAGTGTGCCTTGAAGGCATGGCCGGCAGCGACCTCGGGGTGATGGTGCAGTATCTGGTGGTAGAAATCGCGCCAGATGAGCTCGGACAGCCAGGTCTGCGCGCCGCGGCCGCCGTTCTGCCAGGCAAAGGCCGCCAGCTGGCGCACCGGGATGGTGCCGAAACGCAGGTGCACCGACAGGTAGGACGGGCCTTTCACCGCCGGAAAATCCCGCACCTCCTGATAGCGCTCGATGCGCTCTTTGAAATCCTCGAACAGCGCCTGCCCACCACTCATGCCGGTGCGCAATTGCAGCGCCCTGAGGTTGGTCGGCCGGAATCCCATTTCCTCAAGGGTGGGCAGCAGGCTGGAAAAGGGAGCCAGACGATCCCGATAGCGCTCGACCGGGTAGGCCTGGAGATGGAACGGCATCAGGGATTTCAGCCAGGCGTTCTTGTAGGGGGTAAAGACGCTGAAAGGCCTGCCTGCGGCAGTAAGCACTTCCTCACGCTCGAAAATCACCGCGTCCTTGTAATGGTGCACGGCGATGTTGCGCGTCCGCAGTTCAGCCTCCACGGCGGCGTCGCGCTCGAGGGCGGCNGGATCGTCATCGTGGTTGAAATAAAGGGCCTGGGCGCCGGTTTCCTCGACCAGGCGGACGATCGTCTCGCGCGCGACACCGTGGCGCACCACCAGCCCGCCGCCCTGGGCCTGTAGGGCCTGCTGCAATTCGCCCACGCTGGCATGGATGAATTCCACCCGGCGGTCGGCGGGATCGGGGAGCCGATCGAGGATCGCGCGGTCGAAGATAAAGGCGCAGACGACCTGACGGGCGTTTTTCAGGGCGTGGTAGAGGGCGGCATGGTCGAAATCGCGCAAGTCGCGGCGAAACCAGACCAGGGCGCGATCGTATTCAGGCATGGGGTTTGCTCGTGAAATAACAGGGCATGGCCCGGAACGGGGAAGTTTGGTTCATTACCGGGGAAGATTACAATTGGAGCGCAATTATGGATACCGTGAACCTCACCCATCACTTTCTGATCGCCATGCCCAACATGGTCGATCCGAATTTCAACGGCACGCTGACCTATATCTGCGATCACGGCACGCAGGGCGCGCTGGGGGTGGTGGTGAACCGCCCGATCGACCTCGACCTGTCGACCCTGTTCGAACAGATCGGCCTGTCCCTGCCGGAGCGTCTGCAGCGCCAGACGGTCTATTTCGGCGGACCGGTGCAAACCGAGCGCGGCTTCGTGCTGCACACCCCGCCGCAGGTCTTCAGTTCGACNCTGACGGTGAACGATGCGGTCAGCCTCACCACGTCCAAGGATGTGCTGGAGGCCGTCAGCCAGGGCGGCGGACCGGANAAGTTCATGGTCTCGCTCGGCTATGCCGGCTGGTCGGCCGGGCAACTCGAGGAAGAGATCAAGCAGAACGCCTGGCTGTCAGTCGCGGCCGACCCGCAGGTGATTTTCGACATGCCGCCTGAAGAACGCCTGCCCGCCGCGATGCGCCTGCTCGGCATCGATTTCGCCAGCCTGTCGGAAGAGGCCGGACACGCTTGACCACCGGGTTTNCCCCAGCGCTGCGCGGAACCGTCCTGGCTTTTGATCTGGGGTTGAAGCGCACCGGGGTGGCCTCGGGCGAACTCGGCATCGGCGTGGCGCATCCGCTGACCACCCTCCATGCCGATTCGACCCAGTCCCGCCTCGACGCCATTGCCAAGCTGGTCGAGGAATGGCAGCCGACCTTGCTGGTGCTGGGATTGCCGACCCACGCCGACGGCAGCGAACACGACATGACCCGGGTGGCGCGCAATTTCGCCCGCAAGCTGGAAAGCCGATTCGATCTTCCGGTTTTCCTGGTGGACGAACGCCACACCAGCACCGCGGCGGAAAGCGAATTGCATGACGCCGGCATCCACGGTAAAAAGCACAAGGCGCTCGTCGACGCGGTCGCCGCCCAACTCATCCTGCAGGGATTTTTCGATGCACGCCTCACTGCCTGACGCCGACACGCTGATCACGCGTCTCGCCGACGCCATTGCGCCCACGCTGACGCCCGAAACCGCCATAGTCGGCATCCATACCGGCGGCGCCTGGATAGCCGAGCGGCTGCACAGGCAGCTGAATATCGCGACCCCGCTCGGGGTGCTCGACATTTCCTTTTACCGCGACGACTTTTCCCGCATCGGCCTGCACCCGCAGGTCAAGCCGTCCAGCCTGCCATTCAATCTGGAAGATCGCCCGGTCATCCTGGTCGACGACGTGCTCTACACCGGCCGCACCGTGCGCGCGGCGATGAACGAGCTGTTCGATTACGGCCGCCCGGCCTCGATCCGGCTGGCGGTACTGGTCGATCGCGGCGGCCACGAATTGCCGATCCGCCCGGATTTTGCCGGGCTGGTCGTGGAAGTTTCCCCGCAACAGAATGTCACCCTCTCGCGTGAATCCGATGGACGCCTTATGCTGACGCTCGCATGAACCTACAACTCACTCCCGACGGCAGGCTGCGCCACCTGCTCACCCTCGAAGGCCTGCCGCGCGCGATCCTGACGCAGATACTCGACACGGCGGAATCCTTCATGGACGTGGGCGAGCGTGAAGTGAAAAAGGTCCCGCTGCTGCGCGGAAAAAGCATCTTCAACCTGTTCTTCGAACCCTCGACACGCACCCGCACCACGTTCGAGATCGCTGCCAAACGGCTCTCTGCCGACGTCGTCAACCTCAACATCGCCACCTCCAGCCAGACCAAGGGCGAGGCGATCCTCGACACCGTCGACAACCTNGCCGCGATGCATGCCGACATGTTCATCGTGCGNCATTCGCAGTCCGGTGCAGCCCACTTCATCGCCCGCCACGTCGCGTCGCACATCTCGGTGGTCAATGCCGGTGACGGCCGTCACGCCCACCCGACGCAGGGCCTGCTCGACATGTTCACCATCCGCCGCTACAAGGGCGAATTCCACAATCTGACNGTGGCGATCGTCGGCGACGTGCTGCACTCGCGCGTGGCGCGTTCGCAGATCCATGCGCTGACCACGCTGGGGGTTCCGGAAGTGCGCGTCATCGGTCCGAAAACCCTGCTGCCGGTCGGCGTCGAGCAGATGGGCGTCAAGGTGTTCCACAACATGGAAGCCGGTCTCGCCGGCTGCGACGTGGTGATCATGCTGCGCCTGCAGAACGAGCGCATGAAGGGCGCACGCCTGCCGAGCGCACAGGAGTACTTCAAGTTCTATGGGCTGACGCAGGAAAAGCTCGCGCTGGCCCGGCCCGATGCCATCGTCATGCACCCCGGCCCGATGAACCGCGGGGTCGAGATCGATTCCGAGGTCGCCGACGGTCCGCAGTCGGTGATCCTGCCGCAGGTGACCTACGGCATCGCGGTACGGATGGCGGTGATGGCCTTGCTGACGCGAGGTGAGACGGCATGAGCCACCTGACGAGGGACCCGCGCAGCGGGATCGGCAGCAAGGCGACTGCCGTCGGACGCCGACATGAAAAGGCTTGCACGCTCGACCATCTCTCAGAGGCGTCCGCATGAAAATCCACATCAAAAACGGGCGCGTCATCGACCCCAAGAATGAACTGGACCAGGTGGCCGACCTCTACATTGCCGCCGGCAGGATCGTCGCCGTGGGCGAAGCGCCGGCCGACTTTCACCCCAACCGCACCCTCGACGCCAGCGGCCTCGTCGTCTGCCCCGGTCTGGTGGACCTGTCGGTGCGGCTGCGCGAGCCCGGCTTCGAGTACCGTGCGACGCTGGAAACCGAGATGCTGGCGGCGGCGGCCGGCGGCATCACCTCGCTCGCCTGCCCGCCCGACACCGATCCGCCGCTCGACGAGCCGGGGCTGGTCGAGATGCTCAAGTTCCGCGCCCGCAATCTGCCGGGACCGCGGGTCTACCCGGTCGGCGCCCTGACGCAGAAACTCGCCGGCCAGTCGCTCACCGAAATGGCCGAGCTGACCGAGGCGGGCTGCGTTGCTTTCACCCAGGCCGACGTGGCGGTCACCGACACCCTGGTGCTGCTGCGCGCGATGGAATACGCCGCCACCTTCGGCTACAGCGTCTGGCTGCGGCCGCAGGATCATGCGCTCGGCCGCAGCGGCATCGTGCACGATGGCGCGGTCGCCTCGCGTCTCGGATTGCCGGGCATTCCGGCGCTGGCCGAAACGGTGGCGCTGGCGACCCTGCTGCAACTGGCCCGCGAGACCGGGGTGCGCCTGCACCTCAGCCGGCTGTCGACGCGCGACGGCATCGCCATGGTGCGCGCTGCCAAGGCTCAAGGGCTCGCAGTCAGCTGCGACGTCGCCACCACTCACCTGCACCTCTCGGAGAACGACCTTGCGGGTTTCGATCCGCATCTGCACCTGTCGCCGCCGCTGCGCAGCCTGCGCGACCGTGATGCGATCTGCGAAGCCCTGCGCGACGGCTCGATCGATGCGATCTGCTCCGATCACACGCCGGTTGACGAGGACGCCAAGCAGGTGCCGTTCGGCGAATCCGC
>JGI26437J51864_10000100_pt1 | contig 24981 bp, 19 predicted proteins | sample FrelakmetLWP11LW_FD_51864 | JGI IMG/M metagenome (IMG submission 51864)
TGCTGATCCTCGGCCTTCTCGGCCGTTACGGCGGACTCGATCTGCCCGACTCACTCGATGTGCTGACCCATCCGCTGGTCATCGGCGTCAGCGGCCTGCTGGCGCTGGCCGAATTCGTCGGCGACAAGGTCCCCTTGCTCGACAGCCTTTCGGACAGCCTCCATACCTTCATTCGCATCCCCGCCGGCGCGGCACTGGCGGCGGCCTTTTTCGGCGACAGCGGCGCGGCCATCCAGACTACTGCGGCCCTGCTGGGTGGCAGCTTCGCCGCCGGCAGCCATCTCGCCAAGTCCGGCTCGCGCGCGCTCATCAATACCTCTCCCGAACCGGTCAGCAACGTGGCCGCCTCGCTGGGCGAGGAAGTCATGCTCGGGGGCGGGCTGTGGCTGGCGTTCGCGCATCCGCTGGTTTTTCTCGCTGCACTGGCGCTGTTCATGCTCGCCACCCTGTGGTTGCTGCGCCGTCTGTGGCGATGGCTGCGACAAGGCAAGCCGCCCCCCGCGCACGTATAATTCGGTGCATGGAACAATATCGCGGCACCACCATCCTTTCGGTTCGGCGTGGCAACGAGGTCGCCCTCGGCGGCGACGGCCAGGTCACGCTCGGCAATATCGTCATCAAATCCACCGCCCGCAAGGTGCGGCGGCTGTATCAGGAAAAAGTCCTGGCCGGTTTCGCCGGCGGCACCGCTGACGCGTTCACCCTGTTCGAACGTTTCGAGGCCAAGCTCGACAAGCACTCGGGGCACCTGCTCCGGAGCGCGGTCGAACTCGCCAAGGACTGGCGCACCGACCGCATGCTGCGGCGACTCGAGGCCATGCTGGCGGTGGCCGACCGTGAGTACTCACTCATCATTACCGGAAACGGCGACGTACTCGAACCCGAACTCGGCATCGCCGCCATCGGCTCCGGCGGAGCGTTTGCCCAGTCCGCCGCCCGCGCGCTGCTGGAGAACACCGACCTGCCGCCGCTTGAAATCGTCAAAAAGAGCCTCACCATCGCGGGGGATGTCTGCATTTATTCGAACCAGAATCACGTAATCGAGACACTGTGAAGGGAGAAGGGTGAAGGCTTAGGCCCACGCGGCGCTACGCGCCCCCCTCCTCCCTGCCGGGAGGGTTCGCCCTTCCCCTTTTACCCTTTGCCCTTCACTGCTTTTATGACTCCCAAAGAAATCGTCCACGAACTCGACAAGCACATCGTCGGCCAGGCTGCGGCCAAGCGCGCGGTCGCCGTGGCGTTGCGCAACCGCTGGCGGCGCCAGCAGGTGAGTGAGCCCTTACGCCAGGAAATCACGCCGAAAAACATCCTGATGATCGGCCCGACCGGTGTCGGCAAGACCGAGATCGCGCGACGCCTGGCCAGGCTCGCCAACGCGCCCTTCATCAAGATCGAGGCGACCAAGTTCACCGAAGTCGGCTACGTCGGCCGCGATGTCGACACCATCATCCGCGACCTGATGGAGACCGCGATCAAGGATTTGCGCGCGCAGGCGACGCAGAAGGTGAAGTTTCGCGCCGAGGAGGCCGCCGAGGAACGCCTCCTCGACGCCCTGCTGCCGCCGCCGCGCAGTGCCGGCTTCAACGAGCCCGAGCCTCAGCGCGAGGAAGGCGCGGCGCGCCAGCGTTTCCGCAAGATGCTGCGCGAAGGCGCGCTCGACGACAAGGAAGTCGAAATCGAGCTGGCGGCCATCAGCCCCAGCATGGAAATCTTCACCCCGCCGGGCATGGAAGACCTCTCGCAGCAATTGCAGGGCATGTTCGCCAACCTCGGGCAAAGCCGCCGGCAAAGCCGCAAGCTGAAAGTGCGCGAGGCCATGAAACTGCTGACCGAAGAGGAGGCCGGACGCCTTATCAACGACGAGGAAACCAAGCTGCAGGCGCTGGAAGCGGTCGAGCAGAACGGCATCGTGTTCCTCGACGAGATCGACAAGATCGCCACGCGCAGCGACGCCCAGGGCAGCGACGTTTCGCGCCAGGGCGTGCAGCGCGACCTGCTGCCGCTGATCGAGGGCACCACCGTCTCGACCAAGTACGGCATGGTGAAGACCGATCACATCCTGTTCATCGCCAGCGGCGCGTTCCACCTGTCCAAACCGTCCGACCTCATTCCCGAACTACAGGGTCGGCTGCCGATTCGCGTCGAACTGCAGGCGCTTTCGGTGGAGGATTTCGAGCAGATCCTCACCTCCACCGACGCCTGCCTGACCCGCCAGTACGAGGCCCTGCTCGCAACTGAAGGCGTCACGCTCAAATTCACCGAAGACGGCATCCGCCGCATCGCCGAGATCGCCTTCGAAGTGAACGAGCGCACCGAAAACATCGGCGCGCGCCGCCTGCATACGGTGATGGAAAAGCTGCTGGAGGACATTTCCTTCGATGCCGGCAACGTCACCGGCGAACACCTGGTCGATGCCGACGCGGTCACTACCCGTCTCGCTGCGTTGGCCGCCCGCGAAGACCTCGCGCGCTACGTCCTCTGATTCCCCGTTCCTGTCCCTAATCCCTAACCCGAAACCCCTGGCAAATGAAACCCGAAACCAACCAGCCCGTCGAAGCGCGCGGCAAATTCCTCTCCACCGTCCTGTTCGGCAGCCGCTGGCTGCAGGTTCCGCTCTATCTCGGCCTCATCGCGGCGCAACTGGTCTACGTCGTGCATTTCATGGTCGAACTGGAGCACCTCGTCGTCGGCACCTTCACGCTCTCCGAAGAGGCCATCATGCTCATCGTGCTGGGCCTGATCGACGTGGTGATGATCTCCAACCTGCTCATCATGGTCATCGTCGGCGGCTACGAGACCTTCGTCTCGCGCCTGAACCTCGAAGGCCACCCCGACGAGCCCGAGTGGCTGTCGCACGTCAACGCCAACGTGCTGAAGGTCAAGCTCGCTACCGCCATCATCGGCATCTCGTCGATCCACCTGCTGAAGACCTTCATCAACGCGCCCAACCTGACCGACAAGGTGCTGCTGTGGCAAACCGTCATCCACATGGCCTTTGTCCTGTCGGCCATATCCATTGCCTACATCGACCGCTTGATGCCGCACACGGCGAAGCATTGACGGCGGTCAGCCACCACGCCCGACAGCGACAGTCCTTAATGCCGCCATCGGCATAATTTATTGGCTGGCCGGGACACGGAGGCGGAAAATTGCGGATTTGTTTCTGTCCAGCCTATTTCGGAGACGTCTATGGCCACCCGTGACACCCTATCCCCCCAGGAAGCCCAATGCAGCGGCGGCGCCGATTACGCCGCGCTGGCCCTGCAGGCCCTGCAGGAGCCCGCCGATGCTGCCTACGCCAAGGAACTGATGGACCGCGTCGCGGACGACTGCCAGTTCACCAAGGATCTGGCAGCCTGCGCCATCGTCTACAAGGCGCTCGGCGAGCAGGGCCGCGCCGAGGAACTGCTGCAGACCGCCGAGGACTACTGCATGAGCGGCGAGGAGCAGATCTCGCTGGCCGAAGCCAAGTTCAAGGTGCTGGGCGACAAGGCGGCCGCGGTAGGTGCCTACGAAAAGGCATTGAAGGAAACCGGCAACCTCGACCCGCTGATCGACCTGGCGAAAAACGTCATGGCGGTGATCGCCGACAGCGCGTTTGCCAAGAAAGTGCTGGAAAAGGCCGAATTGAAAATCTCGCGCGCAGTCGAATTCAGCAAGCTGGCGGCGGTATCGGCTGAGCATCTGCTCGACAAGGACTACGCCACGGCCATTTTCAACAAGGCAGCGGACAAGCTCTCCAGCGTGCCCGACCTGCTGTCGCTGGCCGGCGAAGTCACCAAGACGCTGGGCGACCCGGCGCGTGCGAAGGCCCTCTACCAGCGCGCACTCGACGCGGCGACCGATTTCACCGCCGCCAAGACCCTGATCGAATCGGCCAAGCAGGCGGGTGATGCCGCCTTCATGCAGTCTGCCCTGAAGAAGGCTGGCGACATGGCCAGCGCCACCGGCGATTACATCGAACTCGCCGAAGGTCTGGCAAGCGTGGGCGACAAGCCGGGCGCGGCCGCGTTGCTGGACCGTGCCGAAGACGCGGTGGCCGGTCTGGACGAGATGCAGAGACTGGTCACGGCCGTCGAAGCCCATCTGGCGGACGACGCCGAGCGTCTGGCACGGGTCAAGGCCAAGCTTGAAAAGCGCAAGGCCAACCACACCCGCTATCTGGAATTCCAGCAACTGGAAAAGGAAGCCAGCAGCGTCAAGCAATTCATTACCCTGGCCGACCGCGTGCGGGTGGANCTCGAAGACCCCTTCTATGCAGCCAAGCTGATNGATTCCGCGGAAAAAATGCTGGACGGCAGCAGCTATCAGTTCTCGCGCTACAAGCCGGTCATTCTGGCGGTGGACCGCAATCTCGACGACACCGACTGGCTGGCGCGGCTGCTGGACAATGCCGCTGAAAACGCCACCGATTCCATTTCCTTCAAGGATCTCGCCGCGACCGCCGCGCAGCTGAAGCACCGCGAACTCGGCGTCTCCAAGGCACGCGCCTATCTGGCCGCCCGTGAAAATACCCTGGCCTCCGCTGCCAATTCCTCGGTCTATGACTACGCCAAGCTGGCCGAGGCCAGCTTCGCCGCCAAGGACATGGATGCCGCCGCACGCCTGCTGGATGCCGCACGAGCCAAAGCCGGCGATCACTTTGCCCTCACCCACATCGGCCGTCTGTATGCCTCCATGGGCAACAGCGCCAAGGCGGACGAACTGTTCGCCGCCGCGGCGGCGGCCTGCACCACCGGCGACGCCTGCATCCAGTTCATCGACCGCCTCAAGGGCTACGCCCTGCCTGCGGAAGTGCTGCGCAAGTGGTATGCCGAGTGCGGCTCGCAGCTGAAAGCGCCCGCCGACAAATTGCGTTGGGCAGAGGGCATCGCCGACGCGCTCAACGACAAGGACTGGGCAAGCAAGGTCTACGGCGAACTCGCCGGGCAATTCGGCGGCAGCGACGCCGCNCGTTTCGAGCTCAGCCGCCGCTCGCGCGCCGACCTGAATTTCTACGGCACGGTGCGCCGGCATTAATCATCAACCGGGTCGGGCGCGCGCAGCGCCTAACCTCCTGAACCATCGGAATACCCCTGAAAACAGCCCGGTTGATCGGGCTGTTTTTATTTGTAGACTTGGAAGTGCAGACTTCATCAGGAGCGCTCCATGGTCGAAAATCTTCACGCCCTCATCGATACCGTGCAGAAGAACTGCACCATCGCCGACGCCCGGCACGCACGCGACATGACGATGTGCACCTTCCTTCTGGAAATGCGCGAGTACTACCGCTGGGAAATGGAGATCCCCTACGGCGCGCGCCTGCCCAAGGACGAACTCGGCGACTGGCTGAACGCGCGCGAGAGCCTGTGGGATACCGTGGAAGAGGAGGATTTCGCGCCGCTGCCGCTCTCCGAAGCGGGGATCGACCCGTTCGAGGCTGACGACATCAACCGCGCGCTGATTCCGCTGGGGCTGGTTTACAGCAGCGGACTGGGGCATTTCCGGAAGCCCCATTTTGTGCTGGCCGAGCTCAAACGCGCGGAAATCCGCGAAGGCGTGCAGGTCCTGGTGGCCGGCTGCGAATACGCGCGCGACCTGATCGCACCGCCGGCGGCGATGCGCGACGGCGCCATCTTCCTGCGCATGGATGCGGTTCGCCGCCTGCTGTGGAACAAGTACGAGGAATGGCAGTGGAAGGAAAAGGATACTGCGCTCGGACGCGCGTTTGCACATTACGATTTCGAGCGCGACATCGAGCGCGGACTCGACCGCATGGCGGAAGCCGAAAGCGAAGCAATGATCCTGCACGAAATCGGCGAAGCGCGCGCGGAGTCGCTGCTGGGCGAGGAATGGAACGCCATGCTCGGCCAGCTGACCTCCCGCCACGCCGAACTGCTGGCGCGGGCGGTACGCGACCATCTGGCCGATTGCCTGGTGACCCTGCCCACCCTGATGGAACGCGAGGCCGTCGGCTCGCTGCATTTTTATCTGGCCAATCTCTCGGGGCTGCGTCGCGCACTGTTTCCCGCCCTGCCGCAGGCTTACGATGCTTGGCTTGGCGACCGCGATTGCCGGCCGCTGTCGCAGCTGATTACACAGGCCGAGGCGCACTGGCTGGAGGCTGCACGCGAACTGACCCGGACCTATCACCGCAACCCGGCAACCGGCGACCAGGCGCTCGGCGCCCTGGCTGGGGGGGATCTCGCCAGTCTGCGGCTCTAGCCAGACGGCATTAAAAAACGGGGGCCTGCGCCCCCGTTTTTCTCAGGACGGTTTGCGCAACTATCCGGCGACCGCAGCGTGCCGACTGATCTGCTCGGCGATGTGACCGAGCAGTTGCTGTTCCTGATACGGCTTGCCGAGGTACACGTTGACGCCGATTTCCAGGGCATGGTTGCGATGCTTGTCGGCCGTGCGCGACGTGATCATGATGATCGGAACGTCCCTCAGGCGCCCGTCGTTGCGCATCACGCGCGCCAGCTCGAAACCGTCCATGCGCGGCATTTCGACGTCGAGCAGCACCACGTCGGGGATCAGGTCGTTCATTTTCTCCAGCGCATCGACACCATCCTTGGCGCTGTCGACGCGGAATCCTTCGCGCGCCAGCAGGCGGGTGGTGATCTTGCGCACGGTGAGCGAATCGTCGACCACCAGCACCAGCGGCGCTTCGCTGACCTGAACAGCAGGGGTGGCGACCGGCGGCACATCCTGCCGGACACGCGGNTGGCTCAGCCAGCGCAGTGCCAGCGGGACCGGGTTGAGGATGAGGATGACCCGGCCGTCGCCGCGCACGGTGGCCCCGGCGATGCCGGTGATCCGCGCGATTTGCGGCCCGATGTTCTTGACCACGATTTCACGGGTACCGGTCACCGTATCGACCAGGATGGCCGCCTGGCTGTTGCCGCTCTTCAGCAGCACGACCGGGTTGTAGCGCTGCACTTCATGCGTCGCTTCGGCATCGCCAAGCAAATGCGGCAGATAGGTCAGCGGATAGCGCTCGCCGCGCCACTCCATCTCACCGGCCGCCACGGCCTTTTGCAGGGCATCCGGCTTGATTTCGATGACCTGCTGCACCAGCGGCGCGGGCAGGGCATATTCCTGTTTCGCCGCCTCGACCATCACTGCCTGGGTCATGGCCAGGGTTAGCGGCAGATAGATGTTGAAAGTGGTGCCTGCGCCGTTGACGGAGGCGATATCGATGCGTCCGCCGAGGGCTGAAATCTCGCTCTTGACCACATCCATCCCGACACCGCGGCCGGCCACCTGGCTGACCGACTCCGCGGTCGAGAATCCGGCCGCGAAGATCAGCTGCGCCAGCAGCGATTCGGAAGGTTCGATCCCCGGGGTCAGCAGGCCGAGCGACTCCGCCTTCTGCCGAATCCGGGCATAGTCGAGGCCGCGGCCGTCGTCTTTCACTGTCAGCAGCATTTCGTTGCCCGACTGCCGCGCTGACAGGACGATTTCGCCAAACTCCGGCTTGCCCGCCGCCTGGCGAACTTCGGGCGCTTCGATGCCATGCGCCAGCGCATTGCGCAGCAGGTGCTCGATCGGCGCGGTCACCTTTTCCAGCACCGAACGGTCGATTTCCAGCTCACCCCCCTGGATATCCAGTTGCGCACGCTTGTCGACATCGCGCGCCGTCTGGCGCACNGTGCGATAGAGACGCTCNGCCACCGAATACAGCGGNACCATCCGCACCCGCAGAAGATTCTGCTGCAGTTCGCGATTCAGGCGCGTCTGCTGGATCAGCGCGGCCTCCGCCTCGCCCAGTCGGGCGAGCAGGATATGCTGCACGGTGGAAATATCGTTGACGCTTTCCGCCAGGAAGCGCGTGACTTCCTGGAAGCGGGTGAAGCGGTCGAACTCCAGGGGATCGAAGTGCTCGGCGACGCCCTGGGTCTGGAATGTCGCCTGCATCTGCGACTCGGCCTGAATCTCGACTTCACGAATATGGCTGCGCAGGCGCACCAGCGCTTCCGACAGTTCAGCGACGTGGCGTTTGAAGGCGAAGACTTCGCTTTCAATCCGCGAACGCGCAATCGCCACTTCGCCAGCCTGGTTCACCATGCGGTCCACCCAGTCGGCGCGCACCCTCAGGGTCAGGGCCTGACTTTCGCGACTGACGGGCTGCGCGGCTGTCTGCGCACCGGGCTGGTCCTCGGCCCTCACCACCAGCTTGGGTTCCAGCACCGGCTCGAGCGGTGCGGCGACAGGCTGGATCGTATCCTCGGTTTCGGCAACGGGGCCGGTGTCGCCAGCCTTCAGCCGTTCGACCGCGTCGGAGAGACGGTCGAATTCCGCCTCGAGCTTGTCGAAAATGTCGCCGTCAACCCCGATCTGTCCCTCGATTACCGCGATCACGCGCGATTCCATGACGTGGGTCAGCTCGCCCAGACGCATCGCTCCAGCCATCCGCGCGCTGCCCTTGAGCGTGTGCAGGTTGCGGCGCAAGGCGTCGCGCGCCTGGTTGTCGCCTGGATTGGCGCGCCAGCTGCGCAGCTGCGCACTGGTGTCCGGAACCAGCATGTCGGCCTCTTCGAGGAAAATCGGCAGCAACTGCTCATCGACTTCATCACGGACTTCGCGACGTTCGAAAACCGGCACGTTCGCAGCGGACTTCAGGTCGGGGATCAGACCGGACAGATCGGGGAGTGACGGCGCGTTTTCCGCTGGGACGGCTTCCTCGGTGTGGAAGGCCTCGGCCATCGGAACGGGCAGCGCTTCCTCGGATAAAGGCTCGTGCTCGGCAGACGGTTCGAACGGTGTGGCTGCCACGTCTTCTTCCAGGACTGCTGCGGCTTCCTCTACAGCATCGACATGCGGTATTTCAGGATGCGCTTCCTCCAGCTCACCCAACGCAGCCACCAGATCAGTGGCCGATCCGGGTGCAATCGATGCCTGTATCTCGTCCACCATGGTCTGCAGACGCTGAACGCTCGCCTGCATCAGCGGCAGGTGCGCCAGCGGCAGCACGGTATGGGTAAAGCGGTTCCAGTAAAGCTCGAGGGCGTGAGCCAGTTCGGTCAGCTGGCCAAATCCCGCCGTGCCGGCGATACCCGCCAGGGTATGGACGGCCCTCCGCGCAGGTTCGCTTGCCGGGCTGTCCGGCGCGCCCTCATAGCGCTCGAGCTCCTCGTGCAACGTGGCCAGATGCTGCTGGGCTTCGGCCATGAAAATTTCATAAAGTCCGGCCGACACGCAGACATCGCCGATGCAAACTTCCTCTGGCATGGCAGGTGTCGCCGGCGCTTCTTCGCTGAGCGGCACGGATTCGGGCTGCGCCTCCTCAGCAAGGTGAATCGGGGCAAGTTCGGCCACGGCTGCGGCGAACTCGATCCACTCCGCCTCGCCTTCCGGCTCGGACAAGGCGACTTCCTCGGTCATGGACGGCATCACCGACGATTCTTCGCTGATCGGAGCCGATTCGTACCCGGCCTCCTCGGCCATTTCGTCTTCGCTCGCGCCAGCCTCGACTTGGACAGGCTCGCTTTCCGGTTCGGCGTAGGGACTTGATTCGATAAAGTCGATGAAAACATCAAGTGCCGCCGGCCGATCCATTTCACTGCCAGCCGCAATCTCGCAAAACTCGGGCGTCATTTCCGGTTCGGCTGATTCAACCGCCTCAGGCTCAGCTTCAGCCGCCTCGGCCTCAACCGCCTCAGCCGCCTCGGCCTCAACCGCCTCAGCCGCCTCAGCCTCAACCACCTCAGCCGCCTCAGCCTCAACCACCTCAACCGCCTCAGCCTCAACCACCTCAGCGGCCTCAGCCTCAACCTCAACCGCCTCGACAGCAATCGGTTCTTCAATGGCCGGAGCCACCACCTCGACCGGGGGCACTTCCAGGGCTTGTCCGTTAGCCACGCGCGCTGCAGCTGCCAACAAGTGCGGAACCGGAACACGGGTGACCGTGGCGGACTTGAGTGCATCGGCCCAATCCTGGAACAGGCCGCGCGCCAGGCTGACGACGCCCAGCAGATCGTTCGTTGCCGATTTGTTCTCGGCGAGCCAGCCATTCATCAACTGTTCCAGGCTCCATGCGGCCTCGCCGAAATCCATCAGCCCGACCATGCGGCCACTGCCCTTGAGGGTGTGAAAACCGCGACGAATCACGGTCAGGGCTTCACGATCATCGGGATGATTGCGGCAGGTTTCGACAGCGTCGTTAAGGTTGGCAAGAACCTCGCAGGCTTCCTCCAGGAAGATCTCGAGCAACTCGGGTTCCGAACCCTCGGGAAGGCTCGTCAGTGTTCCCGTCTCCTCCGTATCGACAACCGCTTCCGGCGCCTCGGCCGTTTCCGCAGTGGCAGCTTCCGCGGCAGTCTCTGCCGGCTGAATCGAGTTTTGCGCCACGATCACCGGGCGGGCGTATTCGATTTCGGCATGCCACACCGGCTGTGCAACTTCGACCACCGCCTGGAACTCAGGCACTGGCTGATCATCGCCAACGGCAACTGGCTCGGACAGTACGTCGCTTAACGGGAGTGCCGCGGGAGTGAATTCGATCGCGCCAGCCTCGGCAGCCAGGTCGACGGGCTCGGGGCGTGCCGGCAACGATATGCCGGTCAGGCTTGCAACCACCACGTCGAGCTCGAGCGGGGCCACGGTTTCCGCCTGGCTGGCCTGCAGTGCCGAGCGGCTTGCCTGCAGCAGGACCGCATCGGCGATCAGCTCGGCGTCACGTCCGAGCTCGGTGAGGGTTTCAATGAACTTTTTTTTAGCGTCGTCTCCGCTCGCCGGCGGCTCATCCCGCCAGGCGAGATAGGCCGATTGGACATCCAGCTTGCGCTTTTCCAGGCCCGCTTCGACCGTGTCTTCCAGGTCTTCTTCGGTAGCGTCCGCCACCATCAGGCCGAAATCGATCAGCACCGGGCGCAGGATGCCAAGTGCATCGGCACGACCGGCACACTGTGCCTCGATAAACAAACCCAGGCTGGAGAAAGCATCAGCCACCCGCCCCTGGGTTTCCGCGTCGGGATAACCTTCTGTCGCGTAGGCGCCGATGGCCTGCGTGGCCGCATCCAGCAGACTTGCGGCTTCGCCAAGTTCGAGCATGGTCAGCGCGCCCTGGGCCTGGGTTGCCAGAGCGGGCAGTTGCGTCAGGCCTTCGCGCTGGTCGCCATCGCGGAAGAATGCGTCGAGGACTTCCTCCATCTGCTTGAGGTTGTGGCTGACTTCCTGCGCCAGGTGCAGCAGCATGTCACGCTCGGCGGCGCGCTGCTCGCTCTTGCCCATCACTTCGGCCACCGGTGCGGCGCGGCCTTCACTCAAGGCGCCAAGGCGTTGAAGCTGGTTGTTCGCGCGCACGGAGAAATCGCCATGCAGGATGTCCTCGCTGTCGACGGCGTTCTGCAGGAACAGCAGGGTCGCCGCCACCTCGAGGTTGAGGGCTTCGCGCTGCGCCCCGTCCAGCTTTTGCGTCGCACCGGCCGCGGCCGACAGCTGGTCGAGCAGTGCAGCCAGGCCGCTGCCTTCAAGCAGCTGCGCCTGGGGCTGCATCCGGCCCAGATGCGCCTGAAACTCGGCGAGCTGGTTGCCGCTGCCTTCGACCTGGACATGCCAGGCGTCACGTGCGGCTTTGAGACCGGATTTCAGCGCATCCATCACCGGGCGCATGCGCGCCAGAGCTTCCGGGTCGAGCATTCCGTGTCCGGGAAGATAACGATCCAGGCCGAAGGTGGCCCGCACTTCCGCAGCACGTCCTTCCATCGTCTGGCTTTTGGCGACGAAAAACAGCGCATCGCGCAACAGGCGCTCGGCCACCTGGGGTGAACCCTCCATCAGTCGGCGCATTTGCAGGTCGATGCGCGCCAGCAATTGCTTGACGTGAAAATCCGCCTCGACACCGTTGGCGATCAGGCTGTCGACAAAACCGACACACGCCCACCAGAAAGTCCTGGATACCTGCGACGGTGCGACCCGCTCGATCTCTGCCAGCGCATCGCGCATCCGGTGCAGCCCCTCCTCCGCGCCGTTGCCGCGCAGGAAGGCCAGCAAACCACGCTGGAACAGACCGCGCGCAGCCTTGACTTCAGCCGCAAGCATTTCGCCGCTAGGTGCATCAGCGGATGCCCGGCCTTGAACGCGAGTGCGCAGGTCGGGGAAAAACAGTTCGCCCTCGAACACCCGTTCGGCGCCCTGCAACTCGCGCAAGCGCTTGTACAGGGGATACAGGGCCAGTTCGCCGCTGCCCCGGCCGTCCGCCATATTCTTTACCCAGCGCGACAGGCCTTCGAACGCATTGCGCATGGCGCGCAGCATGTCCGGACTCGGCTGACTGTGTTCTCCAGCATCCCCCGCTAGACAGTCCTCCAGCGTTTTTGCCAGCGTGGCGGCCCCTTCCAGGCCGACCATGCGCAGTGCGCCGGCAACCTGGTGGGCATCGTCGCGCGCCAGCCTCAGTGCGTTGGTCAAATCCGCATCGACGCTGTAAGCCTGCAAGCGTCCGACTGCAGCCTGGAGGGCGGTTTCGATGTCCCCCCTGACCCAGTTCAAGGGACCGGTATCGTAGTCGAGTAAGGCGCTCATGCTGTGCTGTTCCTGGCTAGATGGTGAGTGCGCGTTGGTTTGCGTGAAGGGTCGTATCAGGCGAGCTTGAAGCCTGCCACCGAGCTCTTCAGATCCTGGGCCAACTGCTTCAGGCCGCCAATCGATTCGGCGGTCTGCTGCGTGCCTTCGCTGGTCTGCGCGGAAATCTGCTTGATGTCCTGCATGGTTTCCGCCACCTTGGCGGTCGATTCCGCCTGGCTTTGCGTTGCCAGCGAAATGTCCGCAATCAGGGTTGCGAGCTTCTTCGAAACCTCGCCAATTTCGGACAGCGTCTGGCCCGCGGCATCGGACAGTTTGGCGTTTTCCACCACCCCCTGCGTCGACACTTCCATCGCCGCCACGGTGTCGTGGGTATCGGACTGAATGGTCTTCACGATCGCGGCAATCTGCTTGGTCGCATCGGCCGAGCGTTCAGCCAGTCGCTGCACTTCCTCCGCAACCACCGAGAAGCCGCGCCCGGCTTCACCGGCCGAAGCAGCCTGAATGGCGGCGTTGAGCGCCAGCACGTTGGTCTGTTCGGTAATATCGGAAATCAGTTCGACGATTTCGCCAATCTCCTGAGAGGATTCGCCCAGCCGCTTGATTCGCTTGGACGTTTCCTGAATGTGCTCACGCAGCGCATTCATGCCGGAAATGGCGTTGGACACTGCCTGTTGTCCTTTTTCGGCAGCCGCGAGGGACTGTTGTGCAACGCGCGCCGACTCGGCTGCATTGCCCGACACCTGCTGCACCGATTGCGCCAGACCCACCACGGCCGCCGAGGTTTCCTCGATCTCTTCGGACTGGCGGCGGGTAGCCATCTGCAGCGAGTCGGAAACCTGGCCGGCCTGGCTGGCTGCCTTGTCCATCAGCACAGTCGCGCTGTTGATCCCGCGAACCAGGCTGCGCAGCTCTTCCACGGTGTAGTTGATGGAGTCGGCAACCGCACCGGTGATGTCCTCGGTAACCGTGGCATTGATGGCGAGGTTGCCCTCCGCCAGTTCGCCCAGTTCGTCCATCAGCCGCAAAATGGCTTCCTGGTTGCGGCTGTTTTCTTCCTCGCTCTTGCGGGCCCGCGACTTGGTCTCGTTGATGTTGACCAGTCCGAGCAAGACCAGCGAAGCCACTGCCACCAGGCCGAATACCGCCGCGATCAGATAGCCCGACGAGCCCAGGGAACGGTATTCACTGGACAACGCGTCGGTATTCTGCAGCAGCGTATCGCTGCCGGCGAACATGTTCTTCGCCGCAATCTTCGATTGCAGCAGCGCCTGGGTATTCGCCAGAACCGCGCCCACCGCCTCGACCATGTTGCCCATGTTTTCGCCGAGATCTTCCAGCGTCAGCATGTTCTCGTCACTGTTGCCGGCACGGCCATCCATCAGGGCCTGCACGGTCTCGCGGAAGGAGGTGGTGTCCTTCTCCANCTGCAGGACCACTTCNGGGTCGATCAGGTCCGAGGACAGCAGCAGGTTGGCGTTTTTCGGCAGGCGCTGGCTCAGCATCACCAGATGATGGGCTCTCGTGATATCGCGCATTCCCATTCCGGAGTTCGCCAGCTGGCTGGCCAGCTGTTCCGAGACCTCCTGCAAGTCGACGCTCAGGGCGTTAATCAGCCTGACGTTTTCGTTCATCGCCACCAGGTTTTTCTGCTGCGAGAGAATCTGGGCAATCTGCGGGTTGAATTCCTTCCATTGCGCGCTGATCTTCGCGAGCACCTCGGCGGCATCCCCTCCGGTTGCGGGCACGTCGTCATCGCCGTTCATCAGGCCCGTGACGGTGGCTTCGAATGCGGTCTTGCCCTCATCGAGTTTCTTGAACGCTTCCGCATTACCCAGAACCGACTGCTGGGCGGTCAACGGCAGACGCTGTGACAGCACCTTGAGCTGGCCGGCCTTTTCCTCATAAGCCGCCCGGTTACCAAGTTGAACCGAACTGTGGATGGTGAAACCTGCCGCAAGCAGCAAGGACACCAGCAGCGTGCCGCCGACATAGAGATACTGCTTCTCGATGGGCAAATGACCAATCAAGGGCGCCTGGCCTGGTTCCTTGTCCGCCAGCTTGCGCAGGTTATGCATGATCAGGGTGGTGTGTTCGAAAGCCCGCCCCTTGCCTTTGCCGGTCATGCGCCCCGCCAGGCCCTTGAGATTGTTCATCGTGATTGCCATGTTCATTGCCTCATACCTCCGCTAATCGATGCCTGCGCACCGTTTATTCAAATCAGCTATTGAGCTGTGCTTCAACCTGCCTGAAAACGTCGTCATTCAGCAGTAGGGAAAAATCCAGTTCCTGCCAGACGGTCCCGGCGTCATCGGTGTATTTGCGCGACGCCCACGAATGAGTTGCCTGTTCGGCCTCGACACCGAATTGACCAATGCTTTTGAGACCCAGCGTGCCCCGAACCAGCAACGCCGCATTTACTCCAAAATCATGATGCGGAATAACCAGGCGACATTCGGCATGCTCCGGCGTCACGCCCCGGCCGATGAAATCGGACAGATCGCTGACCGCAAACAGATTGCCGCGAATATTGGCGACACCGCGAAACCAGCGCCGGCTTCCCGGGACCGGCACGATGAGGGGGACGGGAATCACTTCCTCGGTATCGCCGAGGGGGACCAGCCAGTTCATGTCGCCTGCCCGGAAGCCCAGGCGGGATGCCGAGTTGTCACGCGTAGCAGCCGCCTGGATCTGCCTCGAAAGATCAGTCTGGAACTCGCGCAGATTGAATTTTTTGGCCATGGTGAAATCCGTTCAGCCCAGAGCCTTGATCTGCGACAACAGATCATCCGGCTTGACCGGCTTGACCAGATAGGCCTTGGCACCCTGGCGCAGACCCCACACCCTGTCAGTCTCCTGGCCCTTGGTGGTGCACATGATGACGGGGATATGCTTGGTCGCGTCTTCCTTGGAGATCATGCGGGTGGCCTGATAGCCGTTCATTCCCGGCATCACGACATCCATGACGATGAGGTCGGGCAGGGTCTGCTTGGCCTGTGCAACGGCTTCCTCGCCGCTCTCCGCCATGCTCACCAGATAGCCGTTTTTCACCAGCAGTTCGGAAAGAAAAAAACGTTCGGTGGGGGAATCGTCGACGACTAGAATGCGGCTGATTGCCATGGATGGGCTCCTTGAGTTATGCGCCGACGCTGGCGTGTTCACGCACAGCGGTTAACAGCGTGTCTTTGGTAAAGGGTTTGGTGAGGTACTGGTCCGAACCGACCATGCGGCCGCGCGCCCGGTCGAACAGGCCATCCTTGGAGGAAAGCATGATCACCGGCGTGCCGCGATACTTGGCATTGCGCTTGATCAGCGAGCAGGTCTGATAGCCGTCAAGGCGCGGCATCATGATGTCGACAAACACCACGTCCGGATCGTGATCGGTAATCTTGGACAGGGCGTCGAAACCGTCCTGCGCCAGAATGACTTCGCACCCTGCCTGATTGAGAAAAATCTCGGCGCTGCGACGGATGGTGTTGCTGTCGTCAATCACCATCACCTTGATGCCTTTCAATGCTTCAGTATCGGACACGTTTCCTCCAGATCTCTACCGGTTTGCAGCCTATGCACGCTGCGACTGCCTAAATGTAAGATCGATAACGGCCGCGGGTTGCGGTTCTTTAGCATTTCCGATCCACCACTCGGGAAAATTCGTTGGCAAACGACGGGCGAAAAAAAGCGCTGCTCGAGCAGCGCTTCCTGACTGGATTGACGGGGCTTACCAGGCCTCCTGGCTCGTACTCTTGTCGACACCCGCCACCGCCGACATGGTGGCGATGACTTCATTGGGCAGCGAGGAGATGCGCATGAACTGTCCCATCCCCACCTGCGGGAAAGCCAGGGCGACGCGAAAACGCGCATGCGGCGAATGAACCTCGCCATCGACCACAAAAATTTCGTAAGGCAGGCCGGCGATGCTGTTTTCCTGTTCGATCTTCTTCAGCCAGCGCCCATCGCCCAGCTCGTCGTCCTGCATCGCCACACCGAATACCGCCAGCTTCTTCTCCGGCAGGGTTATTTCGTAGATCTTCGCCGTCTTGCCTACGCCCTTGGACAGGTTCTCGCGCACCATCTTCAGCGCTTCGGCATGACTGTCATAACTCGCCAGCTTGTTCTTGAACGAATCCAGCCGCTCCATGCCTACCATGTAGCGATAGTTGTTCAGGCTCTTGGCCGTTTCGTCGCCGCCAAATCCGTCCCCCTGACCCAGCGCCGCCTGCAGCTTCGACTGCATGGCCTTGACCGTGTTTTCCTTCTTGGCGAACGCTCCGCGGAAGTAGGCGCGATACCAGTAGTCAGGATTGGTGTAGGAGATCGTGCCGTCCGACTTGATGCCGACGCGGATGGCCGCGCCCAGCACTGCGTTGCCGCCAACGTCCGCCACCTCGGCCAGCATTCTGTCGTCGGTCGCGACGATGACGGCGTAATCACTCAGTTGCCGGGGAAAATATTTCCCTACCACCTTGAATCCCTCGCCCTTGAGCTTGCTCTCGACGGTCGTGGCGATGGCGCGCACATTCGGGCCGTTCACCTTGTCCCCGTAAAAGTAGGGCGTGATCGCCAGTGCGGCAGTTGAAAAAACGTACAGGGTTAAAGCGGTCATCCAGCGCAGCATGGGTCTCTCCTCGATGTTATGTTTGAGACAGGACGGCTGCTGGCGTTGGCAGGATGTCCCGCCTCCTGCCGTGCAGGGCGAAACCGTCCGTTCACGCCTGGACTTACGACTGCAGTACGGAAAAACCTTAGGCGGGGGTTACGAAAGTACCAGGGCTCGCCTAGAAAGCGACCATCTCGAAATCGTCCTTGCGGGCGCCGCAATCCGGACAGGTCCAGTTGATCGGCACCTCCTCCCAGCGCGTGCCGGGCGCGATGCCTTCTTCGGGCGCGCCTTTTTCCTCGTTGTAAATCCAGCCGCAGATCAGGCACATCCAGCTTCTGTATTCGGGCGTATCGGTCATGGAGAGTGGGGGAATCGGCTAAAATCGGGAACCGTATTCTAAAGCAGCGCTTCCATGCAGCCTATCTTCACTCCCCGGCCCACCCCGCCGCTGGTGCTCTGTTTTGCCGCGTCCGACCCGACCGGCGGCGCCGGCATCCAGGCCGACCTGCTCACTCTAGCCAGCATGGGCTGTCATCCGCTCTCGGTCATCACTGCGCTGACCGTGCAGGACACCGCCGGCGTCGACGAAATCCTGGTGATCGATTCCGAATGGGTGATGGACCAGGCGCGCATGCTGCTGGAGGACGTGCCGGTCTCGGCCTTCAAGCTCGGCATGCTGGGCAGCGTCGAGAGCATCGCGGCGATTGCGGAAATCCTCTCCGACTATCCGGATATCCCCGTGGTGTTCGACCCGGTGCTCGCCTCCGGACGCGGCGACGAACTGGCGACCGAGGACATGATCGCCGCCATGCGCGAAATGCTGATTCCGCAGACCACGGTCCTTACCCCCAACAGCCACGAGGCGCGCCGCCTGGCGCTGTTCGAATCGGAGGAAGAAGAGCTCGATCTGGCAGGCTGCGCAAGCCACCTGATCGACGTCGGCTGCGAATACGTGCTGGTGACCGGCACCCACGAAAACACCCCGCGCGTCCTCAACACCCTGTTCGACGAAACCGGCATGGTGCAGACCGATGCCTGGGACCGTCTGCCCGGCAGCTATCACGGCTCGGGCTGCACCCTCGCTTCGGCCATCGCCGCCGCGCTTGCCTATGGGCAGGACGTGCCGCAGGCAGTGCGGGAAGCCCAGGCTTACACCTACGAAACACTCAAGGCCGCGTTTCGTCCCGGCATGGGACAGTACATCCCGGAGCGTTTCTTCTGGGCGCAGGAAGGCGCCGCCGAGGGCAGCGCGTGAGCATGGGCCCTGGTTTTCCCTCGGGCCTCTACGCCCTTACCCGCGAGACCGAAGACACCGCCGACCTCCTCGGCAAGGTGGAAGCGGCGCTGGCCGGCGGCGTGGCCGCGGTGCAGTACCGCGACAAATCCGCCGACGTCGCCCGCCGTCACGAACAGGCCAGCGAACTCGTCGCCCTGTGCCGGCAATTCGGTGTGCCACTGATCATCAACGACGACCTCAGGCTGGCCGACCTCGCCGACGCCGACGGCGTGCATCTGGGGCGCGAAGACGGCAGCCTGAAAGAGGCGCGCATCATTCTGGGCAAGGACAAGCTCATCGGCGCGTCGTGCTACCAGAGCCTCGATCGGGCGCGCGCGGCGCAGGCGGCGGGGGCGGACTATGTCGCTTTCGGCAGCTTCTTTCCCTCGCCCACCAAGCCGGACGCCGGACGCGCCGACCCCGCCCTGCTGCGCGCGGCAGCGCAGGCCATCCAGGTACCGCTGGTCGCCATCGGCGGCATCACCCTGGCCAGCGCGCCGGCGCTGCTCGATGCCGGCGCAGACAGCCTGGCCGTGCTATCGGCCCTGTTCGACGCCCCCGACATCCGCGCGGCGGCGCACGACCTCAACCTTTTATTTGAAGTGGAAACCGACCTATGACGCGCAACGAAACCCTGTTCGAGCAATCGCAAAAAGTCATCCCCGGNGGGGTCAATTCCCCGGTACGCGCTTTCCGCGGTGTCGGCGGCACCCCGGTGTTCTTCAGCCGNGTGCAGGGATCGCGGGTGTGGGACGCCGATGGCCGCGAATACATCGACTACGTCGGCTCATGGGGCCCGGCCATTCTCGGTCACGCCCACCCCGGCACGGTGAAGGCGGTCCAGGAGGCCGCCACGCGCGGGCTGTCGTTCGGCGCGCCGAGCGAGGCCGAACTCGAGATCGCCGAACTGATCGTCAAGCTCGTTCCGAGCATCGAGAAAGTCCGCCTGGTGTCGTCAGGAACCGAGGCGACGATGAGCGCGATCCGCCTGGCCAGAGGCTTCACCGGACGCAGCAAGATCATCAAGTTCGAGGGCTGCTACCACGGCCATGCCGATTTTCTGCTGGTCAAGGCGGGTTCCGGCGCGCTGACCTTCGGCAATCCCACCTCGGCCGGGGTGCCGGCGGAAACTGCGGCGCAGACTCTGGTGCTCGATTACAACGATGTCGCCGGCCTGGAGCGCACTTTCGCCGAAATCGGCAATGAAATCGCCTGCATCATCGTCGAGCCGTTCGCCGGCAACATGAACCTGGTCAAGCCGACTGCCGAGTTCATGGCGGCGATGCGAAAACTGTGCGACCAGCACGGCGCGCTGCTGATTTTCGACGAAGTGATGACGGGCTTTCGCGTCGACCTCGGCGGCGCACAGAAGCTGCTCGGCATTCGCCCCGACCTCACCACGCTCGGCAAGGTGATCGGCGGTGGCATGCCGGTCGGTGCCTTCGGTGGCCGCGCCGACGTGATGGACAAGCTGGCGCCCCAGGGCCCGGTCTATCAGGCGGGCACGCTTTCCGGCAACCCGGTGTCGGTGGCGGCGGGACTGGCCACCTTGCGCGCCATCTGCGAACCGGGGTTTCACGCCCGGCTCGCCGCCACCACGCAGCGCCTGGTCAAGGGACTGGCCGCCGCCGCCCGCGAGGCGGGCGTCACCTTCTGCGCCGACTCGGTCGGCGGCATGTTCGGCCTGTATTTTGCCGCCACGCCGCCGAAGAGCTTTGCCGAGGTGATGAGGTGCGACAAGGAAAAATTCAACCGCTTTTTCCATGCCATGCTCGATCATGGCGTGTATCTGGCGCCNTCGGCGTTTGAAGCGGGCTTCGTCTCGGCCGCGCACACCGACGCCGACATCGACGCCACCATCGCNGCCGCGCGCGAGGTCTTCAAGTCCCTATAAGCGTGTCCATCCACGGAAGGCACGAAAGGTGAAAGCTGAAACCTTCGCGCTACTGCATGCTCTTCGTGGATGGAGCAAGGTTTTCAAATGAACGACGAACTCTCTCCCGAAGACGAACTACGGCTCAACGTGCTGTTCAACGCCGACCTCAAGGCGGTGCGCATCGACGAATCGAGCATGACACTGTGGGCGCTGACCCCTCAGGGCGAAGCCAGCGTGCCGCTGAAGCCGAACGACCGCGCCGACCGCTACCTCAGACGGGTGCGCGAGCAGTTGTCCGGTCACGCCCTTGGTTCCCCCGGCGGCTATCCGGTGCACCTCACGCGCTGGACACGGCAGAGCCAGTCCGGGCTGTCGCAGCAGCATCTGGCGCAGCTGCTGCTGATCGCCGAGGAAGAGGCGGTGGTCGCGGTGGTGCATTCCCCCGCCCTTACCGACGAACTGGCGCGCCTTGCCTGGTGGTGCATGCCGACGCTGGAAAACGCCCGGCTGATGCTGATGCGCGAGGTGGTCTGCCGGGGCAGCATGGGGCGCACGCTGGCCGAATTTCTGGTCGAGCATCTGGCGTTCTTGCATGAAGACGACGTCGCCATTCTGGACACCATCGCGGTAATGCTGCATTCCGGCGTGCTGACCGAAGCCGAACGGCTGGCGATGTGGAAACGCGGCAACAGCCGCAACGCCTATTACGTCCCCTTCCTCGAAATGCAGCCGGACACCCTGCCCAGTGCGAGGCCGGATCGCGCCGACCATGCGGCGCTGCTGGACCAGCTCGCGGCGCTGGCGGACAACCCGTATGCGCTGATGCTGAAAAAGGCCAGCGGCGGCCAGGGCCAGACCTTTCTTGCCACCGTCGCGATCGTTCTCGAACGCCCGGAAATCCAGGAAGTGGTCAGCCACACCCTGAACGCGCTGAGCCAGTGGTGTCAGCCGCTGCGCAGCCTCGATGCGGCGGCGCGTGCCGAAGCCCGGGCGGCGCTGCTGGCTGCGCATCCCGAACGGGCGGATCAATGCGACGCGCTGGACGCGCTGGCGGCGGTGGACGCCGACAGCGTGCGTCCGATATTCCTCAAGACCACGGCCATCGGCTCGCTGATGCGGCGCAAGATTGCGCCGGTGGTGACGCCGCTGCTGGAGCAGATCGCCGTGCTGCGGCGCGCTCGCTGAAATCCGGCCTTATTGCCCCATCGCAGCCGCGATGCTGGCGAGGAATTTTTCCGGCTTCTCGAACCCGATCACCTTGTAGGCGGACTGCGCTCCAGCGCTGCTCCAGAAAATGATTCCCGGCGGGCCGAACAGATTGAAGCGCTTGAGCAGTTCCTTGTCCGCCGCCGTGTTGGCGGTGACNTCGGCCTTCAGCAGCACCGNGTCCTTCAGCCGCGCCTGCACAGCCGGATCGCTGAAGGTGAAGCGTTCCATCTCCTTGCACGANACGCACCAGTCGGCATAGAAGTCGAGCATGACCGCGCGGCCATCGGCTTTCGCNGCCGCCANGCGCACGTCGAGCTCGGCGACATCCTTCACTTTCTCAAAAACCAGGCCCTTCGGCTCGGCCGCGATGGCGCCGCCGCTCGAACCGCCCTTGAAGACATCGAGCGGCTGCAGGAGGTCGCGGCTGCCCGCCAGCATGCCGAGGAGGAGCGCCAGCCCGCCGATCAGCAGCACGACACCGAGTCCCTTCCACAAGCGCTTCCAGCCGGAAGCATGGGGAGGCAGGGGGTCGAGCGCGTGCAGGAAGATCGCCGAGGCGATCAGCAGCAGGGCCCACAGCAGCATGTTGACCCAGGCCGGGATGATCGGCGAGATGAGGTAGATGGCAATCGCCAGCATCAGCACGCCGAAGAAATACTTCACCGCATTCATCCAGCCACCGGCACGCGGCAGCAGGGCACCGGCCGACAATCCGACCAGCAGCAACGGCACACCCATGCCCAGCGCCAGCACGAACAGCGCGACGCCGCCGAGGGTGGTGTTGCCGGTCTGCGCGATGAAGGCGAGCGCGGCCGCCAGCGGCGGCGCCACGCACGGACCGACGATGACGGCCGACAGCGCACCCATGACAAAGACACCGACGAAGTTGCCGCCCTTCATCCGGTTGGACGCATCGGAGAACTTGCTCTGCAGCGCACTCGGCAACTGGATCTCGAAGAAGCCGAACATCGACAGCGCCAGCAGGACGAAGATGCCGGCACCGATGCCGAGCGCCCAGGGATTCTGCAGCGCATTCGACAGCAGCGTCCCCGACAACGCCGCCGCCACCCCGGCCAGCGCGTAGGTGATCGCCATGCCCAGCACGTAGGCGAGCGACAGCAGGAAGCCGCTGGTCTTGGTGAGTTCCTTTTTCTGGCCGGCGATGATGCCCGACAGGATCGGGATCATCGGGAACACGCAGGGAGTCAGCGCCAGCAGCAGGCCGAAACCAAAGAAGGTCGCGACCACGGCCCAGAAACTGCCGCCGGCCAGCACGCGTTCGATGCGCGAGGTGTCGGATTCGGGGGCGGCTTCCGCGGGCGCGGCCTGCAACGCGGTGACGCTTCCGCCGGCTGCGGCGCCGGAAGGGGTGAGGGTGAATTCGCGGTCGATCGGCGGATAGCAGATGCCGACGGCCTCGTTGCAGCCCTGCCAGGTAGCTTCCACCACCAACTTTTCATCACCTGCCAGTGCGCGCGACAGGGCGAGGGTTGCAGACAGGTCGCGATGGTAAACCTCGGTGCGGCCAAAGCTGGGGTCTTCCTTGATGTCGCCCGCCGGTGTCTCGACCTGCGTAACCTTGACATCGGCCGGCGCCTTGACGACGAAAGCGAGCTTGTCGCGATACAGATAGGTATCGGCGGTCAGCGTGTAATCGAACTTGACCGTCTGGGCGTCGGTCATCGCGGCGGCGACCAGGAAGGCCTCGTCCGGCGGCAGCACCTTGGGCATGGCCATGTCGCCGCCGAGGCTGCGCAGGCCGTCGAGAACGGACGCCGGGGCAGTGGCGGGCGTCGCCTCCGGTTTGGGGCTGACAGCGGGCTGGGGGGCAGCCATGGGCTTGGCTTCAGCCGGGGGAGCGGCAGCCGCGGGCAGCTTGACCAGCAGGCTCTCGGTTTGCGGCATGTAGCACAGCCCGGCGTCGGCACAGCCCTGCGACGCCACTTTCAGGGTGACCGCCGTGGTTCCGGTTGCGCGTTCGAACGGCAGCCTGATGCGCACGTCGTTGCGGTAGACCTCGACCTTGCCGAAATTCTCGTCATCCTTCATCTTGCCCGCGGGCAGAACCGGCGCGCCCAGCTTGCCGCCGGCAAGGTCGAACTTGAACTTGTCGCGATACATGTAATAGCCATCCGCGATCTGCCAGCGCGCTTCCAGCGTAGTGGCATCCACCGCCCGGGCGGAGAACTTGAAGGCCACTTCGGGGTCAAGAAATTCCTGGGCCTGCGCGAGTGCACCCCACAGCAGAGGGAACGCCAGCAGCAAGCGGATCAGCTTATTCATGTTCTTCGGTCTCCTGAGCCACCCATTCGAGATAAGCGGGCAGCCCGTTGGTAATGGGCAGGACAATAATTTCAGGCAGGGCGTAAGGATGATGTGAGCGGATGATTTCTTCAAGTCGGGAATATGCGCTCGCCGTGGTCTTGATGATCAGCGGGATCTCTTCCGCCCGCTCCACTTTGCCCTGCCAACGATAAATAGAGTCGCAAGCCGCCAGAATGTTCACGCAGGCGGCGGCGCGGGACTCGACCAGAAGGCGCGCCAGCTTTTCCGCGACGGGTCGATCAGGTACATTGGTCAAGACTAACAAAGGTTCCATGTCATGCGCTTTGGTTGGATTGTGCTACTCATGCTGTCGTTTCCGCTGATGGAGGCGATCGGCATCTTCTGGGCCGCCCGCGCCATCGGCGTCTGGGTGTTGCTGTGGCTGCTTCTGGCCGCCATTGCCGGGGTGCTGCTGATCCGCGTCGAACGCGTGGCCTGGGGGGCGCGCCTGCTGTTCGCGGTGCAGTCCGGCCGCTCTCCGCTGCTGTCGCTGTTTGCCAGCGGCCGCGTCCTGCTGGCAGGCGGCCTGCTGGTCTTCCCCGGCTTCATCAGCGACGCCATCGCGCTGGTGCTGTTGCTGATTCCGGGAACCTGGGCGCAGCCGCGGACAGACCCCTTTCGCCCAATGAATGACGACATCCCCCCCTCGCCCCAACCCTCTGCAGCGAGGGGCGAGGGAGCGAACGAGGGGCCCACGACGATTGATGGCGAGTTCCGTCGCGAGACCGACGATCGTCCGCGCTGACAAGTCACAAGGCAGCGGCATTCCCTGCCGGAAACGCCAGTCAAAACAGTTCCAGCTGGCCGCGCGACTGCCTGATTTCGCGCAGCAGGTCGTCGGAAGTCGGGTAGCGGTATTTCAGGCGCAGTTCCCTGGTGGTGCGCACGTTCGACAACTGGCGCGATTCGCGCAAAAAGGACAGCAGCGCTTCCGACAGAACCTTTTCCGCCTCGGCACGCTTCACCCGCGGCGGGCGCGGCAGACCGAAGGCGTCGGCGCAGCTGTCGAACCAGTCGCCCATCTTCAGCGGGTGCGCATCCACCGCGTGATAGATGCGCTGCGAACGTCCGCGGAACAGCGCCGCCCAGGCCAGGCGGGCCAGATCGTCGGCGTGGATGTGGTTGGTGTAGCTGTCGTCGCCGGCAACCAGTGCCGGCGTCCCGCGCCTGATGCGCTCGAGCGGCAGG
>JGI26437J51864_10000109_pt1 | contig 23956 bp, 22 predicted proteins | sample FrelakmetLWP11LW_FD_51864 | JGI IMG/M metagenome (IMG submission 51864)
GGCCGGCAGCGGTCGAAGCAAGCCATAGGCCTGAAAACTGCCGGAACCTGCCTTTTTCGCCCGCTTGAGAGGATCGCCGCCACGCTGCGGCCAACGACAGCCTTGAGGGAGTCTCCGGTTCGCGCGGGCTCTGATAAGCCTGAAAGCCGGTCATTTCTTCCAGATCGGCGAAGGTCAACCCGCGGCCGCGAATCCCTTTCACAATGGAGTCCACCATTTCTTTTAAACTCACTGGATCCCTGCATCCCTCGTGGAGTAATAGGATGCTCCCCTCCCTGGCCTTGCTCAATATTCTCTCTACCACATCCTCCGCTTTCTTCCGGGTATCAAAGGCCCTGACATCCCAGCCCACGGAGACCAGCCCGAGCCTCTTCAGCACACTGCGGTAGTGAGGGTTAGTAAGGCCTGCCGGAGGACGGAAAAAAGCCGGGGTCTTCCCGATGGCCGCCTCAATAGCCTTTTGGGCCTTGACCATTTCCTGCTCAAGGGACTTGCCCGCCAGCAAGTTGGTGAACCAGGCGTGCCTGTAAGAGTGGTTTCCGATGACATGCCCCGCCTGATCGATCTCTCTGAGAAGCTCGGGGTGCGCTTCCGCTTTCATGCCGATAGGGAAAAAGGCGGCCTTTATACCGTGCCGGGAAAGGGCCTCCAGGAGTCCTTTTGTGCCTGAAGGATGAGGCCCGTCGTCAAAGGTGAGAACCACGCCTGCTCCAGGCTGTCTGCCTCGACAGAAGGAGCTCACGAAAAAACCAAACCGGACGACACAGATCCCCAGGCTGAACAGGACCAGGTACAGAGCCAGCAAAGAGCCTATTGCCACCCACCGGATGTCCCCTTCCAAAGAAAGCCATGCGGACAGACCTGCCAGGGCCAACAAAATCGTAGCGGTTTGGAAGGGGCTCATATTACACTCATTTGCTGAGGAGCCTTTTGGTCTCGGTGCAGGTTGACTTTTCCTCACCTTTGTGTTTTTTATACCACAGTCAGGGGAGGAAACCAAAACACTTTATAGGCAGGGGGTATTGGTATGAACAGAGCAAAATGGTCCACGCGTGTCATACTTGTCCTTGTCGGATGGATTCTAACAGGCTTCTTTTTTTCCGGATGCGCTAGCAAGAAAGTCATGATCAACAACTACACACCCGCCCTGAGCAAAGACTTTGCAGCCTTGAAGGGGCAGAAAATCTGTTTTCTCTATTTTCAAAACCATGCTCAAGACGCCACCCGATCCTACTATTACAGCAAGGATAAGCAGACCGGCTACACTTCGGAACAGCCGCTTTACGACTACTTCAGGCACGCCTTTGAGGATGCCAGTGCCAAGGCCGGCATGATCGTTACCAATGAGGACAAACCGGACCTGACGTCGCCTGCCATGTGGGTGACTCTCCTCTCTGTCACGGACGAGCAGTTCCAGACCAAGGTGTGGGTTCAAAAAAAGGATGTTACCGTCTTCACAAAGCTGTACGATGTCCGGGAACCTTCCCCACCGGCAAAAGATGCCAGCCCTGGGGAACTGGCCGACCGGTCCTATAGAATGACCAACCGGTTGATCGAGAGCGTCCTGGGAGATCCGGCGTTCCAGAAAGTCATCACTGAACCTTGAAGCGGGCGGCAAGGGGATCACCCTCCACGAGGTCCCTCCCATGCCCGATCTATCTCCGGAAGAGGCCGTGACGCTTCGCTGCGCTGTTGTCATCCCGGCATACAACCATGGGAGGCAACTTGGCGACGTCCTGGCCAATACCCTGCGGTTTGGATTTCCCGTGTTCGTGGTGGATGACGGTTCCACTGACTCAACCCCCCAAATCCTCGCTTCGTTCTCTCAAGCGACCGTCATCCGCCACGACAAGAACATGGGTAAAGGAGCCTCTCTTCTCAAAGGCCTTTCCCTTGCTCTCAAAGTAGCGGACTATGCCATCACCCTGGACGCGGACGGTCAGCATAATCCAGCCGATATACCATCTCTTGTCCAAGCGGTGCAGGAAGGAAACCGTCCTCTCGTGATCGGGAAACGTTCGGGAATGGAGCACACAAACGTTCCCTGGACCAGCCGCTGGGGGCGCCGATTCTCCAATTTCTGGGTCTGGGCCTCCAGCGGGAAATGGGTTTCCGATTCCCAGTCCGGGTTTCGATTGTATCCCTTGCCTGAGACACTAGGCCTTGGCGCCAGGTCAGGGAGGTTCCAGTTCGAAGTGGAGGTCCTGGTTCGCGCCGTTTGGTCCGGGATTCCCATCCTGGAAGTCCCTGTGCAAGCCCTCTACGGTGCTGCTGAGGACCGGATCTCACACTTCAGGCCATGGATGGATTTCTGGCGCAACACAAAGACATTCACTCGTCTGGTTGCCCAAAGAATCCTTATCCCATCAAACTGGAGAAGGGGGAAACGCAGGGTCGAATGACCATTCCAATGGGAAAAGGCAGGTACGTCCTGGCATTGACCTTGCTGGCCGGTGTGGGGATCGCTTTCTGGTGGGGCGTGAACAGACTCACCGTGAACAATGACATTGTAGCGACCCTGCCCCGGGACGACAAGGTGGTTATTGCTGCAGAGGAGATCCTCAGACACCATCCCGTTCTTGACAATATTTTTATCCAGATCAGCACTCCCGACGGCCTTGCGACCAGAGAAGATCTCGTGAAGGCNGCAGATCTCGCCTCAACCATGCTTACNGAGAGCGGGCTAGTGAGAGTCGTATCCNGCGGCAGCGCTGCAGAGACCTTCGCNATCCTTCTTGGAACGGTGACGGATAACCTGCCCTTTCTCTTGAGCGAAAGCGATTTGAAAGACGAGNTGGAGGATCTTATCCAACCGGCCCGGGTGGAGGCGCTCCTGGAGGATGGGTTCCGCAAGCTTCTCGACCTGGGCAGCATCGGTCAGGCCGAATATTTCGCAAAGGATCCTCTCGGGTTGCGCAACTTTTTCTTGGATCGTCTCTCCTCGAGTCTGCCTTTCCGTGATGCAATGCTGGAGCAGGGATACATCGTGAGCAAGGACGGCAGGCACCTTCTCCTCATGGCCCGGCCGACACGACCTAACCAGGACTCCGCCTTTGCCCGCCTGTTGACCGAGGTCATCGGAAAAATCTCAGCAGGGCTCAAGCAATTCTCCTCCGGTCAGGGGAAACATCTCACCATGGCTTATGGGGGTGCCTTCAGGGCTTCGCTGGACAATGAAGAGATCATCAGGCGCGATACCTCCAGAGCCCTCACCCTGGTGATGCTCAGTCTTNTCCCTTTGGTNCTTCTCAGTTTCAGGAGGCCATGGCTCGGCCTGCTTTCAGCCGTTCCCGCAACAGCCGGAACCATGCTGGCCGTCTTTGTTTATGCGCTCACAGGCNAGGCNATTTTCAGCGTTGCCATGGGCTTTGGAGGCGCTCTCATCGGCATTGCCGTGGATCACGGATTGGCCTATGTGATTCTTCTGGACCGACCGGGCGGAACCGAGGCTCGGAGCGTCTCCAGAGATATCTGGGCTGTCGGCTCCTTGCCGCTCTTTGCCGCTATGGCCGCTCTCCTGTCCCTTGCAGCCATCCACATNCCGCTGTTTGCGCAGGTAGGGATCTTTGCAGCTCTCGGTGTGGGACTCTCGGCAATTTTTGCACACCTCTTTTTCCCTCTTGTTTTGCCCCGGATCAAGGCGTCAAAGAGAGAAAAGCCGCTGCCTCTGGAACGGGTCATGGACTGGATCATAGACAAATCCAGCGGGTGGTCGGTCGGAGCCTGCGTGGCTCTGGCTCTGGGCATGCTCTTTTTTGCAAAACTCGAGTTCAACGTGGATCTCGCTTCCATGAACACCCTGAGCAAAGAAACCGTGGAGGCGGAGCAGTCGCTGCAGAAGGTCTGGGGAGACATGTCGGCCAAGCCATCTCTCATGGTGAGGGGCCGCACGGTGGAGGATGTATTGATGCAGGCGGACCGCCTGGCCATGTTCCTGGACAGAGAGCGGCGTTCCTCGGTGCTCGGCGAAGACCTGCCTCGATCCATGCTTCTCCCCGGACCTGCAACGCAGGAAAGGAATCGGAAGGCGTGGGGCGATTTCTGGACCCGGGAGCGCATCTTCAGTCTGGAGAATGCCCTGAAAGAGACGTCTGCGAAACTTGGATTCAAGGCTGATGCCTTCGAGCCTTTTGTCAAGATGCTTCATCAGCCCATGCAGCGGCCATCGCCCTTCCCTCAGGAATTCCTGGCTGCCTTCGGTGTGTTTCCGGAGGGAGAGAAGGGCGGCGGATGGGTCCTGGTGGATGCGCTTGTCCCGGGGCCCAACTATGATTCCTCTCTCTTTTTTGAGCAGGCCCTGCAGCAAGGATTCCTTTTTTTCGACGCCCGTCATTTCTCCAGTCATTTGGCTCGGGAGCTGAACAGGTCTTTCGTGGGGATTCTGCTGATTGTCATGGTCGTGACCGTGCTGAGCCTCTTCCTCGCCTTTCTGGACTGGCAGCTCCTTCTGCTTTCCGTCGCGCCCGTGACTTTTTCGCTCATCGCCACCCTGGGGACCATGGGACTTCTTGGGCATTCTTTGTCCATCCCTTCGTTGATGCTGGCGCCCTTGCTCGTTGGGCTAGGGCTGGAATCGGGNGTCTATTTCGTGCGCAGTTATCAGCGGTTCGGGACCGCTCCGAATCCAAGTTCCGACGGATTTCGCGTCACCGTCATGGTCTGCGGTCTCACGACGCTTGTGGGGTTCGGTTCCCTGCTCTTCGCACAGCATTCGGTGTTGCGAGACGCCGGGATCAGCACCTTTCTCGGGATTTTCTATTCCATGGTCGGTGCCTTCTGGATGGTGCCCCCTCTGCTCCGGCTGGTCTTTTCAGTCCGCCCTGCGCCGCCCCCCCCTTTGCGGGCCGGATCAAAGGAACACACCCGGTTTACCATCAGGCGATTCAGACACCTTGAGGCTTTCCCGCGTGTCTTCGCCCGGTTCAAAATCCTGCTCGATCCCATGTTCCCTCGCCTCGCGGATTTTGTGAAGCACGGGTGGAAGATCGTCGATGTAGGGTGCGGGTACGGCGTTCCGGCAGCGTGGCTCCTGACCCTGTACCCTGATCTGGAGTTCATTGCCTGCGATCCCCTTGCAGAACGGGCAAGGATTGCGGCAAGAGTGCTTGGGGAAAGAGCGAAGGTGCTGTCTGTCGGGGCGTTGGATCTGCCCCTGGACCACGTGGAGGCAGATGCCGTTCTTCTCCTGGATGTTCTTCATCATCTTCAAGACAAGGAGATCGTCGAACTTCTCAGCCGCCTCAAGGGTTCTCTTTCACCGGCAGGAAGGCTGATCATCCGGCTCACTCTTCCAGGAACCGCTTTCAGCCTGTTCCGTTTTGTCGAGGAGAATCGCCTCCGCTTGAAAGGANCGAAGCCCTGCTGGAGGAGCAAAGAGAAAGTTCTCGATATTCTCGGAAACGCAGGGTTCAAGGTGGAGCTTGTNGAGGCCACCGCACAAGGGAGAGAGGAAACGTGGTTTATCGGGGTGAGAGGGTCGTGAGGGTCGTCACGCAACACTCATGATCATGGAGGTGTTGATGCCTCCGAACGCGAAGTTGTTGTTCACGGCCACTGTGAAGCGTTTGTCCATGGGGNTCCCGATGACATGGTTCAAAGGAGGCAACTGAGGATCCGGCCTTTCCAAATTCAAGGTCGGGGCANTAAACCCCTCNCTCATCATGAGGATGGTGCCGACAGCCTCTATGGCCCCACTGGCCCCCAGGGTATGGCCCGTGTATCCCTTGATGGCCGTTACAGAGACGCGTGACCCGTAAACCCTGTGGATTGCCACCGCCTCAGCTTCATCCCCGTTGGCGGTCGCCGTGGCATGGGCATTCACGTGCTGGATGTCCTCAGGGTTCCTTTGAGCCTCCCTTAGGGCACGGCGCATGCATCGTTCAATGGAGGGGCTATCCGAGTCTGTGAGGTGCACGCCGCTGCCGTTCGTCCAGAAGCCTTCCACCTCCGCAANGATCTGCGCGCCCCGGCGCTTTGCATGCTCATATTCCTCCAGCACCAGGGTTCCTGCCCCTTCCGCCACCACGAGACCGTCTCTTTCCGCATCAAAGGGCCTGGGCGTTTTCGAGGGATGATCATTGTAACGGGAAGACGTCGCCAGCATGAGGTCAAACACCGCCGCATGCAGGAAATGCATCTCTTCGGCCCCGCCCGTGATCATGATCTCGGCCTTGCCTGTCCGGATGGCCTCGTATCCGAATCCTATGCCTTGTGATCCGGAAACACAGGCCGTACAGGAAGCGATGAATGGTCCCTGGAGACGGAAAAGAGTGGAAAGGTTGCCCGCGCAAGTGTGGCTCATGCATTTGAGGTAGGAAGAGGCCGGGGCGCCGGTCAGGTCGGAATTCAGGATATACCGTCCGATCAATTCGACCTGTTCAAGGGTGCTTCCAGCCGTGGAACCGTAAGAAATACCGCAGTCGGCCGAGGCTATCTCCTCTTCTCCCAGGCCTGACTGCCTCACGGCGTCAATGGCGGAGAGTGCAGCCAAGATCGACACTCTCCCCATGCTGCGCCTGAAGTTGCGGGGGATCCCCTTTTCTTCTCCATCGATGTTGCAGACCCCGGCGACCTTTGTGCGAAGCCGACGGATGCCCTCCCACTCGGGCATCTTTCGAATCCCGCTCCGGCCCTTTTTGAGGGATTCGGCAAATTCCGTCAAAGAATTCCCCACCGGAGACCTGATCCCCATGCCCACGACAGCGACTCGCCTGCCTGATCCCATTTTCCTTGGGCTCTCCTTCATGAGCCAACTCCAGCAAGAGTAGAAATCAGGGGGATGCCGGATCGTGGTCGTTTTTCCCCCCAGGGGTTAGGTCTTTTCACTTGCTGCGGCCCCACAGGGCATTCTGAACTTCTTCCGGGATCATGAATGCCATCTCCGTTTCAGGCACCTTGACGGCGGCCTGATCGCTCCGCCCTCTGGCGCAGACTTTCCCGTCTGCAACTCGTGTGATCTCAAAATCCACGACGATCTTCACCCTGGCTTCTCTAAGGGTAGCCGTGCATATGAACTCATCATCCAGTTTCAACGGATAAATGTACTTCACTTCGGAACGGATCACAGGGAAAACCCATCCTTTTCCTTCCGTCTCATCGAAGGACGTGATCCCCTGCTGAGTGAACAGGGCCTGTCTGGCCTCCTCAAAGTATTTCCAGTAATGGCCGTTCCAGACCACCCTCATCATGTCCACGTCATAGAACGGGACTTTCCTTCGAATACTGGCAGAGACAATGCGATCCATCTTGATCCCTGAGTCAACTCCTTCTTGGTACGCGAAGTATAGGGAAGGCGTGACAGGGTGTCAACGGTTAATGGCCCATGGGCTGAGTTATCGCGGAGTTTTAACGCTGAGCAAGAAAGGGTTTGGAGGGCCTTAGGCAATGTGGTACTCTTAATTCTAAGCTCTTATCTGACACGTCCGGTTCAAGGAGGACCCGCAGAGGACCCTTGATGATGGAGTTCTTGTTCCTGACCGCTTCAGCTTATTTTCTGGGATCTATCAACTTTGCCATACTTGTCATGACGGCCACGGGCAAAGGGGATCCGCGGGAGAAATTCAGTGGGAATGCTGGGGCAACCAATGTTTACAGGCAAGCGGGGCTATTTTGGGCAGCGGTCGTCCTGCTCCTCGATTTCGGCCGTGCCCTGTTGTTTTCGTTTCTCGCCCTTGACTGGACAGCACATCCGCTGATGCCATGGGTCGGCCTCTCTCTTCTTCTCGGAAACCGCTTCCCTTGCTTTCATCAATTCAAGGGGGGGAAAGGCGTGGGCTCGTATATCGGCTTTACAGCCGCCCTGTCTCCCCTCACTGCGGCCTTGTCCTGCCTGGTATGGGTCGCAGGGTACAGCGTTTTTCGTGTCTCTTTTATGGGTTCCCTAGGGATGATCTTAGTTCTGGCCGCCGGTTCCATGATCGCCCTTTCGTGGGATGCTACGGCCGTCACCGGCATCGGGCTCAGCACAGCCCTTCTTCTCGCCAACCACTGGCCGAACATCAAACGCCGCTTCGAATTGAACAAATCGCACGGCTTTCAATGATGGGGCTTAAGGCAGCCGACATGTTCTCGAGAGGTGTCTACTGATCTCAGGCTGTCCTGGCCGTTGGCCTGTTAAAGGAGAGGGCGCCCGTTATTTCTTGCCATACCTCTCAATCGCTTCCCGCAGGAGCTCCCGGTCTCCCTCGCTGACTTTCACGAAACAAAAACCCATTCCCGGCAGAGTCTCCCTGTCCAAAGCACTGTCGAGATTGGACCACAGGAGCTTGCCCATGACTTCGATTACGTCTCCTGCAGGCTTGATCAGCAATCGGTAGGTCTCGTCCACGCTGAGCCTTTCCATACAGTGAATAAATACCCCCTCGACCGTAATGTTTCTTGCTTCCCCCTCGACCGACCCCTTCTCCGTGATCAACGTCACAGGCCACCGGACCTCTATGCGAGGGAGTTTTCGTTTTTCCACAAAGCCGCTCAACGTCTTCCACCTCCTGGGCTAGAGCCGGTTGCTTTTATTCTCTTTTGGGCTTTGTAACTCATAAAGAGAAGGAATTCAAGTTTGACGGCCTCGCACGCTTTTTTCCGTCATTCCGGCGGAAGCCGGAATCCAGGAAAACCAAAACCTTCTGGACCCCGGCTTTCGCCGGGGTGACGGTCTGGGGGACTTCTCGCGAGATCGTCGGTTTCCGGACCTTCCTTTCCCCAGAATCCTCTGGAAAATGAAGAGGACCTATCGTATAGTTCGTGGAGCCCTGCGGCCAGGAGCCTCGGGAGATCGAAGCTTCCTGAGAAGGCGACTGAAGGATTCCTCTGGGAAGGGAGATGATCCCATGAAACTGGGCCTGATTGGTCTGCCTCAGTCCGGCAAATCAACGATCTTTTCGGCCATTGCCGGGGCTAGAGGCGAGGAAAAGGTTTCTCGATCCGACCAGCTCATCACGACCGTCAAGGTGCCGGACGAGAGGGTGGATTTTCTGACCAAGGTCTTCAAGCCCAAGAAGTCCACCTATGCCCACATCGAGTACCTCTTGCCTTCTCAAGCGCCTTCCGTTGCAGGAGCCAAGGCTGAAAACGCCGTCCTCACTCAGGCTCGGATCTGTGACGCCCTCATTCACGTGATCCGGAACTTCACGGCAGGAGGGTTGGAGCCCTCTTCGGAAGCTGATTTCTGGAAGACCGAGGAGGAGATGATTCTCAGCGATCTCGTGGTTGCAGAGAAGAGAATCGAGCGCATGGAGTTGGACGCCAAGAGAGGCAAGAAACCGGATGAGGAGGAACACTCTCTCATCAAGGCGTGCCGGGAGATGCTGGAAGCAGGCGATCCTTTGCGCGCCAACCCCGAATTGGCCGCCGCCCCTGCCTTGCGAGGTTTTGCTTTTCTCTCTGCCAAGCCTCAGTTGGTGATCATCAACAACGACGATGAGAACGAGGCCTTGCCGGGGTGGAAGCGAAACCCTCCCCATGTGGACATGATCGTTGTTCGAGGGAGGCTGGAAAAGGACATCGGGACCATGACTCACGANGAGGCCAAAGAATTCATGGAGGCCTACCACATCCAGGAATCCGTCCTCGACAGGGTGATCAAGAGCTCATANAGTCTTCTCAATCTGGTCTCCTTTTTCACAGTGCTCAACGAGGAAGTCAGGGCCTGGCCCTTGAGNCAGGGNTTNCCTGCCCTCGAGGCTGCCGGAACGGTTCACACGGACATGAAAAAAGGGTTCATCCGCGCGGAAGTTCTCTCTTTCGACCATCTCAAGCAGTACGGTTCTGTTCACGACGTCAAACAAAAGGGACTTGTGCACTTGGAAGGGAAAGAGTACGTCGTCAAGGATGGGGATATCCTTCAGTTCAGATTTAATGTGTAGGGAGAGAGTGACGAGTGACAAGTGATGAGTGACAAGAAAAACGATTACTCGTCACTCGTCACTGAAGGCTGGATACGCAGGAAAGAAGCGATAAGATACAAGGAGCGATTGAGTATGAAGGAAATCAAAGCAGGAATTATCGGTGCCGGCGGATATGGGGGATGCGGAGCGATCGAGCTGCTGGTCAGCCATCCCCATGTCCGGATCGCGGCCCTTTTGGACAAACAGGACATCGGCAAACCCATCAGCGACCTTTATCCGCACCTCAAGGGGTTTTGCGACCTTCCCTTGATCGATGCGGACGACCCGAAGCGGCCTGAAGACTTCGACGTGGTCTTCTTTGCAACGCCGGACGGCGTGGGTCAGAAGGAAGCCCGCTTCTGGCTCGGCAAGGGAGTGAAGGTGGTGGACTACAGCGGGGATTTCCGGTTCAACGACGCGGAAACCTACAAAGGGTACGCGGCACGGATCGGAAAAGCCCACGAGCACGCCTCTCCGGATCTGCTCCCCAAATCGGTTTACGGGCTCGCAGAGCTCCACCGCAAAGAGATCGCAAAGGCCAGCCTGGTGGGCAACCCCGGATGCTTTGCCGTGAGCTGCATTCTGGGGCTCGCTCCGGCTGTGAAATCGGGATTGATCGATCCGGGGTCGATTATCTGCGATTCAAAAACCGGCGTTTCCGGAGCAGGGAAAAAACCCAATCCCATGTTTCATTACCCCGCTCGCTATGACGCCATCAATGCCTACAAGATCTCAGGCCATCAGCACGTCTACGAAATCGAGCGGGAGCTCGGTCTTGTGGCAGGCAAGGAGATTCGGATTACCTTCACTCCCCACGTGATTCCTCTCTGCCGAGGCATCCTGAGCACGATCTACGGGAACCTGAAACTGGGTTTAAACATCCAGGCGGTGATCGATGCCTATCGCGGGTTCTACAAAGGGGACGCCTTTGTCCGGATCTTCGGGCCGGAAAGGATGCTCACGAGCACCGATGTCCGTGGGAGCAACTTCTGCAACATCTCCCTCAACATCGACGAGCGGACAAGGAAGCTCATTGTGGTGAGTGTGATCGACAACCTGGTGAAAGGCCAGGCCGGAAGCGCGGTGCAGAACATGAACATCATGTTCGGGCTGGAGGAGGCTGCAGGGCTGATGAGGCCTGGCCAATATCCATAGCCGAAGGCGAGAGGCGAGACGCTGGAGGGTTGAGGCAAAACACAAGAGATTAAAGCCCACGATGCACGGAAAATCAAAAACGAAAAGGCGCAGGTCCTAGAAACATGTCCTGCGCCTTTCGTTTCAAGCCTATCGACTTGACCCTGTTGAACAACCCAACTTCTTCTTAAATGTTCTTTTTCTTTACTCTCCGCTTTTACCCGCCGTGTTCGTGGCGGGCTATGCTCTACGCTCTATGCTTATTTAATACACACCTTCCTGACCTGCATGAGGTCCGTCATGCCGACGAGGGTTTTCCTGATCCCATCCTGCATCAGCGTGGTCATGCCGTCCGTCATCGCCTGTTGTCTGATCTCTTCCATTTTGGCCCGTCCCTGGATCAAGGATTTTAGAGGGTCTGTCCCCACAATAATCTCGTGAATTCCGGTTCTCCCCCTGTAACCTGTGTTCCCGCACTTGGGACAGCCTTTGGGTTTGTACAGGACAAGGTCGGAGTTGTAGTTGAAACCAAGGGCATCGAAATCCCCGGCATAAGATCTCACTAAAACATCGAACTCCTCTCTGGAGGGTTGATAGGCTTCCTTGCAGTCTTTACAGAGGGTTCTCACCAGCCGCTGGGCAAGCACTCCGAGCAGCGCATCTGCAAAGTTAAAGGGATCCATTCCCATGTCCAGGAGCCTGGTGATCGTCTCGGGCGCGCTGTTGGTGTGCAGAGTGCTGAAAACCAAGTGACCGGTCAAGGAGGCCTCGATGCCGGTGGAAACGGTTTCGTGGTCACGCATCTCGCCGACCATGATCACGTCCGGGTCGGCTCTCAGGAAAGCCCTCATGGCCGTGGCAAAGTCAAATCCGATCTTCGGTTGAACCTGAACCTGGCGAAGTCCTTCCTGTGTGATTTCCACGGGGTCCTCCGCCGTCCATATCTTGGTTTCCGGTTTGTTGATGAAGTGCAACGCAGCATGAAGGGTCGTGGTCTTGCCGCTTCCGGTGGGGCCGACCACGAGCACGATCCCGTATGGTTTCTGGATTATCTCAGTGAAAACCTTGTAGTTCCTCTCGCTCATCGCCATCTTTTCCAGAGGCAAGGGCTCGCCCGCTGCCAGAAGTCTCATGACCACATCTTCGTTCCCTCCGGCTGTCGGGATCGTGGCCACGCGCAGCTCGATGTCCAGGGGCGCGAATTTCTTGAACTTGATTTTTCCGTCCTGGGGGAGCCTCCTCTCGGCAATGTCGAGATCCGACATGATCTTGATTCGGGAAACGAGCGCTCTCTTGTACGTGAACGGAACCGTCTGATAGAGCTGGCAGGCGCCGTCAATCCTGATCCTGATGTGGGCGTGGTTCTTCCCGTGTCGCGGTTCGATGTGAATGTCCGAAGCGTTGCGGTTGTACGCGTCGATGATCATCTTGTTGACCAGCTGAACAATCGCGCTGTCTTCCTCACTGACCTTGTCCGCATCTTCAGCGCCCTCTTCCTCGGGATGTTCAAGCTGTCCAAGGATTTCTTCGATGCTGCCCCCCGATTCTTCCATCAGGCTCGATCGCTTCACGTCAAAGAAGAGATCGATCATCTTGAAAATATCTTCCTTCAGGGCAACGCAGTACTCGAACTCTTTTCCCGGGATGAGTCTCCGAATGGTATCCCTGGCAGGCAGGTAGTCCGGGTTCTCCATGGCGATGACCACCCGGTTACCGGTTTGAGAGACGGGGACGAAAATATTGTTCTTGAGGAAGCTTGCCCTCAAGCCCTTGAGGGTATCCCCGGGAATCACCATCTTCTCGTCATAGGGGATAAAGCGGGTCTTGTAATAGGCCGCCAGGGATTTGCCGATGTCATCCCTGGTCACCTGGAGCTCTGCCACAAGAATCGACTCTACGGGTTTCTTGATTTTCCTTGACGTGGAGATCGCCTGCTCCAGGTCTTTTTCCGTGATGATGTTGTTCGCGATCAGATAGTCGAACTTGGTAGGCCTTCTTTTCTGTGTCGCTTTCTGGTTGTTGAAGAACGCGACCCCGAGAACCTTGGCAATCTCCTGNACGGAGGATTGGTCTTCCTGGGTAAACTGCTTACCGCCTTTTTTGTTGATGAGTTGGATCACGCCAAGGAGGTACTTGTTGTAAGACACGGGCGCCACAAGAACCTGGTTTGTCTTGTAACCCGTCTTTTCATCCCAGCTCTTGTCAAAGGTCAGGCTCAGGCTGAGTTTCTTGAGTTCCGTGTCATCATAGGCATTGGCAATGCTCACCATTTTCCCTGATGCGGCGCAGTACCCCGCAATGCTGTCATTCCCAATGGGGACACGAATCTCCGAGACTTCATTCCCTGTCTTGAATTTCGAGACAATCTGACGCTTGATTCCGTCCACCATGTAGATGGTGATCCTATCCGCGTCGAAAAGGCCCAGGATCTCTCCCTGCAGATTAAGGAGGATATCGCTCGTATCTTTGGCGGCGTGAATTTTGTTGGTTATGTTATTGAGTCTTTTCTGGAACTTAAGCTGTTCCTCAAGGATTTTCTCTGAGGGAACTGCCTGTTGTTCGGGCGTGACAAATGCAGCCATTCGGAAAACTGACCTCGTTTTTGTTATTGTCCGGAATATTGTATAGATTTCTGTAGAATTTGCAACCTATTTCATTATACTACTTAGAAGAGCTTGTGGGCTAACATGCTAATAACTCAATGAAATTAGGAGGATAGAAATTATTGTATGCTGATTGACAGCCATGCCCACCTTGACATGGACGATTTTGCCGCCGACCGTGACCCGGTTATCAAGAGAGCGGTTCAAGGGGGCGTGGCGCGCATCGTGACCATTGGAATCGACCTGGCCAGCTCAAAAAAAGCAATTGAAATTGCTAAGAAATACGACTTCATCTACGCCACCGTGGGGTATCATCCCCACAATGCCGACGAAGCGGATCCCAGGGATCTTGAGAAGCTGAGAGCCCTCGCCTCCGAGCCCAAGGTTGTTGCCTGGGGCGAGATTGGTCTTGATTTTTTTCGTCGCCATTCACCCCCTGAAAAGCAGGTTAAGGCATTTGAACGGCAGCTGGACATCGCCTCCGAACAGGCCCTTCCGGTCATCATTCACGACCGCGATGCCCATACGGATCTCCTGCGTATTTTGAAGAGCAGAAAAAGACAGTACCGGGGCGTGATCCACTGCTTCTCCGGCAATTACGACCTGGCCATGGCCCTCATTGAACTGGGTTTCTGCATTTCTTTTCCCGGTACGGTGACCTATAAAAACGCAGTCGACACCCAGGCCGTGGCCACCCGGATCCCGCTGGAGCGCCTCCTGGTGGAGACGGACTGCCCTTACCTGACCCCACTGCCCTTCAGAGGAAAAAGAAACGAACCTCTCTATGTCAAGCACACGGCGGAAAAGATCGCTCAGTTGAGACAACTGGATTTCGAAGAACTGGCACAAGCGATCTCAGCAAACACTATACGGCTTTTCAACCTCCCGGAGACCCTATGACTCGACCCGTCAGCGAAGACTCCCCTCTCGTGCTCGCTTCAGCCTCTCCGAGAAGAAAGCAGCTTCTCAGGCAGATCGGGATTCCTTTTCGCACCATCACAAGCCGTGTCAATGAAGACCCCCGGTCCCGTGACCCTCTCATGAATGCCCGGCTTCTCGCCGAAGCCAAAGCTCACGCAGTCATTGAGAAATGCAATGAGAACTGGATCCTCGGAGCGGATACGATCGTGGCCCTCGGCAGGGCGGACCTCGGGAAACCTGCGGATGAAGACCAGGCCTTTTCCATGCTTCGGCAACTGAGCGGCAGGGAGCACAGGGTCATTACCGGCTTCTGCCTTGTGGCACCGGACTCGAAAAGGTCCCACTCCGAAGCGGTCGTGACCAGAGTCACTTTTAAGACGCTTACCAAAAGTGAGATCCTGGGGTACATCGAAACAGGCGAGCCCTTCGGCAAGGCGGGCGGCTATGGGATTCAGGGGGTCGGAGCGTTTCTCGTGAAGAGGATCAACGGTTCCTACACCAATGTCGTGGGGCTGCCTTTGTGTGCTCTTGTCAACGCGCTCCTTGCCACCGGTGCGCTCAAGAAATTCCCCATTCCCTCCCGCCCTTCGTTCCCCGTTGGCGGAGGATCTCGGAAAGGATCACCCCTCCTGCCACAGAAAGGTTGAGCGATTCGACCTGTCCGGATCCCGGGATTTTGACCAACGCATGGCAGCGATCCCTGACCGAATGGCTGAGCCCTTTGCTCTCGCTTCCGAGAGCGAGAACCACATCCCTATCCCAGTCAAAATGGAAAATGGACTCCTCCGCTTCTCCGGCTGCACCGATAATCCAGAAACTTTTTTCGGCAAGAAGATCAAGGGTTCTTCCCAGATTGACCACCTGGGCAACAGGCAGGGAGGCATAGGCTCCGGAGGTCCTTTTGAGAAGCTTGCCCGTGATCCTGGCTGAGCGGTCTTTGGGCAGGATCAGACCCTGCACGCCGAAAAAAGCGGCTGTTCGGATGAGGGCGCCGAGATTTCCTTCATCCGTAATGTGATCGGCCACTATGAGGAGAGCGCCGCCTGGAGTCTGGCGTGACTTCTCGATCAGGTCTTCAAGATCCGTGTACGAAAAAGTCTCTGCAAACGCGACAAAGCCCTGGTGGGCGGCCCCGGGGGCAACCGCTTCTATTTCACGGAGATCTTTGAACTGAACCGGAACACCTTTCTCCGCTCCGAGTCCGGCAATCTCCTCGGCCCTCGGCCCTTTCCTGCTCACCCCCACCCAGATCTCGCAAAGATTTTCAGGGGTCTTGAGGAGAGTCTCCCTCACTGCGTGAAAGCCGGGAATAAAAGAGAGACGTCTTTGGGATTCAGAAGTGATTTTCCCACCTCCTTCGCGTAGAGATCCATGAGTAAACAGTAGGCAGCACGCAGAAACACCAACCCAAATAACGGTTTTCGGTTTTACTGCATACTCCTTACTGCTTGCTCGCTACTTCTTCCCAAACCAGTCCTCCTAATGCGGTCCTAGGTTAAACAGGGTCTGAGCTTTGGAGAGCCTGACCGACTTGCGGCATCTTTCCGCGATGAGAATAGACTTCAGTTCCTCCACCGTCTGATCGAGTTGGTCGTTAAAGAGCAGGTAGTCGTAGGAGACACAGTTTTTGATCTCCTTCCCTGCCTTCTTGAGCCTTGTGCGGATCGCTTTTTCATCGTCCGTTCCCCTCTCCCTCAGCCGCTTTTCCAGGATCTCCAGCGAAGGGGGAAGCACATAGATCAGAATCGCGTCTTTGAAGTGGTCCTTGATGTTCCTTGCGCCCTGAACGTCTATGTCCATGATCACATCCAGCCCCATCGTGATTTGGCTCCTGAGACTGGAGACGGAGGTACCGTAAAGATCCTGATAGACCTCCGCCCACTCCACAAACTCCCCGTTTTCGACCATTTTCTGGAAGCTCTCTTTGCTGACAAAATGGTACTCTACCCCGTTCTTTTCCTGCCCCCTGGGAGGCCGGCTGGTGTGGGAGATGCTGTAACCCAGGCCCGGGACCTTTTGTCTCAATTCTCGGATCAGGGTGGACTTGCCTGACCCGGATGGACCGGAGACAACGAAGATTCGACCGGCTGCGCTCATTCCTCTATATCTTCCTTGAAGATCTTGCCGTCAGGGCTGAACCGCTGGGCAATGGTTTCAGACTGGATAGCGGATAGGATCACGTGATTGCTGTCGGTAATAATGACCGACCGCGTCTTTCTCCCTTGGGTCGCATCGATGAGCCTCTTTTCGTCGCGCGCTTCATCGCGAAGACGTCGGATAGGGGCAGCATTGGGTGAAATAATGGCAATGACCCTTCGCGAAACAATGGAATTCCCGAAACCGATGTTGATCAGTTTGTCACTCATGCTCGTTCCCCCTACTCTACGTTCTGAACCTGTTCACGCACTTTTTCCAGTTCCGCTTTGATCTCCACGCCCCTGGCGGAGATCGAGGAATCCGATGCCTTCGAGCTCATGGTGGTAATCTCCCGGTTGATTTCCTGCAAAAGAAAATCCAGCCGCCTCCCAACCGCGTCTTCCGGAGAAAGGTAGGACCGGAACTGCTCCAGATGGCTTCTTGCGCGAACAAGCTCTTCGGTGATGTCGCACCGGTCCGCGAAAATCGCGATCTCCTGCATCAGACGGTTCTCATCGATGGGCATTCCCTGTGCCACGTGCTCCACCCGCTGTCTCAGTCTGCGCTTGTAGTCCTCCACCACCGAACCGGCCCTGTTTTCGACTTCCTTGAGATGGTTCTCGATCAAAGAGAGTCTCTTGAGGAAATCTTCTTTCAGGGCTTTCCCTTCCTGCACCCTCATGGAATCACACGCCTCCAGAGCAAGACCTACGGCTTCGCGGAACGCGCCTCTTGCGGCTGCAAGGTCGAGCTCCTCTGGTTTGATAAGCAGCACGTCCTTCATCTGGCAGAGCTCCTCCGCCCTCACCTTCCCTTCGAGGCCGAACTCCTCGTTCAACTGGTTGAAAATCCGAAGATAGGACCGAACCAGAGGGAGGTTGAGTTGCAGGTCATACTCCAGCTCCACGCCTTCCTTCTCCATCTGAAGCGTCAGCTCGACGCGGCCTCTCTGGATGACCGCGGACACCTGGCTGCGCACCTCATCCTCAATGGCCTGCAGGGTTCTGGGCAAACGGACAATCAGGTCCCGGTGCCTGTTGTTGACCGTCTTGATTTCTGCGATAAACCGTCTGCTGTTCAGGACCGCTTCTCCCCGGCCGAAGCCGGTCATGCTCTTAAGCAATTGGACCTCCTTCACGAAGACTGGAGTATTGGAGTAATGGAGTGATGGAGTACTGGAAAATCCGAAAATAGGATGCGTTGTGGTTTTATCGCCTCCATCTGTTCGTTATTCGCTCAGCCCACGGAGCTGATTTTTGTAATGGTTTCTAATATTGTTGAAGTAGCCGATGACCACCGGGTCCGCATAGTCCCTGTAGGTCCAGGCCAGGGTTTGAAAGCTCCCCTGATGAAAGACCAGGGTCAAGTCCGCGTAGATCCCCTTCAGGAGATGGATACGGTGCGTGTAGTTCTTTCCCGTGGCAAGAACCAGTCTCTCCAGGGCGACATAACCGGGATCGATGTTGACCTTCCGCCTGCCTTCCTGAACATATCTTTTCTCCAGCTCATTGGTTTGAAGCTTGATCTCCACGATCGCTTCAGGCCGGATGAGAAGCTCAAACGAGACAAATCGCCTGTGAAGCGGCCAGCCCATCTCTTTTTCATAGTACCGTGTCCTGTCGAAAAAGAGAGGGGGGCTCACCCAGTCCGTGGACCCGTACGCCGCCTGGAGTTCGAGGGTGACCTCTTCGAGGGTTTTCTCCTCGGGAGAAAAGAGGCTCGCCACGAGCTTGACGTCATCTGCATCCTTCGGCTCGCTCACGGCATCCCTTTAGGATTTCCCCAGCCTTTCGTAGATCACTCTCTTGAGCTCTTCGGCTTTCACCGTGGACGTCCCTACCTCTCCGACCACAATGCCTGCTGCAAAATTCGAGATAAGGGCCGCTGATTTCAGATCCATTCCGGCGGCCAGGCCCAGGCAGAAGGTGCTGATCACCGTGTCACCGGCTCCTGTCACGTCAAAGACTTTTCTTGCCACCGTCGGGATGTGAACGGGCTCTCCTTTCTTCTCGAAAAGGGTCATCCCGTCCTTGCCCTGGGTGATCAGAACCGATCGGCATTTCAAATGCCGGAGGATCCGGTTCCCTGCGCCCACCAGCGTCTCGTCGTCAACGATCTCGATCCCTGAGAAGGCGCTGGCCTCGTGGTGGTTGGGGGTGATGACATCAATGCCTTTGTAATGCTCGAAATTCTTCTTCTTCGGGTCAACCCCCAGCACAATGTCGGAATCCGCGACCAGGTCTGTCAAACCCTTCATCAGTTGAGGAGAGATCACGCCTTTGGCATAATCCGAGACCACAATGGCATGGATGTCCTTTCGCATCCTGTTCACGAAACGGAGAAGCCTCTCGACGGTTTTTGGCAGGAGCTCCCTCCGGCTTTCCCGGTCAAACCGCACGACCTGCTGGTGCTGAGCAACGATCCTGGTCTTGATCGTGGTCGGCCTGTCCGGCTCCTGGAGAATTCCTTCAGTGGCCGCCCCCAGGTTCCTGACCATCTCGACCACCTGGCGGGCTGTAGAATCGTCCCCCACCACTCCGCACAGGATCGCTTCCCCGCCCAGGGAGGAGAGGTTATTCACCACATTTCCCGCGCCCCCCAGCATCTTCGTCTCCCGTTTCACGTCAACAACCGGCACAGGCGCCTCCGGAGAGATCCGCGAGACATCGCCCCAGATGTATTCATCCATGATGATGTCTCCTATGACAAGGACCCTGGTTTTCGGAAATCTCTCAATGCTTCGGGCAAGGGAGACGGGATCAAGGTCGAAAGGCATTTCCTTGAGCATCGCGGCCAAATCCTTTTCAAGAATCGTTTTGCGGTACCGGGTTACCGAGAACTTCGGCCGGTAATTTAACATTGTGCTCGTGCCCCTGTCCATCGCTTTTTCGCTGGTCTTTTTGGTTGAATTCCCGGGCTTTTTCCTGTACATAGATTCGGCTGTGTCTCTTGAATCCTGGAAACTTTGTGGTATATTGGGCAAAAGCGTTCCTCTGGATGAGAAGGTTTCTCTCGAGGGTAAGGAGTCCTTGCTTTGGCGATTGCCCAGACCATACTCAAATACCGCCTGGTTCCCCTGTGCTATTATCTTTTGCGGTTGTACCTCTCGTTTCTGAGGATCAGGGTTGTCGGAGAAGACAGCGCCCATAAGCATTTTACGAAATACGGCCGCCTGATCGCCGCGGTCTGGCATCAACGCTTTCTCCCTGCTCTGGCCTATGTCACCAAATTCAGGAACTTCAAACCCATCGTGATGATCAGCCAGAGCAGCGACGGAGAGCTGATCGCGTCTCTAGCCGAAAGGCTCGGGCTTGTTCCTGTGAGGGGGTCCAGCACTCGAGGGGGCAGAGAAGCTTTGATGGCCATTCTGAGAGCCCTCAAGAAGAACCCCGGCGTCGTCCATATTGTGGACGGGCCCACAGGGCCCAAGGGGGTTGTCAAGCCGGGGCTCCTGGCCATGGCTCAGGTCACCGGTGCACCTATTTTCCCGGTGATCATATCCGCTGAAAAGGCCTGGGTCATGAAAAGTTGGGATCGTTTCCTGGTGCCCAAGCCCTTCAGCACCGTGACCATCCGGTGGGGGGACCCTTTCCCGGTTCCCAGGGGAACACGTCCCGAGCAGCTTGAGGTCCTCCGAAAAGAGCTGGAAAGTCTCCTGCTGGAGGCTCATGCAGAGGCAGACCTGCAATCAGGTTGGTCTCAACCGCTCTGACACACAAGTTCACCACAGACACTGAGGGATTACTTTCTCTCTGTGTCCTCTGTGCCTCTGTGGTGATAATTCTAAAAGAAAGGTGATCCGGTATGGCTCAAATGACACATGATGAGGTCTTTGCAAAAGTGAGAAAGGTCGTGGCGGAAGTGTTCAAGGTGGAAGAGAGCCAGATCTCTTTGACAACGAAATTCATGGATGATCTCAAAGCTGAGTCTTTGGATATCATCACCTTGCTCATGGAGTTTGAGGAAGCCTTTGACAAGAGGATCCCGGACGAGGATGCGGAAAAGCTTCTCAGCGTGCAGGATGCCGTGAAATACATCATGGCCATGGAAGAAAACGCGACCCAGGCTTAGTGCTTCGATTCGCAAATGCGGTGTTGTTTGTATCCAAAGGATTTAAATCTGACGAATGGCTCCCTCAGCACTAAGTCCTGAGGGAATAGATGCGTCACCGAATTTATGACTCGATGGACTTAGGCTCATGAAGAGACGAATCGTCATCACCGGATTGGGAGTCCTCACGGCGATCGGGCAGAATCCCGATGAGTTCTGGAAAAACTGCCTGGAGGCGAAAACCAGGGTCGAACGAATCCCTGACCACTGGAGTTATTACGGGGATTTCCATTCCCAGATCTGGTCCCCTCTGCCGCCGATCGATTCTTCCTCTTACGGAATCGGTCGCATCGAGGAAAAACAACTCGACCCCTCGAGTCTCATCGCCCTCGCCTGCAGTTTTCAAGCCCTGGATTCAGCGGGCCTGGAGTACATCAAGGCAGATCAGAAACGAAATACCTATTCCATCCCCTCCCTGGACGGGGAAAGAGCCGGCGTGTTCATGGGGACCGGGATTGCAGGCCTCGGCACCTTTGCCTCCTGCTACAGTTACCATCTCCTCATGCGCCAAAAGGAAGCCCTGGCCAAGGCAAGCGCCCAGCTCGGGAACCACCCTGCCGGAGAGATCCTCAAGCAGGTCCAGGACAGGATGATTTATCCGAGGCGCTTCAATCCGTTTGCAGTGTCGATGACCATGCCCAATGCCTGCTCCGCCAACGTGGGGATCAAGTTCAACCTCCACGGAAGCAACAACGCCTACTGCGCGGCCTGCGCCTCGGGAACAGTGGCCATCGGGCACGGGTTCAAGGCCGTAAGATCCGGTGAACTGGATGTCGCTCTCGTGGGCGGCGTGGAGCATCTGAGCGACGAGTACGGCGGCGTCTTCGCAGGCTTTGACGCAGTGAGGGCCCTGGCCAACGACAATGGGAATCCGGACAAGGCAAATCGTCCTTTTGACAAAGACCGTACGGGTTTTCTCTTCAGTGAAGGGGGAGGGGCGGTCTTTGTCATTGAAACTCTGGAGCACGCCCAACACCGCGGCGCAAAGATCTATGCCGAGATCCTGGGCTACGGCGAGACCTGCGACGGATTCAACATCATGATGATGGAGAGCAGCGGCAGCCAGATCATGAAAATGCTTGAACTCGCCTTTGCCGATGCGGGGATATCAGCAGAAAATATCGATTACATCAACGCCCATGGAACCGGTACCCGTTTGAATGACGAGACGGAGACCGCGGTGATTGAACGGGTTTTCAGGAAAAACGTCCTCATCAATTCCACAAAATCCCTGATCGGCCACACTCTCGGAGCTTCGGGAGCGATAGAAACGTTGGTGACTGCTCTCAGCATCCATCACAAGACCACCCATGTGTGCCGGAATCTGGACCATCCCATGAAGGATTTGAATTTCGTCACCAAGGTGGACGCCTACCCCATCCGGACCGGCCTCTCCCAGTCCTTCGGCTTTGGCGGCCACAACGCCGTCCTCATCCTTCGCGAATACGAGTAAACAAGAACAAAGAAGCGGGGCGAAGCATGGAAAAATTCATTGCTGCTGTGGATCAGGGGACAACGAGTACACGGTTCATCCTGTTTGATCACAGGGGCGAGATCGTCGGAGCGGAGCAAAAGGAGCACAGGCAGATCTTCCCGAAATCCGGATGGGTGGAGCATGACCCCGTTGAAATCTGGAGCAACACACAGCACGTCATCCGCACCGCCTTGGCGAGAGCGGGAATCAAAGGTTCGGAATTGGCCGCCATCGGCGTAACCAACCAGCGTGAGACCACGGTCGTGTGGGACAAGCATACGGGGCAACCCTACTTCAACGCCGTTGTGTGGCAGTGCACTCGGACGGATGAAATCTGCCGGGACTTGATCACCCATTACGGGCAGGAAGCGTTTGAATCCAAGACCGGCTTGCCGGTTGCAACCTATTTTTCAGGACCCAAGCTCCGGTGGATTCTGGACCACGTTCCTGAAGCCGAGCGTGCCGGCCGGAAAGGCGACGCTCTTTTTGGAACGGTGGACACTTGGCTCGTCTGGTGGCTCACGGGCGGGCCCCAAGGCGGAGTGCATGTCACGGATGTCACCAATGCGAGTCGCACAATGCTCATGGACCTGGATGCACTCGAATGGGAGGAGAGCATCCTCCGGGTTCTGAATATCCCCAGGCCCATGCTGCCCAGGATCGTTGCGTCCAGCGACAAAAACATTTGGGGATATACCACAAAGGACGGTCCTCTGAAACACCCTGTGCCTGTCTGTGCTGCTCTGGGGGATCAGCAGGCGGCCCTGGTGGGGCAAACGTGCTTCGAGAAGGGAGAGGCCAAGAACACCTATGGGACAGGGTGTTTTCTCCTCATGAACACGGGTTCCGTGCGCGTCCGGTCCAGGCACGGATTGATCACGACGCTGGGGTACCGAATCGACTCGCAAGACCCCGTGTATTGTCTGGAAGGCTCCGTGGCCGTGGCAGGGGCGCTCGTTCAGTGGCTTCGGGATAACCTGGGGATCATCACAAAGGCGCCCGAGGTTGAGGAACTGGCCAGGACCGTAGAAGACAACGGAGGGATCTACTTTGTTCCGGCCTTCTCAGGGCTCTTTGCCCCCTATTGGCGTGCAGATGCAAGAGGTGTGATTGCAGGACTCACGCGCTTTGTCAACAAGGGACATATGGCGCGCGCTGTGCTGGAAGCGAGCGCCTTTCAGACCAAAGACATCGTTGAAAGCATGAACCAGGACTCGGGCGTCGCCTTGCGAAGCCTCAAGGTGGATGGCGGCATGGTAACCAATGAGCTCCTCATGCAGTTCCAGGCGGATCTGCTGAACGTGCCGGTCATTCGCCCCAAGATCACGGAAACGACAGCCCTCGGGGCGGCTTATGCCGCAGGACTCGCCGTGGGTTTCTGGCCGGACCTTGAGAGCCTTCGCCGGAACTGGACCATGGATAGAACGTGGCTCCCGGCCATGCCGCAAGAAGAGAGGGGAAACAAGTACGGCGAATGGAAAAAAGCCGTTGAAAGAACATTCAACTGGGTTGACCGACACTGAGCCCTATCCTTGGGACGAAGAAAAGAGTGAAAACTAACCTCTCTAGTGATGCTGGCATCCGCCTTGGCCTTGGTGCCCGGCACAGGTCCTATTGACCGAAAACTCGGGAAGCTTGTTGGACTTAATGTATTCCAGATTTTGCTTGACGCTTCCTTCCACAGCCCTGAAAACGCG